>Ga0247777_1000106_pt1 | contig 20720 bp, 14 predicted proteins | sample UWRJL154409C5_FD_179937 | JGI IMG/M metagenome (GOLD analysis project Ga0247777, IMG submission 179937) | Plant litter microbial communities from Arlington Agricultural Research Station in Wisconsin, United States - UWRJ-L154-409C-5 | ecosystem: Environmental > Terrestrial > Plant litter >...
CCGGGAGAAGAGCCGTAGGCTTCGAGTGTCAGTACCCGCGCCCAGGGAGATGATCTGTCGCGCTGCCGATGTAGAACCAGGTAGGCCCGCCCCGGAGAGAAATGCGTCGACAAGGATATCTAAACCCGTCGTGCGCGTATAGGTTCCTGCACGACAGGTCAGTACGGTGCGAGATGTGTGATAACCCGAAGACCCGGCTCACCTCTGTTGATCACAGGCAGTCGGCGGGCTCCCTGGCCGGGGCCGCTCTGGACGAAGCATTCGGCAAACGGGTCTTCCAGCAAGCCAACCCGGACGGCGCTTAGTCTCGAGACAGCCGCGTCCGTGTCCGTTCCTTGAATGATAGCTTGAGCGGCAGCATCCCCAGTCGCTCTGCCGTGGTCCTCGGAAGCCAAGCCAGCCGCACGGTCCCCGGGACGACTCCGTTGGCCACGGCCGCGGCCACGACCACGGACACCGCTTGATCCGCGAAGAGAGAGCAGGTTTGGGATCGCTGAGCTAGAAGACATGACGGATTCACCCAAGATCCGCTTTTCGGAAGACAGACGTTGATACTCCGTATCCTAGTCCGCATCGGGGGGAATGTTCGGACGGTTGGGCAAACCGTGGCCAGGGCGGCGCCTGCAGGCACTGACAGGGATTAGCGCGGTCGGAAGGCGTTAAGGCTGCCGGGCGACCCGTGTAGCCGTGGAGCCGGTGAAGTTTGTACTCCGTACGAGTCCTCCGTACGCCGTACCCACTCCGCCCGTACTCCGTACACCGTCTTGATCCTCAAGGCCCCCTGCCAAGCAGGTGCGGGCGAGACAATTCGTGACTCCCCCTTCTCACGCTCAAATGCCAGATCGCTCGTCTTGAAATGCCAGATGGCTTGTATTGTACTCCATATTCCGCCACAAACGAAATGTGGTCACAACGAAGTCGCATCTGGCGCAAGGCAGGCTGACCCCCTGCTGGAAAAGTAACCCTTCTTCGTCGAAGCGTTTCGAATCCCCGCCAAGGCTGGCGGCCTTGAGAGAGCCTTGGGCATTTAGGGAAACCTTCTCCGTACTCCGTACTCCGTGCGGGTACACTTGACCTCGCTAGATCCCTCGGACCCGCCCACCAACGGTGCGACCCAATCAGACCAGAAGAACCGGCCTGTGCCGCATTCCGCAGCCGCACCCAGCGGGGCAGTACAATACGGGGTTGGACCTGTTGCCTGCTGTCGCCGCGGAACGCGCAACACCCTTAAAGCCCTTTGCGGCCGCCAGCTCGCCGCTTGATCGTCCCACCCGTTCCCTTCTCCCCGTACACGCCGCCCAAGCCCTCTTCTACAATCGGGTCTCCCTGTTGTTAAACCCGTCTTCGACTTCCTCGCCATCGATTCAGGCCCGGCTGCCTCGGCAAGATGATGGAATACGTCCAGCTGGGCTCGACGCTCGCCCGGCGGGCGGTCGGAGAGCGCGGTCCCGAGAACTACGACCTGCCGTCGTGGGCGCTGGGGATCGTGATCGTGATCGCCGTCGTTTTCGCCCCCCTTTTTATCTTCGTAAGCCCTCCTGGAGTGGCGTCCTTGATGGACACCGATATTCAAGACCGTTGGCTAACCTCAGCGGAACTAGGCCGGTTATACCCTGAAGGGCATTTATCCCACCCTCGCCGCCATCGAAGACCCCAACCCCCCGGCGTACGAGGCGGTGCCGGTCAACGAGGACGCCGACGCTGAGACGGCTTCGCCCTCCCAGCCGAGGGTCATCACTGCCAGCCTTCGTGCCATCAACCGCCTGCTCTTCTCCGTCGCCGGCTTGAAAGCCAACTTCCGGGGACTGGCTTGCGCCTTGGCCATCGCCGTGGGTCATGGCTTGGTTGGCGCCATCTTGCGGGGCATCCCCTTTATCGGACTCGCTGGCAGTCTCATCGCCGCGCTTGCCCTGGTTCAGCTCGAGACGGCGTGGGTCCACGTTGTCATCTCCAACCCATCGAGCCTCCCGTTCTACAGGCGACTCCCGCCGTTCGGTAAGACCTTCGAGGCTACCTGTGTTCCCACCCTCGTCTACTGGGTCACGAAGATGCTGTCGGGCACGGTTCCGCTTGTCGTGGCCTCTGCTCTGGGCCTTCCCGTCTGGGAACCCCGCCATGGAAAGGAGATACCCGCATACGACAGCTCGGTGAACTGGAAGGCGCCTCTCATCGCGCTCGTCAGCCTTGCCATCTACGGGTTCCTCGTCATCCCGGCACAGGCCGTCCTTGTCCGGGTCCAAGCTAGCCTCCTCCCGCCCGACGAGGATGCCATCGTGCCTTTTGACCGTTCTTTCGAGGGCACCGTCGAGCCGGCTATTGTCGGCGGCAAGGGCTACGTCACGTGGCGAGATTCCCTCCGGACTTTCACGCGGGCCTCGTGGATCCGTCTTTACGTCCTGCACGTGAAGACCTTCTTCGTGCAGATGGCTCTTTGGGTGGTGTTCGCGGCCGTCGTTGTTCCTGTGGTCGTCCTCGTCGCCCACAAGAGCAACAAGGCCAATTAGGGAACGCACTTCGCACTTGCCTCGTATGTCATCTGGATGATGTTTAGGTTTTGGGATCTGCTCCAATGGGCGGCCCGTTACTACTGCGAGGTTATGTTCTGGCTTTGACGACTTGGAGGTCGACGGCCAGGGGGACGGGTAAGTGGGGTGGTGGGGCGCGCGGCGACGACGGTGGTCTGGGGGTTTGGATAAGCACGGCTTCCCTACTACTCCAAGACTGTCTCCTCATGGTCAGACGACAAGTACGAACCAGAGCTTTCCCATATTCATTGCGACGAGGTTGGGATCTTGTAGGCAAGACAGACCGCTGCGACGGAAGCGAGGGCGCGCTCAGTCTTTCCTCGCGTACTGTATTTCAGTTTGGATAACTCTACTCTGCACGACGGAACGACGGAATGCGGCTCTTTTGGCAAGCATACTTGTGACACACCTGAACTTAAGCGACGACGGACGCATGGCATCGTGTATTTCTCTCTTCAGAGGCGAGCGCCCCTTGTCACGCGATCAACCAAAATTGCCCGTCCACCAACAATTTTGACTTGACGAAAGAGCATCTCCCGAATGGTCTGTTGGGGCTCGGGGCACGATCCCAACGCCATCTCCCGGCAACAAACACTGCGGCCAAGGTGTCAGATCCATGGAGGCGCTCAACTTTGTTGCTCTCTGCTCGTCACGCACGATAAGCTCCGACACTGGGCCACCAATAGGGCTCGGTCAAGCTTGGGTACGTGGCGCGACACTCTCGCGACACTCTAGATATAGATTGAGTCTGCACGAGCTGAAGGTGTAAGCGCTCGAGGTTGGCCACGCCGTGTCCCTGTTGCTGTCGTGGTGGGATGGACCAACTTGGAATCCTGGTCAGACTTTCAGTACGATGCTCGGCTCGAAAACGGAGTATTTTGTTCTCTTTCGATTGTGTCCATCTCGCCAATGTCGACAGGCGAAGACGGGTCGGCCAAGTTCCGCCAGTTGCCTGTTTAGGCTTTCACCGACGGAAAACCGGGGAGCGTCGAGAACCATAAAGCGAAAGTGTCGAGTGGCGGGAGAAGTTGGGCGAATATAGTAATAACCAAACAGCTCCCGGATTAGAGGGGAAGCCGTGTTTTCATCAGGGTAGAACAACGGCTCGTGGGAGACAACTTGTGAGGACCACAGCCTCGCTGCGTTCAGATGATGAGGCTGGACACACGCTCGCCACGTTCCCACGGGTCCCACAGGAATGCCGAACGTGCATCATAACACGGGAGAGGGTCGGAGAGCCGATCCAAGACGCGGTCAGCTGGGAATGGAGAGGAAGGAACGTCAACAATTTTCATTTGCCGCGGTCTTTTTGTTGACTCTTTCCGCAGCGATCCCACAGGGCAGCGGCATTGAGAAGGAAGGGCTCGAGAGTAATTTTGGCACAGGCTGGTCTGGTCCGAGGAGACCGTCCTTCGTAGGCTTGACTCAGCGGCGGTGTCGGCCGCATTCCGGAGCCGTGGGGAGTTGCCGACTGTCATCTCGCCTTCTCGAAGCTGTCGACCTTATTGATGTGACTCGTCCGGTTATTGTGGACGACAATATGAGAGCCTCGTCGTTGGCCGGCCGTCGGCCGTCGAGCACGGGCGAAGTCTCCACTGCGCCCGGGACCAACGTTTGTTAAGGGTCTGGGGTCCACCTCAGATGTCGTGGCGCAAGTGGGACCTTCTTCAGAGGCCGCGGCCGGGCCCCAGCGGGCCCAGGACGAGCCCAGCGATGGAACTGGCTCTCTGCCTGTTGCCCGTTTTTCCCTCTCGTCGGCGGGCGATGAGATCACCAGCCGCCGTCTTCGCTCATCTCGGTACCTGTGCTTAATTTGTGTACAGTGTCTTTGATTGGCTGTACCTGCAGCGAAATCTGCACCCGGTCCGGGCACGGCCTGTGATTGACTGGCTGCCCCCCCACACGCCAGTCCCAGCCCGGACCAAGTCGTCAACGCTCATTTCGCCAGCGTTCTCGCGCTCGTCGCCGGACCCCGGTCTTCCCTGCTCTGGGGAGCGAGCCAGGATCCAGACGCACAGCCGGCCGTGGCAGCATGGCAGCGATGGGCTTTCCCCGTCTCGCAGCCACGGTCGCGTGCAAGAGGCCGCAGTGGGTGGGAGCAAACACACTGCCGTCCCTTTTCTCCCCCCCGTCCCCCCTAGCGCCCATGCCCATGTCGTGAGACGGCCTCTCTCTCCCACCATCCTCCGTTGTTCTTTGTTGGCTTGCATCTGTTCTGTCGCTCCTTTCCGGCCGATGCTCGTCGTCGCTTACGCTCTCTAAGCTCTCTTGTTGAGCGCGCGCCCTCAACAGGAACGCCCTTATACAACCCCCACCCCACACGTCGCTCCTTTCTTGATGCCAGCCACAAGGACAAAGAAGAAATCGCTCGTTCCGGCAACGGTGCTGTAGCCATAGCTCCCCTTCGAACCCGACGACGAGACAAGCCTGCGGCGCGTCCCCGGCGCAACCAGAGGCTGCCCTGCCCAACCCAACGCCAACCCGAGCCCCCTCTCCCTCGAGCAGAGTAGACGATCCCCGATGAGAGTCAACGGGATACAGGCCGCATTTGGCTCGGCCTTGCTGCTGTCCTCGGCGCAACCAGCCTCGGCGACCCACGGTCACCGCCTCGCCCACGCGCACTATGGCAAGCGGGGCGAACATGTCCACCACCCTACCAGTGTGGCCGAGGAGCGCGATGTCGAGAACAAGATCGAAAAGCGCGCGGCGTGCGCCCTGCCCAGCGATCCGGATATCGTCTACGTCCCCGGCGCCCAGAACGGGGGCTGGGCCATGGCCCCGGACAGGCCGTGTCTCGCCGACATGTACTGCCCCATCGCCTGCGTGTCGGGCAAGGTCATGAACCAGTGGAAGCCAGACACGGGCTATCACTACCCCGAATCTATGGTAGGTAATGTGGTGGTGTCAGAGGCGCTGGGTGGTAGCTAACAGCACTGGTGACAGTATGGCGGCCTCTACTGCGACGCGGGCGGCGTCCCCAGGAAGCCTTTTGAGAACCGACCCAACTGCGTCGAAGGCACGGGAGCCGTGAAGGCCGTCAACACTTGCGGAAAGGGGGTTGCTTTCTGCCAAACTACCCTGCCAGGCGACGAGGCCATGGTTATCCCCACGTGGGTATCGGGTATCTCCACGCTCGCCGTACCGGATCCCTCGTACTGGGCTGCTACCTCTGCTCAGTCAGTTGCCCCTGACCAGATATGGGAAATCCTTCTGCTGACCCTTGTCGAAGCTACTACATCAACCCGCCTGGATACTCGACCACCGAGTCGTGCGTCTGGGGTGACCCGAGCAAGCCCGTTGGCAACTGGAGTCCCTACGTCGCCGGCGCTAACACAGTCGCGTCGGGAGATACGTTTGTCAAGCTGGGGTGGAACCCCATCTTTATCGATTCTCCCCTCAAGGACACCCGGCCGACCTTCGGCCTGAGGATCGAGTGCGCCTCGGGCCGCTGCAACGGCCTGCCGTGCGAGATCAACCCAGCAACGGTCGACGGCTTCAAGGTCAAGAGCGACCTGGCTGCGACGGGTGCTGGCGGCGCCGACTTCTGCGTCGTCACTGTCCCCAGAGGCGAGACGGCCAACATCGTCGTCTTCAACACGGACGGATCCACCGGGACAGTCCAGCAATCGCCGCCCCCGGCGTCTTCGTCGGCGACCCCTACCCCGTCAAGCACATCCAGCAGCTCTCTCAGCGCCTCTAGCAGCTCGTCTTCTTCTCCGTCGTCGTCGTCGTCTCGTCCGAGCACCGTCTTCCCGGGCATCTTCCACGAGAACGCAACGTATCCGTCTGGATCGAACACCAACACTGCCGGCAGCACCAAGCCGTCGGGCGGAAGCCTCCCCACCGGCACCGCCCCGCAGACCAAGACGGCTCAAAACGATGCCGTGGCGGCCGGCCAAGGTGGCGCAGCTGTCGTGAGTCTGGTTGTTGCCGTCGTTGCCGGCTTCTGGCTCTACTAGAGCTCCGAGAGAGCCAACCCACCCCAACGACACATCCGCTATTTTTCTTCTTCTCCCGCCTGGCCAGCAAGCATCTTTTTGCTTCCCCTTCCGTGTCAATACTTTTCCGCGACCATAATGGAAGCGCCTTTAGGATGTTTGACCGTCCCCGACTCTACCGGCCTCGCTCGACCTGCGGCTCGGTCTGGCATTTGGTCAACTACTTCGAACCGTTCCACCGCCTCCAAGAGGTGAACCCCCGCATTCTTTTACAACCTCCTTGGCCTGCTGGCCGCACCAAACCCCTTTTTTCGATTCTAGTTGCCGCCTCGACGGCACCGTTCGGACACGCATATACCGCCCGCACACGCAACTCGGCAGTACATATACCACCACCTTCTGGGCATCTAAACCTTTAGATATCTGTCCACCCCCCCGGCGGTAGTGTTTATTTGGGGAACCGGTCTACCGCTGCTCGCCCCCCTTATTCGATCGACGTCTGGATGTCTTGGTTCGGACACCCCTTCTCGCCACCACTTCTTCCTCTTTTGGCACTTTCGTCGTCGTCGAAAAAACTTCGTTATTATATACCCCCGATTAACCTCGGATTCGGGAGCCTGCAGGCTCCTTTTGCGCGCAGCATGTTGTCGTGGTGAAGAGGAGGCTAGCCTCAGGAGGAAACGGCTTGTGGAGATGGTTGTTGATGAGACGATGGGCATGTTTGGAGGCTCCTCATTCTGCAGGTGTGAGTCCGGAGGACAGTTCTTCTCAGGCTTGGTGCTTTACGGGAACCGCTTTCGGGTTTCCGGGACGATACCGACGTTGGGTTATGACGAATGGACCTGCGAGGCCATCCCATGGAGGCGACATTGTGGATCTCGAGCCGCCGAGAGGGGCAGCTGCCCTGACCTGCGGGTACATAGGGATAGGGGGGAGAGATGTCAAAATCAAGACGGGTTTTCAGAGTGCTATCGCTTTTTGTTCCCAGTGACCTTGCGCATTCGAATTTGTTCTGACTGCTCTTCTCGAGTCTTGTGGCGATGGATACGACAAGACACTCGGGGAGGGAAGGGTGCACAACCCCCTTGGAACACCTTCATACCTAGGCATCAAGCCCAACGTTATCACTGACCGACAAAACGCTAACACCTGATTATAACTCAAATCTGGTAGACGGCTGCTGCTCGTTTCGGGCCCACTTCCCCCCCTTTTCACGACCGAACAACCCAAGCAGGCACGTCGTCACCCCCGTCGCCCGCCTCGTTCAGCCGGGCCTGGATGGCGGCGGCGGCGGGCGGCCAGCCGGCGACGACGGCGCTGGGCTTCTGCTTGGCGCCGACGACGGCAAACTTGGCGGCGGCATGCGCCACGTAGCCGTGCAGCAGGCCCTGGGCCACGAGGCTGGCCACGGTGGCCTCGACCTCGGGCCCGTCGACGGGCAGGTTGCCGTGCAGCACGCCCTCCGAGGGGCGCAGGCGGCGGGGCCCGCCGGGCGGCGGGGCGAGCGTCGACGCGCCGCCGGCCGGGGCGCTGTTGCGCACCGCCTTCATGAAGAGGGCGTTGGTGTGCGGGGCGCGCGGCCGCGGGGCCGGGTGCGCCGGCACGTAGCCCTCGAGGAGCTTCTGCTGGAAGGAGGCGGCGGCGGCGAGGTCGGCCAGGTCGAGCGTGGGGATGGGCCCGCGCCGCTTCTCGGCGGGGGCGGTGTTGTTGCTGTCGACGGGGTCGGGCGGGGGAGGCACGTAGGTCAGCAGGAAGGTGCGGCGGCTCAGCGAGCGCCAGAGCAGGGGGCGCAGGCGGTAGCCGAGGGTGATGAGCTGGCCGCGCGCGAAGAGCCAGTGCTCGTGGGCCTTGAGGACGGCTTGGAAGGCGACGAAGTTGCCGGCGCGGAGGGCGGCGGCGAGCGGGGCGAAGACGGGGCGTAGGGTGGGGGCGGCCTCGGGGCGGAGGAGGAGGGCGTTCGAGGGGAGACGGCCCAGGAGAATGTTGGAGGGGATGAGGTAGGTGAGGATCAGACGACGATGCTTTTGGAAAGCCGGCGGGGTTTGGAAGTAGGCCGCCTCGAGGCAGCGAGCGGCGCGCTGGAAGCTGTTGTTCTCGAAGCTGAAGCGGCCGAGGTAATAGAGGTAGGTAACGCGCTGCGAGGCCGGGAAGAGGGCGAGCGCGGGACCGCTTGCGTCAATGTTGGTGAACATCTGCACGGCGAGGCGGGACTTGCGGCACTACGCACTACGTCAGGGGAAGGGGGAGGAAGGTGATGGTATAAGACAGTGACCTGCTAGGAGGGGGTGGGGGCTTACGGTAAAGAGAAGTTTGAGGACTAGGTTGGCAAAGATGTAGACGCCCACCTTCTTCCCTCGGGGCTTATCCCATCGGGTACTTGACCTGTCGGTCAGGCAGGTAGTAAAGATCTTCTGGATGGTGTCGGCGGCGCTCTCGACGATGGATTTGTTCTCCTCGTCGCCCGACTTGACCTTGAGCTGGCTGGTCAGCTCCGGCCGCCAGTGGAGCATCATAACCAGCTTGGAGAGGGCATCCGATAGAGAGATGCTGGTTTGGAACAGAATGGATCCGTACGTCGGGTGCGAGAGAGCCGTTGCACAAGATCTAGTACGGTGAGCTACGGCCGCCGTACGGAGGCGAGGGGGGAGGGAGGCCGTCCACGTACGTTACGAGACTGCTCAACAGCTCGTAGCATCGGACCGGGTCCTGGAAATCAGCCTCCCGCCAGTACTGCATATAGTCCTTCATGAAGGACACAAAGCCCGGCCATGGCGATCCGTGGCCTTCGGGGACGTCATCCTCCTCGGGCAGCGAACGCTCTATGAGCTGATCTATCGCCTTGGTGTTGCGGAAGCCCGTCTGGAGCTCTTGCGACAGGTTGAAGTACTGCGCCGGAACCGTCTGGTCGACTCGTAGCCACTCCCGCAACTTGTCGCCATTGTTCTCCAGGAGGAAGCCCCGGATGTTGGTTAGGAACTCCGTCACAAGCGCCATGCTACCGTACCTCCTCTTGGCGGACCCTCCGAGCAAAGGGCGACTTCGTGACGCGGGATGAAATGAGGTTTCCTCGAGCAGTTGAACTTGCGCCAATTCCGAGGGCGCAAACCTGGACCATTAAGCCATGCGAGGCGAGTACCTGATGTTGGGTTACGCAAAAAGGAGGGAGCTCTCTTTGTTCCTCGACGGCTGTGAATTGGAAGGGCAGCTAACCGCGCAGAGGAATACCGTGTAGAGTTCAACGCGGTAAGAAGCTATGACCACCCCAGGATACACGCCAGGGGTGCAGATGGGGGGGTAAGGGGGCGGCATGAGGAGCGTCAGGGGTACGGAGTATGTATACATAGAGTCACATCACAACTTGAAACTACATATTTGAACATCGCGTTGGTATACAACAGTTGCTAATATAGCTAGGTACGTAGGTACTGTACCTACCCAGCGAGCCTAATTCTCAGCGTCGGAAAGCCTCCCCCCCTTCCCGAGCTCCACCCAGCACCTTTGGTCTTAGACCGACTCGAGCCTCTGGACTACCATCGCCGTCGCAGCGCCTCCTCCGTTGCAGATGGCCGCGACGCCGTACTCGCCGGGCTGGAGCTGGTGAAGCAGCGTCGTCAGGATGCGGGATCCAGAGCTCCCCAGCGCATGTCCCAGGGCGATGGCTCCACCAAGCGGGTTGACTCTGGCCCCCTGGAGCCCCAGTATCTTCTCGTTGGCCTTGATGACGGCGGCAAACGCCTCATTGAACTCCCAAACGGCGACCTGATCTGTCGTGATGCCCGCCCGCTCCAGAGCGATGGGCACCGCCTTTGCCGGCGCAATGGGGAAGTCGATGGGATCGACGGCGGCGTCGGCCGAGCTGCAGATCCGGGCAAGGACCCTCGAGCCCGATCCGAACTCCCGCGCGACGGCCTTGCTCCCCAGGACCAAAGCGCTCGCCCCATCATTCAAAGTAGACGAGTTGGCCGCCGTCACGGTCCCGGTGCCGTCCCGCACGAAGGCTGGCTTCAGCGTGGGAACCTTCTCCAGCTTGACGTCCAAGTACCCTTCATCCGTGTCGACGACCGTGTCGCCCTTCTTCCCCGGAATTGTGACGGGCGCTATCTCGTCGGCAAAGGCCTTGGCTTTCCAAGCCGCCTGCGCCCTCTCGTACGACTGGATCGCGTACTGGTCCTGCATCTCCCTCGTTATGCCGTACTTATTGGCCGTGTTCTCGGCACAGTTGCCCATGTGGAACTGGTCGTAAACGTCCGTCAGGCCGTCCTTGAGCAGACCGTCCTCCATCTTGATGTGGCCGAAGGCGGGCAGGCCGCTGGCCCGCGGAACATAATAAGGGACCCTGGACATGTTTTCCATGCCGCCGGCAATCTGCGCTTCGCTCAGACCGAGCTGAATATTTTGGGCCGCAAATACCACCGCCTTCAGGCCAGATGAGCACACCTTGTTGATGGTGATGGCTTCGACGCTGGACGGAAGGCCGGCAAACACGACAGCTTGTCTGGCTGGCGCTTGCCCCACCGAGCCCTGGAGAACATTCCCCATGTACACGTCGGTGACTTTGGAGATGGGCACTTTGGACTTGTCGAGGGCCGACTTGATGGCCACAGCACCGAGTTTCGGTGCCGGCATCGTTGTGAAGGAGCCATTGAACTAAGGTCGCGTGAGTACCGTGTCGGGCGTGTCGGCGGGAAGGAACATCTACCTTCGCGGTTGGTGTCCTTGCCGCACTCAGGATATAGGCATCGCGAATCTTTTGCTTGAGGGCCGCTCCGCAAGAGAACTGTCTCGACTGGCTGGTCCCGGCCCGTCGGCACATGCCAGCCCCTGTCGACGAGGCCGGGCCCAGCCGGACTCTGAGAAGCACCATCGTACTACTAACGTGTTGGTTCCAGGACGAGCAGAAAATATAGAAGATGCGGTTCTACACAGGGAGAGGAGGCTATTCAAGTAGAAGGAGAAAGAAGAACCGGTTTGCCACAGGATGTGACTCCTGGAGGGACGATGGTTCGGATGGGTTCAGGAGTCGGTGCTTTGCGCCGGTGCCATTCGACCTCGGCTTAGGGGTGCCACGGGCTTCCAGGGAGGGTCTGATCTCCGCCGCTAGCCGCCACCAACGTGAGCGCCGTTATAGTTAGCGGGCCGCGACCGGGCGGTCCAAAGTCGCCGAGCTCAACTGCCCCTTGTTCGTCGCGCTGTTTGAAGCGCGCTGGAAACGGACAGGCACGATGGATGAGCAGCCTGATGTGCCTTCCGTTTGAAAGTAGAACTGCCCGTCACTGCAGATGCCGGCCGGCAGGGCAGGTGGGAGGGATGGAGGGCAGTCCTGGGACGGGGGAATGCAGGGCAAGCCTTGATGGGAGCTCGCTCTGCGCTATCACGTGCTCCCTTTTTTGCCTCTTCCAGGTTGCTCGCAAGGCTGACTGAACTCCTCGCGCCTCCTTGTGGCCACCAGCGGTTGCATCTTTATCGCGATTTATCTCCAACACCAAAACCCGCTCTCCCAAACTCGAATCGCAGCGACGCCTCTCTCGAGCCATCGCACGCACCCGTATTCTACTTCCTGTACGCCATAAACTTTTGATTCTTTTGAGGGCAGTAGTCGATCTCTTTTAGGACGCCAACCGCGATCCCGCGATCCCGCTGTCATGTCTACCGCTGCCCGACGTCGCCTGATGCGAGACTTCAAGGTACGTGAGCACCAGCGTCACACCCCCGCGACTCCCCGACTTTGCCGTTACTGATCTTCTATAGCGAATGCAAACGGACCCCCCCGCTGGCGTCTCTGCGTCTCCTCTCGCCGATAATGTCATGACTTGGTTAGGATTCTCCGAAGGGACAGACACGGCCCTGCCTGTCCCGGACTGAACTCGGAGCTGACTCTGGTAGGAATGCCGTCATCATCGGCCCCGCCGATACTCCCTTCGAAGATGGTACCTTCCGGCTGGTAATGCATTTCGAGGAGCAATACCCGAACAAGCCGCCGTCGGTCAAGTTCATCAGTCAGATGTTCCACCCCAACGTCTATGCCACAGGCGATCTCTGTCTCGACATTCTGCAAAACCGTTGGAGCCCCACCTACGATGTTGCCGCCGTGCTCACAAGCATCCAAAGGTACGAAGACTCGTTCGGCCAGAGGCCGAGTCATGGCTAACCCTCGCTGCTGCAGTCTCCTGAACGACCCCAACACCGGCTCCCCCGCCAACGTCGAGGCATCTAACCTGTACAAGGACAATCGCAAAGAGTACACGAAGCGCGTGCGGGAGACGGTGGAGAAGAGTTGGGAGGATTGATCGAGGGGTATACGCCAGGCAGCGACATCCGTTACACATTATACCCGAGCGGAAAGCGCTCCATTCGATGACAGCCAGCCGCGCGACAGAACGGAGGGAGTTGCAAGGGGGGATGCAGCATGCGAAGCGGACGGAGGAGGATGGCATTTTGCACGGCTCCCGGAGTACAGGTGCTTAGGCGCGACCGTGTCGGAGCGTCTAAGTGAACGATGGCGGCTCGTTCTCGGCGTTGGAAATACAATACGGAGGCTCGTAGATTTGAAGGGCTTTGTACTCCGTAGAACGGTTTGATGCCCTCAACAGCCCCTGGTCCCCCTTGGTCCCGCTCGGCCCACAGCCGCTGCACCCTCCAGGTCCTCAGCGGTGCGGTGATAGTGGCTAGTGGTGGCTAGCTGCTTTGTCGCCTTCCTATCAAAGACTGATGCTGCCAAAGACAATGGACAACTCTGTGCCAGTCCCGAGTCGAGTCTTGGTGGACGCATTGCGCTTCATTTGCAGGGTCCAACGGGATTGGGTGGGGCCGAGGAAGCCTTGTGGGCGGCAGGCTGCGCTGCCAGTGTGTGCCACTGCCACTGTGAAACTCTGCCTTTTTAGTAGAGCGTCGCGGGACGAAATGATACGCGACCTCTGCCAATGCTCCTTACTAGCGCGTCATCAGCGTCCCGCCGTCGCCCGCCCACACAACCTGGCCGTCTTTCTAGGCACTCGACCTCCGTAACGGCTACCGCCCTCGACTCCGTTGGCGACATCTGCACGTCCAAAGTTGCTTTCACGGCCCATTCCTTTTCTTGCCCCCGCAAGTTGCCCAAGCACGTTTTGCGGACCTCATCCGCCACGGCCCGACGGCTTGTCGCAGCTGTCTGGCGCATCCCGCGGGCTGCAAGCCTGTGCCCACCGTTGATACACCTGGCACCGCGACGTATCGGCCGCGACGACGGCGACGACGGCGGCCATGTCGGGTGCCAACAACATCAAGGTCGTGGCCCGGTTCCGGCCCCAGAACCGGGTCGAGATCGAATCAGGCGGCCAGCCCATCGTGCGCTTCGAGGGCGATGACACCTGCGCAATCGAGGTGCGTTTCAAGCGGCCCACGGGCTGGCGCGACGTGCTGCTGACGGGAAACTACAGTCCAAGGAGGCCTCGGGCTCTTTCACCTTTGACCGGGTCTTTGATATGGCCTCCAAGCAGTCCGACATCTTTGATTACTCGATCCGGCCGACCGTCGACGATATCCTCAACGGTTACAATGGCACCGTCTTCGCCTACGGCCAGACGGGCGCGGGCAAGTCGTACACCATGATGGGCACCAGCATAGACGACGACGAGGGCCGCGGTGTCATCCCCCGCATCGTCGAGCAGATCTTCGCGAGCATCCTCACCAGCCCTGGGACCATCGAGTACACGGTCCGAGTCAGCTACATGGAGATCTACATGGAGCGCATCCGTGACCTTCTGGCACCCCAGAATGACAATCTGCCGGTTCACGAGGAGAAGAACCGGGGCGTCTACGTCAAGGGGCTGCTGGAGATATACGTTTCGAGCGTTCAGGAGGTGTACGAGGTCATGAGGAGAGGCGGCAATGCGAGGGCCGTGGCGGCGACCAACATGAACCAGGAATCATCACGTTCCCACTCCATCTTTGTCATCACCATCACCCAGAAGAACGTCGAGACCGGGTCGGCCAAGAGCGGCCAGCTTTTCCTGGTCGACCTGGCCGGGTCCGAGAAGGTGGGCAAGACGGGCGCCAGCGGGCAGACGTTGGAGGAGGCCAAGAAGATCAACAAGAGCTTGAGTGCTCTCGGCATGGTCATCAACTCCCTCACCGACGGGAGGTCGTCGCATATCCCCTACCGAGACTCGAAACTCACCCGTATCCTCCAGGAGAGTCTGGGCGGCAACAGCCGGACCTCTCTGATCATCAACTGCTCGCCCAGCTCGTACAACGACAGCGAGACCGTCAGCACCTTGCGGTTCGGTATGCGCGCCAAGTCGATCAAGAACAAGGCCAAGGTCAACGCCGAGCTCAGCCCGGCCGAGCTCAAGATGCTGCTGAGCAAGGCCAAGACCCAGGTGACAAGCTTCGAGAACTACATCGCCAACTTGGAGAGCGAAGTCCAGCAATGGCGTGCCGGTGAGACGGTACCCAAGGATCGATGGGTGCCGCCCCTTTCGCCCGACGGCGCCGCCGCCAAACCATCAGGGCCGCCACGGCCGTCGACCCCGTCGAGGCTGTTGCCGGAAAGCCGCTCAGAAACGCCCGCGATCTCGGAGCGGGCCGGAACCCCATCTCTGCCCATGGAGAAAGACGAGCGCGAGGAGTTCCTGCGGCGCGAGAACGAGCTTCAGGATCAGATCGCGGACAAAGAGAACCAGGTCGAGTTGACGGCGAAGCAGCTCCGCGACGCCAAGGAGGAGCTTTCGATGCTGAAGGAACACGACAGCAGGGTGGGCAAAGACAACGAGAAGCTCACGGGTGAAAGCAACGAGTTCCGGATGCAGCTGGAGCGCCTTGCCTTCGAGGGCAAGGAGGCCCAGATCACCATGGACGCGCTCAAGGAGGCCAACTCGGAGCTGACGACGGAACTGGACGAGCTCAAGCAACAGCTGCTCGACGCCAAGATGAGCGCCAAGGAGACCAACGCGGTGCTGGACGAGAAGGAGAAGAAGAAGGCGGAGAAGATGGCCAAGATGATGGCCGGCTTCGACCTTGGCTCGGACGTGTTCAGCAGCAACGAGCGGGCCATCGCCGACGCCATCAAGCAGCTGGATGCGCTCCAGGAGATGAGCAACTCTGGCGATCCCATCCCGCCCGACGACCTCAGAGACCTCCAGGCCCGCCTCGTCGCCACGCAGGGCCTCATCCGACAGGCGGAGCTCTCTCTCTTCAGCTCCCAATCCAGCGAGTCGGAAGCCCGGCGCCGCGCAGAACTGGAGTCGCGGCTCGAGGCCCTCCAGCAGGAGTACGAGGACCTGCTGTCTCGCAACCTTGGCGAGGGCGATGCTGTCGAGATCCGATCTCGTCTCGAGCGGGCGCTCGCGGACAAGCAAGCCACGCAGCTCGAGCTCGTCGAAGAGCTCAAGGCGGACGTCAACCGCAAGGCGAGCGAGAACGAGCGCATGAAGGTGCTTATCGAGGATCTTCAGCGGCAGGTCAAGGCGAGCAGCACCAGCCTCCCCATGGTAAACGGGAAGACGACGGCGCAGCAGATGGCCGAGTTCGACATCATGAAGAAGAGCCTGATGCGCGACCTGCAAAACCGTTGCGAACGCGTCGTGGAGCTGGAGATCTCGCTCGACGAGACGCGGGAGCAGTACAACAATGTCCTGCGGTCGAGCAACAACAAGGCGCAGCAGAAGAAGATGGCCTTCCTCGAGCGCAATCTCGAGCAGCTGACGCACGTGCAGCGGCAGCTGGTGGAGCAGAACTCGGGGTTGAAGAAGGAGGTGGCCATCGCGGAGCGCAAGCTCATTGCCAGGAACGAGCGCATCCAGAGCCTGGAGAGCCTGTTGCAGGACAGCCAGGAGAAGATGGCCCAGGCCAACCACAAGTACGTGAACCCCTCGGCGGCTATCCTGGATCGGAGCCGGCGGCTAACCAGAGCGACCCTTCAGGTTCGAGGTGCAACTCGCGGCGGTGAAGGAGCGCCTCGAGGCCGCGAAGGCGGGCAGCACCCGCGGGCTCAACTCGCCCATGGCCCTGGGCGGCTTCAACTTTGCCACCGCGGGCAGCCGGATCGCGAAGCCCCTGCGTGGAGGCGGCGGCGAGGCCCCCGCGGCCAATCCGACCATCGCCAACTTGCAGTCCGGCGAGAACAAGAGATCGAGCTGGTTCTTCCAGAAGTCCTAGGTGCACCTGTTCCACGACGTCCTCTCGCAAGAGGGGGGCGACCCCCGAGGAGATGGACAAGACGATAGATTTGTCGTTGCCTAGATGGTCAAATACCCCCCACCCCGTGTTCCCGCCCTCCCCCACACTGTTTTTGGTGCATGTATCTCTTTTCCCGGTGCGTACAAGCTATAGGGACAAGTCCTTGTGAGAGAGGGTGCTCCAACGGTTTCGCCAGCCGGGCGAAGCCGAGGACCTCGGGAGCGCCATTTCGTGCGGTTGGATCTGGTGTGAGGAGGAACGACACGGGACCCTCGGTTGGAGCGCCAGGAGGGGGAACGATATAGGGTTTTGACGGCGAGCATGGGCGGCCGGTCGGGTGGATGGAGTTATTTGCCGTTGCTTCTGTGGTGGTCACATACGAGTACTGTAGCTTGCGGCGCCGTTGATGAATGCATGGGTGGTCTCGTCTCCAACCCCTTTCCAGCAGGTCATCCCCATCCCCGTCTTTAAGTGAGACGCCCCGCCGCACCAAGACACACCGCTTGAGATGACGAACTGCTCCCTCGTTGAGCTGTATTTATACCCGTCGATGACTTTTCAGCCAGAGGCTCGCCGTGATCGTTGTACAGCCCCAACGACCGGATGCAACCCCATGGAGGAGGAGCACGATGGGGCTTCCGGATGGGAGAAAGGGAGGAGGACGCCCGGCTTTGGGTAAGGTGACTTTGTCGCGGCTGAGATTGGCTTAGGTAATCGAACAACCACATTCCTCCCGGTATTGCTCGCTCCAACAGAAGACATGGGTCAAAGTCTACCTACCGTGTTTTTGAAGTCGGTTTCGACAAGCTCCTGTCTACCAGTGCCATTGTCCCTCAAGTTTGGTGTGATCCAAGGTCTCTTTGGGTGCGGCGGGACCCGCAATCACGTCACAGCCCGCTCTGAATTGAAGCTTTGCCCTTGTTGGAGATCAAGTGCTCGACAAAGGGCGCGTGTGGCCTTCCCTCAGCCTCTTCCGCTGGGTTCTTTCAGGGCTCCTCGCGAATTCGGCATAGCCGCAAGGTGTAGAGAAAAGGGAGCCGCGGTATGGGATCTGCGCTAGATCTCGAAGTGTGTCGCCGAAGCCGTCGGAGTCAAGCCGCACCCAAGCCACACGCCTGTTGCTGTCAGCAGATCCCCTCGTGCAATCCCCTAGCTCCCTTGTGATGGCGACTACCGGCACAACTCGGGCGGCGCCCGTCGTGAAGACCGGCAAGGCGGCAAAGATGCAGGCCTACACGGACGTCCACGTCGCTCGGTCGGATGGCGTCGCCTGGACGCGGCAGCAGATCATCGACGACATGATTGCGACGGCGGCCAAAGAGCACACAGACATCTCCGACCCGCTCAAGGACGACGAGGAACGGATGCGCGCGTGGATGATCAAGCTCGGCAAGTTTGTCAAGTTCAACCTGGGCACCAGCAAGCAAGACCGTACGCCCGACCCGCCGCGGTGCTAGGAGGCGGTGGTGACCGAGACTGACGCCGTTTTAGGAAACGAGTACGTCGTCAACTTTCCCGCCAACTATCGGCTCCGGACCCAGATTCTCAAGAGCGACGACAAGGCCGCCAAGCGCCAAGACCCCTTCCTGTACGGCCATCCTCTGGGGCCGAAGGAGCGCTTCCGGAGCCCGGCCGAGTTCGCGCTGCATCTCGTATGGCTGCTGAGCAACTCCGAGTCGCACGAGGACTGCTCCTGCCAGCTCTGCAGGAAGATGGTGAAGGACGTCCGCAAACCCCTCGGGCCACCAGCGGCCAAGACGCCGATCCAGCAGCCGCTTGGCCCCTCTCTCGCGCCCGCGGCCGCAGTCGGCGCCGTGCCGGGAGCGCCAGGATCGCGAACCAACACCGCCACCCCGGCGTACATCTCGCCGCCCCATGGCGGTGGCTCCGACGTCTTCCGCTGCGGTGAACTCGTGTGGTTCAAGAAAGACCCGGCCTGGCGTCTTGGCATCGTCCGCGTCGTCGGGGAAGCGCACGACCCGGACCACCGCAGACGGCCGCATCGCATCGCGCCGCTCGGCCACGTCTGCCTGAACCAACAGGACGTCACCAAGGAAGCCATCGACATGCGGCCCTTCCTGGGCTTCAGCATCCCCAAGCCCAACCCGCAGCTCGAGGGCAAAAGCTACGACCAGGTGTCGTGGCAGCAGCTGGCCGCCAACTCGCCCAACCCCGAAGTCGTCGGGCTCGAGGCGTCCAAGCTGGCGGCCGCGGCCATCAACGGGGCCTTTTCCTTGTTCAACCGGAAGCAGTCCATCTCGGCGACGCAGCACATGTTCGGCGGCGTCTTCCTCGGCGCGGAGCAGATCTTCATCGGCGACGCCCTCCGGGTGCGGCCGGCCGAGGGACCGGACACGCCGCAGGACATCATGAGCATCCGCTCCATCTACAGCGACGGCGACGGCGTCAAGGTCCTCGGCAACACGTACCGGCCGGCGCCGGGCGCGGCCCCGCCCGGGGCCGAGCCGCCGCCGCCGGGGCAGGTCTTCGCCGAGGAAATGGCCATGTACGCCGCGGTCACGGGCCAGCCGTGGCACTGGCAGCAGCAGGAGAAGGACGCGGTCCGCGCCGAGATGGAGGTGTACGGCCGCTACTACGCCACGGACCGGCTGATGCCCCTGCTCAAGCCCGACGAGTACCAGGCGGAGCGCGCTAGGGGCGGCGCGCCCGTGGACGGCACGGCGCACCTCAACCGCCGCTTCCAGACGGGCAACGCGGGCTACGTCGGACACAAGGCGACGCGCGCCGCTACCATCGGGGCCGCCGTCGCGGTGCCGGTGGTGCTGGGGAACGGCATTGTGGAGGAGGCTGGGGCCGTCTGAGAGGGGACGGAGGCTGCTGGGCTTGGGGAACGGCACGGCGCCCCCCTCTGGGCCGTCCTCTGGCAGGGTATAGGGAGGGGATACAGTATCTATCGCATACAAATGGTCGGTGATGCAACGAGGATGGGGGGAACAGGGTTTGGAAGTTCTCTCGAGTCACTCATGTCACAACGGGTACAGTACCTCGCGGTGCCTCGTATCGACCAGGTATATCGCGCAAGTCCTAGTTCCGTTCCAATGGCCTTGGCGAGATCGGATAGCAGTTCCTGCGTCCACAACTGCCGGCGGCCCCCCAAAGGGCCCCTCGCGTGCCCAGCATAGAGATGAAGAATCCTAAATTTTACTAGGCGCCCGGGGGGACCAGTACAGTACTGCATATCAATCACCTAATCGGGCGAGTTGGACGCCTGGATCGCCCGGACGCCCGGACGCCCGGACGTCTTGCGTGACGGGCATGATCCCTGGCCAGGAAGAACACGTCAGCCTTCTGGGGCATTGTATGTCTCCGCAGTCGCGTGCCATACTGTGTAGTCGGGGGGTGAGGGTTTCAGGGCATTGGCAGATAGCAGCATCGCGCATCGCGTTTCGCGCAGCACGTCGGTCCGGCACTTGGGACTCGGAGGTTCCACAAGGGGTGGAGAGGGAGGGGAGGGGGGGCGCCTCGTCGCCTGTAAATACAGTATTCATTATTCGGTAAGGCGCTGTCGCTCCAATCACGGGGCTTAGGGATCGTCCGACAAATCAAAGCATTAAAGCCGAGTCGGCTCCCCATGCCCGGGCTCGCCTGGTCTTCCTATTTGCCCTCGGGAAGTTTGATGCTGCGCGGCAGAGCGTTCCCGACGCCGTGGTAGGGGGTCCAACGACAAAAGTTCCAGAAGGAAAACCCGCCCCCCGGGCGCCAAGCCATGCGACATAATTAGTACTTCGTCGGACCTTCCGTAGGCTTTTGCGGTGCCGGCTTCTTGCGGCCGAGAGTGCGCGTCGGTGTCAAGTTTTCCTGTCGCCCGAAGCAATCCGTCGTAAACGGAAACCAGCCGACGCCATGGGCTGACCGGTGGTTAGATCGGATCTAGTAAGTCGGACCATCGCGATCCGCGAAGCACGGCCTGGGGGATCTCGGCAGGCTGGTCACATTTTCGGAGTAAAGAAAAAAAGGGGGGGGGGGGCGAGGATGTGTGCCCGAGGGCCTCCTTCCTCCAAACCCGGACGGTCGGGTCATGCCGCAATCGCGACGAACTTGCTTGCTCAAGGCGGAAAAGGTCCCCACTGCTGTGTGTTTT
>Ga0247777_1000107_pt1 | contig 20627 bp, 16 predicted proteins | sample UWRJL154409C5_FD_179937 | JGI IMG/M metagenome (GOLD analysis project Ga0247777, IMG submission 179937) | Plant litter microbial communities from Arlington Agricultural Research Station in Wisconsin, United States - UWRJ-L154-409C-5 | ecosystem: Environmental > Terrestrial > Plant litter >...
CCCGTGGCTAACTACCGACATATCCGGCCTCACGAGCAAATCGTTCCCGCCTTTCTCCCTCCTGGGTCATGGCAGGCACCGATTGACATCTCATCCGAGTCTCATGTAGAATGGGATCTTGCCCACGTCGAACCTGTGCAGAATCCCCCTCCCCCGTCGCCCCAGCATCGTCCCGCCACGGAATCCCGCCCTCGGAAAGAACCCAAGACAGAAGCAGAGTGGGAAAGACATCGCGAGGAGATCGAGGCGCTCTACCCGCGCAAGATGGCCAAGGAGATCAGAAAGATGCTGGAAGACAAACACTCTTTTGTCGTCACGTAAGCACCTCGCTGCCCCCGATCCAAACCGGGTCACACCCTTGCTCACACGAACAAGGCGGGACGCCTTCAAGAAACGCGTCAAGGCCTGGGGCCTGAGAAAATACACCAAATTCGAGGACGCCCGCCGGGTCCTCCACGTCCTCCCGCGGCGGGAGGCGGCCGGGAAACGAGCACACAAGATCTTCGTTCGCGGAAAGGAGCTGGCTTCGGAGGAGATCCTGCGCCACGCCCGCCGGAGCGCGAGGCTACGAGGCCATCGGTCCCTACCGGACGGGGACGGCGACAGCAAAAGCGAGTGCCCAGATATCATCGTGCGGACACCTTCTCCAGAACTACAAGGCCCTCCTGCCCGCGCTCCGGCTGTTCCGATGCCACTACGACTGCCGCAATCACCGGGAGTGGAACAAGTATCTCAGTGAAGACTGGATCAGCGTGTTAGAAAATGTGACCTTAGAGTTGTGTTTGGCAAGTCATCGATGCCTCATGACGACAGGTCCGGTCTTGTGGAAAAGTGGTCCCATGGTTAGACGGCTTAATGAGATTTTGCAGAAGCAAACCCGAATTCCTCATCCTTTCCCAAACTTTTAGGGCGGACGGTTGGAGGAGAACAGGGAGAGTCGGTGACTGGGTGACTGAAGCGGCAGAGCAACTTGCATGACCTGGCTGTTGTCGCCCTTGGCGAACATCACCCGGTATGCCTCATGCTAGCCGTGCTGAATTGGCTGCCCGCCCGCTCCAACGAGCCTCGGGTGCTTGCTTTGTCGTCCCTTCTCCCCGCTATGGACCGTCGGGACCGGTGGAGACCGGCCGACCGGCCCGGGGAGGCGCCGGCCCCTTTCCGCCATATGGCAGATACGTCGCTGTTCCGAGCTGCACCTCGACAACGAGGCAGCATGTTTATTACGATAGGGGTAGGATGTAGAGTGGGTGCAGTTCTTCTGGCTTCTACAAGCTAGCAAGTCTAGAAGCATCCTTGGCCGATGTACTGGGTTATTTTTTTACAATCCCTGCCAAGAGGCATCCTGTCGTTCTACTCGGAACTCTATCTCCCAGAGACTCGTAGTCTCCCGCCTCCCATCTCTCCCCGGAGATAACCGCCGCGCTGTCCCCGGGCGGCATCGACAGCCTAGCTTCCAAACGCAGCCGCGGGGTACGCCCTGTCCCGCTTCTTTCTGGCCGTGGAGCTGCTCCGCGAACTCGCCCCCGAGCCCGTCCCGCCGGGCGGCGGCGAGAGCAGGTTGTGGCGCGAGCTGCGGGCGGACGAGGCCGCCGACGCCGGGCCGACCATCATCTCGGCCGGCAGGTCGTTCCACTCCCTCTCGGGCCGCGCATTCTGGAAGGACAGCGACGCCGAGCTGGCCGACGGCGCCGGCGAGGGGGACGCCGACGACGCCGCCTGTGCCGCCGGAGCGGCCTGTGACAGAGGGGGAAGGTTCGCCGCCTCGGCCGTCACGCTCGCGGGCGGCGCGGGGACCACCGCGGCGTAGACCGGGGCCGGGATGCCGCCCCCCCGCCCCGGGCCGACCTCGCGGCGCACCACCCAGGCCGTGTCCGGCCTGAGCTTGAAGTAGTAGCCGGCGACGGGGGCGGCGCCGTGGCGGGCGAAGCCACGCGCGGCGTACCAGGCCAGCCCGTCGGCGTTCTCGGTCCAGACGTGCGCGAAGACGGTGGCGACGTCGAACTGCGCGCCGGCCGCTAGGACGTCTTCCAGCGCCGCGGCGGCCAGGCCGTAGGACCGGTACGGCGAGAGCAGGCTCAGCGACTGGATGTAGATGGCGTGGGAGGCGGCGGCGCCCAGAGGGCCTTGTGGGGAGGGGGAGGAGGGCGGGGCCACGAAAGGGTTCGGCTCGAGGCGGCAGACGATGCCGCCTATGACTTTGGGCTCGGCGGCGGAGGGGCTGTCATCGTGCCACAGGATGGCGCGCGAGAAGAGGCCGGTCACGGCCGGGTCGAGGATGCCTCGGTAGAACGAGTCCGAGTAGTTGACGGGCAGGAGGAGCGAGTTGATACGCCGCAGCGCCGGGACGTGCTGTTCTTGTATCGGGGCGATCGACGCCTGCGGGTGAATCGAAGAGCGGGCCGGCGCGGGGGGAGGGACGGTGTGCTTCGGGGGCGCCGGTGCTATCGGGACAAGCTGCGGAGCCGGAACGGCGGGTGGAGCCGGCGGAGGAGGGGCCGTTGACCTCGTGTCATGCTGCGCGGGCGGGGCTTGGCGCTGTGCTGGAGGGGGCGCGTAGTTGGGCTGTCGCGGCTGGAAGAAGGACAGGATCGAGGGTTGCGCACGCGACATGGTTGCCCGTGACGTTGTCGGAAGCGAGATAGGGGCTCGAGGGGGGTTAGGGACGATGGGGCGACGGGGGTGGACTCGCGGTGACTGGGAACCGACATTCGGAACCGTTCAGGCGATTTTCATAGCAAAGTTGGCAAAAGGGAAGCGAAGGCGCGTCCCAGACCGAGTCTGAGGACTGCGGGAGCCGTCAAAACAGGGGATGTCGAAGTGGCCAGAGGAGGTGGAGCTTCAAGTGCATATGCCGCGGCGCGATTTCCGGAGGGAGGTGGGGGAGTTGCAACCCCTGAACCGGCGGCTCTTTCTGGTGCCATCGCGCCTGGGCACGCCTGGAATTCCGTCTTCCCAGGTGTCAAGGTGGGGGGGGTCCCAAGGCGGTGAGTGGTATTTTTGCCAGCGATAGCCGTTGTCAGTGGTGCTTCTGGCCTCCCTGTCGCTGAAAATTACCCCTGGGCCTAAAGTTGAAAACCTCTTTGCCAGCTTCGCCCCTTCTCCGCCCCTAGCTGCAGTCGTGCATCGCATTAATTTGAACACCCTTTCTCCAGTCGATCGATTCCCGCCTTCCCACCCCCCCCTCTCCCGATTGATAGGGTTGGCGATTTGAGTTTGAGCCTGGGCAGATCCGACGGAAACCTTTCTCAATCGAAAAGCGTTGACGGCGTTTCTCTCGACCCGGGACGCGCGAAATGCTGAACGACCGAGTTGGACCGTCTTCCTGAAGTGGCGTGGTTCGCCCGACTGGCCTGATCGAGCTGCCCGGCGGCTGACGTCCCGGAACTGCCTCACCCCCTGGCAAGCGTCCAAGACAGCTCGAAGGGGCATTTTCGGGCAGAGCCTCGTGCCGCAGAGCGTCGCATCCTCGGAATCCCGAATCTACCATGCTCCCCGGCACAGGCAAGGCCGGAGTCGTCAAAGCTCCTGCCGACGCTACAGACATGGACAAGCTCGTACGTGATGTCACGTCCCGCCGGAGCCCTGCGGTTCATAATGCCCCCGAAGGCGGACGGCGCTGACCCAGTCCTCGTTATAGGCCCATTCCATCGTCGACGACGTCCTGTACAATATCGTCCACGACCTGCTGCTCAGCACGCACCGCGATGAGAAGCAAGCCCGCGCCGCGACGGCGGCCATCCGGGTCGAGAAGCAGGCTTCCGACGCCTCGGAATCGTCGACCCCCGACGCGAAACCCGACGTGCACTTCGAGACGGACGCGGCCATCTACGAGGACGGCAAGGTCACGCTGAAAGGGAACCCGCTGAAGACGACCATGGACATCCTTTGCACACGATGCCATCTCCCCCGGTTACTCTATCCGACGGACGGGAAGGGCGCAAAGAAACAGGACCCCAGCATCATCTACTGCAAGAAGCATCCCTACATCGAAAAGCAGGGCTACGACATCTACGGCCAGACGTGGGTGGCGCCGGGCCCGGGCAGGGGCAAGAAGAAGAAGGACATGGAGAAAAAGGTCGATCCGAACAACCCGTCGGACTCGCCCGGCATGACGCCCACCCCTGAGCAGAGACCGCCCAACGTGCTCTCGTTCCCTTCGGCGACGTGTAGCAAGTGCAAGCGGTGCATTCTAGTGACGCGACTCAACAACCACATGGGGTCGTGCATCGGCAACAGCGGCCGGAACGCGAGCAGGGCCGCGGCGCAGAAGATTAGTAACGGCAACTCGCAGAACGACAACACGCCACCTTCGAGCCAGAAGGGAACGCCGTTGCCGGGCTCGCGCGCGGGCAGCCCTAGGAAGCGCGACGGCGACGAGTTCGACGAGGACGACGAGTCGGACGCCAGCAAGCCGAAGAAGAAGCTGAAGTCGACGACGATACCTAAGAAGGTCATTCTTAAGACGAAGCCCAACTCCCAGCTGCCGTCCAAGAAGGAAAAGGTCAAGGCCAACTCGCTGCTCAGCCTCGAGCGTAAGGTGGACGACGTGGACGGCTCGACGGTCGAGGTGGCACAGAAGAAGAATCCCAAGACGCTCTCGCCGGCTAAGAAGCTTAAGCTGCCAACGAAGCCGCCGCCGCTGTCTTCGCCGATATCAAAAAATGGCAGGGACGGAGACGCCGGGTCGGAGTCGTCGGGTACCCTATCATCCCCTCCGCCGCAGTAACACGGCAGGGGGGGAGGCTGGTGTCGAGAGATTCGACCGGCGGGGGCCCCGTCAGGCGCATGGGGGAGCGCGATTTCCCACGATGGAAGAAGACTACCCAAGCTCGAAGGCTCGTCGTGGTCCTATACATACCACCCACATACCCAAGCGTCCGGCGTGATTTTGCCCCAGCAACCCACCTCTTACAGCATCACCAGGGTGTCCTGGGGCCTTCTCTTTTCCTGCGATCTTGCATCAGGATGGTCAAGGGGTGACCGGTCGGCGTTGAGGCGCGTCGCGGGTTTTGCGACTGAGTTTCTGTATCAAAATGCATAACCGATCGGGGGGAGTACCCCCATCGACGGACGGCCACCACGGACAACGGACAAGGGGGAACCGGGCGGCCGGGTTGTATAGAGCGGAATACAAAGGCTACCTTCCCCGTGTCACGGCGGCTTCCAGTGCAGCTAGTGACTTTGACATGCCTCCCCCGTCAAAACCCACCCTCCTCACGCACGCCCCCCCCAAACGCCACCCTATGCGGTACGCACTGCGTGAGACACCTCCGACAGATAGAAAAAGGTTCAAGGCTGCTCCGGGTCGTCGACCACCCGCGCCCTCAGGATCTTGAGGGCCTCGGCGGGGCGGTCGTCGGCGTCGGTCTTGACCATGCCCATGCGGCGCACGACGCCGAGGCCGGTCTTGACACGGCCGAAGATGGTGTGCTTGCCGTCGAGCCAGGGGGTGGGGGCGAGGGTGAGGAAGAACTGGCTACCGTTGGTGTCGGGCCCGGCGTTGGCCATGCTGAGCACGCCGGCGCCCGTGTGCTTGAGGCCCGGGTGCAGCTCGTCGGCGAACTTTTCGCCGTAGATGCTGCTGCCGCCCCGGCCCGTCCCTGTCGGGTCGCCGCCCTGCACCATGAAGTTGGGTATCACCCGGTGGAAGACGGTGCCGTCGTAGTAGCCGCGCCCGGCGAGGGTGCGGAAGTTGGCGCATGTCCGGGGCGCGTGCGACGTGTAGAGCTCGACTGTGATGGTGCCCTAAACGGCGGGAGGGCGGGGGGGCAGGCGGTTAGCGGAGGGAAAGGGGTAGCGAAGGGAAGGGAAGGGGAGACGGGCGAGGGAACTTGCCATTGTGGTCTCTAGTGCTACGTTGGTCGCCATTTCCGACCGAGGTTGGCTTTGACGGCCGTCTCCGTTGGTTATGGCAGAGGTGAAATGCGACGACAGAAGGAACCTGGGAAGTCTCAGCCTTACGAAATTTAAGTGGGGCTGGCAAGGCTGCCGCAGCGACCGTTTCTCGCCCGTGGGTTGAACCTAGCTCATCGTCGCAACCTCATGGCCCAGGCAATCTGGCTAGAACCACATCGTCACCAGCTCGGCGGCACTCTCTGGCTCCCCACTTGCGATATCACGCTCAACCCCGAAAGATCAGGCACCCAACATGATCTAAGTTTCCATACGTCTCTTGACCCGTCACTCCCTCTTGCCGCGGCACCACCACCGTAGTAGGTTTAGGACATCACTTCACCATGGCCGAAACACCAAACAACGGCTCGGGCAGCGTCAACATGTCCGCCAACGCCGCCCCCCTCGGCTTCCTCAACGGCACGACGGCCAACTTCACCGACGACCCGCTGGCCTTCCTCCTCAGCCACACGGACGTCGTCCTCCTGGACCTGCAGCTCATCGCGAGCACGCTGGCCATCATCTTCGTCGGCGCCCACGGGGCCCTCCGGCGCCCGCCCTCGGCGGCGCCCGCCCGGTCCAAGAAGAACGGCAAGAAGCGCGAGTCGGAAGACCAGTTCACCGAGGGCTTCCAGGCCTCGGACGCCATCGTGCTGCCCTTCGTCGCCGGCCTCGTGCTGACCGGCCTCTACTACCTCATCAAGTGGCTCCAGGACCCCGACCTGCTCAACAAGATCGTCCGCGGCTACATCTCGGTCGCCTCGCTCATGAGCCTGGGCATGCTGGCCGCCGACGCCCTGCACGTGCTCACCACCGTCGTCTTCCCCGCCGTGTGGTCGGACCGCCGCGGGAACGTCTTTCGCATCGACCCCTCCCAGCGCTGCCAGTGGCGGCTCGAAGGCCGCGGGGAGGCGGCAAAGCGGGTGCGCGACGAGAAGAGGACCAGTCCCTTTCCGGACCCCATCGCCTGGATACCCCGACTGCTCCTCAAGGACGAGACGTGGTGGAGTCTGCGGCTTTTGCTGAAAGAGGAGTGGACGTTTGAGCTGGCCGCTCACGGTCTAGGCAGAACCAAGTTCGGCGTTACGCTCAACGGCGTCCTGGGCCCGCTGGTGGCGGGCTGCGTAGCCGTGGTCTACTTCCTCGCCCCCAACCCACTGCTCAACAACGTCCTGGGCTTGGGCCTGTGCTACGGCGGCTTCATGTTCGTCTCGTGCACCTCGTTTGGGATCGGATCTGGCGTCCTGGCGGGTCTCTTTGTTTACGACATCATCATGGTGTTTTACACGCAAGTCCCGATGTCCTCTTGAAACGTTCAGACAGGCTAACAGACGGCCAGGCCGTACATGGTCACCGTCGCCACGACCCTGGACGCCCCGATCAAGCTCGAGTTCCAGGCGCCTGCCTTACCGGCGGCCTTCCGAAAGCCCGGAAAACAACGCGCCAGCCTTCTCGGTCTCGGGGATATTGTTGTCCCCGGCATCTTCATCTGCCTCGCCTTGCGGTTTGACCTGTCGCAGTACTACCAGCGTCAGATCAAGTTCGAGCGGCTGGAGCTGAAGAGCGAGAGCCGGGGCGAGGCCGCCGGCGAGCTGATTTCATCCACCACCACGCAGAAGCGAGCGGTCAAGATGGACTACGTCAGCCCGCGGGGTCGCTGGGGTGACAGACTGTGGACGTGGTCTTGGGGGAAGTCGGTCAAGTCCACGCCTGGGCTAAAAGCGGCCGCGTTCCCTAAGCCGTACTTTTACGCGGCCATGGCTGGTTACCTGGCCGGCATCCTGACGACGCTGGTCGTCCTGCTTATTTTCAAACGGGGTCAGCCGGCATTGTTCTACCTCGTCCCCGGGGTGCTCATCCCGACGTGGGCGACGGGCTACTTGCGTGGCGAGATCAAGGAGCTGTGGAAGTACACCGAGGACGGGACACTGGACACTAAGGATGTGGTTGTCGAGGTGGATGCCGACGGGCGCATCGTCAAGGAGATTGATACCGAGGAGGAGAAGAAGAAGAAGGCGGAGGACAGGGACGGGGCAAAGAAAGACGGTGGCGGCAAGCAGGGAGAGGAGAAAATCGCTCCGGCGAAGACGAAGGGGGAGTCGGGCGAGCAGGGTCATACCGTGTTCTTGTTCTCCATACGGGCACCAGGGGAGGATGAGATAGATGACGATGAGCTTTGAGCATGCCAGATCGGTACCTATCATAGATCGGCGTTGGCAGCATTGGGTAGAGAAGACGCAACAGACCGTCCGTCCGGCTGTCTGTCTGTCTCCCCGCCTTTCTGCCTGTGTCATCATTGCTTCACTGGACGTGTTACATGGGAGGCACTTGTGAGGCTGGATAGGGGTACGGCCCGAGAACAGCAAAAAACAGCGAATCAACGGCTTCGGTTCAAGCTCGGCTGTCGGCTTACTTCAACCGCTCCCATCGAACTCGCTGAGCTTCCACACCCATATCCAGCCCAAGCGACCATACATATGATACAGGCACCGCCGACCCCCTAAGCGTCTCCCTCCGTCGAGGAGTCCAGCAACCGTCAAAATGCCCCCCTCCCCCTCCGCATCCCTCTCCCCACCCCCACCCCTCCTCCTCCACTGGCTCCTCGACACCCGCCCCCTCTACCCAGCAGCGCACCAAACCGCCGACCTAGCCACCCACGCCGCGCGCGCCCTGGCACTCCTCGCCCCCGCCGAGCGCGCCGCCGTCCTGCGCTTCGTGCGCCCCGCCGACGCCAAGATGAGCCTGGCCAGCCACCTGCTGAAGCGGTACGCCGTGGCCCGCCACGTCGCCGGCGTCTCCTGGGCCCGCGCCTCGCCCGCCCGCGACGCCCGCACCAAGCCCGTCTTCGTCTCGCCGCCCGCCGCCGCCGGCGTCGCCTTCAACGTCAGCCACCAGGCCGGCGTCGTCGTGCTCGCCGGCGTCGTCGTCGCGCCGCCCCCCGCCGGGGCCGACGACGGCGCGCTCCCGTCCGTGCAGGACGATGTCGACGTCGGCGTGGACGTGGTCTCGCCGACGGAGCGTCGCCATCGCGACCGCGCTATGGTCGCTGCCGACGGCTGGCCGGCTTTTGTTGACATGCACGCTGATGTCTTCGCGCCCGCCGAGGCGGCGTATCTGAAGTGGGCGGTGCTGGGCGCGGCGGCGCCGGGTGAGCTTGCGGGCGGTGGCGGCGGGGGAGGAGGAGGAGCGGCGGGGGGCGATGTGCTCGACTACAAGCTGCGGGCCTTCTACACGCTGTGGTGCCTGCGCGAGGCGTACGTCAAGATGACGGGCGAGGCGCTGCTGGCCGAGTGGCTGGGTGTGCTAGAGTTCAGGGGGTTCCGGCCACCCCCGCCGCCGCCTCTGCTGGCCGCTGGGAGGGGCGGGGACACGGGGGACCGCATGCGCCAGGGCAAGGCCGTCACGACGCACGATATCTTGTTCCGCGGGGAAAAGGTGCAAGACGCAAATGTGTGCATCCGGACCGTGGGGGAGGACTACATGGTCTGCACGGCGGTGCGGACCCCGGGACGGCCTGAGATCGGGTTGGCGATGGAGCTGGGCGAGTTTGAGTTCTTGGATCTCGAAGACATACTGTCGTTTGCCGAATCGCAGGTATGATGATGCGCTCACTACCTACCCTAGGCCGGCGGGGTTGATATCTCCTTGTGGAAGTCCCCCATCCCATCTTCGTGGAGGTGGGCCGCGGTCTTTCGCCGATCAACACCCGCCGAGGTCAACCCTGTGTCAAGAAGCCACCAGGGTAGGCTCCGGGGGGCGAGGCAGGCGGGGGAGAAAATGAGCGCCAAACCAATGCACACACGTGAGGTCCTTTCCACGGGGGCGACATCGCGAGGAGGATCAACCAGCTTCTGCTGTAGCTTCTCAAGCGTCATACCTTGAAACAAAGCTACATGCTTCCCTCCGTCCTAGAAGGAGCCCCTGGGCTCAGTGGCCTACGCCTTCTTATCCTTCTTCGGCTTCTTCCTGTGCCTCTTCTCACCGACGCCGTTCTCCTCCCGCGGCGTCTCGGAAGCCTCCGCCTTACGTTTGCCCTTCTTGGCTTTGACGCTCACGACGGGGTTCAGCTTGCCACCCTTACTCGCCTTGAGGAACTGCGTCTCGGCCTCGTCCCAGGCGCCGCTATCCGCCTCGATCTCGTATCTGCAAGTCGGCGCTGTCAACCGAGTCAGCCCTCCACCTGCCGACGTGGGAGTGTGCTTACTGGTCCAGTGGGAGCGAGTCGATGAGCTCCCTCTGCTTCGCCCGCAGCTCCCGGAGCGCCTCGTCGCCGCCCTCCTCCAACTCGTCGTCTAGCGCCGCGGGCAGGGGGACGAATTTGTTGTCGACTACCTCATCCTCGTGCACGCCTGAGGCGTCCTCGCGGCTGACCCCGATCGGGTTCGCTCCAGGCATCTCGGCTTCGACGGCGCCCGCGATCAAGTTGGCGAAGTGTGACGTCATCTTCCGCAGGATCTTGATAAACATGGCCAGGAGTTGCGAGTTGGGCAGCGACAGTTCCGCCGAGACGGCGTCCACATCCTTCCGCTGCAGGCCTATGGCGAGCAGGATGGCCTGCTGGACGCCCGTCAGCTTGACGTCCAGCCGGCCGCCAAAGTACAGTTGAGCTAGTGTGGGAATCAGATCGAGGACCACGTGGTAGTCGAGCATATTGTTCGCGTACGACTCGAGCCGCTTGTGATCGTACGGCGTGAGCAGTCGGTCCAAATCCTCTTTCGCGAGACGTCCTGCCTTGAGATCCGGATCCAGCCGGGCCCCTGTGCCGGCCGCCTCGTTGATGCTCAGCGAAACGACAGCAGAGAAGTCCCGGAACTGGTAAGACAACAAGGAAAGAAAGCGCCGTTGGAAGTCGTTGGCAAACGCCCCGAGCCAGCTGCGGTCGCCGCTGCTCTGGAGCGGCCGGAGCATAACACACGAGTGTTCGCCCGTTATGTCGTTGGCGGTTTGCCGCAGGTACACCGGTGCGAACGAAGCCCGCTTCCAGAACTTGTGGAGGCTCTGTGTCAACCCGTAGCTTACTCCCACGTAGTCGAGCGCCTCTGGCCGGCACTCGCTCAGCTTGGCGAAGAGCGGCGGCATCTTGCTGATGTCGCGAACCCGGATGTCATCGTCCAGCAAACTCGTATTGTTCAGCTCTGCCACCTCAGTGATGCGGTTGATGCTCGGGGCGACGTGGTTGCCCACGTCCTCCGAGAGGCTCGTGAATTTGCCTTCATAGTAATCGACGAGAAGCTCGAGGGCTTTGGACCCGTAGCCCATCGAGACGTAATCGGGGTTGGTGGCGATCCGGACCACGCGTGCGCCCGACAAGGAGGCAAACTCGTCGTCTTGAAACTGCTGGCTTACCAGCCAGGGGATGAGATCTCCGTGTGGGCGTTGACCCCTGCTGAGGCTGTTGAGGACGCTCTGCCGACTGATTTTGCCTTCCAGCGAGACCTGAATCACGCAAAGCGGCTCCGGCAGTCTGCTCTCTTCCGTAATGGGGGGCGTCAAGACGTAGAGTTTGTGCGCCGGCGCGTCGCTCATGAGCTGCAGGTCGTCGGGAGAGTTCTTGTAGTGGCTGGCGACGTAGAGCGCTACCATCTGTTGGAGAAACCTCTCCGACACGGGATGAAAGGAGAAGAGTGTGTCCCGGTTGACCTTCAACAACTGGCACTGCGCCGGGTCGGGACACCCTCGGGTGTTTGCCTTCGATCTGGGAAGCGTTGCCTCGAGACACAAAAGGGTGTTGAGCCACTTCTCGACCGCGTCCCCTTGTGCGTAACGGATGGGCTCGGAAAGGGTGATCTCCTTGAGCGACCGCCCGTGCTGCAAGACGGAGTCTTTCTCCTTGGTGGCTCGCCCGTCGGCCCTGTCGACCTCGATGGCATCGCCGGGTGTTGCACCACCAGTCCCTCGGGACTGCTCCCGCAGCTGCTTGATCAGCTTGAGCGACAGGGACCGTCCGGTGCCCTCGTAGCCGCTGATGGTGGACGCCATAAACACCAAGTACGGGCCCATGAGCTTGCGCACTTGGTTCAGAGGGATCGCGGCCGCCTCATCGATGACCACCAATTCCGCTTGCCCCAGCACGTGCGAGTCCTGAGGCCGCACGTATTGGATTGTCTGCCGGTGGTTCCGGTGAATGTTCACGCGGACGATCGCCTTGTTGAAATCCGGGTTCGTTGATTGTATGACGGAGTAGTCGGAGTGGTCCCTATAGTCTAGGGCATCAAAACCCTTAAAAACGAACTCGAAGAGAGTCTTCAAGTTTTCGGGTGACGGCGACGTGATGAAGATGTTGCTGTAACCGAGAGCCACGGCGGCGGCGACGGCCAGTCCCATAGCGGCCGACTTGCCGCGGCCACGAGCAGCCGTCAGGGTGACGGTATTTCGCAACGTCTTCTCGGAAACGGCTTCGACAAAGGTGAGCAGCGCTTTGGCTTGGTCGTGGGTTCTCGCGAGTTGGACGAGCGGACCGATCGGCTGCGTATCCCGGAGCGATTCTTTTGTTTCTTGCAACTCCTTCTGTGCCGGAGATTTCGCGTCGTCCGCGTCCAGATCCGGTGGTGGTAGCGGTTCAACGCCCTTTCCGCCCGATATCGGGAGTACATTGAGCTCGTCGTCGATCACCAAGCACGTCTCGCAGCTGCCCAGGGACAGAATAAACCGCTCATTGAAGCGCGCAACGACGTCGCCATGGGCTTCAGTTCGATACCGGGAGTGGACGTCCATGGAAAGGGTATACAGCTGTTTTAAACTGCTCACCCCCTTGAGGAGTAACACGACCAGTCCACCCCCTTCGACGGTTTCGATGGTCCGGGCGAGGGTGTTGGGAGTGATGGCCTCGAAGTCTTGGAGAATACACTGAGCGACGTTAGCCAACATGCCTCGCAACGCAGACGGTAGTGGTTGAGCCCACCATTCCGAACGTGTTTCCCAAGATCTTCTCGGTTTCCTTGTAGAAGGCGTATCGGATGTTGTGGAGCGAAAGGAAGAGCTCGAACGGATCTTCGGTGTTGACTTCACGGGTCCCTCTCCGTATTTCCTTTTTGATCTTATTCTCGCGTTTCTTCCGGTGGCTCGTGAAGCCCAGTAGTTTGTTCTTGTAAGCCCATAGGACGGACTTGTCCTGGCGCAAGTCCATGCTGGACATGATGTAGTGCACTAAACCAGTCAGCCAGAGACCCCGAGCGGCTAGTCGATTCCAAGAGGCAACTCACGGTGAACAATGGCATCCTTGGGCCGGTCGCCCACCACGACGAAGAACGATCGCTTCTTCTCTTGGAGGCCATTGCGGATGAGTGCGGGGATACGGGAGTCTCTGGTTAGGCAGGTCAGCTGTACAGCTTCCAAGTGGAACGGCGGCATGCCTTACACTGCCTTACGTGACATTGTCACTATATCCGCTCGAGGGCGGTTTTGTTGCGTCTTCGAAATAGGGTGATCCCGTAATTTGACTGTCGGAGTGGACCAGAGTCTGGCAGAATATTTTCTTATAAGTTTATCGTTCTGCCGAGCGGTGAGGCTGTCCCCGCCTTCTCACGGCAACGCCACAGCGAAGAGCTCTTCGGCAGGGGTACCTCGATCTCGAATTGTGGCTTTGCAACCAGCCAACGTTGCGCGACGTCATTCAATCGTGGGGCCAACAACGCGTGGCCGTTGTTCGATTGGAGTCTCTGACACCTGTGCTGTCCCTGCCCCCTTTGCCATGATCATCCCCTGATTGCCTTCGTTGGCTTGGGAGCCCAAATCCGTACCACTTTGACTTGCTTGTCGCCCTATCATTGTTGTGAACATCGCTAAATAGACCCCGCCCCTTGATCGGCCGCCCACTTCCTAGGAATCACCCCCACCATGTCTGACGCCGGCGAGAGGTATGTATCCCGTCCTTGCTCAGTCCCAGCAGACTATGAAGATTGCATTTAACATGCCGTGTCTCTGGCAGCCACAAGAGATCCAAGTCCGCCGCGGCACTGGCCCTGTTGCGGCGGAAGGACAAGAGCGGTGACGACGACGCCACCTCGGATGACGGTTCCCACCACGGGTTGTCTTCGACCGCGACGGCCACAACCTCCCAAACCCCGGCCTCGGTCTCTCATCAGCCGTCGGTTCGTGGCCACAGCTCGAGACTATCGGCAGCCGGAGCCTCGATGCATCGTTCTCCGTCGTATCAAAACGCCGGATCCCCGGCGTCCAAGTCAGCCACGGCTCTGTTCGAGAGAGGGAACCCGATAGAGCAGTCTGTGCGCAAGTTTCGCGTCGTCGAGGCGCTGCGGAGCGGCGACACGGCCTCCATCTCCAAGACGATCCGCGAGACGGCGGAGAACGGCCCCCGCACGAGTACCTCGTCCATCGCGACGCAGTCTGGCTACGGCTTGGACGACACCACCATCTTGCATCTTGCTATTCAGTGTGCCGAGTTCCCGGTCGTCGAATATGTGCTTTCCGAGGGAGCAGGATCCATAGACGTCAACGCCCGCGACAAGGATGGCAACACGCCTCTGCATGTGGCGGCGGCCCAAGGCCGGACTCAGGTTGTACGGTTGCTCCTCGACCAAAAGGATATCAACGACGCCGTTCCGAACCTCCAAGGCCGCCTCCCGCTCGATCTGGCACGGAATCCCGAAATATTCCAGCTCTTGCAGCTGTCGCGGTCCCTCTTTACGGATGGCAAGATCAAGGAGATCCAGGAGCTCATCGCTCGCGGCAAGTACAAGACCTTGGCGCAAGTCTTGGAGGAACCCCGAGTCAAGACGCTCCTGGACATCAACAGCACCGAGTTTGCCTCGGAGCCCGCTACGGTGCAGGCGGGCGGCACGCTGCTCCACGAAGCCGCCCGTCAGAGGAACAGCGCTCTGATACAAGTCCTTCTCCTCCACGGCGCCGACCCCTTCCGGCGAGATCGCAAGGGCAAACTCCCCCAGGACGTGACGAAGGACGACGTCACGAGGGCCATGCTCAAGAAGTCACCCGCTGCCGTGGCAGCCCAGAGAGGCATACAAGAGAAGGCGGTGCTCGGCGCTGCAGCGCAGGGCGCACCCGGCGCCGCTGCGGCCGACCCGCTGGCCGGCAGGGAGGCGAGGGAGATGAAAGGATACCTCAAGAAGTGGACCAACTACAGAAAGGGGTATCAGCTCAGGTGGTTCGTGTTGGAGGACGGAGTCTTGAGCTACTACAAGCACCAAGACGACGCGGGGTCCGCCTGCAGGGGGGCCATCAACATGCGGATCGCCAAACTTCACATGAGTCCGGACGAGAAAACCAAGTTTGAGATTATCGGCAAGTCGTCGGTCAAGTACACGCTCAAGGCGAATCACGAGGTCGAGGCCAAGCGCTGGTTCTGGGCCCTGAACAACTCGATTCAGTTTTCCAAGGACCAAGCTAAGGAGGAGGACCGCCAGCGCGCCAGGAGTGCCGATCTGCTGAAGCAGGCCAAAGCCGAGCATTCCCAGGGCTCCTCTATCAACGAACCCCCGAGCGAGAATGCTAGTGTTGCCGAGGGTGGGAGGGGCAGCTTCCAGCTCTCGCGGTCTCATGCGACCAAAGGCAAGACTCCGGCCGGCACCAGCACCGCCGGAAGCGCCTTTGACGATGACGAAAACGGCGACTATGGAGAGAGCGATGCGCCCAAGAGTCACGGTGCGGGGGGGGCGTTTGCCCACGACGACGATGACGACGACGACGATTATGCCGATGCGTCGAGTGGCCGGGAGGAACCCACGGCGACCAAAGACGCCTTTCACATCACGGCCCAGTCGGCCAGACTGCAGCTCGACACCATGGCCCAAGTCAACGCGGCGCTCATCATAGAAGCCACAAAGAACCCGGGCTTGAGCCTCTCGGATACCAAGACTTCGCAGGCTCTGGGGACCTACGACGCCGCGATCCGGTCGCTGACCGGGCTCGTCGGTGACCTCGTGCGCATCTCGCGAGATCGCGACGCCTTTTGGCAGTATCGACTCGACCGCGAGATCAACATGCGCCGGATGTGGGAGGACAGCATGGCCCAGGTGGCGCGCGAGCAGGAAGACTTGGAGGCCAGAGTGGGCCAGGCCGAGGAAAAGAAGAAGACGGCCAAGCGGATCCTGAAGGAAGTCGTGAGCAGCGGCATCCTTGAGCGCCCGAGCAGCGCAGTCACGGCCAGAGCGACCGAGCCCGAGCCCGAGGCGGAGACCGAGCCTGCCTTTGGACAAAAATCACCCACCTTCAGCATCGCGAGGCGCCAAACGGTGATCGACCAGGTCGCCGAGATGTCGGACTCGGAGTCGGAGGGTGAGGAGTTCTTTGACGCCGTAGACGCCGGCGAAGTGGCGGTGGAGCCGACGATGCCCCCGTCCGAGAGCAAGGGTCCCGACGAGAAGGAGATTGTGGTGTCGGGCATCGATATCAGTGACTCGTTCAAAGGTTACGAGAACGGCATTCGACACAAGTTGAGCATTGACGCGGACAACCGACCCAAGATATCGCTTTGGGTAGGTCATGGGCGAGAGGGGGTCGGAAGCAGGCACCCTACTAAACCAGATGCAGGCTATCTTGAAATCGATGATCGGCAAGGACATGACGAAGATGACGCTGCCCGTCACCTTCAACGAGCCCACGTCGCTTCTGTACCGCTGCGGCGAGGACATGGAGTACGCCGACTTGCTCGATCTAGCGGCCGACCGCGCTGACTCGATCGAGCGACTGGTGTACGTGGCGGCCTTTGCGGCCAGCGAGTACGCGTCGACGATCGGGCGGGTGGCTAAGCCGTTCAACCCCCTCCTCGGGGAGACGTTCGAGTACGTCCGGCCTGACAAGAACTACCGCTTCTTCATCGAACAGGTCAGCCACCACCCGCCGATCGGGGCGGCGTGGGCCGAGTCGCCCAAGTGGACGTACTACGGCGAGTCGGCGGTCAAATCCAAGTTCTACGGCAAGTCGTTCGACATCAACCCGTTGGGCACGTGGTTCCTGCAGCTGCGGCCGACGGTGGGCGGCAAGGCGGACCTGTTCACGTGGAAGAAGGTGACCTCGTCGGTGGTGGGCATCATCACGGGCAACCCGACGGTGGACAACTACGGCACCATGGAGATCAAGAACTGGACGACGGGCGAGGTGTGCACGGTCGAGTTCAAGCCGCGGGGCTGGACGGCGTCGTCGGCGTACCTGATTACGGGCAAGGTGGTGGACGCCGACGGGCGGGTGCGCGTGTCGCTGGGCGGGCGGTGGAACTCGAAGCTGTACGCGCGGCTGACGCCGGGCTACGAGGCGACGGTCGAAGGGCCCAAGCACGCCAAGGGCGAGGTGCCGCACCGCGGCAGCATCACGGACCAGAACCGGGCCTTCCTCGTGTGGCAGGCCAACGAGCGGCCGACGGGGATCCCCTTCAACCTGACGCCCTTCGTCCTGACGTTCAACCACATCGACGAGCAGCTGCGGCCGTGGCTGGCGCCGACGGACTCGCGGCTGCGGCCGGACCAGCGCGCCATGGAGGAGGGCCGGTACGACGAGGCGGCGACGGAGAAGAACCGGCTCGAGGAGAGCCAGCGCGCGCGCCGGAAGGAGCGCGAGGCCGGCGGCCGCGACTTCCAGCCGGCGTGGTTCGCCAAGGCGCGGTGCGAGGTGACGGGCGAGGAGTACTGGAAGTTCAACGGCCGGTACTGGGACCAGAGGGACAAGGCGGGCCAGGGGGACACGACGGCGTGGGAGGGCCTGGAGCCTGTTTACGAGGATCACAAGACGCTCAAGAGATGAACCGGAGGAACGGGGTCTGGTTGGGCTGATCGTGACGGGGCGGTAGCTCCGTTCTGTGGAGAGGTAAGAGGGGTGAGAGAGAGAGAGAGAGAGAGAGAGAGAGTGTGTGTGTGTGTGTGTGAAAGAGAGGGTGTGTGAGAGAGAGTAGAGAGAGAGAGGAGAGAGACAGAGAGAGTGTGTTTGTGTGTGTGTCATGTGGTCGCGGCTTAAGGAAACGAGCGGAGCAAGAGTCAACGAAGCTAAATCCACACGACTATGGGTGACCTCCAGAGCCGTCGGAACTCGCACGGGCTGGCAGTTAGTCCACGAGGCCCTTGAGGCGCAACTCCTCTTTCTTGGTGATCCCGGCTTGCCCGGTTCCCCCGGCTTCAGGGATCCGAGGACGTCGGCCAGAGTGACTAATCAGGCCCTGAGGAAGCTTTTCATTGGCCAGGAGAAGCCGAGGCTGCCCTAAAAGGGCAAATCTGGGTTTGGCCAAAACCAACAGGGTACACCGTAAGGAGTACGAAGGATGAGACGGCAAAGTGCCGCCGCGCCAGTGCCGCTAACGCCGAACCGAGGTAAATCGCGTTTGCGACTCAGGGGGGATCAAAACGTTCGTCATTCAACCGTGGTGAGCCTTCGTTCTCATTTGTTCCGTCTTGCCATAGCAGATCTACCGAGTCTACGACGGGGAAATTCTTCTTGCCACATCTGCGGAGTGTTGGGACAACCCAGGGGACCAACCCGAGACAAGTGGCAAGCCGCAGGGGCAGACACGACGCCAAGATGGGCGCGACCATCGTCAAGCCGCCGCCTGATGACCCGACCCAGTCACCCATGGAGAACGTGGTCGAGGTGACAGAGCTCGCGGCGCTAGGGCCGGTTCGTGTTCCCTCCGTGTCTCCCTGCTGCCCACACCTAGGTATCTATGCAAACGGCCCGTCCGGCTGACTCGGGGGCTTCCGCGCCGCGCAGAACATCTTCACCAACACGCGGCCGCCGTGGCACCCGCCGGGGGCGCGGGGCATCTACGGCGGGGCCGTCATCGCCATGTCGCTGGCGGCCGGGCAGCGGACGGTGCCCGACGACTTTTTGGTGCACAGCTGCCACTGCTACTTTCTGCTGGCCGGCGCCGGCGATCAGCCCATCCTCTTCCACGTCGAGCTGGTGCGCGACGGCCGCTCCTTCGCCACCCGCACCGTCCAGGCCCGCCAGCGCGGCCGCTGCATCTTCACCGTCACCGCCTCCTTTGTGCGCGCCGACAGCAGCGGCGCCGCCTGCGTGAGCCACGCCGCGCCCATGCCGACGGCCGCCGCCGCCGCCGACGGAGACGGCACGGAGCAGCAGGACCAGGAGGGGGCCGAGCGCAAGCCGCTGCTGCTGCTACCCCCGACGGCCGCCGACGAGGCGCGCGAGCCGGCCGCGGCGCGCCAGGGCCCGTTCGTGTCGCACCCGATCGGCATGGCGGGCGGGCGGCCGGGGACGGCGCCGACGGCGCCGCACGCGCAGCGGCTGCGCATGTGGGTCAAGGCGCGGGGGCGGGTGTCGGCGCGGGGCGGGCACCGGGCGCACCTGAACGCGCTGGCGTACATCAGCGACAGCTACTTCATCGGCACGGTGGCGCGGATCCACCGGCTGTGGCGGTTCCCGTTCCCGGCGGCCGAGTTTGGGCGGCTGCCCGAGGCGGCGCGGCAGCACGTCCGGCAGGTGATGGAGTGGGAGGGTGCTGCTACTGCTGGCGGCGGTGGTGGTGGTGGTGGTGAGGAGGGTGAGGGTGAGGGTGACAACTGGGATGTCGGCGCCGCGTGGGCGGACCGGCCCGAGGTGGGTATCATGGTTAGTTTGGACCATACCATCTACTTCCACGCGCCGGCGCGGGTGCGCGCCGACGAGTGGATGCTGTGCGAGATGGAGAGCCCGTGGGCCGACGATGGGCGGGCCTTGGTCATGCAGCGCATATTTGCGCGCGACGGGACGCTGCTGGCGACGTGCGTCCAGGAGGTGAGTGATGGCTTGGGGGTTTCCTGTGTGGTTCAACTTGCTGACGTGCCGGGGGATATTTAGGGGCTGCTGAGGCTGAAGCAGCCGGCGGCGGCGGCGGCGGGGCCGGAGCAGAAGAACGAAGCGACTCGGCCAAAGCTGTAGGCTAGCTCTCGCCTAGAAACGAGCTCAGAGACCGGGGGAGGGGGGGGCATTTCGGACTGGTCAGGGTACCAGTAGACGGAAAGCATCTAGAACGGGTGGACGTCTGAGTTTGGGGGTTAGGGAAACCTAGTCCTAGGCATTTGTGCCCATAGATCAGACGGGTTTCGTCCCTTGGCTGTTGGTATGCCATGGAAGTCGAGACCGAGGACAAACTCTGGTGCGCAAATACAGACTATGGCATTCGCTTCTGCCCGCGATGGCGAGTTTGGCCGACGGGTGGCTCCTACGATAGGCGGCTGCACTGGGGTGTGGATGCTTGCCTGCAAAGATGACATCTGAAAACTGGCCCATGAGAGTCTGTTGAAAAAGGGTCAAAGAGGCATGGACTCTACTCATGGAACCATTGGACCCGTGAGGACGACAGGTTCTGTCAGCGGCAGGTGGTTGTACTGTAGTTACTCCGTACCGAGTGTCACCAATCATCTTACAGCACCTTTCCCACGGGCTTAGCAGGAAGAATGAACCCTTTCATCGCCGTCAGTTCTCCAGACAACTCTACTTTGCCTCTTATGACAGCCTCAGGGGGACGGTGGCACTGTTATCAACCCTGCAGGCCACCGATCTGCCACCTTGGCCGCACGCAAGCAGTGTGGCATGGGCTCGGTAACAGCGGCGATGCATCAGCTGAACGTCTTCACACAGTGTGGGGCCGCCCGTTTTGAACATCAACGTCCCGCTCCCGCCATCACCCCCAAACCTCAACCTCATTCCCCCCAAATCTCCCCCCCAAACGCCCAAGCACGACCGCAAACATGATCCCACGGCTCCACCCACCGCGGTGCCCACAAGTCCGTACACTGGCGCGGACCCTCCCCCACCACAGCCCCCGCGCA
>Ga0247777_1000108_pt1 | contig 20626 bp, 14 predicted proteins | sample UWRJL154409C5_FD_179937 | JGI IMG/M metagenome (GOLD analysis project Ga0247777, IMG submission 179937) | Plant litter microbial communities from Arlington Agricultural Research Station in Wisconsin, United States - UWRJ-L154-409C-5 | ecosystem: Environmental > Terrestrial > Plant litter >...
AGATAGAGGGCTTTGCTAGAGTGGGGGGTGACCCCTTGTATATTGCTACGCTTGAAGACACGATCAAGTAACAACTACCTACCCACCATACCAAAGGACGTGATCCCCGTTGATGCGATCTGATGATCCCAGTTCTGCTGCCCATGCGTCTTACCTGTCGCCGGTGTATCGTCACGGTGAGATCGAAGCACCATCCCGTGTAGACGCTAGATGCTGTCTCATTGCACCGGCGTATGTTTATGGACATGATGAGACGGATTCACGAACCTCTAGGGGTGAACGGTATGCCTCATTCGATACTTATAGGTTGGCTTGGGGGTCGGTCACCGTGACCCACCAGTCACTTGAATCTACAGAATCTACAGGCAGCGCAAATCGGCCAGCGCGGACACGACGATAACCCTCGCCACGGGAGCACCGGCAGGCGAGGCCCAAGTATCAATTTACTTGTCGTGGCGCACGCAGAAGGTGTCTGCGCCGGTCACCCGGACACGACAACCGGGGGTCTGACAGGGATGGCCGGGGGGTAGGGTGATGAGCGTATCGACCCCATGGAGCCCCATATCCAGCGCTGCGACCGACGGCAAAGGTGCACGCGGTGACTCTCTTGGAGGCTTCCCCCGCGTCGGGGTTTTGATTGCTGTCCTTGGGCGGATCGCCCTCCGTATTGTTGGCGTGTGAGACGCCACCCGCTGAGGCGTTGTCGATGGTCCCGGAGCCGGACGTGTTGTGCTTCGAGGGGTCGTTCTCGGCAGCACACTCCCCGGGGGAAGTAGACTCGTCTGTCTTCGATGCGTGTGCCTCGGCTGGCTGAAAAGCCGGCATGTTGATGCTGGTGCCGGCCAGGCGACTCCAAGGCATGACGTCTCGATGAATATGGTGGCTGGGTGCCCGAGTCACCCAAAGAAGGGGAGGATGGTGGTCGTTTTTCAGTAAGGTTCCGAACTTCTCTCTAAAATCGGCGTGCAAATGTGACTACCTGGCAGTCAAGGTGTCCGGGGACGGTTGAGTGTCGAGTGTCTTGAGTTGGTGGTGAGGCTGGATAGTGCGGAACGAAGCAATGCATTGGAGATGGCAGCAGGTTACGGCAAGCATCACTGTCACTGGAATAGAGGTCCTTTTATCCTGCAAACGATGTGACTGGCTTCGAACTCCGAAGGGACACTCGTGGAGGCTTAGTGACTCGTACTCCCGTGCCGCTCTGTGGAAGGGACACAAGCAAAGTCTGTCACAGCCATCGCCGAAAGCGACGCCATCGCCGTCATTGCACTCATGCGGATGCTCCACCAGAACACAAGCAAGTCCTGGCCGACCGCGAGGAAGCCCCGGCTGAGCGAGAGGAAGCTCTGGCTGAGCGCAAGCACCTGGCCGAAGGCGAAGGTGGCGACTGCGCCAGCGGGACGTATCACGACGGCCACCAGTGCACTTGCGTCCGCGGAGGCATCGCCGCCTAGCTCGTAGTGATGCACGGGATAGGCTCCACGCTCGACCCGGCCCGACCTCCTCGATTGATGCATGTACTCGTAGTCTACGGAGTACATGCATGGCAACGGGCTGGCCTCCCAGCCTATATCAGCTGGGACCCCCAGATGCCAGCCAATGCTTGAGACTTGAAAGACATCTGCTTTCCTCCTCTCTTCGCCCTCCTGACACATAGCAAGGAGAAAAACGCTGCCCAGATTAGTTAAGGCTTTCCAGTAGTATCTGCTTGTCGAACCAATCCATCAATCATTCCTAAGTGGCCGTCTTCCGGTCCCATCGGCGAGAGTTGAAGTTAAATCTTCCGGAATGAGGTCGGTGATGGCAACTAGCCCCCTAATTACATGTCCGTGCGGGGTGAGTGCATTGCTCCAAGAGCACAAAAGCTGCCAGCCAACCAGGCCTGCCAGGGGGCTAATCCCCCAATAAAATAGACCCTTGGCTATGCTAAGTTAGCTCTCTTTCATAGGTAGAAATAGCGCCGTGCCGCCTCCTCGCGACAGATAGACATATCCAAACTCTCATCTGCCAGCGAAATGACACCCTTCACCACCTAAACACCACCCGTAGTAAACCCGGAGTAGTCATGTCGACCACTGCTAGGAGCAATGCTACTAGGACCATCGATCCAGCATGGAGCGCCCGAGGCTGTCCTGGATAAGACGACCTCTGGGAGTTCAAGACGGGCAACGGCGGCGGAGACGGCATCGTGCTGGGCTTTCCGGGCGTCGCCACCGGCTGTTACCCACCAGACTACAACAACGAAATATACACGGCTTACCTGGCGCAGTCGTGCCCGTCCGGCTACACGAGCGCTTGCGAAGGACGCAATCCGGGCGATAACTTGTCCCCCACCGCTCTCACCACGACGCTGTGCTGTCATACGTACGACGACTCTCCCCAAGTTCACATTCGCACCACCACTGAGTTTTTGCCATCAGAGCGCGCCGGTTCAGGTGTATTATAGAAGATCATACGCCCCCATGGGTGTTAGCCTTTTGGATGAACGCAATCTCGAGCGTCGCCATTCACTGCCAGGCACCGCTGACCATCGGGGTGACGATTGGGGTTCACCAATACGATGTTCTCGCGAAGACGACGAGCAGATACGTCTCGACAGTGACAGCGACTGGCCGCTACGTTAATGGCATCGGTCTCGTCTATCGCTCAGCCAACGTAGGTGAACTTAGAATACCCCCACTCGAAGCAGCATAAAGGGCGGCGGTCTCACGTCTTTCTACTTCCAGCTCACCACGGCTACGTCGCTAGCGCCAGGCGCAACAGTACCGGATGTTCCACCGCCAACAAGTCCGGCTCCGGGAAGTGCCAACGAAAGCGGCATGAGCACCGGAACCGCCGCCGGCATCGGCGTAGGGACCGCTATCGCGGTGTTGGTGCTCATCGCCGCGGCCGTGGTACTATATCGACGAGGCGTGAAGCGAGGGTTAGCAAGACGAGCGGCTACTACAAACGTCAAGCCGCAGGCAAGACCACCGGAGCCATCAGGGCCACGGCATGAGCTACCAGTGATGACGGGCCCGGTTATGGAGAGATACGAGGTTGAGGGCTGAGCCCAGGGCTTTAGGACTCATGATCTCAAATAGATGAATAGTGGATGCTAGAGATACATATAAGGCTGCCTCCATACTGGGTAGCTGAAGTAGGTAATAATTAGGTAGTAATTAGACGCTAGAAAGGAGTGCAGCGTTTGTGCGGAGCGGTTCTACTCCATATCAAGCACCTATCATCTTACTACATCTTTACGCACCTAATTACCGTACCTAGAGAGACAGATGGGCAACTGCAAGGTACAGTTAATAGAGCTCGCTAATAGAGTCGTTATAGAAATCGTACTAGAGGCTTAAAAGTACTACGCAGTTGCAACGCTCTTCTGGCTTAACATCAAGGGACTGACAAACTCGTGCGGTATTCTCACCTTATCAGGCAAGGAGTCCTGGTTTAACCGGGTTTTCAAGGCGCGAGGCGTCAACTATCAGGCCTTATACAGGCTGGCGGTTGCCCCGGGAGAGGCCCAGTTGTCCCTTCTGACTTGTTTGACGCGTCGCGTTTAAGGTTATCACTAACGTCGCCGTCGCCGTCGCCGTCGCCGTCATGCAGAGACACGCGATACTACGTAGCTGGCTGGGTGACGAGGGGGAGGGGAAGACGTATTAGGTGCAGCGCCGACGCGTTGGTTGCGTCAACAAAACTTCAACACCAAGACTGGGCCCGTGATGTGCAACAGGGCTGGTACCGCCGGTCTCACTTCGCGGCCTCCGCGGTGGCAGAGGCCGTGCAGTGGCCGTGCACGATATGTACGTAGGTAGCTATGTACGGTTGACAGTTCTGCCAGCTATAAGATGAGCGAGGGCAAGGTCCCCCAGCCATCGCCTGCCATGGACATCAGGCCTGGCGGCTGAAAACCCCTTGTAGAACCGGGACCCCTTGCCTGATAAGGTTAGAATACCGCACGAGTAACAAGAGGGTAACCGCACGAGTAACAAGAGGGTAACCGCACGAGTTGTCAGTTTCTCCTTATTATACCTTTCTCACTTCGCAGCCGTACCCGCCTTGATGATATCCGCGGCCTGCACATCCACCGGGTCAGCAATATTCTCCAGGATTCATCTATTCCGTCACCAAGGAGACGAAAAAGCGCTGCCCAACTCACCTTCTCCGCCACGGCATACACCGTCTGGCAAGTATTCCCCCCCGGCAGCGTCGGCATGATGCTCCCGTCGACGATCCGTAGGTTCTTCACGCCGTACACCCTCAGCTGCTCATCCACGACACCGCCCAGCTCGCGCGGCATCATGGCACACGTGCCGACGGGGTGGTACTCGGTCGGACTCAACGTGCGCTCCAGCCAGACGCGGAAGTCGTCGTCACTCTGCACCGCCGCGCCGGGCGCCGACTCGCCGCCGCCGAGCCGCTTGCCGCCCGGCGAAGCCGTGTAGAAGCGCCGGCTGAAGCGCACAATGTCGGCCATGACCTGGGCGTCGAGCGGGTTCGCCAGCGCGCGGTAGTCGACGCGCGGCTCGGCCGTCAGTCCCAGGTTGGCCGGGTCGATGTGCACGGTGCCCCGCGACAGCGGGTGCAGGTCCACCAGGATGCCCGACCCCGAGGTGCCCGTGATGGCGCCGTTGTAGAAGGCGGTGCCGTTGGTCCGCAGCGCCTCGGCCAGTGCCGTCATCTGCGCCTTGTAGCCCGCCACCACGGTCGCGTCCGTCCCGGGCGCCAGGTACGCGCCGTGATCCTGGGCCGCCAGCGCGGCGGCCAGCGAGGCGCTGCGGTTGGACACGACGGGGAACGGGAGCCAGGCTGCCGCGTTGCCGGTGGCGATGGTGGCCATGGCGTTGCCGCCCGGCGCGGCGCCGGCGGCGGGGAGGCTGCGGACTAGTGGGGGAGTTTTTGAGCTTCGGGGTTTTTGTTACGGCGACACGGCGGGAGGCAAGCGGCACTTACAGGAGAAGGTAGCTTGGATCATCGGGTGGTCCTGGAAGTTCTGCCCTACCCCCGGGAGGTTGGCGATGACGGGGATCTTGGCGGACGTGAGGAGATCCTTGGGCCCGACGCCGCTGAGCTGAAGAAGCTGCGGGCTGTGGATGCCGCCGGCGGCCAGGATGACCTCCTTGGCGGCCGTGACGGTGGTGGTGACGGGTGCCGCGCCCTTGAGGGCCGATACCGCGACGAAGCTGACGCCGGTGGCCGTCGTGCCGTCGAACAGGATCTTGGTCACCTTCTGGCCGGTGACGAGGTGGTAGTTGGGGCGGTTCTGGTTGCTGTAATGGCCGGTGCGGGCGTACGACCGCGTGACCGTCTTGGGGTCCATGAACTGGGGATACCAGTACACGCCGGGCTTCCCGGACCCGCTGTCGGGAGGGAACTCGACGCCGGGGACCTCCCTCCACGCGTCGATGACGGCCTTGGTGGCCGGGTACTGGTACGTGGGCCACGACGTCGACACGCCCGACGTGTTGCCCCAGTAGCTCGCGTCCCAGGTCATGTTGACCGACTTGGCGACGGCGGCGTCGGGCGCGTGGAAGGTGAGTGCCTTGCGGAAGTAGGGCAGCAGGCCCTTCCAGCTCCAGTCGGACGAGTTGCTGAAGAAGTGGCCCCAGCGGTTGTAGTCGTCTTCGGTGCCCCGGACCGTCATCATCATGTTGACGGCGGAGCTGCCGCCGACCGCCTTGCCGATCAGGACGCTGGTGGTCCGGTTTCGCAGGTTGACCTGCGGCACGGACGTGATGGGGTACAGGAACTCCTGTGTCTGAATCCCGGCAAAGCCGCCTGCCACTCGCAGGATGTTGGGCGAGTCGCCTGCCGCGATGGGTCAGCGTCTGCTGGCTTACATATACCTACGGAATCTGGTAGGACTTTGAAGAAGCACGCACTGAGCTCTCCATATTCAATCACGAGGACCTTGGTCCGGTTGTCTTCGGTGAGCCGGTCCGCCACCGTGAGACCAGAGGTTCCGCCGCCGATGATCACATAGTCGTAGGTCTTTTCGACGTCGCTCGGCTTCGTGAGGAGGGTTGAGCGTTCCACGCCTCGCGGCAGAGAGAAGACAGACGGGACGGCGAACAGCAGGGCCCAGAAGGGCAAGGCTGACTGACGATGCATGGCAACTCTCGGCGTTGTCCTGAGCTCTGAGCTGGGATTCTCACCTGGAATTCGGATCCCCGAGTAACTCAGCTCACGGTTGTCTTCGGGGACTATATGCGGGAAGAAAAGTCTGAGGTCGAAATTAGCAACGAGGTGGAGCCCGTGGTGGTCCGCCGCTCGGCGCGGAATAGCCTGAAGCTTTTCCCATGGTAGCGAAGGAAGGAGGCCGGCTACGGCATATTCCAACCTGCTCAGCTTGGCAATTTCGTGAAGACTCGGGGTTCTTTTCAGGCACAAACGATCCTCCATCACTGGGAGACTGATGTCCCCGATTGGTCGGTACCTGGGCTCTTGGGCTCGCTGGGTTCCTGAGAGCCCGGCGGAGCGCGCTAGATTAGCCGTGCCTCGGGAACGGCGCAGGCTTGGGTCCGGGGTACTCGACCGAGGCGGCTCCCTTGCATACCGGCACTAGATTGCCGAGAGCCTGCCGAGTGGGAGAGGGGAGTAGCCTGCCTTTGGCCTCCTTCGGAACCATGGTGCGGTCGGTGGTACCCGCGCGATCCGGACTCAGAATCCGGGCAGGAACCGAACTCGGTGGTGGGTTGAAGTTTCGAGTTGCACTGTACAGCGATTCAGTCTCTCGTGTATTCAACAAAGATGATGGTCACTTGGTCGAAGACGTTGGTGTCCATCACCGTGCAGCCTGTGTCGGCTCATATGCTTCTGCTGTCGCGTTCCCCGAGTTCTGCAAGTACATGTTGCATCTGTCGCGATGAGGCAGAAGTAGACGAGAGTGCAATGCTCGACTGGGCGTCGACGATGTTCAAGGTAGGGACAGGAATGATGGCAAAGAAGCCGCATAGCGTGTCAAAGAGGGAGTGGCAGTCGCAACGGTGAGACGCCAGGTCAAGCTACTACACTACAGTTTCGCAACAGCAACACGTTTTACCGAAGCTGATGATTGGTTCGATGTTTTCAGCACGACATGCAGGTGAATGGCTGAGGGAAAGTGACGGAGATCCACAAGATATGAACATGTATTTGGTGGTAGCGATCGAACTGGAAGCATGACGAGTTGGTATCGTGAGGTAAAGCAAAGTGGTCCCCCTAAACGCCCATCCGCTCCCCATGGACATATTTCCTGTCAGTGTCCCGCCAATTAAAGAGTGCCGAGTTCCCAGCATTTGATAACTGCAGACGACCTCTGTCGCCTTGTTTGACGATGTCTTACTCCTCCCCTTTCTCGGCATGAACAGCTACTCTCGTCCCCCCGCCTCCGCCTACCGCCTCATCGTCTCCGTCCACACCGGCAGGAAGATGAACAGCAGAACGCCCATGGTCGCGAAGAAGGCGCCGCCGACGAGGCTCTGGATGACAATCTTGCGCTGTAGCTTGCGGAGGTGTACGTCATTGACGCGGAACTTGCGGTCGAAGATCATCAGACGGCCGACGACCTTCATCAGGCCGCTGCGCTGGGACAGCATGCTAGCCGAGTCGTCGAAGCGCTCCCACGGCAGCGGCTGGCGGCGCGAGAAGAGCAGCAGGAAGAAGCAGCTACCGCGCAGGCCCGACAGCACGAGGCTGACGCCCAGCCACCACAGCGGCCAGGCGGCGAAGGCCTCGAAGCGGGAGTGGGTGCCGCGGAAGGGGGCAAAGGCGCGTAGCATCACCGTCAGGAAACCGGCCAGGGTCAGGAAGATGCCCAGGCCGGTGGCCACGCAGACCGTCTCGAAGGTGCCGTTGGAGACGCCGAGGCGGACAAAGTTGCGGTGGCTGCAGGTGCGCAGCAGCTGGTAGACGTGGTCGGCCACGGGCCGCAGGTGCACCGGGTCCGACGACAGCGCCAGCGCCGACAGGCAGGCGGCGCGCATGGCCGGCGGGATGTTGAGCTCCTTGGGTGCGCCCGGCTGCAGGAAGGTCTGGGAGATGACGGCCAGCTCGGCGCGCGGGCCGGGGATGCCGCCGCCGCCCGAGTCGCCGTGGCCCAGGTGCAGCGTCGACGTTGTCCACTTGGCCGACTTGGCGGCCGCGGCTGCCTGTGGCGGCGACGGGATGAATTGCGGCGGGCACTTGCTCCGCGCCGAGCAGGCCGTGTCCGCGCTGATGAGCTCGGTGATGCGCGTGAGGGTCTCGCGGGCTGGGGAGGCATGTTAGTTGGGGGCGCTGTCTGGGTGGGTGGCGAGCTATTGTAGGGGCAAAACGGGAGGGGAGTGCGGTCAGGGGTAAAAAAAGGGGGGACGCGGGCTGGGACAACCGTACCAACTTCGGGGTCGCAACCAAACTCGGACACGTCGACATGTTGACCCTTCTCGTCAGAGACGCCGTGCGATGCCGTGCTAGAGCTATCGTCGGTCACGCTGTCGAAGCGGCCGCCGACCTTGGCCCAGGCTTTCTCATAGTTCTTGAACCTAAGCGCCTTGTCAGCGATGGTCCCGGACACTGATGGGAGACACGGCCGGGGACGCACCAGATGTAGAACTCCAGGTTCTCGGCCGAAAACTCAATGTACTTGAGATACATGTAAAAGTCGTAGAGCGACATGGGGCTACCTGCGAGGGAGTGTCAGCCTGGGTCCCCGGCGGTGATCGGAGCTCGAGGACAGAAACATACATGTCTTGTTGGCCAACACCCGATCAAGCTTCAGCCGGCTCGGGATGTACGACTTGCCCCGGCGGCCATCCGGGCTGAAGGACCGCTTGCCGGAGCCGATGTCCCTCGAGTACTCCTTGATGTCGCGGTAGTCGGGCTTCTTGTACCACTGCATCCACGAGGGGATGTCGAGCGAGAGCCGCATGATGTCTGACGCGAGTCAGGCTGGCTGGCAGTCTTGATCCTAGACGGTCCTGGGGTGCTATCTCAAGGGTCTTCCGATCTAGATGCAACTCCAAAGCCACTCCGACCGAGAGGGGGGAGCGCGAGAGGAGGCGGAGGGGTGCCGACTGGCATTATATCTCCGCGTCCCCTGCCACGGCGGCCACGGCAATCACTGACTACTAGGTACCCCGGACTATCGCAACTTCACGCACCGGCATTTCCCTCTGCGGACGCGCAGGCCACACCAGTCGACATTCAGTCACACATCACATCCGTATTCACCGCAACGACGATGCTCCGCGCGCGCGCGCGCCCCCTCCAAGGCCCAAGGCCCCTAACCTTACCCAGTCCAGTCGGCGGCGAGGCTGGGGTGGTCTCGGCCGCGGGCTGCCGACGCGCACAGGCGTTCAACAAATATGCCATCGTTTTATGCGGAGAATGGTTGCATACGCTTTGAACATCTCCCCGGGCGGGCGGGCGGCAGACGGAGCAGTCGGCCGACGTTGACTGACTGTCGTTCGACGCCGAAGGCATAGCGCGGGCGAACACAGACCGACAGGCGCGCAATGCGCTGGTCGTCCCCGCCCCCCTGTCGTCACCCGCAGTCCAACTTCGTCCACTTCGGACGGGCAAGTTGGGCATGGCCGGCCCAGTCGGGCAAGTCGGGCCAGGGACCGCACTCGTAATGGCACGTCGCGCGGTCCCCCCTCTGTTAGCAGGCTTCTGGCTCAGGGCAGTGCCGGCGGCGAGGGGTGGCGGCGGTCGGGCCTCGGCCGTGGGCGTGGCTGCCGCGACCGTGCGCCGGTCGACGATGCCAATAGCGCGGAAAGCGCAAGGCCGGCGACGGCGACAAGAGGGACAGGACGGCCGGAGGGAGGACGGAGAGGAGGAGAGGAGTCGTCTTTCGGTGGCGACCCCGCAGTCCGGGCGCGGTGGGGGGAGGGAGTGACAGCTCAAGTCGAGACCCGACGAGGGGATCCACGTGCGCAGGCCTCGTCGTCCCATGGCAGGCAGGACCGCGGGCGAGGCGGATCACCCGATCGGATCGTTGCGTCGGAGCCGATGGGGGTCCTCTGAAATGCCCCGAGACCCGTCGTCCGGACGAGATAGCGACTTACAGTACTGTAACCCCCCCTTGCCCACGGATGCATCCATGGCCCCCGCTCGCCAACCTCGCCCGATGATTTGCTTCCCGTCCCAAAGAGGCTTCGCTTTTCTCAACTTGACAACGTCCCAAGCCCGCCCCGCCCCCACCAAGGGCCGGTTTTCGAGAGTATGGCCCGTGCACTTCCCCCGTAATCGCGAAACGTCGTCGTCCAGCGACGCTCTTAGCCTAGAGCCGGTGCTCGAGCCCCGGAGCCGGCACATGTGGCGCGCCGCTTCGCAGCGACGGAGGCGGTGACGGGCGGCGACGGCGGCGGCGGGAATGAGCACGCCCTGGCAGAGGGACTAAGGCGCGATGTGATGGCTGTCAGTCTGACGCCCGCTGATCTCGCAGCTGGATGCCGAAAAGCGCCAGTGCGCCAAGTCGTCCCCAAGCTCCGAATCCCCCAGGCCGGGGTCCGCGCAACCGCCTCCGCCCGCTGCTAGTTCGTCGCCGGACTTGGGCCTCTTCCGTCGCCCGTCACCTGCAGTTCCTGAAACTCTTACACCCTCTTTGTTCTGGCGTCCACTGCTCTCTAGATTGGTCCCTCGCTGCCCTGGGAGCCCTTGCCGCGGGCTGTCCGAAGAGGGCTTGTTGTGACTGGCTCTCATCCATCGGCTCAGGCTCGGAACCGCTTCGTCGGCAGTCGGTCCATCGTCGCCACCAGTCAGTCTCTCTCTTGTTCCGGACAGAGTGGCCATGGCCGGAGATTGTAGTGTGGCTCGAGCTGTAGAAGTGAGCCCGTCCGGACCCGAGCCCCCGTGCGGGCCAAGAAGAGGCAAAGGTGGTGTGGCATCACTCTCTCTGCTGGTATGATAGTGTTGTTGAGGCCCTCGCGACTAGCATACGGATGGTAGTGTGTCCGTCCAAAGCAATAGTACAGAGCAGGTAGACGGCCCTACTCGCAGTATTCAAGGGCGATGACGGCGGCTGACCTCTGCTCGCTCCCGTGTGACCAGCCGGGCACGAAAGGACCGTGACGCTTCCATCGGGAAATGAGGACTGGACGGGGCCTCAGAGGCCGTCACAGGTGTTCTGTCGACCGTTTTGTGCTGGCCTGTCCAGGCTACATGGTAGCTCGAGAGACAAGCCACTTAGTCCATGACGATCCCCCCTGCTCGGTACTGCAAAGCATGAGGAGGAGGCATCGCCAAAAACTGTCCGATGGGTTGCCGCGCCCAAATACGCCTCTATTGCGCGCTACTCGAGACAATGCTGTGCTGTAGTACCTGGCCATAGTGAAAAATCGCTACCCGCTTGTATCCTACCCGAATCTTATACTTCGTTCACACCCGACGGGGCCGCATCCTCGGCCCCATGCAGTTCAAACGACAGCTGTTCCTACCTCATCCGCATGTCGTGCCTCCGGACGAATTGTATGCATCGATCGATTTCCATCATTTCTTCGGAGCGACCAATAGGCTCATTCTGCGGCTCGCGGTCCATCGGGACGCCGCGAGCAGAGTGTTGTGTGATAGTCCTCAATACGCCGAGCCTTTCTCGCGACGCGAGCCCATTTGCCCTATGACACTCAAGGTCAGTATTAAGCCAACCCAATGACGATAGTCGATATATGAGCGAGTTTGGAGAAGGCTGCCCCTAGGACGTGCTACGAGACTCGGGGGTTTGGAAGAAGACGCCCGGTTCCACACAGCTAAGCCCTCGGAGACTTGGAAACGCCAGAGGGCAAACAACTTGAAGACGCCTTGGGTGTCACCCACATTCTCAGGCTCTCCGCCCGGATTTGGGACTCGGAGCTGATCCCCCTCATCACAGCGCCGGGCGTCCAGGAGAAACCGAGCCCGACGGCTAACCCTACGACGTCTTCTTCGAGCCGTGCCGTGTATTCCAGCTAACGAAACCCAATGTCAGTTTCGCCGGGAGCGGGAGCAAGAGAAGCATTGTCCACGCACGTGGTTGTAGAGCTGATTGCGCAGTATGTACTCCCTACACGCTTGCTCGAAGGACACGTCGCCAGGTCCAGCAGTTGGTGCCACGGTCGGATTGACGGCCTGAACGGGGGGATCCGGTGTCACCGGTGTCATCACCCGGCCGCCGCCACTCCCGATCGGGAGGCCATGTTCGCTGGTCGCGAGCTCGTCCTCGGTCATGCCTCGACGGGGCTCTGTTCTGAGCCTTTCAGCGATCGTCTGACCAACAACAGGGGGCGGTGCTGTGGCCTGGAAGTGGGCCATGATGGCGTCGACGAGGCCGTCGCCACCGTTGTTGGCATTGCTGGTTCGCAGCTCCGTGGGCTCCGCCCCAGTGGCCCCCGCCAGCGTACCGTGGACGCCCTCGCCGTGGGGCTCTTCAGCGGCTCGCGACTCGCCTTCCTCTTCGTGGGAAGGCGGGAGACAGATTGGTATCGCGTTCCACCTTGCACCCGTCCGGAGCCCGGTGCTGGCGCCGTTGCCGAGACCGACGTCGAGAGCGATTTCGAGAGCAGCGTCTGGCGACAACGGGCCGCCCTCGGCCTCCTCGGGCTGCCAACCCTCGGTCGGCATAGAGACGGGTTCGCCGTGGGCGTCTCCGGTGAGGTCCGAACCGTCTTCGTCTTCGTCACTGGAAGTAAGGAGGTTGGTCGCGGCTACGTTGCGGCTTGCCTCTGGCCGCCAGGGCCCGGTGCTGGCGCCCATGTCAAGAGCGGCGTCCGGCAACAACAGCCACTCAGCCTCCTCAGGCTGCCAACACTCGGCCGGCAAACTACGGACGGCATCGATGCGGGACTCTTCATTGAATGCCGAGTCATCTTCGTCACTGTCGTGAGAAGTCGAGGAATCGATCGGTATCGGATTCCGCCTTGTGCCTGGCTGTGGCCCCGGGCTGGCGCCGAGGTCGAGAGCGGCGTCCGGCCACAACTACCAGCCTTGAGCCTCCCCGGGCTGCCGATCCGCGCTCATGAGACCCTGGGTCTAAAGGAATATTTGTTGTGATAAAAGGTAACGTCCAGAAATGCACACGGGCGCGCGCGGGCGGTACGGCGGAGGTCGATTGCGGGTGATGAGATGGTTTTCTGCTGAGAGGCACCACAGAGTTCGACGGCGGGTCGGGTCACGGGCGGCCGTCTGTCCTACCTAGGTAGGTTCAATGCGGGTATAAGACAGTGCGGCGGCTTGTTCTTGCCTTGCGGCCCACCTGCTTTCGATATCAAAGGCATGTGGCAATGAAGAGGTAAGTGGTAGGTACCTACCTTGAGGTTCCATGGCGGGTGGCTGCCACCGCGGACGGGAATTCGCACGTAATTAGGGCTTGCCACGGCAATCACAACCGTCTTGCATCATCGACCATCCAAAGGCCGCAGCAACCTACCGCAGCAGCGGAGATCACCGTGTTCAGGGCCGGGTTGGTCGGCCTCAAGCCGGCCCCTGAACAGGTCTTGGCTCGCTGGGCACCCGGCCTCGACGAACACCGGCAAGCCCCCAAGACACTGAACGCTCTAATCCCGGTGGTTCGAATGCCAGAGAAGGGTCGAAGTTCGAAGCGCTGCCTCCGATCCTTTTTCTTGCGGGAGTTCTCCTTTAGGTGCCCCCCCGCCCCATACTTAGGTCGATTGCCACTTGCCCCGGGCCCAGCCCGCGATCGAATTCCTTCAAGTCTAGCGAGTTATGTACATGCAGCTCGGCTGACGACGAGGCTGCTGTCAAAGCGGCTATTCGAGCCATCTATGCGGCTTTGGGCTCATGTATTGGCTCGGAGGGGACTCTCCGCAGCCGAGTGTCTGCAAGCCTCTTCAGCTCGGGAACTCGCTCATGCCTTATGAAGCTCGTTATCATATCCCGTCAGCTAGTCAACGCTCAAGTGAGTTGCGCCACAACTGCGGTTTCCGTCTTTTCGGCTGGCCATGCACGGCATCCAACAAAAACGCAAAGATGCCATCGGTCCAAAGGGCCAATCGCCTTTCAAATACAGCGCCTACGCGGACCTGAACGGGCTAGTTGCTGTCCTGTATGCAAATCCATGGCGCTCGTCGTGCTGTTCCCGCGATTGGTCAGCGTGCTGGCCAGCAACTCTGGCGTCAGGTCTAGATCTCTCTCCGGCCTCTACCGGTCAAGCTCGTGGCTGGCTGGCTGATAATGCTGCCAGGAAGTGATTGCCGCCGGGCGGGCTCGTTGATAGATGCTCGTACAAATCCCCGGGTCCCTTGCTCGTCGTCCAGGTCGGCATTTTTCGTTAAGACAAGCTTGCCGTCCGCCTCCAATAAATTCGACAGGACGGAGCCTAGCCTCCCCTTCTCCCCGACCTGTTCCGAGCCCCTTGCTTCGAAACGTCAGGGTTCGCGGCCGTGGTGTCACTCTCTGACGCCCTACTTACTTACTTAGTAGTACTTCGACCTAGGCCAGCCTTCACATCTACTGAACGCCCACAATGTCGAATCGCTTGAGGTCGATGGCCCTACCAATGACCCTCCTCGTTCTGCTGATGTTCGTCGCGAGCAGTTCCGTCAACGCACATGTTCCGGCGTCGGAAGGGCCCTTCAAACACGTGCGGCCGGTCTCCTACCAACGCCCCCTGTACTCGCATGGGTCGGCTCTTGATCCATGCCGCTACTACTTCGACGTGGACACGGCGGCGCACCAGAAAAACCTCGAGGAGTGCGTCACCCATGGGGTCAACTGGCCCATCTCTCTCAGCGTCTACGGCTCGCCCAAGGACCCTCGATATGCCGTGGTTCTCTCTACTCGCCATCGCAACGGGTACGCTTGGATATCCGCACTCAACAAGACGGCGTATCTCAGGACCCTGGAGGTCTGGAAGACGAAGAAAAACCTTCCCATCCTGATTAGCGTCCTCGGCCCTCCTGGGAACGAGATCTACGCCGCCGTCGCCGAGAATCAACCCACCTTAACCCCGGCGGAATGGCGCGCGCCGGTCTGTGGCCTCTCCGAAAAGGGATTCGGGGACGCGATGAAACGACCCGACACCACTCTTCTCTCCTTTACCGTGTACGGAACCCCCGCACAGCGCCAATACTGCGGCATCTGGCAGAAGACGTCGGCTGTACAGCGCTCCAGCTTCTATTTAGCGCAGAACGCAAACGACTATGCCCGGATCCAGGCGCTCGAGTCCGACAAGACGTGGCGGCCGGCCAATCTGATCCCCCACGGCGACGGCAAGGTGTCCGCCACGTTCACCGATACGACCCTTGGCCTCCGACCAGTGAGCGCCTTAGTCGATATCCCCAGCAAAGACCTTGCGCAGCGGCACGACGAGTTTTCCAAGCAGAACCTCACCCTGGTCCAGCTCCAGGGAGCCACCCCGACGAACGCCAACGCGGCCGTCTTCGCCGCCGTCTGGGCCGAGGCCGAGGTGCCCCCGGACCGCGTCTTCAACGTGGGAGGGAAGGACCCCAGCGGGAAAAACGCCGCCGCGGCCACCAAGCTCGACGAAGCCGTGCGCAGTGTCCTGCAGGTCTACCGCGTCCGCTAGGCGCAGCTGGGCTTCGCCCGGCGTGGCAAGCTGGTGCTGGCGCGCGCCTACACGTACACGGAGCTGGGTAACGGAGGGCTGACGCAGTCCGACGATCCCTTTCTGCTGGGTCCGCTGAGCCAGATCTTCACCGCGGCGGCTGTCCAGGTGGCCATCGAAGCGCGGGTGCTGAAGGGGACGGACTCCGCGTACACGCTGCTGGGGTACACGAGGACGCCGACAGACACGAGAATGGGGAGTATCACGGTCGAGAACCTGGTCGAGCACAGATCGGGCTTCACGGGGCCTTCCATCCTCTACCAGATGCGTAACATCGCCAAGACCTACCAGAACGCCTCGCTACCGGTGCTCGCGCGCTGGCTCGCCGAGGCCGGGCCCAGGCTGAGCGGCACCCCGGGCATTAAGCGTGAGGAGAGTCCCCAGAACTACGTACTACTGACGCAGGTGCTGGAGACGGTGGCCAAGTCGTCGCTTGCCGACTTCCTGCGCAACCAGGAGGCGCTCAAGGCCTGGGCCGTGCAGGCCTGGCCGACGCTGCGCAGCGCCCACAAGGCGGACAAGGTGCGCCAGGAGTCGAGCAGGGTCGGGCTCGACGTGCTCCGCCCCAGGGACGACAATGCCTTCGCGGCGTGGGTCTATGGCGGGGACGGGATGCTCAAGGAGAGCGCCGTTGGCGCGGCGGCCCTGGCGGCGTCGGCTTCGACCGTTGCCACCATTCTAGGAGTTCACGGTACGTCATCAAGGGGTTTACCTCGTGCAAAAATCCCCTCCGCGCTGCGCAGTGAAAGTTGGCTGACTTGTGACATGGCAGCGGTCGTTGGTCTCGGCCCAAGGGTGGTCGGTGTGAAGAGCGGCAGCATTCCGGGAGCACGGGCGTATGCCGAGAGCCGGAAGAGCGATAGCTTGGACTGGGTGCTTTTGTTGAATACCGACGAGGTGCCCGATGAGGCGTTCGGGAAGCTGACCAAGTTTATCAATACCTTCCTGGATACGAACCCCTTGACCTAGTGATGTGGAGGGCACGGAACGAAGGTCGGGTCACGCCGCATGCTGGAGACTTTGAGATTGTCTGGAAGTGGCCCGAGAAAGGACTATGCTTACACCGTAGGTAGTAACGCTAACACCAAAATCTGGCCTTGAAGGTCGATTCAAGGCGCGTTTTCTACTTGGCGAGCCCAGCCCAAGCTCGGTTGTCTTGGAGGAGCTCTCCCTAACTCTAGTGCCTGCGGTTGTTACCCCCGACCTGGAACGTCATGGAAGGCAAGGCGGAGCCGCCTAGCGGGTCTCTCGGTTACTGACCTGGCGTCTCTGTCCCGCTGGCATCTATGGTATGATCATGACCGTGACCTTGGCCGTGCCACGGGGGCCAGTCACCGGCAGGACGGGCGGCTGTGCTGCCGTGCCTGGCGGCTGCATCCCCGAGAACCGCCTCGTGCACGAAACCAACCTTAGCCGCGAAGCAAGGCTGACAGCTCTGAACAACAAGAGTACTCAAACTGGCTGTATCTGCACTTCAAACACCCGAGCACCGGGCCTGGACCGACTAGGTACCATCGTGACACCGCTGTCTCCGTATCTCTGCCGCTTCCGGTCACTTCAGAACGACAGGCACACGGGACCACCCTCCCACGCCATCCTCAGCAGTGTTAAGGACTGGATTGTAGGGGCACCATGCTGTCAGTGACGGTGTGGGCCGCGGTGCCAAGAGAGCGAGGGGCGAGTTGGGAGCTGTACGACCCCAAGTTAGATGGTATACTGCATGTTCCTGGACGCCTGCCATAATGAGCAGGCCGTGGAAGGGAATGACTCCTCGCCGTTGGCTGACCGCGATGAGAATTTATTAGGGTAATCCGGGCTGCGCCTCACAACTGGGGGCCGAGCGACTCCGAAAAATGGGGTCATCCATGGCGGCTAAGTTGCCTATAACGTTACGCTTTCTATAAGATAGGAGCCCCATTCGGTCCTCGGGGTCCTAGTCCTATATTTTCGTTCTCTGAAACGGTTTCCTGCTTGATTCCTCAAAGATCCATCTCCTGTCTTCCTCCAGGTAGCACACTTCAGGCCGCTTCACCCGTCCCAAAACCCTACCTCGCACCTTGCGTTTACTCAACCCCCCCTTACGCAGTTTCGTTCCGGATTCATTCTCCGCGCAGTCCGTCATGGCGCGTCTTCCCCAGAGTGTGAGGCCGAGTCATTATGAGCTGGATCTCCAGCTGGACTTGGAGGGCTTAACCTTCCAAGGGACCGTGGTTGCGCATCTCGACGTATCCCACCAAACCACCTCCATCGTCCTCCATTCGAAGGATTTAGAGATAGCAAGCACAAAGATTGAGCATTCCTCGGGTGAAATCACCGAAATACCTGCCGTCCAATACGACGCAGACCGGCAGACCATCACGATTGGTCTGGACGAGCCGCTCGCGGCGGGCTCCAAGGTTCTCCTTCGCCAGTCGTTCCATGGTACCATAAAGGAAAACGGGAGAACCCCCGGCTTCCAATGGACCGGCTACAAAACGCCCGATGGGGAGGACAAGCGGGCCTACTCGACCAGCTGCGAGCCCATAGGCGCACGCTGCATCTTCCCCTGCCTCGACGAGCCCGAGTTCAAGGCCACTCTTGCCTCGACCGTCACCATCAACCAGGACCTGACGTGCGTGAGCAACATGGACATTGCCTCGTCGGACGTCACCGGTTCCGGCGCGCTCCTTTCCAAGCGGATTGCCTTCAACACCACGCCGCGCACCTCGACGTATCTGATTTGCTTTGTGATCGGCGACTTTGACTTCATCGAGTCGAGCCGGCTCCAGTTCCCGGTGCGGGTGTACGCCGTGCGCGGGGCCAAGATCCACCATGGCGCCAACATGCTGGAGGTGGCCGTGCGGGCGCTCGATCACTACCAGCGCATCTTCGGGCTGGACTACCCCCTGCCCAAGCTGGACCTGGTGGCGCTGCCCGACGCGGGCGCGCTGGAGAACTGGGGGTGCATCGTCTTCGGGGAGCGCTTCATCCTGCTGGACGCCGAGACGACGGCGACCAAGTCGTGGCAGATGGCGGTGGAGACGCTGTGCCACGAGATCGCGCACCAGTGGTTCGGCAACCTGGTGACCATGGCCTGGTGGGACGACCTCTGGCTGAACGAGGCCTTCGCCGAGTGGGCCGGCTTCTACGTCGTCGACAAGATGTTCCCCGAGTGGAAGTACTGGCTGCACTTTGTCGCCGGCGACCCGGACCCCGAGGCCATGGCCTTCTACCAGGGCGCGCTCGATCTCGACTCGACGCGCGCGAGCCACCCCATCTACAACCCCAACGCCTCGCCCGACCGCATGGGTGAGCTCTTTGACAACATCACCTACATGAAAGGTGCCTCTCTCCTCCGGATGCTCTGTCGGTACTTGGGAACCGAGGCCTTCCTCGACGGCGTGAAGGGCTACTTGCAAGGCCACGTGTATTCGAACGCCACGACGAGCGATCTCTGGGACGCACTGACCGCCAGCAGCGGCAGGGACGTCAAGAGTCTGATGCACGAGTGGACGAAGCATATCGGGCATCCCATTCTCTTGGTGTCCGAAGACGAGACCGCCGGCACCATCACTCTCGAGCAGCACAGATATCTGCAATCGGATGTGGTCACCGCCGAGGACGACGAGAAACTGTACCGTGTCCCCTTGAACAAGAAAACCAGGGACACGGTGGACCACTTCCTTTTGCTCACCACACGCAAGGAGACATATCCAACGGACCTTGACTTCTACAAACTCAACGCCGGGCAGATTGGACTTTATCGAGTTTCCTACCCCCTCTCTCGCCTGCAGACGTTCGGCGGCCAGGTTGCCAGCGGAAGCCTCCTGTCGGCAGAAGACCGCGTTGGGCTGATATCCGACTCGCACGCCCTGGTCTCCTCAGCCCTGGACACGCCGACCAAGACGGCCGACCTCCTCAACTTCCTCTCACGGTTCCAACACGAAGGCGACTTCCTCGTCTGGCGGCAGATCTTCTTCACCTTTGCCAAGATCAAGCAGGCTTTCCTGTTCTCCTCCCCGGAGACGAGCACCGCCCTGCAGCGCTTCCACCGGCAGCTGGTGTTGCCGCACTGCGCAAACGAGGCCTGGAAGATTGACTCGAGCGACGCGGTTCACATCCAGAACGAAAAAGCGCTCTTCTTCTCCCAGGCGACTGGCTACGATGAGATCAGCACCGCCGCATCGGGGCTCTTCGACGAGTTCCTGGCCGGCGGCGGGAAGAATGCGCTCAACCCGAATATCCGCAAGTACGTGTTCCAGGCCGCGGCCAAGAGCAAGGACGTCGATCGCGTAAGTCAACCCGGGCCCCCCTGTGCACGTCCTGCCGCGAGAGATGCTGGACAAGTCAGGGAAGAGGAAACAGCTGATGTCGTCTAATCTCCATCTGCTAGTACAACGCCCTCCTCGGACTCGCGCGTAACACGCCGGACCCCGAAGTGCGAACCGACGCCTTCGTCTCTCTCGGCTACACAGACGACCCGGCGCTGATCCAGCAGGCGCTGAGTCTGATGACGCAGGAGGGCGAGCCGTTCTCGCCGCTCGAGAAGTGGTTCCTGTTGAACGCCCTGCAGACGCAGCGCGCGGGAGCCGAGGCCTCGTGGGCCTGGTTGAAATCGAAATGGGGCCAGTTCGGTAAAGTTGGCGTGGTGACCGTGGGACGGTATACTGCCAGCTGCACCGGCAGCCTCTCGACGGCGGCTCAACTCCACGATGTGCAGGAGTTTGCTTCCTCCGTTGAGGTAGGCCACGCAGGACGCTGTGTTCCTCCACCCCCATTTGACCCCGGGTGAACTGACGATGAGTCCAGGAGAAATTCAAGAAGCCTTTTGACGAGGCCGTCCAGGGGATCAGAGCTAGAATGAGCTGGGTGGAGCGGGACCACCGGGGGGTTGATGCATGGCTGAAGGAGCATGGCTTTGGTCACGTTGAATAGACCGCTCGGGGTGGAACTAAACTTGACAGAAACTTAGGTAGACTGACACGGGGGACACGACTTAGTTACTACCGATAATCGCGCACTACGAAGCAGACAGCATGTTACTTATCGGCCATACTAGTTAGCTTAGAGCCGAGCCGGGATTTCCGGGTTGGAGATACACTCGAAGGTCATAATATCCACGGCCGCGTCTTGGTGGCT
>Ga0247777_1000109_pt1 | contig 20377 bp, 6 predicted proteins | sample UWRJL154409C5_FD_179937 | JGI IMG/M metagenome (GOLD analysis project Ga0247777, IMG submission 179937) | Plant litter microbial communities from Arlington Agricultural Research Station in Wisconsin, United States - UWRJ-L154-409C-5 | ecosystem: Environmental > Terrestrial > Plant litter >...
CGGCGATAGCAGCTGGAAGTGGGATGGCTATTACCAGTACGGCCGGAACGACCTGCGGCTGGATGTGAGCAACAACATCTCCATCTCGCGCATGCGTAACGCCATCGACGCGGTGACGAACGGCGCCGGCCAGATCGTCTGCCGCATCAATGCAGACGCGACCACGGCGAACGATGATCCGAACTGCGCACCGTTCAATGCGTTCGGTCGCAATCGCTTCAGCGCTGCGGCTAAGGCGTACGTGACGCCGGGCGGCTTCCAGTCCACCGCGATTCGCGAGAATGTCGTCGCGGCGAACACGCAGGGCGACCTCTTCACGCTGCCTGCCGGCGCTGTGAAACTCGCGGGCGGCCTGGAGTATCGCGACCAGAAGCTCGATGGCACTGCGGACCCGTTGTCGCAGGCCGTCGATTTCTACACCTTCAACGGTCAGGCCCTCGGCGGCAAGATCAAGGTGAAGGAAGGTTATGCCGAGACCGTCATCCCCGTGCTGAAGGACCTGCCGGCCGTCGCGAATCTCGAGCTGAACGGCGCGGGTCGTCGCACGCACTACGAGTTCAACAACGCCACCACCGGCGACCACTCGTTGTCCGTCACCACATGGAAGGCAGGCTTCTCGTGGGAAGTGATTCCCTCGGTGCGCCTGCGCGGTACCAAGTCGCGTGACATCCGTGCGCCGAACCTGTCCGAGCTCTTCGGGCCGGTCACCAGCGGCGGCGGCGGCATCATCGACCAGCAGAACGGCGGTGTGCAGCTGAATCCGCAGCAGCTCTCGGGTTCGAATCCGAACCTGGTGCCGGAAGTGGCGGACACCAAGACGGTCGGTATCGTGTTCCGCCCGAGCGGGTTCCTCGATGGGCTGCAGCTCTCGGTGGACTACTACGACATCTCGATCGACAAGGCGATCGGTACGCTCGGCGCCCAGACGGTGCTCGATCGCTGCTTCCTTGGCGCGACCGAGTTCTGCCAGTACGTGGTTCGCGATGGCAACGGTCAGCTCGTGCAGATCCGCAACGTGTTGCTGAACGTGAACAAGCAGATCCTGAAGGGCTACGACGTCGAAGCGCAGTATCGGTTCGATGCCGGCAACGTCGGGAATTTCGACGTGCGCCTGCTCGGCACGATCACGCAGGACCTCATCACCGTCGACACGGCGGGCCCGACGCAACGCGCCGGCGTCACCGGCTGGCGCGCGGGAACGCAGGCGGGCATGCCCGACTGGAGCGGGGACCTGCTCACTACCTGGCAGCGGGGTGCGTTCTCGCTGACGATGCACAACAAGTACATCCCGGACGGCCTGTACAACAACACGCTGATCGGCCCGAATCAGCCGGGGTACTCGATCGTGCTGACCAACAGCGCGAACAACAACAAGGTGTCGATGTCGTTCTACACGGATCTTTCCGGTCAGTGGCAGTTCAACGACACGATCACTGCGTACGCGGCGGTCAACAACGTGATGGACCGCGAACCGCCTGCCGCGCCCAGCGTGGCCGGCAACGGCAACTTCATCCTGTTCGACCCGATTGGTCGGTCGTACAAGCTGGGGATGCGCGCGAAGTTCTGACGGTGTTCGCGAGGAGGGCAGGCGGGCGCACAGCTCGCCTGCCTTTCTGCGCTTGTGGCTAAGATCCCCCGACTGGAAGTCTTCAGCCAGGAAGTGCGACCGTCGGCGTCCGGGCAGTTCCAGTGGCTGGTCAGCGGGTTCTATCGGGACGTGGACCGTCGCTACGGCCAGACCCTGCCGACCCAGGGCTACGACGCGATCACGGAGCGCCTCTTCGGCGTCAGCAGCACCGACCTGAACGCGCCAGGCCGAACTGCCGAGCTACGAGCTCGGCAACCTGCGAGTCGGGGTGAGGCAGGACCGGTTCGAAGTCGCGGCGTTCATCAACAACCTGTGGGACGAGCAAGCGCGGCTGGCGCTCGACTACGAACGCGGGCGGAGCGCGCGCGTCGGCTATCTGACCAATACGCCTCGCATGTATGGAGTATCGGTCCGCTGGGAGTTTTGATCGGTCGGCGAGCCATGCGGTCAGTTGACGGCGGATGCCGCGGCCGTGCGCCCGGCGAGGTGGCTCGCCATGCGCACGCGTTCGCGCCGACCGCTCGCCGGGTCGGTGCGATGAAGATTGAACGGCACGTCACGAAACGGGCCCTGCACGAGATCGAGCAGCATGCCTTCGGTCAGCCGGTTCGCCGCCGTGGAGAAGGGCGACACGAGCTCCAGCAGCCACACGCGGTCACCCGAGCTCCATTCTTTGGGATCGAGCCGCTCGCCGCGTTCGACCTTCGCTTCGGCTTCGGCCGACAACTTCCCCCAGATGGCGACGCCCAGCGGCAGTTGCTCCAGCGTCTCGCGACTCAGGCCGCCCACCTCGACGCGGCTCATGTCGACGCCCGGCAGCGGCCCGAAGCGGAACACCCGGAACTGCTCGGCGAGCACGGCGGGCATGAAGGTCCGCTCGAGCTCCTTGAGTGGCAGCTCGCGATGCCCGGGCGACTGCGTGAGCAGCCACACGATCTGACCCAGCGCTTCGGCCACCGTGCGCGCAGCACCCGAATATTTCGACGTTTCCATCAGGCAACGCTCCTCGTCAGTGAAACGGCCGTCAGCAGCTCGGCGGTCTTCGCGTCGATGTGCCGCTGCGGGCGCAATTGCAGGTGGGCTGGCGCGTCGGGCGCGAAGCTCGCCATGGCGTCGATCATCTGCAGGCGACGCCGCGCGACCAGATCGAGGCTGGCATGCAGGGCGGTCGTCGAATCATCCAGTCCCGAGGGTTCCCATGCGTCGTCGGCCGCGGGCGATGCGCGATCCGGCATTCCGTCATCCCGCTGACGCGGCTCCGGGCCCGGTGCGCGAGCGGCTTCGTCGTTGCGGCGCGGGCCGGCCTGACGTGCCGCCGGCTGATCTTCGTCGGTGCTTTGCGCGCCGGGCTCGTGCCAGCCATCGGTCGGCTGCTCCGGGCTCTGAGCGACGCGGTTGACCTCATCGATTTTCGTCTGCGTCGCCGAGCGGCCGACAATCGTGGCTTCGTATTTCCCGGGGTCATATCCGAAACCGACGTCACCGACCGTGCCGAGCGTGCCATCGTTCCGCACGAACTCGGAGGTCGCGAACACGACGTTGTCCGTGACGGAAGCTGCCGCTGTCTGGCCGGTCGGCGTACGCGTGAGGTTGATCGCGCGGATGCCGTGCGCGGCCAGGCTCTGCAACTCATCCGACTGACTCACGCCGTCCTGATTCGCATCACGCCACACGAGGAACTCGGAGAAGCGCGTATCGGCCGTGTCGAAGTAGCCATCGTGGTTGGTGTCGTAGGCGGCAAGTGCCTCGAGGTCGCTCTGGGCGCCCACCAAATCCTGCACGAAGGAAATCTCCGAGCCTTTGTTGATGACGCCGTCGCCATTGCGATCGAGCGCCAGGAGGCCATCGCCCGCGCCGACCCAGCCGGTGGGATCGGCCGTGCCATCGCCGTTCATGTCGAACCGGACCTGCGAGCCGACGGCGGAGGTCAGGTTGACCCCATTGCCATCGAGGTCGAGCACGATCGGGGGCAGAATCGTGAAGCCGGCCGCCACCCGCTGGATGTTGATGCGCGTGATGGCCGACACACCCGTCGAGTCGGTGATGCGCACGTTCACGATGTGCTCGTCATACGGCAGCTTGTAGAACAAATAACCCGTTTCCGTCGCGGAGGTGCCGCTCATGTTGCCGAACGTGACGCCGTAGAAATCGGTGGGAATCGGGCCGGGGCCATAGAAGCCGCCCTGGTTGATGTTCTCGAAGCTGTCGATGACGACCGAGCTCAGTGAGCTGCCTTCCGGGTCGGACGCGATGAACCCGATCTCGAGCAGGTTCGCATCGCCCTCGGGCTGCGTCGGGTCCGGCACGAAGACGTTGACGAAGCCCGTGATGCTGGTGATCTTCGGCCCTTCGTTGACGTTGACCACCGAGATGGCGATCGACTTGTCGACGAAGTTGCCGAGCCCGATGGCGCCCCCATCCCACGCGCGCGCCACGATGGTGTAGCTGCGCGTGGCGGGGTTTTCCCAGTCCAGCGTCGTCTGCACGCGCAGCAGGCCATTCGCATCGATCGAGAACGCGCCACCGCCGTTGTTGACGAGCTGATAGCGAAGCGCCACGCCTTCCGGATCAGAGCCCGAGACGATCGCCTGTGCGCCACCCACCTGCGTGAGCGGCGAGCCCGGCCCGCCATGGGTGCCTTCGGGCACCGTGAACGAGGACGTGCTGATCGTCGGCAGCTCGTTCACATCGTTGACGCCGATGGTGAACACCTTGTCGAAGAACAGGCCGCCGCTGTCGACCACGCGCACGGTGATGTTATAGCTCGCGGGACCGGCTTCACGATCGATCGGCGTGGTGCCTGTCGTCAGCAGGCCGTTCGTCGTGAGCGAATAGCGGCTGCCCGCGCTGTCGAGCAGAAAGTAGCTGGCGCTGTCGCCCACATCAGGGTCGGAGCTCGTGAACCACGCGAGACCCGTGCCCGGCGCGAGGTTCTCGTCGAACGCGAGAGCGCGATCCGCCTGAATGTTGGTCGGCGCCTCGTTGACGTTGTTCACGTTGACGGTGAACGTTTCCTCGCGCGTGAGCCCGCCCGAATCCGTCACGCGTACCGTGATGTTGTAGCTGGTGCGTGATTCGTAGTTGAACGTGACGTTCGAGGAGAGCAGGCCATTCGACGCGAGCGAGAACGCGCCGCCCGCGCTGTCTGTCAGAGTGAACGTGGCGGAATCGCCTGAGTCCGGATCCGTCGCCAGGAACCACGCCAGAGGTTGTGCCGCGAGATTCTCGTTGAACGACAGCGTGCGATCCGCGGCGATGTCGGTCGGCCGCGCATTGATCTCGAGCGCCAGATTCGCGGTGGAGGTCGCCGTCGCGCCATTGGCCTGCTCACGCGAAGTGACGGTGATGACGAGCTGGTTCGAACCCGTCAGGTCCTGCGCCCAGCTTGCCGGCCCCTGCAAGCGCAGCCCCGTGAGCTGCGCCTGCGTGAAGCTCCACACGCCGCCGCCGAGATTCGTGCCGGCGTTGAACGAGAGGCCGCTCGCGACGTTGGAGATGCGGATGTCGAGCGTTTCCGATCCGTCCTGATCGACCAGGCTCGCGAGCAGGCTGATCGGAATCGTGATGTTGCCGTCGAAGGTCAGCTTCGACAGCCCCGCAGGCGGCGAGGGCGGCGGCCCCACCGACAGCGAGGGTGTGTCGGCCACCGGCGTGACGTTGAGATCGAACTTCTTCTCCGTGACCAGGCCACCCGCATCCGTCGCGGTGACCTTGATGGACGTGAGTCCGCTGCGGTTCGGTTTGAGATGAACCGTGAGGGTGCGATTGCCTGACGCGTCCGGCGCGCTGATCGTAGGCGGCTCGACGATGCTCGGGTCCGGCACGCTCGGGTCGCTCGGCAAAACTGCCTGCGCGGTCACCGTGATGCCGGAGCTCGGCGTGTTGTCGTCGGTGATCTGAATGGAGAGCGTGAGAGTGCCGTCTTCATTGATCGTCTGCGCCGGAATGTCGGAGATGACCGGCGCGGCATTGCCTGCCCAAGCGCCGTCCCACGGTGTGTGGAATGTGGGGTTGCCCAGCAGGTCGTCGAAGCCATCCTGAGTCGTCGGCTTCGTGTAACCGGCCATCAGGTTGACCAGCCCTTCGGCGTTGATCGTCTCGGTGGAGTACGCGCCGGAGATGAAGAAGTCGATCTTGTAGTTGGCGCGATCGTGGGAGTCGGCGATGAGATACCAGTCTTTCACCGTCGTGCGCACATCTGAGCCGATCACCGACACGATCAGGTCGTTGGTCAGGTTCCCATTGGCGTCCTTCGAGCGCTCGAACCACAGCCGGTCGCGCTCGATGTCGACGTAACCGACCACGTCGATGTCGGTGCCGTTCGGGTCGAAGTTGCGGATCTCATCCGCGCCCGAATTGATGTCGATGAGATAGGTGTCGCTGTCGTTGCCGCCGATCAGGATGTCGTGCCCGGCGCCACCGAAGAGGGTGTCGTCGCCGTTGCCGCCATCGAGATAGTCGTCACCATCGCCGCCGCTCAGCTTGTCCTTCCCGTCGCCGCCAAGGAGCGTGTCATTGCCGCCGCCACCCGCGATGCTTTCGTCGCCGACATTGCCCGTGAGTGTGTCGTTGTAGCCCGAGCCGACCAGCACTTCGATGGCATCTTCGAACACGTCGCCTTCGGCATCGGCGCCTGAGCCGAGGCCCGTGGCGAGATTCACCGTGACACCGCCGAGCGATGTCTCGTAGCTCACGGTGTCAACGCCTGCGCCACCGAAGAAGTGATCGGGGCCCGCGCCGCCGATGAGCAGGTCTTCGCCCGCGCCACCGTCGAGCCGGTCCGCACCCGCGCCGCCTTCGAGGCGATCGTTGTTGTCACCGCCTTCGAGTGTGTCGAGCCCGGCGCCTCCTTGCAGCAGGTCGAGGCCGCTGCCGCCGCGAAGCGTGTCGTTGCCATCGCCACCGATGAGCGTGTCTTCGCCATCGTCGCCCTGAAGCGTGTCGTCGCCTGCGCCGCCATCGAGCACGTCGTTGCCGAGGCCACCGATCAGCGTGTCGTTGCCGCCGTTACCATTGAGGTGATCGACACCGTCGCCGCCATCGAGAAGATCGTCGGCGTTGGCGCCATTGAGCGTGTCATCGCCGCCAAGTCCGTAGATGAGATTGCGACCCGCCGTGCCGGTGATCGTGTCGTTGCCGTTCGAGCCGTAGAAATAGTCGTCGCGATCGAGCACGGCGAACGTGAACGTCTTGACGAACGACAGGCCCGCGCCGTTCCGGTCGGTCACCGTCACATCGACGCTCACCGACTGCGCGTTTTCGAAGTCGAGCGCCACGCCTGCCTTGAGCCGCAGCTTGTTGCCGTCGACGATTTCGAAGCGCGCGTCCGCCACGGTGAACACGTGAGCCGCGAAGTCCGGATCCGGCGCATCCACGTCGACCGCGCTCAGCGTGCCGAGCTCGACCGCGCCGAGCACGGTGCCGGCAATCGGGTGATCACGCTCTTCGATGCCTGTGGGGGCACCGGCGAGCAGAATGTCGCTCGGCGCATCGTTCACCGAGATGACATTGACGTTTACCGTCTGACTCGACACGTTACCTGTCGCGTCCTCGACGTCGATGATGAAGTAGTCGTTGCCGTGATAGTTCGCAGCCGGCGAATACGACCATGTGCCGTTGGTCGTGTTCAGCGTCACCACCCCGTGCGACGGCACCGCGGACAGCTCATAGGACGTGAGGTTCTGGTCCGGGTCGGTCGCGCCGACCGCGCCCGTGAGCACCGTGTCTTCGTTCGTCGCCACGTTCTGATCGGCGACGACGGGCGCGGCCGTGGCGCCATCGAACCAGTAATCCGACAGCATGTCGAGAATGTTCTGAGGCATGACCGACGGCACGCCGCCCGCCTGCGTCATCGCCGTAATGAGCGCGTTGCCATCGGGCAGGAACAGCGACTGGCCGTCGATGGCCACTTCGCTGAGCAGAGAGCTGCCTGAGAAATAGCCCTGCACCGTGATCGTCGAGGTGCCGCCTATGATGCCGATGACGAGGTCGTCACCCGCCCGCTGCAGCCACACCTGCTCCTTCGTCACACCAGTGATGGCGACCCGGTTGCGGCCCTCGCCATCGAGAAGGGTGTCGGCGCCGGAGTGGGCATCGAACACGTACGTGTCGTCGCCACTTTCTCCAAACAACAGGTCGTCGCCGGCATCACCGCTCAGCGTGTCGTTGCCTTCGCCGCCGTTCAGCGTGTCGTTGCCCGCACCGCCCGCGATGCGATCGTCGCCTTCGTCGCCGTAGAGCGTGTCGATGCCATCGTCGCCTCCGAGCTGATCGTTGCCGGTGCCGCCGAACAACGTGTCGTCGTGTGCGCCGCCACTCAGCACGTCATCGCCGGCATCGCCGATCAGCGTGTCGTTGCCATCGCCGCCCGCCAGGAGATCCTTGCCTTCGCCACCTTCGAGCGAGTCCCAGCCGTCTTCGCCGGAGATGCTGTCATCACCGTCACCACCGCGAAGCGTGTCATCGCCCGCGCCACCGGCAAGCACGTCGTCACCGCCGAAGCCATCGAGCGTGTCGCTGCCGCCGAGGCCGAACAGTCGATTCGCGCGATCGTCTCCGCGCAGCGTGTCGCCAAAGGCGTCGGAACCGACGACGTTCTCGATCGTCGAGACGCCATTGGCGTCGGTCACGATGGTGTCGCCCGCTGCGTGACCACCCGAAGCGGTCGCGGCGCCAAGGTCGATCGTTACAGCACCGGTAGAGCGCACATAGCGAATCGTGTCGCCATACGTGCGCGTCGGGTCCGTGCCATCGACGGGCAGACCCGCGGTCAGCGAGTCGCTGCCACCGTTGAGCACGTCGTTCCCGAGGCCCCCTTCGAGCGTGTCGTCACCATCACCGCCGCTCAGCGTGTCGTTGCCGCTGCCGCCAGAGATGATGTCGTCGCCGCCGAGGCCGTTGAGCGTGTCCGCACCGGTGTCGCCGATGATGAGGTCGGCCCCCGCGGTCGCCGTGCCGCCCGCGAGCACGAGATGCGTGAGATCCGCCGTGAGGCCGTCGCGAAGCTGCAGAGTTTCGATGGCGCGATCCGAGTCGCTCTGGCCGGTGAGCGTCACGAACTGAGAGCTCGCGTAAGTGATGCGCAGGTCGGTCGCGTTGATCCACTGGAACGTCATGTCGGAGAGGCTGAAGGAGTCGCGGAACTCCAGCGTGTCGTTGCCGCCGTTGCCGTCGCCGAAAATCTCCCGCACCACCTGCTGGCCGTTGCCCATGCGCGTGACGTTCAGCGCTGCGGACCACTGGCCGTTCGCCACCGGCCACGCGCTCGGCGCGGGCACCGGGCGATTGCCCGAGGTGTAGATGAAGTCCACCGCGTCCCGCGAGCGATACACCTCTTCGCCCGTGGCGTTGCGGGTCACGACGAGGCGATAGGAGTCGCGTGCGCCTTGAGACGTGGTGAGCACGCCGAGATAGGTCCACGTGGCCGTGTACGCCGCCGTGTTGAGCGTGCCCGCGGCCGAAATGATCTCCTCGACAGTGAACGGCGCATCGAGAATGATGTCCTGCCCGCCGCCGCTCGTGATCTCGTAGACGTCGTCGCCAAGGTTGCCGAGCAGCGTGTCGTTGCCGCCCAGGCCGCGCAGCACGTTCGAGCCGTCATCACCACCCAGCCGATCCGCGCCGCTCGTGCCTTCGAGCCCCTCGATGCTGACGAAGGTGTCGCCGATTGCCGTGCCCGTGTTGGTGTTCGGCGCGCCGAGAAACACGCGAATGGTCGCGATGTTGCCCGAGTAGGAGGCGATGTCGACGCCTGCGCCGCCGATCAGCTGGTCCGCATCGGCGCCGCCGTTGAGCGTGTCATCGCCTGCGCCGCCGTAGAGCACATCGGCTCCGGCATCGCCCAGCAGCTGATCCTGCCCGGCGCCGCCAGACAGAATGTCGAGGCCGCCACCCCCGCTGATGAAGTCGTCGCCGCCGTTGCCGGTGAGCCAGTCTGTGCCGGACGTGCCGCTGATGGAGTCGTCGGACTCCGTGCCCTCGCCCGACAGATTCCACGAGCTGATGTCGTGGCTGCCGGTTGCCGCGAACACGAAATGTTCGATCGAGTTGCCGGTGAGGTACCAGTCGCGAAGCGTGATGCGATCGGTCAGCGCATCGAAGCTCGTCGAGCTCGTGTCGCCGGCAGTGATGCCGATCTGCAGATCGTTCCCGTCGCGATGGAGCAGCAGATCCTGGATATCGATGCCGACGCCGAACTCGAAGTAGTCTTCTCCCGAGTTCGCAGCGATGGCGCCATCCACTGCGCCGAGATGCCGGCGCAGCAGTTGCGAGCCATTGTCGAAGTCGTAGAGGCCGAGCCAGCCGTTGCTGTCGAAATAAACCACGCCGTCTTTGGAGACGGTGCTGGTCTCGGTGTCGAGCACGTAACCGTTGACGTACTGGCCATCCTGCCAGACGGTTTCCCAGTTGTCGACGTAGTCATCGAGCACGGTGTCGACGCCATCGCCGCGCTCGTAGCGGAAGATGTCGTCGCCCGCGCCACCCACCACTTCGTCGTTGCCGAGCCCGCCCGCGAGGATGTCGGAGCCTTCGCCACCGTAGAGGCTGTCGTCACCGGCATCACCGAACACGGTGTCGTTGCCATCGTCACCGAGCACTTTGTCGTTGCCCGAGCCGCCGGAAACGAGGTCGTTGTCGTCATCACCCGCGACGATGTCGTTGCCGGTGCCGCCGAAGCCGAAGTCGCGGCCGTCGAGGCCGTGCATGAAATCGTTGCCGTCGCCACCCCACAGGAAGTCCGACGCGTTGGTGCCGAGAATGACGTCGTTCGCCGACGTGCCCACGATGAACGAGGTGATGTCGCCGATGCGGATGTCATTGCCATCCATGAACCGCAGCCACTCGACACGGTTCTCGGATTCGAACCAGTTCTTCACGATGATCTGGTCGGCGGCCGAGATCGTGATGATCAGGTCCTGGCCTGGGTTCGAGGCCGTGCCGGAACGCTGGAGCACGATGTCCTGCATGCCGATGCCGACGCCGAACGAGATCGCATCTTCGCCGCCCACGACGGAGCCGTCGGCTTCGTAGTCGCCGCCGCCCGCCCAGTTGCGCTGGATGAGGCCGTTGTCGATGCCGATGATGCGGTCGTGCAGGGAGTCGCCCGTGCCCGAGGCGGGCGCGAGCGCGCCGCTCGCGTCGTCGAAGATCGTGTCGATGCCGTCGCCGTAACCGAAGACGTATTGATCGGTGCCCGCGCCACCGAAGATGCGCGCGGCACCCGAAGGCCCGGTGTCATTGCCCGCGCCGCCCGCCAGGATGTCGCCGCCCGCCCCGCCATACAGCGTGTCGACTCCGCTGCCGCCCTGGAGATAGTCGCTGCCTTTCGAGCCGTACAGCACGTCATCGCCATCGCCGCCATCGAGCACGTCGCCGTTGCTGATGAGGCTCAGCGCCGAGGCCCGGCCGGCCGCATCGCCATCCGTGAACTGATAGTTGGCCGCGCCTGCAAACAACCGGTCGTTGCCCGCGCCACCCTGGAGCCAGTCGTCGAGCTTGCCGCCGACGAGCGTGTCGCTGCCGTCGCCTCCGAGCAGATCGTTGCCGAGCGCGCCACCGACGATGATGTCGTTGCCGCCCGCGCCATCGATGGTCGCGGCGACGTCGATGACGAACTCGCCGCCGGAGGCCGGCGTGCCGTTGATCGTGAGCCCGGTGGTGTTCGCGATCCGATCCCCGTTGACGATGATCGTGTCGTTGCCCGAGGTGCCGGTGATGTGATCCTTGTTGGCGTTGTCGATCGTGTCGGTCAGCACGCCGATCACCGAGCCATCGTCGGCGCGCAAGCCGATGAGGCGACCGCCGGTGGCCGTATCGATCGTGAAGCCGAGCGCCGCGCCGGTCAGCGCGCTGCCGTCGATGGCGCCGTCCACCTGATCGAGCAGGAAATTCCAGCCGCCGGCCCAGTCGGCCTGCGAGCGCTTCGACAGCCCGAGCTCGAGAGCGCGCGCGAAGGTGATCGTCCAGCCGGCCGAGAAGGCGCTGGTCGGATCGCTGACGCGCAGAATGTCGATGGACTGCGGATCGTTCATGTACGCGGAGTAGTCCTGCGCCACCGCGAGGTTGCCGACCAGCACGCTGATGTCGAACTGACTCGCGATGGCCAGCGCCGCGAGGCTGCCCGCGACGGTTTCCGAGGGCTCCGGCAGCGCGTCGATGTCGATGCCCGCCATGCGCAGCGTGGCGGCGATCGCGCGCTTGACATAGATGTCGCCGCCCGCGAGCCGCGGCACCATCTGCGCGATCGTGAGCGCCGCGCCATAGCGGATGACCGTTTCGAGATCGCTCGAGCGCAGCGCCGTGATGCCAGCGCCGTTCGCATCGGTCGTGCGGAACACGAAGTCTTTCTTGTAGGTGCCGTACGAACCGACCGTGATGCCATCGGCGCTCAACAGGCGCGCCTGCGATTGCGTGAGCACGCTGTTGAGAATTTCGGCCGCCTGGTTGCCAAGCGCGCGCGCGCCGTCTTTCGGCGTGCCGCCCTGAGACCAGACGCCGCTCACGCGGAAACGCTGGCTGTAGGGGTCCCAGCCGAGGTCCGCGCCCGATTTCGGCGTCACGCCGAAGATCGAGCCGATGAGCCCACCGGCGATGAAGCCGACGAACGCGCCAATCGCCGCGCCGATGGGCCCGCCGAAAGCGCCGTATTCCGCGCCGATTTCCGCACCGGCGATGGCGCCGATGGCCGTGCCGATGCTCGCGCCGATCTGCCCGGCGACCGTGTCGAAATGCACGATCTCCGAGGCGAGCTTCGTGCCGATGAAGCCACCGATGAGGTTCGCGACGTTCACGCCCTGCAGCGCCTGCCCGATCGCCTGCGCACCTCCGCCACTCGCCACTGCGATGACCACCGCGGAAAGCTCCGAGGCGAAAACGGACTGGCCGAGCTCGGCGAGCGTGCCGTGCAGATCGAGCTGGTCGAAGAGCTCCGCGGTCAGATACGACGAGATGGCGCCGAGCCCGGCGTTGCGGATGTCGGTGCCGATGTTGTCGAACGCGACGGGCGGCGGGGAGCCATTGCCCGCATACGTTCCATCGCCACGCAAGCGCAGCTCGACCAGCTCGCCGATGTTCTTGCCTATCACGCCGAGCACGGTCGAGGCGCCGATCTGCACGCCTTCGCTCGCGTTACGGGCGATTTGCCTGCCGAGCGTCGAGCCAAAGATCTGGCCGACTTCACCCGCGTGGTCGGCGAAGAAGTCGTGCGCGAACTGCAGCACCGTGTCGATGGCTTCGTCGAGCGAGTCGAAGATGCCGAGGCCTTCGCCGAGGTCGACGCGGATCTGCTGCAGCTTCTGCAGGTTCTTCTGCTGGGTCGTGGTCAGCCCCGCCATCTTCTGCGGGTTCAGCTTGTAATTGAGCTCGTCGCTCTTCAGCAGCTCGCGGGTCGCGGCATCCATCGGGCCCGTGGGCGTGAACTGGATGATGTGCGCGGCGGCCAGCGCATCGAGCGTGGCGCGGTCGATCGGCGGACCGTTGAGATCGTTCCGCGCGGTCTGGAACGCCTGCATGACTCCGAACAGCTGGCCTTTCTGCAGCTGAGTGAGTGCGAAATTCAGATCGTTCTGGTTGATCTGGTTGATCTCGCTGGTCTTCAGATGGAGCTTGCCGGAGAGCGCGAGCAGCACTTTCGGCGTGCCGACGTAAGGCAGGTCGACCGCCTCGGTGATCTTCTGCAGCGTCCAGGGGCTGTTCAGATTGTCGAGAATGCTCTTGTTCGGGTCGTACGCGTCGTCGAAGTGCGCGTTGTCTTTGTGCAGGGTCTCGTGGAACAGGCGATTCAGAAACATCATCCGCTGCCACGAGTTGTTGAGCTCGGGATCGGACTTGAGATCGAGGTTGGAGTCCTGATCACCCACCACCGATTCGGTTTCGTGATCGGCGATGCCCGTGTCCGGATCTTTCGCGTTGATGCCGAGCGTGACGCCGCCGGTGATCGACCCGTTCGGGGCGTAGAGCGGGTAGGCCGCGCGCAGCGAGAAATACGTTTCGCCCGCCGGCGTCTGCTGCAGATCCTGAATGGCGGGGGAGTTGCGGAAGGTCGGGTCGGTGCGGATCTGATCCTGCAAGGCGCCGATGAACTCGTCGATGAGGTTGAACTCGGCGTTGGTGTAGCCGGCGTAGGTCATCTCCGGGAACTTGAACACCGTGCCATCGACGGCAGTGATGTTTTTCGCCGCGTAAGTGACCGTCGTGACCGGGGTGTAGGCGTAGAGATTGATGGCCACCAGTGTGCGGGCCTGCAGCCCGGTGTCGGCCATCTTCGGGTTGTAGAACTCGTGCATTCGCGCCTGGATGTCGGCCGGCAGAATCGACCCCGTGGTGCCGTTCACGATGTTCAGTGGCTTCGCCATACGTTCACTTCCCTGTGTTCTCGTTCGATTGGTTATCGGCCCGGAGCGACCGGGCAGGCTGCGCGAATTTTCCAGGGCACCGCGGCGGAGGCCTCGGCGCTCGCAAAAATGAGGTATTCGCGCCCGCGATCGAGCACGATGAGCTTTGCTTTGCCGACGCCACCCGCATCGTCGATGTGGTGCGCTTCGAAGACGTCGCCGCTCTTCGCCACGCCGTCACCGCGCAACAGGTGCATTTGCGCGAATGACACGCGCGAGCGCACGTCGCAAGGCGTGTAGACATTGGGCGCCGTCGGCGGCCCGCAATCGGCGTCCGGCGCGGCCTGCTGCGCGCCCGAGACGACCGCGATGACCTCGAGCCCCGCCAGATACGGGCAGCTCGCCGCGCCATTGAATTCGAACATGCACTGGCGGCACTCGACGTCGAATCGCGTGCCGGCCACTTCATGTGCGTAGTCCGCGAGGCGCGGTTCTCTTGGCGGCGGCGTCGCGCAGCTGCTCACGAGCCATGCACCCGCGATCGCGGTGATGACGAGTGGAGTGCGCGCGGCGGTCATCGCTCGCGCCCCGCTTCCTGCAACCGCCGAGAGAGAGGTGAAAGGAGATATTCGATGATGCGACGCTGGCCGGTCTTGATCTCCGCGGTGGCCGCGAACCCGGGCGCGAGATCCACGCGGCTCGGGCCGATCTCGATGTACGAGCGCGACAGTTTCACGAGACACGGAAAAACGAGCCCGAGCTCTTTGTTTTCCACCGAATCGCGGCTGATGTGCTCGACCCGCCCGGTCACGATGCCATAGCGCGTGAACGGGAACGCTTCGAGCTTCACTTCCACCGGCTGGCCTTCGCGCAGGAAGCCGATGTCTTTGTTGAGCACCATCGCTTCGACCACGAGCTCGGCGCGCTTCGGCACGACGACGAGCAAGGTGTCCGCCGGCTTCACGACCGCGCCGATCGTGTGCACGGCCAGCTGCGCGACCGTGCCGTCGATAGGGCTCGTGAGCACGGTGAGCGCGGCCTTGTCTTCTGCCTTGCGCACTTCTTCCGCGCGCAGGCGATAGTTCGCGTCCGCCTCGTTGAGCGCATCGAGGCTCTTGGCGCGGAACTCGCTGACGAGCTTGTTGACCTGCCGCTCGATCGCGGTGACGGCCGCCTGGCTCTTCACCGTCTCGGCGCGGCGAATGACCAGATCCTGCCGCAGCCCGACGACGCGCTCCTTCACTTCGGCGACTTTGAGCTTCGGCACGATGCCGGGCCCTTCGAGCGCTTCGAAGCTCGTGAGCTGGGATTCTGCGAGCGGCAGCTGTTGCTCCAGCTTGTCGACTTCGGCTCTCACCATCGCAAGATCCGCCTGCCGCTGCGAGCCTTCCTGTTCGAGCGCGGCGAGCGCCGTGCGGTGTTCGGCGACGCGCGCCACGACGAGGTTCTTCTGGATCGCGAGCACCGTCGGCGCAACCCCGGCCGGGGGCTCGAAGCGAACCTCGCCCCCACCCACGGCGCTCACGAGCGCCTGCGCGCGCGCGCGATCGAGCGCGGCGACGCTGAGACTCTCACGTGCCTGGCTCGCTTCGGCTTCGGATGTCGTGGGGTCGAGCACGATGAGCGGCTGGCCCGCGCGCACGCTTGCGCCTTCGACCACGTGAATGGCGCGCACCACGCCGGTGTCCGCCGCCTGAATCACTTTCACGTAGCCGCGCGGAATGAGCTTGCCCTGCGCGGCCGCGACGACGTCGATGTGGCCGATGCTCGCCCACACGAGCGCAATCGCGACGAACGCGAGCAGCGCCCACAGAATGGCGCGGCCAAGCGGATTGGGCGGCGTTTCGAGCACTTCAAGCGCGGCGGGCAGGAAATCCGTTTCGTGCTCGCGGCCCGGCGGCCGCACCTCGCTGCGTAACGTCGCGAGGCTTTCTTTCAGCACGGCGAGGTGATGACGCAGTCGTTTCATCCCGCCAGCTCCGGTTCGAAGCCGCTTCCCATCTGCCGCGCGTAGAGCGCGGCGTAGCGCCCACCGGAAGCGAGCAGCTTCGCATGCGTGCCGCACTCGGTGATGCGCCCTCGCTCGACCGTGATGATGCGGTCGGCCTGGCGCACGGCCGACAGCCGATGCGCGATGATGAGCAGCGTGCGCCCCGCCGCCATCATCTTGAGATTGCGCTGGATGATCGCTTCGCTCTCCGCATCGAGCGCCGAGGTCGCCTCGTCGAACACCAGAATCTTCGGGTCGATGGCGAGCGCGCGCGCGATGGCCATGCGCTGCCGCTGCCCGCCGGAAAGATTGGCGCCGCGCTCGTCGATGCGCGTGTCATAGGCTTCGGGCAGCTCGAGTATGAATTCGTGCGCGCCGGCCAGCTCCGCGGCGGCGACGACGCGATCCATCGACATGGCGGGGTCGGCGAGCGCGATGTTCTCACGCACGGTGCGGTTGAAGAGAATGTTTTCCTGCAAGACCACGCCGACCTGCCGGCGCAGCCACGCGGGGTCGATCATCGCCAGATCCACGCCATCCACGAGCACCCGGCCGCGCTCGGGCACGTGCAGCCGCTGAATCAGCTTCGCGAGCGTCGACTTGCCTGACCCCGATGGGCCGACGACGCCGATGACTTCGCCGGGTTGAATCTCCAGGTCGATGTCGCTCAACACTTCCGGCCGGTCGGGCCGATAGCGGAACGTCACGTGCTCGACACGAATGCGCCCGCGAAGAGGCGGCAGTGTGGTGCGCGAGGCGCTGGTTTCAGGCTCGGTGGGCGAGTTGAGAATGTCGCCGAGGCGCTCGAGGGAGATGCGCGCCTGCTGAAAATCCTGCGCGAGCTGGGCGAGGCGCAGAATCGGGCCGGCCGCCTGGCTCGCGAGCATGTTGAATGCGACGAGCTCGCCTACCGTCAGCTTGCCCTCGATCACCAGCTTCGCGCCGAAATACAGCAGCGCGACGGTCGACAGCTTCTGCACGAGCTCGATGGCCTGCCGCCCCCAGTTCGCGAGCATCGCGGCCTGAAATCCGGTCTTCACGTAGCCGGCGATCTGGCGCTCCCAGCGCGCCTGCATCTGTGGCTCGACCGCCATCGCCTTGAGCGTCTCGACGCCGGTGACCGTCTCGACGAGGAATGACTGGTTCTCGGCGCCGCGTGCGAACTTCTCGTCGAGCCGCCGGCGCAAGGCAGGTGCTACGAGCACCACGATGCCCGCATACAGGGGCAACGTGATGAGCACGACGAGCAGCAGCGTCGGGCTGTAGAGATACATCACCGCGAGGAACACGACCGCGAAGAATAGGTCGATGACTACCGTAAGCGCGGAGGAGGTGAGGAATTCGCGAATACTGTCGAGCTCCCGTACGCGCGCGACCGAATCCCCTACGCGGCGTGCCTGAAAATACGACAGCGGCAGGTGGGTGAGATGCGAGAAGAGGCGGGTGCCGAGCTCCACGTCCACGCGGCTCGTGGTGTGGGCGAACAGATAGGTGCGCAGGCCGCCGATGGCGACGTCGAAAATCGACACGACCAGCAGGCCGATCGCCAGAACTTCGAGCGTCGTCAGGCCCTTGTGAACCAGCACCTTGTCGATGACGACCTGGAAAAAAAGCGGCGAGATCAGCCCGAGAATCTGCAGGAAGAACGAGGCGATGAGCACGTCCCGCAGGATGTGCCGGTAACGCACGAGCGCCGGGATGAACCATGACACGTCGAACGCACGGCGCGATCCTGCCACGCGCTCGCGCGTGGTCATGAGCACGAGCGTGCCGGAGAACTCGGCGTCGAATTGCTCGCGCGTCAGCGCTTCGGGCCGCTCACCCCCTGCGCGGAACACGAGCGCCTTGTCACGCGACACCTGCAGGAGAGTGAGGTGCTCGTCGTCGCGCATGACGGCGATGGCCGGCAATGGCACGCCGTCGAGCTTGGCGGCCTTGACCGTGGTTTTGCGCGCCTTCACGTCGAGCGCGCGCGCGAGCCGCACGAGATCGCTCGCATCGAGCGGCGCCGAGCCTTTTCCCAGCAGATGGCGCAGCTGTTGCGGGTCGGCGGGCCGATCCAGAAACGAAAGCAGCAACAGGAATGAGTCGAGCGCCGAGTCACGACTTGGCTCCTTCCGTCCCCCTACGTCACTCATCTTGAATGCGCCTTCGTTCTTCTCGGCGATGATCCATGTACCGAGTAAGCCGAGCTTATGCCGAGCCCTCGCGCGTTGACAAGCCGCGGGCGGGCGCGCTCACCGAGGAGTGGTGGAGCGAGCTGTCCATGATGAATTTCTGATTACGCAGGAATCGGCACGTGGAAGAGGCTCCTGCTCGAGGCGCGACTTGTAGTCAATAGTCGTCGGGAGAAAGCAATGATTCTGTCTGAATCCGTCGATCGATGGGTGGCGGAGTGGGAGGAGAAGCAGCGCAGCTCGATGGCGAGAATGCTCGCGCGCCAGCTCCATGAGCGGTTCGGCGGGTTAGCCGAAGGTGTGCGCACACGGCTGCACAGCGCGAGCCGAGATTGGGGAGCGAGGGTGGAGGTGGGATGCGGTTGGACGAAAGGCGGTCGAGGTGAGCAGCGAGCTACGTTAGTTCAAGCGAGCGATATCGCTGAGCCAACCGCTGCCGCCGACACTGAGCGATCCGTTCGCAGGGACTTTCATCGCGACGAAAGTCCCGAAACGTGCGCGTGTAGCGGCGGATAGGAAATTTAAGCGGTGTACGGCGAGGCGCCTTGTGCGGCAGGGTTTGAGTGGGGAGACGATCGGGAAGGCGAAAGAGGCCGACTGAGCGCTCGTTTGGCCGGATCGAGAAGTGAGGAGCGGCGATCTGGCAAGGGTTCCAAGCGATTTGGAGAGACAAAGGACCACAGCCGCCGGTGGCACCCTGTTGGGAAGAAGGGCGCGTGCTGGGAGGGGAGGGGTCAAAGGGGAGGGGTCAAAAGAGCGAAGCGGTTGTCGGAGGAGCGCGGGCAGCGAAGGTGGAGTGAGGTGAGTGATTGGCAGAGGGAGGTTGCCGCTGCGAGAGAATGCGCTCGATGAGAAGGGGATCCTCAATGCGGGCGATCACGCGCAGCGTACCGCCGCAGCGACGACAGCATTCGATGTCAATAGCGAAGACGCGTTTGAGACGTTGCATCCAGCTCATGCGCACGTGTTTGGCGAGGGGATGCGGATTGGGTTCCTGGTTGGCGCGGCGTCCCCGGGCGGCCGGGGTGATGGCGGTGCTGCAGGGAGGGTTTGCAGCGTGAGCACCTTCTGCCTGCCCGCGGCCCCATTGCCACGCGATAGGTGATGGAGTGTGCAAGCAGATCATCCATCGTCCCGCTGTGTGCCTCCTCCAGGTTGAGGAAGCTGTGGTCACTATCGCGTATCAGCAGCCCCCGGCGTTCGAGCGCACGGGCAATTCGTTGGGCGATGCGCTCGATGAGCATGTGCAGGGAGGACACGCTGGGTGCGCCGATGCGCCGGAACACTGGCGGAGTGGTGCCTGAGAGATAGGCGTCAACAACGTGATGGACCGCGAACCGCCTGCTGCGCCCAGCGTGGCCGGCAACGGCAACTTCATCCTGTTCGACCCGATTGGTCGGTCGTACAAGCTGGGGATGCGCGCGAAGTTCTGATCCTGTTCGCGAGGAGGGCAGGCGGGCGTAAGGCCCGCCTGCCTTTCGGCGCTTTCCGGCTAAGATCCCCCCAAAATCGGCTCTGGGGGGCTCATGATCATCCGTTCTGCCAAGCGGCTGTCTGCCGCAATTGTTGCCTGCTGCGCTCTCAACGCAGCCGTCGCTGCTTCGCCGGGCGCGGCCCACGTCACCGCCGAGCGTCTGGGCAAAGCCGCTAGCGAGCCGGGCCAGTGGATGACCTACGGCGGCACCTATTCCGAGCAGCGCTTCAGCCAGCTCAAGAAGATCGACGCGAACAACGTCAAGGACGTGGGCCTGCAGTGGTTCGCGGACTACGAAACCAACCAGAACCAGCACGGCTCGCCGCTCTACATCGATGGCGTCATCTACGTCTCGACGGCGCGCAACGTCGTTTACGCGTTCGACGCGAAGACGGGCAAGCAGCTCTGGAAATACAACCCGATGATCCAGGGCGTGCGCCTGCGCTACAACGTGGGCCTCGTGAACCGCGGCATCGCGGCCTGGAACGGCAAGATCATCATGGGCACGCTCGATGCGCGCCTGGTCGCGATCGACGCCAAGACCGGCAAGGAAGTCTGGTCGGTGGATACAGTGCCGAAGAGCCTCGGGCTCGGCGAGATGGGCGATCACTACGCCATCACGATGGCCACGCGCGTGGCGAAGGGCAAGGTGTTCATCGGTGGCGCGGGCGGTGAGTTCGGTGTGCGCGGCTGGATCGCCGCTTTCGATGCCGAGACCGGCAAGGAAGCGTGGCGCTTCTGGACGGTGCCGGGCGACCCTGCGAAGGGTTTCGAGAGCAAGGCCCTCGAGCGCGCGGCGAAAGCCTGGACCGGCGA
>Ga0247777_1000110_pt1 | contig 20325 bp, 13 predicted proteins | sample UWRJL154409C5_FD_179937 | JGI IMG/M metagenome (GOLD analysis project Ga0247777, IMG submission 179937) | Plant litter microbial communities from Arlington Agricultural Research Station in Wisconsin, United States - UWRJ-L154-409C-5 | ecosystem: Environmental > Terrestrial > Plant litter >...
GGAGCCGAAGTGGCCGAGCAGGCGGCCCTTGATGTGCTCCACCTTGAGCGGTTCGCGGAGCAGGGGATTCTGGCGGAGGTAGATCATGCCCAGGCTGAGGTACAGACTCGCCTTGAACCAGTCGTTGTAGTTGGCAATGTCATCCTGGGACAGGGGCTGATCCTTGACGGTAGACCGGGCCACGCCGAAGCAGCTGATGCTGTCGTCGGGCTGCGATCCGGGAGCCATTGTGGGGTCGCGTCGGAGTCAAGTTTCCCTGCTTGCTCTTGACAAAAACCGGACGGATCTGAGGGGGAGAATGGGGGTTACTACCGAGGAAGTGGGAAGTGAGAGTGGGAGTGGGAGCAGAATGCTTCAAATGCCACGGCTCCGGAGGGGCGCTGCACGTCACGACTTATTATCTCTCCTCTCCCCGAGCAAGCCTCCACAACAGTCCCGCAGCGGGGAAGGGTCGGCATGCAGAGACATCCCAGGACGAGCTTGGACGCAGGCAGACCCGACGACGGGTGCTCGAGGTGGCGGGTTCGGCGGGGTGACATGATGGTGGTGCCATGATGCAGCGCATTGGTGAGGCGGGCATAGCCTCGGCCTATGCTCGCCTATGGTCGGGTCGCCGGCCGCCGTCGGGGCCCTCGGCCTTCGGCGGGCGGACGCGCCGGTCCAGACGCCCGGCTAACGGCTATGTACGGTGCGTCTGCACGGGCTCGACGAGATGACGCCCGCCTGATGTCAGGCCCACTCCACTGCCATGCTATCGCGACCGTCATGAGTAAGCCGCCATGTTGACCAGGCGAGGGCCGGGTCCGCCACCGCCGCTCCATTGGTCCTCGATACCCGGTATTGCCGGGCGATACGGGCTCGACGATCTATCTATTAAGCCCTTCCTTCCAGTACCGAGAGTACGAGCTGACTCCCATTGGGGAATGCTGCCTACAGTATCAAACGACGCGATGAAACAAGGACGCCACACGCGCCGTCGACCTTCAAGTCTTGCAATGAGCTACGCCCGCGCGGGAGGGTGCAACCGGGCCAAACGTCGACGAATTCCGGTGCTCGGAAACCGGTCCTTCGTCCGGGGCATTAGCATTCGCGTGTTTAGGTACTGTTAGTGCCTCTCTGAGCACCGCGGCGATGTGACCCGATCAATATACGACAAGCAGCGATCACCAAGTCGCGATCAAAAGTCGAAAGACAGACAACCGATTCCGATGTATTCCTATTCCTACTCCACATTACCAGGGAGGCCATGATCCCTTGGAGACGCCTGGCTGTCTAGTGTCCCCCTGGATGACTTCGAGGCTTCGCAGACCAACCTATATCTCCACAACGCAGCCCGGGGGGAAAAGGGGGGGGGGGAAGATGCCATCATCGTGGAAGAGCCCCTTCCATCGCAAGCCCAAACAAACCGTGCTACTTTACACACAATCAGAAGCCGTGGGACGCGTCAGAGAAAAAGCCCACCGTCTGCCCATCCCCGGCGCGCCATTCCATACTAGACTTGGTCACAGGCGTTCTGGGTCGCCGTCTCCTCGAGGACCGCCTCTTCGCGCACGGGGATGTTGACCATCTGCTGGATCTGGTCGGCGCGGACGTAGGCGAGGTAGTAAGGCTCGCCGGCCGCCGATAACTGGGCGAGAACCTTGTCGGCGTCGGCCTCTTCGGTGACGGAGCTGTCGTTGTACTTGCGCCAGACACGCTTCTCAAAGTCGAAGATCCACACCCAGTAGTGGCCCGACCGGCCCGTGCTGCCCGCGTGGCAGATGACGGCATGCAACCGGTAGGCCTCGTTATGGTCCTCGGCGAACATCCCATCGAGCTCCTCCCGGAAGGCCGCCTTAACGCGCTCCCACTGCACAGCGCCTCCTTCCCCGTCCGGGTGCGCGCCGTTCTTGATGGCGACGTCCCTGGCGTCCATCTCGACGTCTGACGCCGGCGGCAGGGAAACGTCCTGTTGCCCGGCGAGCGCGAGGACGCCCGAGGCGATTAGGGTAAACCCGTCTACCTCCTCCAAGTCTTCATTCTGCCGGGTCTGCGCGTCCGTGCCGCCGCCGCCGTCGTACAGGGCGAGGGCTTCCGTGAACAGCTGCTCTTCGGTCATCTTGACCGCTTCGCCGTCGGCGCCGTCGGCACCGTCGAGCGACCGTAGCCGCTCGCTCACGTTCCAGCTGCGCATGCGCTTCTGGAAGAGCGCCGAGCCCTCCTCTGCGTCCAGGAAGCGGTCGAGGCAGAGTACCTCGGGGATTGCAATGGCCGTGTTGTTCTTGCCCTGGCCTTTGGTGCTGCGCTGGATGTGGATGTGCAGGATGGGCGGCAGCCGGACGATGGAGGAGAAGCGCTCGTACCGGTCTTCGCCCTCCTGGATGAGCTCGCGCTGGAAGTTCCGGTCGAGCGCCTGCAACAGAGTGATGACCTGGCCGTTCTCGTCGGGATACGCCGTGACCCACCGGTTGGGGGTGCGCTCGATGCGACGGAACTCGGCCTCGCCGTTCTTTCGACTGTAGGTCGCGCTGATCCAGAAGAACAGATCCATGACCGGGTCGAGCTGGACGTCGAGATCGCGGTCCTCGCCCGTGGCCTTGATGGAGGAGCGGAGATGGCCGATGATGTTGCCCATGACCTCCTCGACGTCCTGCTGGTCCGTGCCGACCGTAGACTCGTCGTTCAGCGCCTTGGCGATCTTCTGCTCGACCGTGACCGCGGGCTCCGCAGCGGCCGCGTCCGTCATGATCGTATCACCCGAGCCATCTACCTTGGAGGAGCCCTCGCCGGCGTCTCCCTCTCCCTTGTGGCCCGGCTCGTTGTCTCCCGTGCCGACGAGATCCACCATGTCCGTGTCGATGTCGATGGCGGTCTCCTTGCTCTGGCCGGCGGCGAGGCCGTTGACGGCGGTGCCGGGAGGCTTCGTCACCGACACGTAACCGGGGTCGGAGCCATCGTCGGCCTGGTTTACGAGCGTCTGCGAGCTGACTGTGCTAGAGGTCTCCGCGGCCTCGGGGTCGGTGATGGCGTTGACCGTCACGTTGGGTCCCTGGGACGGACGCGGGGGAACCGGCGGCGCGGGTGAGCTTCGAACGGGCAGCGGCGGGGGTGCCGCCGGTAGTCCTTTGTCTCGGTTCTTCTGCGACGCTTCCTTCTTCAGCAGCTTCAGGCCGTCGTCCTCGAGTTGATTGGAGTTCTTCAGGGCGACCAGGGCCAGGCTCTGCGGCGGCTTGACGGCGCGGCTCGTCGTCGTCCGGAGCTCGTCAAAGAGGGCGCCGAGCTTCAGCGCGACTGCCACGAGGTCAGCGAGCACGGCAGCCGTCTCCCGAGCGGCGACTCACATTGATGGCCAGCGTAGGCCTCGCCCCGCTCGACTCGGGTAGAGCCGGGGTCAATGCGACGCGCCTTGAGCTTCTCCTCCGTGTTCTCGAGGCCGTACCGCTCCCAATCGAGCACAATCTCGCGGACCGTCTTGACCGTGTACAAGTACTGCAGGATGCTGTTGAGGTAGCAAGTGTTGCGGATGTTCTCCAGGCCCGCCGGCACGTCCATGTTGACGGGCGCTTCCTCGAGCCAGCCGTTACCCCCCCGGTTGTCGTCGTAGTTCTCGCGGATCGACGCGGCAATGACCGAGGCCGTGTGGCGAAGCGTGCTGCTGTTGCGGGCTTGGGTAATGATCTGGACCGCGACGGCGACGAGCAGCGGGTCGCGCTCGCCTGCTGTCTGTTTGGCTTGTGATCAGCGGAAGGAACTACCTGTGGCTTAGGAGCGCGGGGCGCAGCGCCCACTCACCTGGGCTGACCAGAGCGCGATGCTGCTGATGGTCTCGTCCACCTCCGATGGCTGGACCTGCAGGTAGGCATAGGCCTCCGACAACGACATGGCCTCGCAGGCAATCTCCTTGAGCTGCTTGATCTCGTCGCCGGCCTGGGCTGCTCCGCGGGGGTGCCGGTTCGCCATGGCCCGGAAGATGATGAGGAGCTTTTCGCGGTGTGCCGACTTCTGCCGCGGCGACGATTCCAGCCTGACCCTGAAGCGGCCAATAAGGACTGGAATGTCGGAGACGCTGGGGATTTTGTCGAAGTCGAAGTATCTGCACGCCACGGCCAAGTCCCCCGCCTGATCTTGCATCGACATCTTTTTGGCTTGCTCCAAAGCCTCGTCGTCGCTGGCCGCACCGAGCGGAATGCCCGCACGGGGACCGGCCATCATCAGCGACTCCTCCGTCGCGATCTTCAAGTTGAGATCCTCGTGGTTGCGGCCGATGGCCACACGGGTGAGGCATTGGAAGTACTTGGCCCTGTTGGCCGGGTCCGTCTGGCTCTGGCACAGGAAGGCGTGCCACAACATCGACTCGTGGAGATCGGCGGGGACGCCCAAGACCTCAAAGTCGCTGGCGTCATATGCCAGAAACTTGGTGGTCGCGTAATGCGCCGGAATGCCGAGCGAGTCTTTGATCATGTTCAGAGCGGGCTGCGGGCTGAGAACAAGCCCGGTCGACGAGGCCTGCCTGGCCGTGAGGACCGTCTCGAGTTCGCTCAGCACGTCCTGGAAGAAAGCAAGCCGGGACCCGATCGGCGTTGGCCGTACCGCCTCCACCACCGGAACCCGCCACATCTCGCTGTTGTTCTTACCATACAAGACTTCGGTGAATTCCAGGTGCTGGAAGAGCTCGACACATTCGGGTCCGTCTCCAAACTGAATGTAGAACCGCCTGTTGCGCTTGTCGATCCTCTGCTCGGGGCCACCTTTGGGGGGCACTTCGGCCGCCTTGTCGACGATATTCTTAATGTAGCGCCGCAAGAGACTAACGGCGTCCGGCGTGTACTGCGCCGCGTCGTCATACCGGCCCGGCTCTGCTTCTTGAGCATCTCGCAGCTGGCGGAGAACCCGATCATCATCTTGGAGGTACGCAAGGAAGCGATCTTCCAGTCGCGGCGACGACACCTCGATCTTGACGCGGGCGTCGCAGCTGGACGCCGAGCACGTGAAGCTGGCGCTTGCGACCAAGGGGAAGTACTTGTCCTGGGTTTGTGTGGTCTCAGAGCTGATCTCCACTAGGTGGTGGAAATAGTCCGGGTTGTTCTTGGGGCCGCAGGGGAGAGAGGCACCGGGCCGGGTGACGGTGAAGACAAAGTGGTACCGGCACTGCGAGCAGATGCACGACAGAATAGACCGCACGTCGACGGATCCCTCGGGGAGAGGGACGCGCTCATCCAGGACGCACTGGTGGCCAATGCTGAGCAACTCGTGCCGTGCTAGGCCCTGCTTGTTGCTGTCCTTAGGGAAGTCGTGGCGACAGCCAACGCTCAGCGCCGCCAAGGCCCCGCCGCCGGGGAACTGGCCTCCGAGCAGATCATCGATCAATCTCGGCGCCAGTCGACCTGCCATGACAGCCTCCGGTCAGTACCTACGGTACTCATCAAGGTGCTGGCGAGGGCTTCGCCGAGGGCAACTCACCAGGTCGGCCCAGATCCGTGTGCTGCGACGTCTCGGCGGCGGCGGCGGGCGGGAGCGGGCCCTGCGATCTGGTGAGGGGGTGGTTGACCGGTGGATTCATCTTCCGCCGCTTGGCGCTGCCAAGATCTAACCAAAGGATGAACCTCTTAGCGGGCTTCTTCGCCATCGGCGACATCGTCGTTCAGGGCAGGGAGGGATATGGCGTGGTCTGGCGGAGTAGGCCCAACCACGACGCTATAGATCGACGCGGCCAACGCACGACGGCCACAGACAGAAACGGAGATGATGAAATGGCTCTTACTGGGATAGAGGAGATGAAGAGGGCCAGGGAAATGGCGAGAGCTTCAGACAGGGTTTTTCTCAGCACCCCTCGTGGGTCCGGAGCGACCAGTCACGCGCCCCGGTGGGCTTTGAGCTTCAGAGGCCCCCTCGTCGGTATCGGCGATGCAGTTGAGTGGGGGACGGTTCTTGGATCAGACACGACCAAGGATGATACTTGTGCTGGGCCACATATTGACACCAAAGGTCCTGGTGAAGCCGGCCTGTCGTCACCAGAGGGACTCGGACACGGAGACGGAGACAAAGCGAGACAGGGGTGTCAAGTCTGAGGTACTAGAGTAAAGAAGCAAAGGTCACCGGCTTGCTTTATATGGGATTCTTGTCCGCGTCAGTGAAGTGGAACGGTGAGAGGCGGTTTACGCGGCCACAGGTCGTTTGCTTGCGGAACGAAGGCGGCTGACGACGCAGCCTCGCCGCTTTCCACACTGCCGCCCCATGGATGGCTTGCCGCCTGCCGCCACACAGGTCGTCTAGACCCTCACGTGATGTATCAGCTGACTTATGCGCGCAACCGGAGTCCTCCGACTCTCGTTTGTCAAATCACACAACGTTGAAGCTCGCCCGCCCACCTTTCGGCGAGAGCTTGTTCACCCGCGTTTGTACTCCGCCATCGAGCCACCCCCGGCGCCCGTCACAATGCCCTCCGCAGACCGCGAAGACTACGAGCCCAAAAATGCGGTGACGGAAGCCGGGAAGGGTGCCCTCACCATTGGCGGCGGCGGACTGTTCGCGGCCGCTCTCGTCAACGCCCTCGCTAAGCAGAACCTCGGCCCATGGGCTATTTTCACACGTACCGGTGGCATGATCGGTACATTCGGTGCGTCGCTTGATGTTCCCCGTTGCCCACGAGGGCTCGTTGCGCTGACTATTCGGGGAAACAGCCGCGGTCGGCGGTGTGTTCGAATTCTCGAGGCATGCCTCGGCGAATCTGCGACGAAAAGACGATGCCCTCAACACGGCCCTCGGCGGCTTCCTGTCCGGCGCCATCCTGGGTCTACGAGGTACATGGCCTCTTCTTCCCCCTTGAAAGAGGAAAGGAGCCTGGTCTGACATAGTGGCAGGTGGCAGTATCGCCCGCGTGATCGGATACGGCTCACTCGTTTCCGTTGTCTTGGGAGGCCTCGACTTCAGTGGGGGTACCTTTAGAGGCTGGAGGAATGACCCTCATGAGGACGAATTTGAGCGGAAGGAGCGGATGCGGTTGAATCGGAGACGGCCGCTTTCAGAAACCATCGAGGAGCTGGGCGAAGGACGATGTCAGTTCTACCGCCACGACATCCTGCCGAGTGTGTTTGCTAATGGTAACAGCGATACGCCCACCGGGATACGAGGAACGGCGGCGAAAGCGGCTTAGGGAGACCTACGGCATCGAGGTTAAGGCGCCGGTTTCTGCGGACCCCAACGACTTCTGAAGCTCCGAACGACTTGGGTGTGGATTGTATATATAGGCAAGCCGTTGCCTGGTCACGGCTGGACAATATAGACGCTTAAGACGCCCTTTGGTGTCTTGTCAATACTGCTCATCGGGAAGAAAAAAAGGGACGACCACGTCTGCTTCTTCTCACTGGTACGTACTCAATTTCTTTCGTCCACCCCCCCGCCCCGACATGATGATCCTAGCTTTCAGAGGCTGTTTATGAATTCGCGCATGTGCGCCATGATGATTCAATATCCATCGTTGTTCATTTTCTGATTTGGGCTCCATGATGCAAATCACATTAATAAGAGATGCGAGTTGAGATGCTAATATCCCTCCAGGTTGCTCGAACTTGCTAATAGGGCCATCCCACCTGCCCACGACATAGGGCATCTCGCCTGGGATTCTGGACGCTGGCAACAACACCCAACACCAAAAAACTCCTCGGGCTCGACACTACCTTGGCTGGCGCCAGCTGATATTATACGCTACAGGGCCTTGATGGACTGGAAGAAAGGGTTGGCGAGCAGTTTTTCGTCGTTCAGGACGAGCTGCTTCATCTTTGCGACCATTTCCTCCTTGGTCATCTCGCCGTCCTTGACCTGGTCTTTCCACTGGACCAGTACGGACTTGAGGAGCGCGCTGCCCTCCTCGACATCCTCCTTGCTGTATTTCGTCCCGAGAATCTCGTGTTTCGTCGTAAAGTCCTCCAGCTCGTCCGCTTTCCGCTTGGCCATGCGGACCACCTTATCGGGGAAGCGGACGAGCTCGGCGACGTGGATGCCGAAGCTCTGGTCGCAGATGCCGGGCTCGACTTTGTAAAGCAAGGTGACCTCTCGCTTCTCCTTCTCGACGCCTTTGCCGCTGTTCACCCCACCAATGTGGGCAGTAACGTGCAGGTTGTCGACCTGGGGGTATTGGTCCGCCAGAGCGGTGAGCTCGTGGAAATGCGTCGCGAAGAGAGCGAAGCAGCCGATCTCCTTGACGATGTGCTCCGAAATGGCCCAGGCCAGGCCGAAGCCGTCGTAGGTGGACGTCCCTCGCCCGAGCTCGTCGATGATGATCAGCGACTCCGCCGTGGCCGACTTGAGGATGTTGGCCGTCTCCAGCATCTCGGCCATGAAGGTCGAGACGCCCTTGAGCTGCGAATCACTGGCGCCCACGCGGGCCAAAATCGAGTCGAAGAGGGTCAGCTCGGCCTCGGCGCACGGGACGAAGCTGCCGATCTGGGCCATTAGAGCGATGACGCCAATCTGCCGGATGTACGTCGACTTCCCGCCCATGTTCGGCCCGGTGATGATGAGAAAAGACGATTCGTCCCTCGTCAACCGGACGTCGTTGGTGATGAACTGAACATCATCTTGCATCTCCATGCACGGATGCCGGGCCTCCTTCAAGACGGTGCTGCCTTCACCGCGAGTGTGGAGTTTGGGCCGCACGTACGAGATCGGAGCATGGACCGCGCAATGTGCCAGCGAGATGATCACGTCGAGATGGGCAAGGACGCCGCCCAACTTCTCGAGGACGGGACAGTACGACGCAGTGACGCCGACGACCTCGTAGACCAGACCGCTCTGCTTCTTGTTGTAACTCTGAGACGCCTGGTCAAAGTCGCGCCGCAGGCTTTGCAGAGTCTTCGTCGTGAAGTAGACGCCGTTCTTCTGTGTCGAGCACTCCATGTACCGGGCGTGATTCCGGATGCAGCCGGCTTCCGCCCGTGTCAACCGCATGCACCAGCCGTGGACCTTGTGGTTTTCGAGGAAGATCTTCTTGTCCCGTTCTTGGCCTAGGTCGCTGGCTGCGTCGGAAAACTCCCGATCCATGGCGGATCGGGTCCTTTCGAGCTGCTTACGGATGGACCGCAGCGTCTCGTCAAACTCCGGTTTGATGATGAACTCGTGATTGTCCATGGCATCGAGATCGACCGTTGTCTCTACCATCTCTTGGAGCTTCGCGAGCTTATCCGAGAGCTCCTGGAGTTTGCTGGTGTACTGCGCGTCGAGGGCGTCTCGATACTGCTCGTCCATGACTCCCTCCAGGGCGCCGACGAATCCAGGAATCCGGATGACAACCTGGTACGCGCGGACGACATCTTCCAGGGTCGCCTTTTTCCTTTGAAACCGCTTGGATAGCCGATACAGGTCGGGGACGGATTTCAGGTGGAGTTCCTGCATGGTCTGGCGCAGTTCGGTGTCGTTCGCGAAGGCCTCCACCAATTGTTGTCGCTTTTCAATCTCGACTTTGTCCATCAAGGGCTGCTTCAGCCATTGGGCGAGGAGTCGACTACCGACCGGCGTCTTGCAATGGTTGAGGAGCCCGTACACGCTCATCGTCTTGGATCCGTCTCGGGCGCCCGGCATGAGATTCAGGGCTTTGAGCGCCGCCGCGTCCAGTTTCATGAACTGGGACAAGTCGTGCTGGTAGAGCTGGTACTGGCCAAAGTTGGACGGATCTTGCAAAACGCCGAGATAGTTGATGAGGGCGGCGGCGGACCCCATGGCCAACTTGAGCTCAGTCTGCGGCAGCATCGAAACGCTTCTCTCATCTTTCAGCAGGCGCGCGAGGTCCTGTTCGATGTCCTTAGTACCAAATTCCCCGCCGGCACGCTCCGAAAGGGCAACGCCGCAGTTATCGATGATTTGGCGAAGCTTGGTCAGCTCGGGGTCCTTCTCTTCGGACTTGTCAGTCTGCAGCAGACACTCCTTGGCTCCCAGCTGAATCAGAAGCGACTCAAAGTTGGAGTAGAGGTCGTTGTCTAGAAACTCGCTGACGCCGAGCTCGCGGACACTCGCGTCGGCGAAGCAGACTCCGACGCTTCTGCCCTCCGACGCCTTTGCGGAGATCTTGACCGCAAGAATCATGGGAGCCGCCTCAAACTGGCCGCCCACGTCGTCTTCGACGTCTTGCAGGTTTCCCGGCGACGCCTGCTTGACCAGCTTCCAGTTCATGCGCCCGCTGGAGCTGGCCCAGATCTCGATTCGCTTGCCGAGCTTGAACAGGGCCTCGCGAAGGAACTGTCGAAAGACGGTGATCGACATGGTGACCGAGGGAAGGCCGGTGTGATCATTGCGTCCCAGCTGTCTGACGACAGACGTCGTCTTGTAGACCTGTCGAACCGGTCAGCCGGCGACTACCCAAGGTCAGCAACCCCGTCTATGCGCGACTTACCGTTCGCGCAATGAAGTTGGCATCCTCTCCGTGGGAGGTATACCAGTCGCCGCGGTCAAATATGCGAATTTGGCCGTCGTCCGTCGCCGGGAGGGACTTGAAGAATCGGATGAAGCCGTGTTCATCGTCGACCTTGGCGGAATTCGATTAGCTCAGATCCTACCATCAAGTCGGTTCACGCAGGGGAAGGAAGTACCTTGAGTTCCGGACGGGACGACATTGTCGTCACAGGGCAGATATGTATTAAGAAAGCCCGCAAAAAAAGAGTCACATTGGGGTTTGTCGTCGACACAATCTTCTCCTTCGAAAAGCCGGAAGTCGCGTCACCAGCTGGCAAGACGCGCTCATGTCCAGGCCAAGTCCAGGGGAGACGCGACAAACCCCCGCTAAATTTAAGACGAGTGGGGAAGTATTTTAGTGGCTTCACCGCCCAGTTAAGGGGATGAATTCTGCCACAGAAAGGCGGGGCTGCTGCATGTGAGATCGAGAGTAAATTTATGGGGTAGAGAATTGGAGATACTCCGTACCTGCGCCGTTGAGGCGTAGACCTGCAAAGTTACCCGGCGTCCTCAAGCTTCGGATTATATTATCTCGACACCCTGACCACCAGAGCATCCAGGTGAATCCCGAGCTCCGCGACAGCAACATTGAAAGCCGCGTCTTATTACCAACACGGAATATGGAGGCGTCGTCGCCCGCAGAGCCACTTCCAAATCCGATTCCTGCCGTGCTGGGGACCAGCGAATCGAACGACGAATCCCGTGGACGGGAGGTCGTGGCTTCGAAAGGACACAATGGCAGCACATCCGACGGAGCGGCCGGGCTGCCTGAGGCAAATGAAGTAAATGCCCTATCCAAAAGCCAACTCAAGAAGCAGAAGCGGAAACAAGTGTGGGAGGACAAGAAGGAAGACCGCAAACGCCAGCGGAAGGAGAAGAGGCACGACCGGCAGGAGCGCAAACGAGCGGAGAGAGATGCCCAGATCGCCGAGGCCGAGGCCGAGGGCCGGGATCCGGAGGAGGTACGGAAGAGCTTCCAACCTCCCAGACGGACCTCCCAGTTGGTGCCCCTTACCTTCATCGTCGATTGCGACTTCGAGCGGTACATGACGGAGCACGAGCTGGTTTCTTTGTCGACGCAGATCACTCGATGTTACTCGACCAACAAGTCGGCCGAGTACCGCGCCCAGCTTTTCTTCAGCTCCTGGGAGGGCGCGTTGAAGACCCGGTTCGAGACAGTTTACGATAATAACCACTTGCGATGGCACGACTCCCACTTCACCGAAAGAGACTTTGTGGGGGCTGCCAGCGCAGCCCACGATATCATGGGAGAGTCCAAGCAGGACGACCTCCCGGGCGTCCTGCGCCACCACCCCCAAGCCGCGAACCAAGACGCAAACTTGCCGGCAGGTTCGCCTCCAGCGGCGAGAGACGACACGCCTGCCGATGGCCCCTCGGTAGTCTACCTGACTTCAGACTCGCCTCACACGCTAGACCGGCTCGAGCCGTATACAAGTTACGTTGTCGGGGGAATAGTCGACCGAAACCGAGAAAAGGGTATTTGCTACAAGCGGGCAGCAGCTCGGGGGGTCAGGACTGCCAAACTCCCCATTGGAGAACACATGACGATGGCAAGCCGCTTCGTCCTTACAACGAACCAGGTCGTCGAGATCATGTCCAAGTGGTTAGAATGCGGGGACTGGGGCGCCGCGTTCGCCGCCATCATCCCGCAAAGAAAGGGCGGCAAACTACGGGATCCGACGACTGGAGCTGCCGAAAACGATGAGGGCGACGAGTCGGGGCAGGGTGTACCTGTCCTGGAGAAGTTGGAGCCCGCCCAGGACCAGGAAGAGGCTGTGGAGGCCTACAACGAGGCTGCTACGTAGCAAGATGGCAGGCGAGTGCAAACCGACATCGGTTTGACAAAACTCGGTTAGTTGAAATAATCTGCATTCAATCCCGACGAGCTCGCCCGTCTTATATATCTCTAGCCCGCGTTTCCCCATGCAATGGTATGGAGCTAGATACTCCGCGTTGGCGACTTTCCAACCTTGCTAGGCTAAATAGGGGCTTGCTACTTACACGATGAGCTCCAACTTATAATACCAGGTAACCGGAATGAGGGAGGGTATTTCGAGATTCGCAAATTCTCACGCATCCGCTCGCGTGAAACTTAACTTTTATGGAATATGGGGTGGAAAGGGCTTCTACTTCTTCGGGCATTCGCCTGTTGGCCGCCGCTCTCAGCCGCCGTCGCCAACGACGTCGACTTCCCTACCTTCACCAAGAAGACCATCTTCGCGCCGCCCTCCAATTATACGGACCCGCGGGTGCTGTATCCTCGCACAGTTGAGCTCTCAGACGGTACTCTCCTCGCAACATGGGAGAACTACTCACCAGAACCCCCGACGGTGTACTTCCCCATTTACGAGTCCAAGGACTCGGGGGTATCCTGGAAGATGATTTCCAAGGTGACCGATCAGGTCAACGGCTGGGGTCTGCGGTATCAGCCGTTCTTGTATGAGCTGCCCTCGGACTTTGGCGAGTTCCCCGCAGGGACAATTCTGTGCGCTGGAAACAGCATCCCGACCAACTTGGCTAAGACCCAGATCGACGTGTACGCGAGCAAGGACAAGGGCTATACGTGGAGCTTTGTCTCTCATGTGGCAGCTGGGGGGAGAGCGAAGCCTAATAACGGCGAGACGCCCGTCTGGGAGCCGTTCATCATGTAGGTCTCTGCTCGGCGCCGCCCCTGGATGTCACCTCCCACCGCCGGGCCCTTAGACTAGGTCAACATAACTAAGCGTCCGCAGGCTTTATAAAACCGAACTCATCCTCTACTACTCAGACCAGCGCGACCCCAAACACGGACAGAAGCTCACGCATCAGACGACCAAGGACTTGAAGACCTGGGCCGCGCCCGTTGACGACGCTGCCTACGCGGACCGGGCCGCACGGCCGGGCATGTCGACCGTCGCCCAGCTGCCCAACGGCAAATACATCATGACCTACGAGTACGGCGGCGCGCCGGGACGCGCCGGCTTTCCGACCTACTACCGCATCGCCGACGACCCGCGGCAGTTTGCGTCGGCGGCGCAGCACCTGCTGTCGGCGGGCGGGACTGTCCCTACGAGCTCGCCGTACGTGGTGTGGTCACCCGTCGGCGGCGAGCAGGGCACGCTCATCGTCAGCGGCTACTCGCACTCGCAGTTGTTTGTCAACCGCGCGCTCGGGGCCGAGGGCAAGTGGGAGATGTTCACGGTCGGCGAGCCTGGAGCCTATACGCGCCACCTGCGCGTGCTGAAGGGGGATCCGAACCGTCTGCTCATCATGGGGGCCGGGAAGCTGCCGCCCAGCACGACGAACGTGGTCACGATGACTATTGTCGATCTGAAAAAGACCATGCGGTTGCGCTGACCTCCCTGAGGCACATGTCAGGGCGTTGGTCCTCCTCGCGACTGAGTTTGCTCCCCGTTCGGGATCACCGTGTCAACAGGCCACCACACCGCGTCTTTGGATTTCATCATCGTTACCCATGTACCCATATCCCTGAGACCTAAACACCTTATACATCATCAGAACTCCATGTCGTCGCCGTCGACTCGCTCCTTCTTGATCTTGACCTCCAGCTCGTCCTTGAGCAGCGCGCCCACAAAAGACCTGAAGTATTCCACATACGGCCGAAGGCTTGTTTTCTCCCAGTCTTGTAGAGTCCTGGCTCCGCCGTCGTCTCCCTCCCTCCAAGCATCAATTTCCTGCAGGAGCCCTTGGACCGTTGGCACGCCAAGCGGATCAAAATCGCCCAGCGCGTTCGTGTCTATTGGGACACATACCCTACCGGTGCCCGGATGGACAACGAACGGGCTCTTGAGCAAGTGGTTGAGCTTCTTGCTGACCTCGATATCCAAGCGCGGGTAGGTGTACTCCAGTACGATGTCCTGTTTGGCTTCAAGAAGGGCTTTGGCATCAAGGGTCTTGCTAGAACCTCCTTTCGCCATAGTGTCGATGTCGGCCCATTTCGCCGTCGAAGTTCGACCGGGGGCCGACTCCCACTTCCGCTGGAGCGACTCGTTCAAGGTCTTGTCCGGGAGCAACTGCAGCAGCTTTTCGGCCCGCTCAGGCGTATCCCAGGGATTTTGCTTTTCGAGTACGTCGTCCTGGAAGTGGTTCTTGAGAATGTCGAGGCTCCTGCTCAGATGGGGATGCAGTGGTCGCTTGACGTTGACTTTCTTCCCGCTCTGGGCGCCACCGCGGATGACCTCCAGGTAGCTCGCGATCGCCCTCCGCCTCTGGTCGTCCATAGTACGTGCCTTCTTGTCGCAAACCCAGGCGTGCGCACCTCTCCGACCGGAATACACCCACATGATATGCTCGAAGCCGAAATCGTCCCGAAGCGCCACGTCGACCACCTTTATAGCCATGGTCATAAACTGCCAGCACTTGTTGCAGATGTTGGCTTTGTCGCAGCAGGTCCGGATGTCGTCGTAGTCTGTCAGATCGATATCGAAGCAGAGCTCTTTGGAGAGCGGCTTGAACGCCGATGAGTTCCGGAGTGTCTTCCTGTCACGCGGGTTCGTAGTGTACACCGGCCCGATCTCGAAACGCGACGGCATGAGCCGGAGCACGTCTTTGCGAAGACTAGGGAAAGGGTCAGACACTGGGGACCTTTCCGGGCGGCGGGCGAACCTACAGGTCTGAGGTTGGGAAAGACTGGTATCGAAGGTAGGCATCATTCTGTAGGGTAAAGGCAAACTCCCGGTGCCCGAAGTCGAGCGAAGGAGATGGGCTATGGTTCAGCCACTGGAAGAGGTAGCGCCAAGGGAAAAGACGTTGGTAGAAGCTGCGCATCACCTCTGGGTCGGATGCCCTCATGGCAGCAGGATCGCTGCATCATAGTCAGTGGAGAGATTTTCGGCACGCGCCCTCCGTTGCTACGTACGCCGGGGATGTCGGAGCCTCGGGGCCCGAGGTGGCCTCGAAGCTCGACGACGGGGTAAACTGTTGGAACTCGTCGTCGGACTCGTCGTCAGGGAACATGTCTTCCAGGTTGATTTCTCCTTTTGATTCCTTCTGGATCGATGCTCCCGTTGCTTCCTGCAGTGACACCTTCGGCTCTTCGTGGGTCGGCTTAATGGCAGTTGGAGCGGCCCCCTCCATCGCGACATCCGGCTCTCCCTCCGAGAGGCTTTCGCTGTCGGCGCCCTCGTCTTGAGGATCCGCCATCTCAGCGTCGGTCGGTTCGTCCGAGACTACCTTGGCGGGTAGGGAATCGACCATTATTGCTTGGCACGTCAGACGGACACTTCAGGCTCGAGGTGTTGGTGGTATACGAGGGGACACGAGGTATGTCGCCGTGGGACTCGTTCAACGCGTCGACGCGTCGGAGCCGTGGTAGCTCCGGCTTATCGGTTTCGAGCCACTTTATCGGGCCAGCAGTTCCCCGAAGTTGTCCCGACAGACGCCCCTCGCCCGTCTGCCAATCGGGAGGAAGATTCGTCTGGGTAAACCCCGGGTCAAGGAATCGCTCAGCTGGACCCATGTCATTTGCATCATCGGTTCTCCACAGGTCATGCAGGTCGCAACCCATCGGGGGGTCGGGGGATACAGGTAACTTCTTGGATCTGAGTCGCCTCTTTTCCTCTCCTCCGGCACCCTCTGTTGTATATAATAGCATCCCTCTTGCGTTTCCTTCCGGCGAGACGGAGTGCGTCGTTTTGCGTCCGTCCAGTTTCTTTGTACGTTGCCAGGATCCTTGTCGAGTGGCGGCTGAGTGAGGCAACTTCCCAACAGCACTTTACGTCCACAGTAAGCGTCCGAGGCGTCGCCTCGAGACGTTCCCTCTCGCAGGGAGAACTGTCCCTCGTCCGTCCCTTCGACCTCGGTTTGCACACGGGCAAAATGGCACCTCTTCGACTGACGATCGAGGGCGGAGACTTCCACGACGAACACGGGAGACAGGTCATCCTGCGTGGCATCAACGTCGCTGGTGATGCCAAGTTCCCAAGCGAACCAGACCAACCGTCACACGTCGACACCAACTTCTTTGACGGCGACAACGTCACGTTCCACCAAAGACCATTCTCCAAAGACGAAGCCCACGTACACTTCTCGCGGTTAAAGCGATACGGATACAACACCATCCGTTATGTCTTCACGTGGGAGGCGATCGAGTCGGCCGGCCCTGGACTGTACGACGAGGAATGGATACAACACACCATTGACGTGCTGAGGGAAGCGAGAGAATATGGGTTCTACATCTTCATGGACCCCCACCAGGACGTCGTATGTCTCCAGGACCCCGGAGATGCCGTTTTCCAAGGCTAACGACCCCAAAGTGGTCTCGCTATTGCGGTGGCTCGGGTGCCCCTATGTGGACACTCTACGCCTGCGGTCTGAACCCACAGAGCTTCGCAGCGACCGAAGCTGCGATCGTACATAATACCTACCCCGACCGCGCAAAGTTTCCGAAGATGATCTGGTCGACCAACTACTATCGTCTCGCCGCGGCCACCATGTTCACCCTGTTCTTCGCCGGCCGCGACTTCGCGCCAAAGTGCATCATCAACGGTATCAACATCCAAGACTACCTCCAGGGTCACTTCCTTGCAGCCGTCTCGCACCTCGCTCGGCGGGTTCATGAGGCTGGGGACGTCGAGAACGATATTGTCTTTGGCTGGGAGAGCATGAATGAGCCAAACCGGGGGATGGTTGGATACCCGGATATCAGCGTCATACCAAAGGAGCAGGCCCTAAAGAAAGGAACGGCTCCCACGTTGTGGCAAGCCATGCTTCTGGGCTCTGGGAGGGCCTGTGAGGTCGATACTTGGGACATCGGTGGCATGGGCCCCTACAAGGTCGGAAGAGCCCTGGTAGATCCGCATGGCGAGATTGCTTGGCTACCCGAGAACTACGACGACTCGAGATACGGCTATAAGCGAGACCCGGGCTGGAAACTTGGAGAGTGCGTGTGGGCTCAGCACGGAGTCTGGGATCCTTCCTCGGACACGCTCCTTCGCAAGGACTACTTCGACAAGGACCCAAAGAACGGCAAGACTGCCGACTACGGGTATTTCACCAACACGTGGTTCATGGACTTCTTCCGGCAATACAGGAATACCATCCGCAGCCACCACAAGGACGCCATCATCCTTCTTCAAGGCCCGACATTGGAGATCCCGCCCAGGATCAAGGGGACTGCCGACGACGACAACAACCTCGTTTATGCACCCCACTTCTACGACGGAATCACGCTCATGACGAAGAAATGGAATCGGACCTGGAATGTGGACGTACTGGGTGTGCTGAGGGGACGGTATCTCCACCCAGCTTTCGCGATCAAAATTGGGGAGACCGCCATTCGGAACTGCTTCAAGGACCAGCTCGCCGCGATCCGGCAAGAAGGCCTGGATAACGTGGGCAACCACCCGTGCATTCTGACCGAGTTCGGGATACCGTACGACATGGATGGGCAGCATGCCTACAAGACGGGCGATTACTCGAGTCAGTCGGCGGCCATGGATGCCAACCACTTCGCCGTCGAAGGCTCACGGATGGAGGGTTACACTCTGTGGCTCTACACGGCCAAGGTAAGCTCGTCTCGTCGGCGAGTCTCCCTGCTCATGCAAGTTAACGTGCTTCAGAATGACCATGAACGGGGCGATCAATGGAACGGGGAGGACCTCTCCATCTTCTCGCTGGACGACAGCCCTCTCCCAGCCTCGGCGGTTCCTCAGCCGCCCGGACTCAGCCGAACCTCGACAAGCCTCTCGCGAACGGCAACGGCATCGTCCTTGGCAAGGGATGTCGTCGAAGAAGAGGCCATCAACCCAGCCAACCTGAAGCGAACTCTTGCGAATCCCTCCATCTCGTCGGCACCCGGTGATTCCTCCGTACAGCTCCAAACAACCCCGGGCTACCGCGCTGCCGAGGCGTACGTCCGCCCGGCGCCGATCTCCACTGCTGGCGAAATTACGCGCTACACCTTCGACCTGAACAAGTGCGAGTTTACCCTGACCATTCAGGCCCGAACGGCGGCGGCGGACGCACCCACGGTCGTGTTCCTACCCGAGTACCACTTCCCTAAGGACACGTGCGTGGTCGAGGTGACGTCGGGCAAGTGGGAGCTCAGCTCCGACGACGACGAAGTGGTACTGCTGCAGAAGCTGAGATGGTGGCACACAGACGGCGAGCAGACGCTCAAGGTCACCGGCCTGGCGCGGAAGCATAATTTTGTGGAAGGGGTTACCGAGGATGGGGGGTATTACGAGCAGCTGAGCAACTGGGCGAACAACTGTTCGCTTATGTAGTTGGGGGCTCTCCCGCGGCGTCGAGCTGGGAGACATGGCGCATCGGTGGCATGGAGGGGCGTAAACGTTTCAAGGCTCGGTAATAGCGAATGCCCCGGATATCGTAACAATATTGTTGGTTGGGGAGTCCAGGTCACCCTGCTTGTACCTTCTACCTTTTCTACAAATATACCGGAAGGCCCATGGAGATGAGCGATCATTAATACGCGGGGAATGCATGCTTCTCAAGAACAAGACCTGCCAGGGACCTCGGGAGCTCAGTTGCCCAGAGGATCTCAACCGGGAGAGGCGCACGTGACGGGAGCGGAAGACAGGATGGAGACCAGCGCGGCAGACGAAGCGGGACGCTAGCCCGAACGCGAACAAACCAGCCACCGGGCGCTTGCACAGCCAATCAGCTCCCAAAGTCGAGTCGTCTGCTCCGCTTCCCTGCCGTTCCCGGGGTTGGGCCGGACGCTGCTGTGGTGGGCTCGACCAGGACAGTCAGAAGAGGATGGCAGGAGAGGAAGACTCTGCGCTTCGTCTTCCGAGGCTGCGTGAACCGTATCGTTGCGAGAGATACGGAATCCAGCCTTTTTTATCAGCGCTATTGCGGGCAGCGCTTTGAGTGCGGCGCGCCATCGTTGCAACAGTGCGGCTCGACTAGGTACTCGACTCGATCGGCAGCGGCGGCTTCTCGGGCTGTTCCCGCCGCTTGCGACTGTTGGTTGCGAGCTTGCCGCGACGGTGCCCCATCCGCCCGCTTCTTTGTCGCATTCACTGCCATCGCCTCCTCCCCTGCGGCACCTCGATGCTGACAACCTGAACTCATTCATCGCCGAGCGCGATAGAGTCAGGAAGCGGTACAAGGCCAGAAGGGCCCTCGGGGGGACGCCAACTCTGACGGGCCGGGTACACCAGAGGATGCATTACCATGAGCAACTCGCGCCCTCTTTCCTCGAACCGTCAAGATAACCAAGAAGCACCCTTCAACCCCCCGACCGCCGACCGCTCCAAGCCCAAGGACACCGTCGAGGGCGCCGGCCCCGTCGTCCACGACGTCCCGCCGCTGGGTCGGACAGCTCCCAACGCCTCCCCCTTCACCCCCGGCGCGCCATACCCGAACACCTCCAACTTCCTCTCCGTATCCTCGAACCACCGGCCGAGGGCGAACACCGCTGCGACCTTTCCCTCCCCTCCCCTGATCGGGCCCGAAATCCTACGACCTTCCACGCGCGGCGGCCCCCCCGGCCCTGTTCCCCCCGCCGCCATGTATCAGAGCGGGCAAAGGGACCCGTCCCGGCCGTTCCAGGTCCCGCCGCCGCCTCCGCCCATGTCCCCGCCAGTTGCGCCCACAATAGCCGGAGGTATGGTGATACCTCCGCCGCCGCCTCGGTTTCCAGGTGCTCCAGGTGCTCCTGGCGTCATGCTCGGCCCTGTCGGAGTGCCACCGCCGCCCGGTCCGCCGCCAGGCAGTGCTCTGGGACAGCAAGCGCCCTGGCACAATACCTGGGGCCGCATGTACAACAACCAACCCATCCCTGGCCCCCCACCTCCGCCGGGCCAACACCTGGCGTACATCCCGGCCAAGTTCATTACCTCGGCCGCGGGCCAGACGATCCAGATCCCCCCGCCGCCGCCGCCGAGCGAACAGATGTCGGCTACCTACATCCCTCAG
>Ga0247777_1000111_pt1 | contig 20123 bp, 26 predicted proteins | sample UWRJL154409C5_FD_179937 | JGI IMG/M metagenome (GOLD analysis project Ga0247777, IMG submission 179937) | Plant litter microbial communities from Arlington Agricultural Research Station in Wisconsin, United States - UWRJ-L154-409C-5 | ecosystem: Environmental > Terrestrial > Plant litter >...
ACCTTTGACGAGGTCAAGAAGCTTATCGCCAACGCGCGGCAGCACAGCGCCCCAGAGGCCAGGATCTACATCACCGGCCAACCCGTGTACCCGGACAATCCGACTAGCTGCTTCCTGGCGGGCGCCAGTGGCCCGGAGATGACGGAGGGCCTGGCCAAGAAAGCCGCCGAGGACCCGGCTCTGAACGTCACGTACCCCGGCGCGTTCAAGTTGAAGAGGGGTGAGGTCCAGGATGGGTGCCATGCCAATACGGCCGGGCAGGCGTCGTTGGGAAAGCAAGCTATTGTGTTCTGGGGTTGATTCCCCCACCGGGGAATTGGAAAGCCCTCATGTGCTCCAAGTTTCATGTCTGGCGTTTTGGAGGCCATCCGCCTCATATGTCATCAATGTAGAGCTTTATCTTCAAGTAACAGTTGATTCTCCGACGGAATGTACCAGCCACCCCCAACAACGTTGGGCGTCTGATATGAAGTGGCCAGACTTGTCGTCGTCGGATGCTCGTTACCCGGCCTGATAATTACTTCAGCTGCGAACCGGGTGTTGGGCGGTCTGAACGGCTTCTGAACGGCTTGGGCAAAAGAGTGTGTTGAATTGAAGGTCTTGCTTGGGTCGTCCCATGCCTCGAGTCAGGATGCCCAGCTAAGTAAGTAGACTGAGAAGCCGCTGGTATGCCTGCCATCTTGGCTGCATTGAGGGATCCGTTGTTTGCTTGAGTAAACACAGGTCACTTGACACCAGGAGAAGCCGCCGATTGCACACTAGTAATACCACAACCGTCCTGAATCGACGCCGTCGGTGGGACAAACTAAATGGCTGACATGAGTCCTGAGTAAACAATTGGGCGGATGTGTTAGTCTTACCGTTAACACGCCTGAGTCAACCCCCCGATCCACATCGTTCACTCGCTAAGTTTAGCATCCCCCTCGGCTACTCGCTGCGAGGAACTGATTTGGACCAAGCGCACGTTGTGCTCCACGTCTCATTGCCCCTTTGGCGCACCTTTTCCCCAATGTGTCCCATTTGGCTCCTGAAAGCAGCTGGTGTTTAAACGAGCCACTTAGGAAAAAAACACTGTATTTTGAGATTTAACACGTATGAAGTCGGGGACATACTTTCGCTTGCCATGGAGACGTCTAAATGCTTCGGAACTCGCTTTCCCTTGCAGGCCAGTTGGGCTGAGGTGCACACATCGCCGTGGCTGAGCTGTGCCCGAGCTGGAGGTCCACCAGCGATTTCGACCAATGACAAACAGTTGCGCTGATCGGGTACCTACCCTAGTAAAGGCTAGCGCCGCTTCAGCGACCAGCGGGACTGGACTCGACTCCGCCCCGATTTCCACGGGAGCTGGGCGGCTTAAATCTCACCACGATGAACACATGCCGCATAAAACGCGCGTGGATCTGTTTTCTTACCTCGCCCTCATACCCAAGCTTACGCTGCGCTTCTCGAGTAACTTTCAAAGATGAATCCGCCGGGTGCCACGGTGGACGCAGTGTCCCAGCAGTGGTTCGACTTACTCAACACTTGCCCGTCGTACGATCCGAGTTCATACGAAGCGATCAACAGGCTTGACGAAGTCCCCAGCTTGAGCTTCCTCAAAGATCTCATCTGGCAAGAGATAAGGGATTGGGTTCGGGGTGACACATATCCCATGTCCCTTGTTACCCACCAAGACCTTGAAGGGCCGGGGCGTCTATACCTCGGCGGGATGAGCCACGCGCTCAACGACCAGCTTCTGCAGGAGAAGGGCATCAGCGCAGTCATCACCATCCACCCCGCCGACCTGCTGGCCTGGGACGAAAGGGATCCCTCGTACGGGCTGCGACGGTACCGCAGCCGGGGATGTCCTGTGCAGCATCACCTGATGATCCCGCTCGAGGACAAGTCGAGCTCGAACCTCGCCGCTCGCTTTGACGAGACATACGACTTCATCCGCCACCACCTTAGCCAGGGCCACGGCGTTTTGATCCACTGCAAGTCGGGAAGATCGCGCTCTTTTGCCGTGGCCATCGCCTACCTGCAACGCAAGCACTACGAGACAGCCATAGCACCGCAGGCTCTGACTGCTGTCGAGGCGTTGAGTCGGCTGAGAGAGTACAGCGAAACAGCTGTAGAAGTCATCCGCCAGCAACGAGCTCCCGTGAGCATCATCACGGAGCGATTCATGCCGGCGCTGCGGCTCTACGAGCTCCAGCTCGTTGGGCACCCGGACTACGAGCTCGAACGGAGGATACTGTACCCGGATGCCGCCGAGAACGGGACTATGGCGCCAGCACAGGATGCAGGGCCGAGGGTCGAAGTGAAAAGCGGCGGGGCCGTCCTCAAGATATGCATCGCCATCGTCTTTTTCAGTCACCGCCAACGGCCGCCCAGGGCCATCACCCAACGGCTGCTAGCCTTGGACGAGGCCTACTTCTTCGAACTGGAGGGGTCGGAATACAATGGCCGGTCGTACGCGCAGTCACCGCACGCTCACCGAGGCATTGTTCCGTATTTTGCTCGATTCGCCGACGAGTATGGGATTGCCATCTCCCCGGCCATTTCGACCCTGCTGAAGATGTAAATCGTCAGGGCGGCTTTGGATTCGCGATGTGAGCACAAGGCTGCCGCCGCTCCCTCATCGATGAGTTAGGACAGTTACAATAGGTATCTAGAGACCGCTAATCGAACCCGCGACTGACGAAAGATTCTACTTTGGAAAACTTGAGTCCAAAGATCCAGATAGATGCCTTGCCGGGCTCGCCGCGGAAGCCGTGCGGACCGCATTGCGGGCTGATGCAATGCCAGCTAAGCACGCAGTCATTGGCCCAGTTGCGAGCTGTCAACCAGGGTGTGTGGTGGAGGTGCACTTCCGATTGGCGCAAGGCTGCACGGACGACGTCCGTTGCTGTATTGTGACAAGTGTGACAAGACGCCCGCCCCGTGCACGCAGGCAGGGTATTCCCGCTTTAACCGCACTTGCGCCGCACCAATTCTTGCGGCTCTGCCCGACCCAATAATTCTTCCTCTCCGCCTGGCCGTGGCCTCTACCAATCTACGTACAAGGAAAACAGGAGCCACACATCAACGGCAACGACTTCCCACGGCGTCGCGATGGCTGCCGCGTCAGCAAAATTCTCGAGCATGGATTCGAACGAGCCATACGATGTCGAGGATGAATACTTCGACCCCATCCCGCTGACCGATTCCTGGGGTCAATTCCTCTCGATGAGATTTCGGAAGAGAAGAGGCTGGTACGAGGGACTCGGCGAGAAAGAGCAGCGCCTCGTCAGGAAAGAGATGAAGAGGATTGAGTATTTCAGGGAAGTCTTTCAAGATCGCAAGATCTCGGATTCAGAAGAAGATCCCCCGTTGGTTACGAAGTTGAAAGCTGCACGTGCTGAATGGAACCGGCTCGCATTTGAACGTTGCGGGGCCGAATTGTCGCGGTGCAAGGCAGAAGAAAATTGGCGCAGTTGCCGCATCCTGACGCAGGTACTGCGGAGGGAAGGGAACGGCGTAGCTGATGACCATTTCTCCATCTTTACCCAGGAGGACGACGAGAAGAACCCCATCGACCACAGTCCGGACGGCAGCGATTATGGACACAACGGATGGCTCATGCTGTTCAAGGATGGGAAAAGGGGGACCGAAATGGAGAATCGGCACTGCTCTGGAAAATTCCCCCATCAGAAGATAGAGATCCAGCAGCTCCTGAGCAAGGAAGTGGACCTACTGAGACGCACCGAGAACCCGAATGACTTGCGGTATTTCCACCTACCCGCCAACAACATGGCATGGGTCGAGGTACGTGGCGTCCCGCAACACCAGAGGTGCCTTCGAGCAACCTAATCGTTCTGGAAAACAGCGAGCCATATCACGCTACTATGGAGAGGAGAAAAAAGAGAAAACAAAGCCCAGCACGCACAGGATTCTCAATGCCCGATCAAAAAGCGAGAGGCTGCTGAAGCAAGAGCTTTGGCGGGGGCAACTACGGGGGGGAGTCGGTTCGCTACCGAGGCTACCTCACTCCCGCCAGATCGGCTCGAGGTGCTCGGTGGTGTCGTCTGCCCCTTTCGATTCCAAGAGCCAACCACAGTCTCCTGTCGGCGGAAGCCCAAAGTCCCCTATCCCCCCCGCCGAAGCTTCTAATACCTCCACTAACCGAAGGGATGTGGCTTTGTTCGTAAGTCATCCATCGGGCCACGGACGGATGCGAAGATGCGCTAAGTCTCCGTCTCAGATGCCCTATCTCCACTGGGAAATCGAGACACGCCTCTCCAGAATGTCTAGAATCATCCACGAGGAGACGGCGAAGCAGAGGTTAAAGCACACCTGGCGCGACGCCCGGTTCGGCAGCGAGTTTGCTGAGCTGGCCAGGAACTGGCGTATAAGACTCGGACGGCCCGGACATCTCGGAAAAGAGGAAACAAAACCGTGGGCACCTGTTTCAGCCTTGGCGAAATACTTATGGTTTGCCGCCAAGCTGTTCGAGCTTGTCGACGAGGCAGCAGACGAGAGATTGCTCAAGAAACATATCTACACGAACTCACCGCTCCACCCGCGCCGGACTCTCAATCAGTTCTACTATTGGACTACTGCCGATTCGACTGTCCAGGACAGGAACCAAATAGTGTACCAGGGGACACAGTCGAGCGGTGATCCGGACGCCACCGGTCGGGTTGTCATGGTCGACCAGTTATGGATGTGGATTCTGGACCAGAGTAATATTGCAGCCCCTCCTATAGTTACCCTTAAGACATATGGTGGGGAGGCTACTGACCACGCTACCTATGGGCAGATACAATCGTAACCAGCTTTCCCCGGAGATGGGGCCGCAACAAACCCGACCCCTCTGCCGTCCACAGGGCTATCCGCGACCACTTCGGGAAAAAAGACGGCACACACAAACTGAGCATATATGACATCGCCCTTATCATCATTGACGAGTGCTCCAAGGTGTTCTTCGATCGAACGAAGCCTCTAGACCAAAGACCGGAGCTGGTTGCCATTTTTGGGACGGCCACGTCAAACATTGTGAGTCCCCCCCGACAGCTCCAGCGCCAGCGCACCACTGACACCACGTATCAAGGCGGAGATGAAGACGATGGCCTACGAGAAAATCAAGCGCGAGGTCAACGCAGCCTATCTTTCGAAATACGGGGAAGCATCCATCCGCCAACAGCTCAACATCAGTTTCGAATGGTCCGTCCTGATAGAGGCCCAGCACATCGTCGACGAGCTGCAGATGATGCAGGAAGTATTCACGCAGCAAATTGTGGTCGTGAAAGACTTGGAAAGGGCCATGAGATCCATGGGAGGCAGCAGTGCTTCCACGCTGGCCCGGGCGGTCCAGCTGATCCACGACATAGAGCAGAGGCGGGATGAGCTGTCCGAGCTCGAGAAGCACCAAGACAAATCACGGGCGCAGGTAAGCGCCAACCCATACATGATTACGGGAAATCGGACGGTAACCGTGGAGCATTTAGCTTCGCGAGCTACTGGACATCAAGCAACAGCAGGCAGGCATCATCGAGGCGAGGGCAGCCATCGACCGGGCGGACGAGACCGTGCTCCAGGGGCGTTCGATCGTTGTGTTCACCGTCATCACCATCTTCTTCGTAGGTCAACGGACGTGCAGCTCAGCTCTAAGACCAACCCTAACGAGCACCATCCAGCTTCCTTTGTCTTTTATGGCATCCATCTTCGGCATGAACGCCCAGGAGCTCAACGACGGCTCCATGCCGTTAGGCACGCAGATGAAATTCATGTGTAAGCACCTTCGTATCTCGGCCGCGAGAAGCAACGTTGAGCTAAGCGCGATGCACCGGTCTAGTCCTCCTGGGCAGCGCCGTCATTTCGGTTTCCTTGGCCTTTGCCTTCAGTTCGTGGGTCAGGGCCGTGCTGGCCTTCGGATGGCGGCAGTTGTACATGAGATTCGACTACTGGACGGGGCTGCACAACATCCACTTCCCCTCGTTTCATGGCGCAACGAAGCTCAGGGAGATGGAGAAAGCCAAAGCTCGCGAGTTGCGGCAGAAAGATCTACAGAGGCAGCTGGATGCGGTCGAACGTTCTCTCGCCGCCCGAAGAAACACCTGGGCTTCCGCCATTGGTATTCGAAACCGGGCATCCACAGCTCCTGGTGCCAGTGTCGATCCGGAAGCCGCACATCCCCACAGGAACCAGAATCATTGATACTAGGAGATAGTACAGGAGCAGTACCTATAGACGTGCTTGCCCTTGCGTTTTGGTGTGCGAAGTTATTCTCCCAGCGGCTTGCTAGCACTATTCTTCCCCGTGTACCCCCCTATGAAGGGATGAGACCTCTTGGAGACTTCTGTCTTTACTCCCTAGGCTCTCCTTTTGACAATCGTCTCTTGAGAGACTTCCTTCCGGGGAGACTACTCCTTCAACTACCTACTTAAGATGGCACTATCCACGAATCGTATTAACATACCCAAGTACCATGCCACAGAGGTAAGGTAGATATCCGTATTTCGTCCCATTCCGGGTCTAGCTAGCACTTCTTCCATGTAACTTGTAGCTCTATAGCGGTATTTCCGGACACGACGCGCTCCACGTCTCGTACGCCTCGCAATCCTCGCGTTCGCCTTCTATAGCAGCGTGGTGCCGGCGTCCACGGAGCCGCCCGGATCTCGTAGTCGGTATTCACCCTGGTGCTGTTGGCTCCGCACGGTGACCACACATAATTCAGCGACAAGTTATCAGGAGCATAAGGAGATGCGTCATCATATAGAGCTGAGCCGGATCCATCGTATGAATCCCGCTCGTATTCCCCAACGGGCTGTCCGGCACACTGCACCCAGCCGCGTGTTGATGTCACATTCGCCTCGTCGTTGAGGGAATATGCCACGTTCCAGCTTTGCCTCATGGCAGGGGTCGGCTGGGAGTAGCCGAAGTAGTTGGTCCACACAAGTCCAAACGTCCAGCCAGCTGGATATGAGAGGGTTGTCTGTATCCGACACCTCTTGTCGCTATCGTCGGCTGTGGCATCGTCGCCATAGGACACGGTCATCTGACCAAGATTGTGCTTCATGCCCTATTATAGGTATGGATATCAATAAGCTGAACCTCAAACCACCTCGAAGGACAGATCGTGTCTGTTTCTTGGTCAGGGTGTAGATATACTGACCCAATCAGTCTTCGTACCCTTGTCATCTAGGGTTACAAGATCGTCCTGAGCCGTTGTTGTTGTCACCACGGAACCGGGCGGACAACCATTCCCGGACCACGTGTTCTCCGTAATCTTCACCGATTCCGGAACAATTGCAAGCGTTGGTCCGATACGGGCCAGGACGAGGGCCATGGAAATGAATGCTGAGCGCATGTTGCCGTAGTAGGTCAATGCTGTGATGGGGGATTCTCAAAAAGTCACAAGTACATTCCTCCTGGTCTCGATGACACAGGGGTGGGAAAGCAGCCCGCTTTATATGCAAGAATTGCATCGAATTCTTAGGGGTCAGTAACAACGTGCCCCGGGAATACGATGCGGCGGTGTAGGTCGCTACGCCGGTTAAAGTGTACGTGCCAGGTGGACTGGCTAAGGCGGCAACCGCAATAAGTACGCAACATTTTGGGGCGAAGCAGTCCTCCGTATATTGACTTGACGCCGTCTTGTAACTCACACCTTAGACAGGAGAAATCATACTACGTTTCATTAAACCATGAGTTACTGCAACGCTGGCAACGTCTCATGCACTGATAGGAGCGAAAGTAACCGCTCCCAGTGGTGGGCGACGATATCGAATCATGACATGCCCGCTCCCCTCGCACTGTTGGCGCACCAGTCTACTAAAGTCATTGACATGCTTTTCATTGATATACTTCCCAAAATCGAGTCCATCAACCCAGCCATTTTCGAACGATGATATCCGCGGCCTTCTCCGCTACCGCATACACCGTTGCGCTCAGGTGCGACGCCGGGACCAGGGGGAAAATACTGGCGTCCACTACGCGCAAGCCAGGGGGCACTCCAAAGACCTGCAAGTCGGGCCCGACCACGCCGCCCTTGTTCCGTGGTATCATGCTCGCCGAGCAGCACGGGTGATACATGCTCGGGATGACCTGCTCGCGGAGGAAGGCCTTGATGTCTTCCGGACTCTGCACCTCGGGCCGAGGGATGAGTTCCTTGGCTCCTAGCGCCTGCAGGCTCGGGGTGTTGTAGTACTTTCTGAAGAAGGGGATGAAGGTCGCCATGATGTCCAAGTCGATGGGGTTGGAGGCCGTGCCGAAGTCGAGCACGGGGGCTCCGTGGATGTCGGAGGTGTTGAGCGTGACGCTGCCGCGACTCAGGGGCCGAAGGAAGAACGCTACGTTAGATGGACTGCTGCTGAAAGGGGCCTCGAACATGGGCGATGAGTCGTTGGCGATTTGCTTCCACAGGATTTCGAGCTGGGCCCGGTAGCCAGCTTGCAAGGTTGTCTCTGTGCCGGTAGGGAGATATGAAAGCCCTCCGCCGTGAGATAGTTGGTCCCTAATGGAATTTACTATCGTTTGAGATGTGTTGCTCAGTCCTGGTAGACTGACATATGCCGCCGAGTTTCCGATAGCAAGTGTATAGGGACCTTGTGCCGGCCGCTGCGAATATAAGGCTAGAGCCTCCTGTTGATATGTCTTGTTGGCAGTGAGGGTCCCCTGGTTAGGAGTCGGCTGCCTTGCGAGCCTCCAGTTGACGCTGACGCCTGGGTGGTCCTGGAAATTGTAACCCACGCCCGGAAGATCGACAACTGTTTGGATCCCTGCTTCTTTCAGCAGCTTTGCGGGGCCAATGCCGCTTCGCTGCAATATCTGTGGAGTATGAAGTGCTCCTGACGAGATGATTACTTCCAGCGTGGCGGTGAGGAGGTGCGTCGAGTTATCATCCCGAGACTGGATCTCAACCTGAGGGACACCCTGCGGCCTCGTGGCGGCCTTCGGATAGACGACACGAACTCCCTTGTGTCTAACCAGCAAGTCGTAGTTGTCTCGGCTTGCAACGACATCCAGATAGTGGTTCTTTCCCGAGTGCGACCGCTCGGCCGTCACGGGGTCCTGAGAAGACGGCACCCAACAAATGCCGGCCTTGTCACCACCATCGCACTCTTTCTGTCGAGGAACGCCGGCTTCGACCCACGCATCCTGGGAAACACCTAAGAACTCTGTCAGTTGGTTTACATTCGCGGAGAGCAGTAAATCTGGCTCATACGCTGAATTGGCCACTGAAACGGTGGGTATGAAGAGTCGATGGAGCCATTTCCTCCGTACGCTGCTTGCTCATCCCAGGTAAAGCCGTATTTTTCCGCAGCATCCTTTGTGGGCGGCGTGAAAGTGACGCTCTTCCTGAAGAATGGGAGGATGCCCTTCCAATCCCATTTGTCGGAGAACCCGTCAAACTCTGGGCGGCCGACTTCCGCCCATGCGTCGTAGTCGTCGCGAGAACCACGGTCGAAGAACTGACCGTTGACAGCCGAGCTTCCTCCGACAATCTAAACGAGTAAGCCTCATACAAGTTGGAACGGCCAACGGTGAATATGGTTACCTTGCCTGCGCCGGTTGAGCTCCTTCTGTTATTCAGGGCCGGGATGGGCAGCGATGGGTACACCCAGGTCGATGCCGGAGCAGCTATCGTCCCTGTGGTTGGCCCACTAGTCTTTGGTGTTGGCTCGATTTCGCCAAATTCGACAACCAAAACGGTCCCTAAGTGAATCTCAATGCCTCGCTGCTGAGCATGTACGCACCAGCCGGCGTACGCCAAACTTACGCTTTGGAAAGGCCTCAGAAAGCCGGTCGGCGACGGTCAGTCCGGCTGTTCCGCCGCCCACGATGATGAAGTCGTATGAGGCCTTGAGGTTTTTCACACTGCTTATCGGGCCACGATCCGCGAGGTTAGTCCCTGAGACGACCTGCGCAGCAATGAGAAGCCCTGTGCAACGACGCATCTTTGCCAGTGAATACTAGAGTCCGCGGCTACCTCACCCCCATGAACTAGGTTTTGTCGAGCCTTTTGAGTTGAACATCGGCAAGATATCCCTTGTCAAGGTCGTTCGGCCCCACCCCCACCTCGGGTTGGACTCACACAATCAGCCGAAGCAATGTCCCCGAGGCAAGGGCGGGCGGGCGAGCGTACCTGCGATTCTTCGGCGAATATACTACAGGCTGTAGCAACAAAGGTACTATAAGAAATCTCCTAAAACTGGGGCATTAGGCCAAGAACATATCAGGACGGACGGACAGACGCACAGGGCGCAGTGCCTTTCACTCTCTTTGAACCTACACGGTACGAGTTGAACCAATACTTATCCTTTTCAATACTTATTTATTCCTGGTACGTATTTGCTATAATATCTAGATTTTTTTCAAGAGAGGTTCAATCTTAACAGGGGCCGTTAAATCCCGGACAGAATCTCTCCCCCGCCCATGCTAACGGCGCCCTTGTGGCTGTACGTATAGCCGTCGAGGTAAGTATTCGGAGGGGAATAGGCGTCTCGTCCATATTAAGGTTCCGCGCCTTTGGAAACCGACGTGCTACTAGTAGTGTCGAGCCCTTGTTCACGACCTCAAACAGGCCCTCCCCGCGAACGCTCTGCCGCCGAATGAAGCGTACTAGGAAGCTGTTGACCGTAGTGATATAGTCAGCAGGCAACTTGGTCGCTTGCTTCGTGATTCGCCGTGTTGATATTGGCAAACGATGTTGAAAGGCCGTAAACCACCCTCTTGAGAACAAGACAGGTGCCGCAGAAAGGGGAGACTCGCTCGCAAGAGGTGAATCGCACGCTGGGATTGATGTCGCTGGCGTTGAAGAGTACAGCTATATGTACAGCTGTATGTACAGCTTCTTCGACCGTAGACGGAACCAGCTTGCTGAGACGAGGCGTTGCGCTTTGCGCCTCTCGGAGAAGTCTTGGTATACTTAGCCTTTCCTCCAACTCAGGCCACCGGCCTCCTCTTTCCCGAAATTACTAAATTATTAGCCAGAATAACGTTAGCCTCATTTCTGTTTCCACCAAAGCGCTAATGTTGATACTGGTATCTTGAAGTACTCTACAGGCATGCACCAGGATGGCGAGGAGCTCCGTCTCCCAATCGTCGGCGCGGACGAGGACCCTAAAGGCTCCGTCCGGCGGTACGTGAGCACCGTCAGGGAGCAGACCATAGAGAAGGCAGCGTCCAATCGGGGCGCCTAACAACACGGAAGGGGGGGATGGATCCATGAAAAGGATGACAACGTCTCCCTTTCCGGCGACGAGTGGCAGAGGCGGAGCCGGTTGCGAGCTCGCCACTCCAGGCCGGGGGCAGCGGGCGACCCGGCAGACCCGACCCGGCCCACGCGGGGGCAGCAAACGCAGACTGCCGATGCAGGAGCACACCGGACGAGCAGGAGGCTCGCCAACACAGTGAAGTCTTCCAGGTGAGCTAACTGGGCCCTCTCTGGCATTACCGTGACCGACGCGGCTACTTGACTGGCGCGGCTACGTCGACCTTGCCGGACGATCTCGGCCCTCACGTCCCCCATTGGCGAATTCCTTCCAAGAATAACACCAAAGCCGAGAAGCAAAGGCGAGGAAGAAGATGACGGACTGGTCTTGGGCGGGCACTTGGGCTGATAGTACGAGGGGATGCAGAGCGTGAGCGTCACGGTACGAGTCTGGCACTGGCTAGACACTGGACCGCAGTCACACCGCGTGTCATCCTGTTAGAGAGGGCGAAGAGAAGAAGAACGGAAGAAAATATCTTTTAAGACTTGAGCTATGGCTGGCATCCGGGGGTCCTAGCTAATATAGGCTGGAGATCGGCCCGTTGCCACGTATGTAGCCTACGGATACATGCGTCAATCGGGGAGGCCGGGCCCGGCCCGGCGTCTTCCGACACATCCTCGACGCCAACAGATAACCAATGCAGGGTCACCCGAGGGTTTTCCACGCGATGAAGGCGATAATCCTTGACGGGACTGTATTCAAGACGCATCCGCATTACGCAGACTCGTGTGGCCCCTAGTGATCCCATTCAAGCATCTCTATCCACATATATAGCTCCTACACAGTACAGTAGCCAACTCTGATTCTCGGGTCCGGCGGGTCACGGCCTAGATCCCCATGTAGATCACCTGCAGTTGCCTCTTCCCGGGCTGCCCTGGGAAAGAATACCCAGTATAAAACATCCCAAGTGACATCTCTCCGCTACCTATACACCGGCAGCCAACTCCACCGCACGGCGGGGACCCATGAATTCGATCCACACTGGCACGACGTACAAGCTGACAGCGAGTGCCAGGGGCCCCCAGTTCTTGACCGTGTCGAGGGTGCTCGACGAGTCCTCGGCCAGCGACCCGAGCAGGTTGGCGCCGCAGAAGGCGACCATGCCGAGCAGCAGCCGACGGTTGTCCTGCCGGCGGTACAGCTCCAGGGCGGCAAAGGCGACGAAGGCCACGGCCCATGCAACGTAGGCAGCGATCCGGTACACCTCGGGAATGTCGCCGTCCGGTCGGAGGGCCGGGACGGCAGCGCCCGCCGCGATGGACGTCCCGCCCACGGTGTGTAGCAGCCAGTCCGGGACGACGTGCTGAGCGACGACGCCCGGGAGGGCCAATCCCCATGAGACGCAGAAGCCACAGAGCAGTTTGACCAAGAGTGGTGGGAGTCGACGGCCGTTGCCCCCGCCGAGAGGAATGCGGCGACTGCCACTTCGACTGTGGCCTAGAAGCGCAAGTAGCAGCCCGCTATGGCCATGATGGTGGGTGCCATCCCCGTGGATGGTCCTCGGAAGTGAGTCGAGGCCAAAACCAGGATCTGGGAAACCTGCGATGCCGATACCATTCCATCCGGAGTAGGGTTTCCGTCCAGGATCAAACGTATCGTACGGGCTCTGTGACACCCCTCGCAACGCCCACAACAGTTCTTGGAGAGCAGCGCCACAACGGTTACGAGAGTACTCCTGGTTGATGATGATGACTTCCTCGAAAGCATCGACTTCATCCTCCAAAGTACCAATGGCGTCCTCAAACTCGACTTCATAATCAAGAGTTCCCCCTTCCACGCTCAGGCCGGTGGGCTTGTTCGTGCGCAAGCCGTCGTCAGGGCCGCCCAGGCCAGCCGCGTCGAGCAGACTTCGGTACGGCGGGTGGAGACATTCCAGGCGGTCGCTATCGGTGCCGAGAAGGTTGATTTTGGAATAAGTGAAGTCCCACACGTCGTCGTCCTCGGACGTGGTGGATGCGTATGACGGCTCCGTCTTCGTCGCGTTCAGGGTATTGAAGAACTCGATCTCGCACACCTCAATCAGGCTCTCTTCGGTGTCGAGTCTGTTCTCGAGATGCTCGTAGTCGGCCTCGGCTACATCGTAGTGGCCCCGTATTTCCTGCATCCGGCTAAAGAGTGAGACGGTCAAGCCCTGCGATGGCTGCTGGCTGGGATGGTGCCCGGATGCGACGAGAAGCGGCCGCACATGCAGCATCAAGTCGTTGTCGGCGCGTTCTTTCAGCCGTCGAAGCTCCTGTATTGCCTTTCTCTTTTCCAACATTTCCTGACGCAAGAGCGTCGCTCGTTCGCGTCGTGCCTGTAGGCTTGCCCATAGGGCGGACAGGTTGTCGGGCTCGACGGAACACGAGAAGTCGCACGCCGCCATCCTTTGACTTATCGAAGCAGACGATCGAAACGCAGCGAGGGATCGTGCCAGAACCTGGCTAGGGGGAGGACGGGCGAGGAGGTATGGCCGGTGGAGGGCCCCGCTCGAGGCGACGTGGAGGATGTCGGCTGCGACTGGTTTGGTGATATCGATTCCTCGCTCCCGATGGTCAATTCCCTGGCTTGCTCTGGCCGAGAGCAATGATCGGCCGTATCGCGGACCGAATTGATACCCCCCCAAGCCCTCAGATGCAAACTGCGATATCTGGTAGAGGGGGGTCGTCGTCTGCTTCTGGTGAACTTGGAAGCTTCAACCACGACTCCGACGGATAGGATCTTCGACGGTGGATTGCAGCCCCCAGGTCTGTCGGGGGGCACCAGGCTGCTCGCCCCTCCCTCCCCCCCGTCAACAACAGCGTCGCAACGTGCCGTGTCGTGCCCTTTGGCGTTGGCTCCCTCCGAGGGGCTGAGGCTGAACCCCGCATGACGGCCTCAGGTTGCGAGGCCAACCTCACCTCACATACCGTTGGTATTCGCACCTCGTTCGAGCGGCCGCCTGCGGCCATCACCTTCCAAGTTCAGGACGCCAGCGCCTCCAAGGCCAGGAATCGGACTGCAACTTGTCGACGCCAGCATCAACAATGGATCCGATTTCAATCACATCTGGTATCGCCAACCTTGTCGGCGTGATGGAGAAAGTGTTGCGAGCGGCGCGGGACCTTGCGACCCAGGTCAGGGAAGCCGAACGCGAAATCGGCGAGGTTGTAGGCGAGCTCGACGTCTTTCGAACGCTGTTGACTACTCTCGACAAGAGGCCGTTGGAGATGCTGATAGGCCTGCCGTTGGTACATCGCGAGGCGCTCTCGGAGGCCATCACGACGTCCATGGCGCTGTCAAAGAAGCTTCTGTCCGTCCTCGAGCCGATCCAACGCAGCCCCAGTCTTCTCTTCCGACATATTGCACTCGTGAGGTCCACCCAGACCCTCGAATTGGCGCGAAAATGCATAAGAGAGCAAAGATTCAATATCCAGGTTATGCTGAGGCAAGTACTCCTTCCACGCAGTTCGCCGGAACGGGGACTAATAGAGGCGCACAGCCTGCTACCCATCCTGATGGAGCATCGACCCGATAGAGCCACAAACTCGAGCGGACACTACCACCCATCTATACCTCCAGACGTCGATGTTCTTGTCAGTGGCGGTCTGGGTTGCACAGGCTCTGACGCGAACCTGTTCCAGAAGCTTGTGGTGGGCTACAACGTCGAGAGGTTCAGCAAGGCATCTTGGAACATGAGCACGACCTCGCGGCTCCTAGGAGGCGGTATCGACACAGCCTCGAACGGGAATGGAAAGCAAAGAGATACAGTCGAAAGGGGGCCTACAACCGACTCGGGCGGCATCAATCTCCTCTCCGGCAATGGTTTCGAACAAAGGAACTCGAAACAGGTGGATCAGTGTTCTGGGATCTCGAATCTCCCGCTCCACGGCCGCGAGCCGCACGGCCCTGAGATTGGGCATCTAGGCAACGGAATCATGCACTCCGCCTCGGAAGCATCGCGGCGCCAACCAGGTTCTGGATCTCATGTCGCCGCGCGCGTTCCCGGAGACGTTTGCGGTCATCCCAGCAGAAGGAAGCGACGAGCCGCAATTCCTACGGGCATCAACTGCTTCTTTTCCGGCTCCCGGTGTGTCGAGGCCGGCCTTGTCGTCCTCGGCGCCGCCGGCGCTGGCACCATGGGCTCCTGGGGTCCGGCCCAGGGGGTGGACGCGTGGGTACTCGGTTCTACGGTAAGCATCCCCACTCTACACACATGTTATTGGAGGCCAGCAAGCTTACATCGTTTAAAGATCTCAAACGCTGTCCTCTTCGAACGCCTACTTTCGCCGTCAATGCTCGCTTCGCCCGCCACGCTGATCACCGGGATCGGGGTCACGACCCTCGCGCTGACTACGTACCACTACCTCCACCGCCACGAGAAATACCAGGACCCGCTCATCTTGGGCGTTGCAGGGGGGGGCGCCTTGGTTGGCCGGCTCGCAGGCCTCGACGGGACGGCTGTCCTTCTCCGCGTCGTCCCCTGGTGCGTCCTCGTCTCGCTGCTGCTGAGCACGGCCTATGCAGCCCGGAAAAGAAAGGTTCATCAAGCCCTCATACACGAAGACAAGGCGCTGTGGCTGGAGGCGGAAGGTCCTTGGGCTGGGTAACTTGGGAGGGTCGTCGATACCTTGTGTAATGTACTTCGATACAGGTAGGGTAGTCAAGGTTGATTAGCACAGGACTCGGTTTTGTAAGGGAACACAAGTCGTCGGATGGAGTATCATTCTGTTCCACCATGATCTTTCGGGATAGACTGAATGGAGATCCCGGGTGCAACAACCAGATACGAGCGTGGAGTCATGAATGAGGCCACGGTCCGTGCTGTGGACATGTCGTCGTTGCATGGCTCACAGAACCTGGACGAATGCCTCCTAGTCCAACGGCCCGGATGCGCCTCAAACTCGGCCCCTATACATCCTATAACGACGTAGCTCTGGCCTTTTCAAAGCAGTGCACCTTGAACAAGCTCCAGTCGATGGCCCTTTTGCTGCCGACCCTGTTCCTCGACGAGCGCGGTACGTGACTCCAAGAAGAGGAGGGAGTGCAGTACCTCCAATACATCGGTGGCGGCGGGGAGTGCACCGGCAAGTCTCGCATCGTTCATGCCATCGAGGACATGTTCTAGGCTGAAAGGCTGCCTGCACACGATGATCCCAACCAGCGCCAACAGAAACGCAGCCGCGCTCATCGGCGGAGTGAGGCTCCACTCGGCGTCCAACATAGAATTCGAGGGGGAGGAAACAGTTAGGAAAATAACAGAGGAAGACAAGCTACGTTAGAAGAGTAAGGTCATGCTGATCGTCGACGAAATCAGCCGAGTCGGCGGGTAGACTCTTGCGGCCGTCGACAGCCGACCCGCAACGGCTGTTTAGTGGGATCCCCATCATCATATTCTTCGGCATGGAAGACACTCATAGAGACTAAGCCAGGGGATGGCGAGTATGAGAGCCCAGTCAACTTGGCAATGGGCATTGTCCGGCTGGGCAAGATTCGAGAGAGAGAGACTCACCCCTTTCGAGGTCGGCTTCAAGAGTCTTGTTATGTACATCCATTTCCTCTCCCCCGGAACTGATCTATCCTTAGCTGACACCATAATTAGCCAAGAAAACTGCCGTATTTGCCAACTTCGACTCGGCTCTGGACTCTTCATTCAATCTGGTCTGGCTGGCCGAGAACGTGCACTTCCGCGAGAGCAGGCAGTCAGCCCTCGAGCTGGGCCAGATCGTGGCAGACCTCGAACCCGTTCTGGGCCACGAGTTTGGTACCGGTTTCTGGCCCATGATTCAGGAGTTTAAAGCGACGGTCCTCACGTACCGCCAGGTCCGTATCTCACCCGTTGGCGAGAGCGTGCTGAAGAATATCTAAGCCAGCCCCGCCACCGACCAAGTCTTCAAACGTCTGCTCAGCTCACCGTCCCTCTGCCGTCCACCACGAACATTTCTCTGCATGTGGGAGAAGTCGCTACTGCACTAGCCAGTGGTCCTTCGTCGTGCTACTGGGGACCATCGACTTAACCACTATCACCGCTAGCCACAGGAACTCTCTCTTCTCATCATCGTCTTGCATGTGTGCCATCCACCAATGCACCACGGGATGCATTGTATTGCTTCCTTGCACGGACTCCTGAGGTTCGATCATTGATTAGCGGCAGTAGTCAAACAATGCATATAAACTCAACCTTACCGAAGGCCATCTCACAGAGTCAGGCAAGCCATTGTTCGTTTTCTGTAGCCACTTACAGCAGACCATACACAAGTCCGTGTTAGGTGCCAAAGAAGGCCCAGAGTTGGATCAGGGCTTGCATAGCACACTCACTTCTGGCTTTGATAGCCTTAAACGATATCGTCCAGGTCGTGCCCACGCTTTGTTCGTGATCCGCTGCCATGAATGCAACGAGATCAGCTTCGTTCCTCTCTCTCATCCCAGAAACCTTACCCAGCTCGGCCCCACGCCACTACTGCAATATAGCCCTAGCCAGCGTTCCATCGACCGTTTTCAGCTGCTTCGAATCACCAAGCCGTGCGAGTTGCGGCAGCCGTGTGGTAATCAACACCGCCCCGTGGTCGACATTCAGGTATTTCCGTAGATCATATGCGCCGGTGGTGTCGCCATGCTCATGGTCCTGGTCGACGTTATCAAAGATGAGCAGCCAATCGACATTATCTGGCCGCGCCAGCCACTCCATCACGTCCGCTACCATAACATTGAGATCGTCCTCGCTGCTGGGGACCAGGTTCCTGCTCCTGTCGGGGGTCTGGCCTTGAGGGATCCTCCTCGCGCAGCCAGCAAGACTCCGTCGCAGCCGGTCTTCCGACCTGCCGTCCAGCCAGAAGACCGAGCTGAACGAGGCTTGATGGCGCCGTGCAAAGTCAACAGCCAACTGTGTCTTCCCAATGCCCCCTGAGCCGTGGATGACGAATATCCGCCGTTGCTGCTGAGAGCGAGGCCGCGGGAGGAGGTATCGCTCGAGCTCAGCTGTGTCCGATAGTCTATTGGCGAAGTTGTCAGACACCGGGACCCCGTGCAGGCTGAAAGGAGTTCGGTAGGGGCCGTGATCTGTCACAAAGCATCAGCAGGTCAAACAGGTCAATATATAAGTTAGAGAACTGGACATAGGTTAGGAACAACAAGACTCACATTCTCGTCTCGCTAGATTGTTTGCGCACGCCTTCATCTGCTTGGATACAGTCTGACTCTGGCTATAAAGCCGTGTCGCCGCTGCAATCGCCGCCGTCTTCTTTGATTCGTCAAGTCCGATCTCCTCAAGCCCGCGATCAACGTTGAACCGGTAGTAGCGGCCTTCGTCGTCCAAGTTGGACTTGTCGCGGTGGAACAGCTGCGCTGTCATCTCCGTCTCGGTCGCGAGGTCTTTGAGCGTGCCCCAAATTCCAAGAGCGTCGTCGCGCACCGGTTCGAGCCTTGGTAAGCCCGTTCCGATCGACACGAGGCACGCGAGCTTGCGCTGCGGCTGATCCCCCCATACGTCCTGGGCCTGGTTCCACAGCTGATAGATGGGATTGTTCGCGCCTAGCGCGCCGTCGACGAATTCCTCGCCAAACGGCCCAATAGCAATGGGGTCGAAGAAGGTGGTAGCAGCAGCCGTGGCGCGACAGGCCTGCCATATTGTCGTCGATTCGAGAAGATCAGAGTTGTCACTGTGCGGGGAGCGATAGCTAGATAGTCAAACGGTGTGGCGAGTCTGCTTGCTCGTCGCGCAGACGAAGCTGATGGCCCGGGGGTTAAGCATGGATCAAGCAACGAGACGAAGTCGGCTTACACCCTGCATGGCGCTTCGACGTCTTTGAGGAGCGCGTTCTCGTTGAGACCGCGATCTCGGAGGATCTGCTTAATAGCGCGCTCCAGCTCAGCCACATCCCAGCCCTGGAGCTTGCCCTTGATGTTGACCCTGTGGCTTTTCTTCTCGAACACCCTGTCCGAGAGCGAGGTGTAGGCCACGATGCACTCGTCGACGGTCATGCGCAGGCGGCCGAGCATGACGGCGATGAGGCCGCCGGTGCTGGTGCCGCCGATCATGTCGAAGTAGTCGCAGGGCTTGGGCGGCGAGTCGAGGTCGACGGCGGCCATCAGCTGGCGGAGGATCATGAGGGACGACAGGCCGCGCACGCCGCCGCCGTCGAGGGCGAGCAGGCGGACGTGGTCGCCGGGCATTGTGAGCTGTTCTCAAAAAGACGTGACGGCCGGGCGGCGGTGGTAGCGGGAGGGAAGAGAGATGGTGTTCTGGTCGAGATGCGGCCACCGTGGGCGTCGCAACCTACCTAGGCTCAGCCGCCGCTCCGTTCTGCAGGCCGTTCGCGCATCCATCTCTCATTTGCTCGCCAAAACAGCGCGCGCTCCTCGGCGAATCAGACGAGGCTTAGTGCCGCGATCGGAGTTTCTGCTCTGAGGGTAACAACAGACGTCAGATGTCCATGCGTAGCGACCGACCTTGGGCCCGTTCAGCGTGTCCATGCTCTTGGCTCGGCAGAGCAGGGTGTGACGGACGCTAAATACTGGATATCTCCGTTGCGGTCCGTTCCGTCGAGCCGGTAAATTTAAAGCCCTGGTGCAGCGCTGTGGGGCATTGTTGTCTTGTTACAGTAAAGTTTGGCGAGGAATGATGGACCACTGACGCGGAACAGGGCCATGGCGGAACCTCCCGCCCGACATCCCAGCGAACCACGCTATTTTTTAGCGCCAGAAACGTGTTGCCAGGCTTAGAGTCATGGCCAGAGACATTCGAGCACCTCTAACCTAGCGACGGCCTCTCGACGATCGACGCCCTCGACTTCCTTTGATGAATGTCTCCACCCAGGCATCAACCATGGATTCCAGCCATCGAGCCCAAGGCGGCTCGTCGTTCAGATTGGACGATGGCGAGCAACTCTCCACGCCAACGCCTGCCACGATCGAGGCCGTCCACGATAC
>Ga0247777_1000112_pt1 | contig 20096 bp, 21 predicted proteins | sample UWRJL154409C5_FD_179937 | JGI IMG/M metagenome (GOLD analysis project Ga0247777, IMG submission 179937) | Plant litter microbial communities from Arlington Agricultural Research Station in Wisconsin, United States - UWRJ-L154-409C-5 | ecosystem: Environmental > Terrestrial > Plant litter >...
AGACGTAGAGTCGGCGCGGAAGGGATGGAAGACGGGTGGGAAAAAAGTTGAGGTCCAAGGTGCCGAGAGGCGGATTTGGTGTTTCGTACTCAGGTCGGCGGCGTCTGACCTCACACTTGGGGAATGGATGCTTGGGAGGACGGCGGGCAGTGCACAGGGCCCCGCAGCGCCTGGCCCAGCTGCCGACCGCGACCGCTTCAGGGGCTGCACTACACAACTTTAGTTACTGTACTGTACCTACTTCAGGTGGGGGAGCGAGGAGAGCTGGTGGCGCTGTCCCATCCCATCCTGCGCTCCATCCCAAACTTCCCCTCACCGTCTCTGCCTTAGGGTACTCCGTACGTAGGAAGACAATTGCGCGTCTGTCTTGACACCAAATGGAGCCCGACACGCGAGCGGCCACCGAGTCTGACTGTACGACGCTGGAGACTTCACTCCGTCTACGTTTCGTCTCTTCCCAAGGCGAGAACTGCTCAGCCCTGCCCAGCTCATACGGGCAGATGGCGTAGCGGCTTGGGACCGTCCCAGGCCGACTATCCTTGTACCAGCCTGCCCTCACCGAAACAGCTCATGAGTCTGCTCTCCTCCTCCCCGCGGCTGGGGGCGGGGAGGGCGGACAAGCGGATGCTTAGTGGCCCAGACCATGGTCAAGTCGGAAGCAGGCTGTCTCCCGATAAGCTGCTGCTCGCCCTCGGCTTCGTCCCCACGCGCTGTCGGCCGGCACACAATCCCTCCAGGCCTCCAGGCAGCGGAGGCTCGGGGTGGCCGGCTTGGGCTTGGAAGCTGCTGTGGGCCTCCCCGCCAGCCAAGATACAATATCCGCGGAAACTCGCCCCAACTCGCCCCCCAAAGGACTCCCCTTCTGCCGCAGCCCTTCTCCCCACGATCCGAGGAGTCGGTTGTATGCCTTTGACCTACGCCGTACAATAGAGACGGGTTCACCAGAGTCGAACGGCTGGGCTTGCGGCACCGACGACGACGAAGATGCGCTCCACGACGGACCAGTCAGACAGGGCCTCCGCCCTCCCACCCGTTGGCGCCGGTCCCACCCTTTGGCGCCGGTCAGAAAGACGGCTCGGCGGGCCACCATTCGGGGGCCCTCTGCCACCGAGGACGCGCCCGCGTTTCCCATTCGCCCCCCGCCCTTCACCATCCCGTCCGATGGATCTCGACCGCGGCCAACAAACCCTCGCCGTCTGCCAACAGCCCTGCCGTGCCTGGTGCGAAAGAAAGGAACTCGTACGCCCGCCGGTGCTGCGGCATGCCTCGCTTCGTTTCAGGTAGGTAGGTGCCGACAACGTCCGTCACCAGTGGTCCGATCCTGCGCCGTGCCTCCTATCTGACTTCGTTGTGCTCCGAATGCGCATATCGGAACCCAGAGACGCGCAATTCTGGAAATTGGGAGGAGCTGGGCAAAACGAGCGACGCCAGCCAAACTTCCCCTGGCTCAGGGGCTGAGGGGTCCGTCTTTAACCAAAGGCTGCCCCACCTCGGCCCCTGGGCTCAAGGTCGGACAGCTGCGCCTTGGTGAGGGGCATCGAATTCCGCGACCAGGGAATAGGTAAGGATGGCTCATGGATGCACACGTGACCGGCTTGACCTCGGGAGCGAGGCGAGATCTACGGAGTGCCATTGTAGTACGGACCACAGCTGGGCCGATCAAGCTCGTCCGCTTCATTATGAATTTACTTCCCCCAGCCTCGCACATGATGCTGTGAAGATCCGCTGTAATGGTGTATCGCCCCAACGAGGCTGGCTTGTAGACGTCTCGGGGTATCCAGGATCACGATCAACTTGTGATGCAGCGCCAGTGACTTTAATACCTCCGCATCTGTATTCTGCACACAGTGTGAATGTAAGTAGAACTACCGGGTCAAACGTCCATTACGGTCCATCGCCATGTCCTGTCCATGCTTCACCATCTTTCCGCCCACCCTGACTCGCATACCCCCTATTGGAGCCCCTAATCCATCCTTCGCGACCTCTCGAGGCATGGTTCGACCTCGACTCATAAGGTCCGAGTCTAAACGCCGGTATCGCATTGCCCTTGCGAAAGAAACATCGACCCCTGAAGGCGTTGTGGAGCCGACCCGACCAGGCGCAGATCTAGGCACACTGGTTGACAAGTGTGAAACAGCAGTAAATACCAAACACAACGCGGTCGACGGATGGTGTGGACTCGTACACGAGCAAAAACCGTCAAGTGAAAAGAAGAAGTGGTTTGAAAAAAAAAAGGGCGTACGGGGGCTCGTGGAATCACCGCCTCCTAGCCGAGCTCCGCACCCCCTTGCGGAACTTGGCCGGGTTGGCCTTCCTCCTGCCCCCCGTGGGCGAAGGCACCGCCAGCGTTTGCCTCCCGGCCCGGTGCACGACACCACCGCCGTCGCCGTCGTCGGCAGGCGAGGCCGTGATGGTGGGGTCGTCGACGACAAACTCGAGCCCGTTGAGCTCCTCTTCGTCCATATCGGTCAGCTCCTCGCTGAGGCTCCGCACGGCGTCGCGGCCGGCCCACTGTTCCTCGGCGGCCGTGGTGCCCTCCAGCCTAAACCCTTTCATGTACCACGGTACGCCGCCGTCGTTGAGTACGTCGGCGGCCCCGTGACGGCCTAGGCTGCCGTTGGATTGGGGCGGTGTCAGCGGGTCGGTGTGATCCGGAGGCGCGACTGGCGCGTAGTCGCCGTCATTGGGCGGCGTGTCTGTCGCTTTGAGTCCGCCGGGGAGCGGCGCCGAGTCGACGGCGTCGTCCTTGTCGACGTCCGCCACAGAGGCGTTGGAGGACATGATGCCGTTGAGCTTGACCGACGTCGCGAGCGACGGTGTAGTAGCTTCGAGAGCCGCCTCCGTATCCGCGTCGGGCTCGTCGACGTTCATCCTATCCTCGGCCATGTCCTCTTCCTCGTCCGCGCCGACGACGTCTCCGTCGCCGGCCACGATGATCTGTCCCTCCACATCGGTCATGACCGCATCCTCCATGTTCTCCGCCGCCGGAACCTCGGTTTGAGACACGGTGATAGACGCCTGCCTCATCTCGACACTCTTCTCCAGCATGCCCTCCAGTTCCTTGCGGAGACTGTCCATGGGTTTGTGGCTGATGTCAGCCTCCGCCCGGAGCGCCGCTTCCAGCTGCGGCTGCACAGCCTTGAGGATACGTTTGCCCAGCCGCTTGCGGTCTCTTGTCTCGGCGTAGGAGCTTTGTTTGGTGGGCGACACGTCCACGGCATCAAATCTAGGCTGGGAAGGGGTGGCAGACAATCGGGCCTCTGCATTGATACCCGCGTTTATGACCTCGCACAGGTCGTGGGCAAAGGTGAGAGTGGTCGTGTAGAAGCGCCCGTCGAGTTTGGTTTGCAGGCTCGCTAAGCCTTCCTCGAAGACATTTTTGTCGAGCCTGGAGGCTGTCAGCAAGAGGGGACCGGTAAATGGGGGGGGGTTGTTGGCAAACGTACGCGACTGCCTTCTCAACGATCGGGAGCAGGAGTTTGGAGATGGGGAAGTAGCAAGTATCAACAAACTCCTGCTCTATCTCGGCCTGTTGCAATTTGTCGGACTCGCGTTGCACAATGTCGTCGGACAGCGACTTGAGTCGCTCGAGGTCCCGGAGAAGGGTCTGGGCGAACTCGATTCTTCTTTCGAGCCTGGCTTCGCCCGAGGGACCCATTGCGACGAAGTTCCGGCGGGTCAGCTCCATGGACGAGAAGGTCTCCATTTGCAACTGGAGTCGCTTGAGGAGTGCAGCGCCGCGACGCGCCTCTCGTTTGAGGGTCCAGTACCGACATGCCTCGGCCACAAACTCTTTCCGCTTCCGGAGGGTGAAGCGTTGGAGCGAGCTCTCGACGACGTCGAAAACTGCTTGAGGGATGATGGGCGCGCCTGACGGCAGTTTCCAGATGGGCTTGCCGGGCTGGCCTTTCTTCTTGTCGCCGAGAGCGGCGTTGAGCTTGGCGCCCGTCATCTGCGACTCGTCGGGCGGGTGTTCCGTGATGGCGTGCCGGTGGGTGGCGGCGATCTGGAGGGCCGAGGCCTGGCTGTCGGCCCAGATGCGGCTCTTCATAGTGCGCTTGTAGAACCGCTTGGCGTCCTTGGTCGCCTGCAAAACCGAGTGCTCCTTGGTGTAGTCGGGCGGGCAGTGCTTGTCGCAAAATGCTTTAAGTACCATGCTGCCGTCCAGAACAGCCAAAGCACCCTGGCTGTTCTTCATCTTCAGGAAGAGCCTGGCGCGCCTCGCGCAGGTGACGTGGAACGCCTGGTAGCAAGCCTTGTTACCGCACTGTATGCAGGCGCCCATGCGTTGCTGGCAAATGTAGCAAGTCAGCCTCCATCGATTCTTGGGCACCTTCTCGACGTCCATCACGGGCTCCATGAAGGTGTGGTTCCCGAGCGAGACCTCAGGAATCCACATGGCGCAGAGCAGATGTGCCCACTTGGATGAGTTGGTCTGCTTGAAGGCGCCGTCCGTGTTGGGGCAGAATATGCACGTCTACGCAAAAGCAGGTGTTAGCGGGTGGAGGGTTTGCGGTTGCGGAACCCGGTCCGAGGGGGTGGTAAACCTACGGGGATGCCTCGCCCAATAAGCTGGCACTTCCTGCACAACCACTGCCCCTCTGGAATAAACGGAACGCCGTAGCATTCCTGATGAACAGCCAAATCGCAGCCGTCGCAGAACACAATGGCGTTTGTGTTTTCGCAATCACCGTCGTCGCAGATCGCGCATTTACTATCCTGCTCCTCGCCGGCCTGCGTCTCGCCGTTGACGGCGGCTGCCGAGCTCGATCGGGGACGATGGGTCTGCGGCGGTTTCGGGTTCGGCTTTGGTATCCTCTTCTCCAAGGCGTGCCACTCCTTCTCAATCTTGGTAATGGTGATTTCGAAGGCCTCGCGCGTTATCGTCTCCAGGTCGACGGCCTTTCGTTGCGCATTGTACGACTCCAGCCACATGTCGTCTTGCTCGTCCATGTCGTACTCGACGGGGCCGACGCCCCCTGTGGGGTGTTGACTTGGGTCGCCTCCCGTCTTGGCCGACGCAGCCGCGCCCTCGATCTCCTCCTCGCCCATGGCATCGATCGCTTTGATCAACGTCCGCTCCGGCCGGATGTAGTGGTCGCTCTCCTGGTACCCGACGTTCATCATCGACTTGTCGACGTATCGGGCTTGGCCAAAAGTTTTGCTCTCGAACAACAGAATTCGATCGGTCCGCCGGTACGAAGGCAACTTGAGGTCAAGCTTCTCCTTCGGGGTCTGGTTATGGATGGGCAAGACCTTCGGCGTCTTGGGCGTCAGCGTGGCGTAGTACGACAGCGGGTCCCGAGGCGGCCGCCCCACACGACGGCGGAGCGGCGTATCTTCCTGAGATATTAGAGCCGATGCTATCAGCCCACTCTCGGCCGGACCTGGGGTGTTGGCCGCACTAGCCGACGCGCCGTTTGCGTCTTTGACCGGGGTGCTCGCGCCGTTGGCTGGTGTGCCCTGGTTTGCACCGGCAGGAGTCGGAGGAATCGATTTTGCGACCCCGTCCACATCCTCCGAGCGAAATATCATGAAAGGGGCTTCGATATCGAGGTTTGGGTGAAACTCCTCCCAGCCGCGCTCTTCTCTGGGCTTGTATCCCTCGCTCTGAACAACAGCCGCGGCCACGGCAGCGGCGGAGCTGAACTGCTCCTGTATTGGCTCGAATCGGCTGACGGTGGTCCTCGTCCTCGTGCTCCTTTCCCTCCGGGGATAGGCAGGGGAGGCCGCACCACCGGAGGTGGTAGTCGTTCGAGGCCGCGCCGATGTCGCGACAGACGGCACGGCAGGCGTTTCCACGCCGTCTTCGTCTACAAATCTCCCGCCTCCTCCTGGGCCCCCTGGTATGTACTTTCTCCGCTTAGGAGGCGGTTCAGAAACGACGGCGGCCAGGCGCGCAGCACGGGCGGCGTTGGTGGAGCCGGGCGGCCGACCGCGGCGGCGACCGGTCGGGGTTCGCCGTGGCGTCGACGGCGTCGTTGGCGCCATGCCGAGGGATCTGCTTCGAGGTACGATACCGATACGAGGATGGTTGACGATGCTTTGACGACCGCGTCAAGGGGGGCAGGAGAGGGGCGAAGGCCGTGGAGTGACGAGGCGGCAAAGCATTGGTCTGGAGCGGAGCTAGCGTTGCAAAGAAAGCACTACAAGTGCGCGCATGGGCGGTGATGAGGACCCTCCCGCGAACGACGCGCAAAAGTAGGCTGAGAGACCGAGGTGAAGAGAGACAGCTAGTGTGAAAATGACCGACGGGGGGACGCGGTGGTGGATTGAGGTTGTTCTGCGATGTGCGCTAATCCGTAAAAGGATTAGTCGGTAGCATCAGGCTCAGCGCCGCCCCACAATTTGGCGGCAAGGCTTCCGACAGCCGCGGGGTACCGCGTCTACACGTGACGTCGTCAAAACATTGAATCGGGAACCATGAGCAAACCCCAATTCAGGCTTGTCAGGATATTCATGACGCCAAATCCGGTGAAGAAGCTTGCACGTCCCCCCCGCTATAAAGATGCTTGTTCCGAGGGAGGAATTGCCATCTCGAGATCATCATTCGCCTCCCATCCCTTTAGGGGCTTTTGATTTAGGGCAGCTCCGTCCCCGGCCTTGCTAGAAGACGTCACAGAAAGTGTTTTATATTTAATCGCCTTGTCGGGTTCCTCGGCAGGCAAACTTTTGGCGCAGCGCAACGTCTACTATTATCTGGCGAACGGGCAGTACCATTCATGGTGGCGAGGTACTTAGGCAGGTACAGGGTACCTACCCCGGATTTTGTCCTCGGCGTGGTCCACTACCTGGGTGTTGCATTGGCTTGGCATCTTACCGATTCAATTGGCGACGGTCAAATCGTCCATCCAAGTCCGTGGCCGTCTACCCCACGGCCGCCCCGAGCTAAGCTGCAACTGGCCTCCCGTGGCCAGATCATCGGGACCGGCGGAAGTCCCCACCCCAGGTCAGGCTTTCGGGGTCCCAGAAACGGCTGCCTCGATCTAAGCCTTCCATGTCCGAGCCCTCGCTCCAGAAACGATACTCCCTCGCCTCCTCTGCCGTAGGTCCGCGATACGTACGATCCAGTGAGGGCTCGTTCCGCTCACGGCTCTGGCCCAAAGCTGCCGTCTTGCGATACCAAAGTACCTACCCGATCCGACGGAAGGACCTGAATGGCAGACAACGTCGTATAGCACGGTGGGGGTCAGACTAGTGTCCAAGGTCCTAGCCTCCAGCTTTGTATCGATGCAGAAATGCCAGATATCATTAGACCCCCGAGCCAGGGCATCATCGGGAAAGCATCTCGAACCGCCATAGAGTGACCTAATGCAGCAACGCAGGGACAAATGCCATGCCGATATGCCGAACAGAAGATACGTCGTAAGAATCCTCTCCCCGAAAGGACCCTCTTGAAACCCCCGCCTTGCCTGACCTCCTAGACCCGAAACGCCTACCCAGCCCCGTTCGTCCTCAAGGAGGTTGAAAGGAGAAGACCGACCCATGACCTCCCTCCCCTCAACCCCTGTCTTTTCGCTGCCCCTTATTGATCTCATGTTGTACAAAAATCAGCCGTGGCCATCCATGGATCTTGGAGAAAAGAGAACCCCTTTAACGTGACCTGAGACGCAATAACCCTGACTGACGAAGCGCAAACCGGGTAAGGAAATGCCCCGCTCGAATAGAAACCATAGCGGCTACGGAACACACAATGTCGGTCCAGATGCGGCAAAGCCGGTCTTGAAAATAAAGAGAACGCCTGAACGCTATGCTGCATGATAGCAACGGTCGACGACGACGACGAAACCTGACGGAGCCACGGAACCAGAAACCGGCAGTTGAAGTGACTTGCAGCTTCGGCTTGGAGCGTCGTAAAACCAACGCTAGGGTGTACGGGATCGTTGTCGAGGATGATGGTTGTTGGCCAAGGGGGTTCGAGACGGGATCTTTCCTCTTATCCCAATGTTCGTCCGGTGGTGATCACCTGTACACTGGCAGGGCGCGGTGAAATGGGGGTAGATATTGGCGACGTCGGGCTGTTGAGATGGGTCTCGTGATAGTACGAAGGTTGAGCTTCCTCGGTGAGGGCGCTCAGGTAGCCGTTGCCCACCTGATCCCGCAAGGCCTCTATCTTTCTTCGGTACACTTCGCCGCCGGAGTCCCAGTCCCGCGACTCTCTTAACCCAGACTGCGTCTCGGGAGAAGAGTAGGGAAGGGGAAGGAGAGGAGGCATATCGTCCGAAGAAATCCTCGGTGTATCCGCCGGAGGCGTCGCTGGCAGCGAACGTTCGTTCAGAGGTGCCGAAGGCAAGAGCACGGCTTCTGGGGAGTGTGAGATGCGATAATTGCCTTCGGCGGACTGTGTCGGCAGATCCATCGCGACAGCTGAGGCGTGCGATGAAGCGGACAGCACATGGGCATCATTCGTGGCAAGGTCCACGATTCTCCGCTTCGGTGCCCGCCGTCTACGGGTTGAGCTTGTGTTCACTTCACTCATGGTGGCCTTGGCAGTCGGTCGCTCCTTCCTGAGGACGGCCGGCTCTCGTGGAGTGTCGTAGACGATGGCGGGCTTGACGATGTCGACCACCGGCATGGTAGGCACGGGGGGTTTGACGACGGGGACGGCCTCTGGGACAGGAACTCTCTCGATGAGATAGCGTTTTTCCGAGTAGGTAGGGCCGGTAGCATCAATGATGATGTCCTCGGTATAACCCGGCGTCTTCCGGAAGAGGTTGAAAATGGTCACCCTATAGTCCCGATGCGTCCTGGTAAACGGGTTACCTTCGACCCAGACCTCCCGGATGTCGGGAATACCGGTGAGTCGGGCCAGCTCGGTGGGGTCCGTCAGGCGGTTGTCTCTCAGGTCCAATCTTTCCAGGGGGTAAAGCCTCTCGATGCCGGCCAGGGAATGCAGACGGTTGCCCCGGAGATTCAACGCCGAGATGGCGGGCAAGGGGTTGCGGGTCAGGGAATGCAGCGATTCGATCATGCATTGAGACAGGTTCAAGGCACGCAGGGCCGTCAGCGTCGCCAGGCTGTCGGGTATCTGCGCGAAAAGATTGGTAGAGAGATCCAGTGAGTGAAGCGTGTTCGACAACGGAGCCAGGCTTCGAGACGGAATGGAGGTGAGAGAGTTGTCGGCCAGGCTCAAGTGTTTCAGGAAGCGCCACTTGGATGCGGGAAGAATACCCATGGCCAGCAAGTTGGAGGCGCTACCACGAGGATTGTGCCACGAATCCGACAGACTGGAGTGGGAGCTTCCCGACCCGGACCGCCTGACCTTGTGGGAACCTCGAACGTAGACAGACCCGTTGCGGGAGCTCGAGGGGCGTCGAGGGGAGTGGCTTCTCGGCCTAGATGTTTTGCCAGGTGATTTGGGGAGCTCATCACTATCGGCGCGGACCATAGACGGGCGTCTTCGCTCCCTCGCGAACGGGTCGTCTTGGTCGGGGCCCACCTCGCTGTTGAGCGATCCCACTTGGACATCGCCGTTCGAGTCCCGGGGTTCCGGGGATCCCGGGGCCGAAGTGGACTTGTGGAGCTCGGGGTGGCGAGCGGTCTCACTGCGGCGCGGGCTCGACGAGCCCGCCCACGGGGTGGTGGGCGATGCCTGCGACTTGGACGTCCGAAGGCGCCGCTTGTCCATGTCGTCAAGGACGATATCAATGAGGACGTCGGCCGGATCATCGACGCTCGCGCGCTTGAGGGTTAGAGATCGGAGCTGGTCCGACAGGCGATCCCAGCCAAAAAACTGTCGGAAGTCAATGTCGCAAATTTCGAGCGCCTGGACGTTCTTGAAGATCCAGAGCGGCACGGCCGAGTCGAAGGGAAACTCCTCGTAGCCCCGGATCAGGCGCGCTCGCCAGTCGGGGGCGAGTCGAAGCCATGGAATCTTGGTGAAAGCCGAGAGGAGGTACTTCAGGTCCGCCTGCTGGGCCGCCTTCTGCCTCTCCGTACGGGCGGCAGCGCCGCCCGATCCTCCCAGTCCTAAGCTGGCCCACAGCGCCGACATGCCCGACATGACACTCCTGATGCTGGAGACGGAGCGGATGGATCCGACGTCGGAGCCACGGCTCTTGGAGCGCTGGGACTGGCTCAGGAAAGAGACATAATTCGCCGAGGCGCTGTTGTCGTGAAGGCTCTCCAAGCGAATCTTCATTGGGCCCACGTTCACGTTTGCGTTCAGCTCATCGAAGCGAGAGAGCAAATAGAACAGGTGGTGCGGTGTAAGCGACAGCTTGGCCGACTTTGCGCTGTGCGAGGTGAAGCTCAGGGTCCCCAGGGAAAGGGCTGCGGCCAAAGCGCTCGACGACGTCGAGGGTCGCTCGGGCACCGTGGGCGAGGTCGACAGAGCTGACGTCGAAATGGACGACACGCTCTGCGAAGAGCCATGGCGGGGTACGTTCTGCCTGCGCAGCTGCAGCGCGTTGGCAAGGGCCTTCTCGTGTGTCCGCACGAATCCGGCCAGTTGCTGTTGTCCGCTTCTCGTCAGCACCAACCTCCTTCCTGTTGTGTTGTATAAGGGCAGTCCGTAGTTACCCGGATGAACAACTCCCCGTCTTCCGAATCCATCGTTACGGGTGTGGATGCATCGGAACACTCTCGAGAGGGCGACAGGAGTCGATCCGATGGGCACGGAGCCCTAGGGGTGTTGGGCGATGGGCGGTTTGCGCCTTGTTCGGACCGTTTCCTCTATTACCGAGGAAACTGGGGCGTGAAGACCTAGTAGTCGGATTTAAAACGTCAGCGTGAGGGCCCATTCGGAAAAGTGTAGGGACTATGCGAAGGAGGAGAGGCGAGCACACGGGGTCGCTGGAGTCGATCGGTCCGGACGAGGGGGGCAAATCCGGGAGGTCAGAAGTAAGCTGTCTCGCGAGGCCTTGCGGTACGGATGACAAGCGGGGGTCATACGCAGAATCGAACAAGGCGACACCGAATTTGGCTGCGACGGGCCGCGTCGGGGCCAGTATGGCGTAGGAGGGGCTGTTGAATGGTCGAGGGTGCCTGGGTACAAGGCCGCCGATGGTCTGGGCTTGGTCGTCGAGGCCGCACGGATGGAGGGACGGTCATCTCTGGCCGCAGCCCGACCCTGAGGCAGCCTGTCCAGCTTCCAAGTTCGCCCCCTCGTCGTCAGGCGGGGCCGGACTGGACGGCGAGCGACGCCGGAAAGACGAGACACCGGTCACGGGAGCCAACAGAGGCACGACACAGATCGCCATGGGCAGCGGGCAGGCAACGAAGGCAGCGGGCCAAGAACGCTACTCGGAAACAAGAGGTCGAGGTCGAGGTGGGAACGGACGCCGTTGCGGCCGAATCCACAAAACAGAAGCGGTCCGAATCGGCCGTTGCTGGTGAGAAATGAGGTGAGACTTACCGTCCGTTGGAAAACGGCTGCTGCCGATTCCGATTCGAACAAAGAGAGGAAAGGGGCCCCGAGGAGAGAGGTCCAGGTTCTGGGAGGCGTCGCGAGAAGCGCCGTGATGACCTCCGAATCCCGCTCTCTCGCAGCTCGCCTCTCGCGGAGCAACACACGGTCGGAGGAGGGGGAGGGAGGGAGGGCGCCGTGTCTGGCGATCGGGGACGGGCGGAGGCTAAAGTTCTTAATAAACAATGCTGCTGGCGTGGGGGAGACTGGGGGTGAAGCGACAGCGATCCGCTCCGGGGGGGGCGGCGCTTGTCTGGTGGCGGGCACGAGGGGTGTGGGTGCTAAAACGGCACCTGCAATCTCAGAGGCGATGCTGTGTGTTTGGTTGGCGGGTTCGCCTAAGCTCCCATGCAGCGGGGTCCTTTTTTCTCATTTTTGGCATACCTACAGTACTCCGTAAATACGGAGGAGTATCTACCATTGCAGTCCATGATCCCAGAGTTCTCGGCCGCCGACGACCGACGACCGACGCCCGACTTCCACCGTTTGACCTCCTAACGTCACCCCGACGGCCCCCGGGGACCCGTACAGCTCCCCTAATCGCCTTCCTCACGGCAGCAATCGTCTGAGCCCCAGGAGCAGAAGCAGATGGAGCGAGCAATGCGTCCGCGGGCGCATCCCAAACTCGCACCCTGGGACAGTGTTGCAAGTGCAAAAGAACGGACGGAGAACGGGTCCCAGGATGGATCCCCACAGTTCCATGTCTCGCCGACGCCATCAGACGTGCAGGTCATCCGGCGGCCAATAGTTACCGCTGGATGGGGGCCTGCATTAGCACTGGCGTCGTGCTGCAAGCCGCACGACCGTAACTTTACTTGGCCGCAGCGTCTTCAAGCGTCTTCAAGTCGAGCTGGGTATGTGTACTTCTTCATGCCCGTTTCTGCACCTTGGGCGTGGATGAAATAGCACTCGCTTTGTAAGGGGAAACCCACCGAACTGCAACCCGTACTCGTACTGGGGCTCGTACTTCGTCTACTAGCTCCGCTCATCTCGAGATGATAGCCACGCTCCACGGGAAGAGCCGCTAGTCTGGCTATCGGCCGCGACCGCGACCCATGGAAGGCTGTTCTTGCACCCTTGCGGACGGGACCGCGCAAACTACCACCCTTTCACATACTTCGAATGACCTCCATCCGTACTTCGGAATCTCCCATTTTCTGCTGACACGCGTTGTTTACTCCAAGGTGTCTCGCAGATATGTCCCGGTTTCGACTTCATGCGCCGTCTTTAGTGGCTGTACTGCTAAATTACCTAGTCGTCCTAGCTCGATCACGGCCCCAATGAGACGGGGCCATCCTCGCGCCCCCGACGAATGGGGGCTTTTATGCCCTGAAAGACCCCGGAAAGGCTGAAGTCAAGCCGGCAAACAGACGCCGTCTTACGCCCTCGACATCTCAACACCGTCGGCGTCGGCCGCCAGCGAGCAAAGCTCGAGTATGTCTTGCCTCACTCCGCCTGCCGCAAGGTTCTCCGCCGCTATCCGGCGGAAGGGTTCAGCTGACAGCGGAAATGGACACGCCCCGCGGCGGCGCCGTCCCAGCCTCCCAGGCCGGAGGACCTCCCGACGTCCGTGCTTTTAGCCGCGGACAGCGACTCATCTCGAGTCTACGGACACGGACTGCGTTGGAACAAGAACATCCCCTCATTCTTCATGGCGCACGAGCCTCAGAGGGTTTCCTGTCGACATCACAACGCCTTCGCCGAGTTGAATCGGCGATGCAGAACCCTTCCGATATCAGCACTCATGAAAGCAAGTCGCCGACGTAGCATCAGGATTTCGAACCAGTAGCGACTCCCGAGGTCCCCTGCAAGGCCCTCCATTGCGTCATCGCAGTCACAACCTCGTGGGCATGTCGGATCTCGGGGGGTTCTGGATGGCCTCGCTCACCTCGTCTTCACCCCACACCACGGCTTGGGATACTGCAACCCCAATGATACCCTCGTCATTCCGCTCGGCGACTTTAGGAAGAGAGTTCAAGAGACGGCAACTTTGACGAATGACCCCACGTTGTAGCGTCAATCACTGAGGCATGTCCAGTTCGACGGCCTATCATCAGAGCACTTGATTCTGTATTCTGCCAAAGACAGGTTGCATCCTCAAACCCGGCAAGGCAACGATCCACAGAGGGTCGCCCTCCTAGGGGTAAGAAGAATTGCCAATGCTCTCATGGCCCGGTCACATTCTGTGCCTGTACATCTATCTACCCGAGGCACCTTTGCACGGGAGACTGCAGCGGAATGGTCGCCCCCGCCTGGGGATATTCTCGAGAGACCCTATCAAGGTGCTGGCCAGGGCCAAATCTCGAGGACCTCACCGCTCCGCGCTTGACTGCTTGGTGTACACGCAACCCAAATAGAGGACGATATCCCGAGTATCACACTTCGGGGAGGGAGCAATAGCTCTTGTCTCCTAGCTCACCCAACTACTGATCGGTCCCGCCGCGGGCAAGGTCAGCAGCACCCTAACATGGATAGTCAGTCAGCCTCTGCGCCTCATGAACTTCCACTCAAGAGTACGAGGCCGGAAAGGTAAGACCAGTCTCGGCTCGCCTCAGCACCGTGTGAGACAAGCGCAGCTTAGACCGCCACCACACGGCGGAACCGGCTCGGCATGGGATCCGAGTTGAAAGTAGTCAGACAATGCCCCGGCGAGCCTGACGTGCGGCCGACTGCACGATGCCGCTGAGAAGTCACTCCATGAGGGCATGGCGAGAAAGCGAACGACGGTAGCCAGGCCTTGCTCCGTTTCGCATCTGGGGCAGAAACTGTCTTTGGTCGCCATCCCATGTCAGGTCGTTCGGGTCGCCGTGGGGGATGCAGCAGACCGGGAGGCGGTGGGCCTCTGGTGTCTGCAAACTACGGCCTGCACCACACCACCAGTTGCAGTAAAGGGGGGTCGCTAGGGTCGGTCATCGTCTCGCTGCGTGGCGGCCCATTGGCTGTTGGTTCCGCAGGTCAAGCCGCTTTGTCGACGCCAAGAAGCCGCGTGCAGACGATCTTCTCATGAGCCAAGCCGAAATCAGAGACCCTGAGGGCCGCCCAAGGCTCCGCCCTGATAGACCCTCCCGACCCTCTACTCGTAGACTTGGGATTCGCGATGCCGGCAACGGACCTTCTCGAACCACTCCCGCCCGTCCCGATCCCCTCAGCGGGCCATGCCCGTCGCCACCGACACACGGCCAATGGGAATGGAATGGCTCTGAGAGTCGTCCGAGTCGTCCTGCCGCCAGATGGCTTCAACTTACCGTATGCCATGCCGACGCCGAGCAAGGACCAACCGCAAAGAAACCCTAAGAGCCCGTACGTCCGAACGGTTGCGACGCATGGCCGCAACATCAAGCGCCGCTTTCGCCCACAGCGCGCTACCGGCGGTTGCTCCCAGAATTCTGTCTTGTGACTGGTTTCTCGCCTTCTGCGGGAGACCCCGACCCAGCGCCGGGTCACCGACAGGGTCTTTCGATCCCCGGCCATTCCCCGCCAGCCCGAACCTCAGGTCGGGAAGGCTCTTGACCTCGGCGACGTCGGACCTCTCCCCCACTCAACAACCACATCAAATCCAGGATCAGACGTCTCGACTCTTCTACTGTATGCAGGGCCTCCGCCGTGCCCACGGCCTCCCAAACGATGCACAGAAAGGCTCGACAGTTGTGATACGTCAATGCATTCTTTCACCGCTTCTCTCATTTCGCCAGATATGAAGAGAAAAGAAATCTTGTGCTGTGGGGTTGCCCCCGTGCATGAGATGTGCAGTTGTGTTTCGTCCACTCATGGCGAGGACTGCAAGCCGTGCATTTTGCAGCTCGTCTCGGTTTCACAGACGCTGGCCTCGCCGATTCACCGATTCGTACTGCTACACGGCGGTTAACGGCGGAGAGGGAGAGGCCGCAGAGTCCCACCGTGGCGGATCGTGGGTCTGCCAGATATGGCCTGGTTCACGAGGAGCGGCAAGGCAAAGCCGAGCGGATAGCGAACATACAAGCGCAGGCCTCAGAACCGGTCTCCAGCATCGGAGACCACGAAGCTCCCCCCCCAGATTCGAGGAGGACGAGGTACTGTACTGTGTAGTCCATCTCGGTCCATGTGCCGCTACGGCACCTGCCGAACCCTGCCCTTACGACCTCGCATGCCCGTTATAACACCGAAAAAGTTGCCTATTTCGGTATCCCGGTGTGTGTCGGACGAAAGACCAAGCTTCAGTCGGCGGACGTAAAGGTGGTGACTTCTCTTCCACATTCTCCAGAGCCATCCCGCCGAACCTCCATGCTCACCTGCTCCGATGCTCGGTCGAGGCTCCCGCGGTTTGTGCCTTGAACTCCCTCCGGGTCCGGTCTTCTCCACGTGTGCCGGGTCCTTGCGGAGCGGAGGACCCCGAAACCACCCAAGATCAGACAAATGCCAGTGGATGCACTTCGGCGGGTCAGCTACAATGACATCATTTCACTCCGGCGCTTTTTCTGGATCCGCTGGTTGACGTTCTGGCACGATGGGAGTGCAGTAGTACGTACGGCGAGGTGCATCCCAGCAGCATATTCCTCGTTCTGAATAGATCAGGCGCAGGTGGTAGACGCCGTCGGTGCCCCGCTATCCGAACTCGCTAGGACACTCGCCTCTCCTCTCCCTGTAAGTTGGTGCATAACACATACCGGATCACACACAGTAAGCTCTCCGCCATGTCAGCTTCCTAACAACGTCTCCGCACTGGCCGAGTGAGGCTCACAACGAACGGGTCGGCCAATGGTACTAGGCCGTGAGACTCGCCTGCCCACCACATGACCAGCCAGCTGATCAATGCCCTCTGATAGGGGGGCCGTCGGCGGGAGGGCGTCTACACCGCTGCAAACCGTCGGCGCGCTATGCCTCGTGTGCTGCGTGCGAAATCACATCTGTACCGTACTAAGCCGCGTAAGTGGACAGCTCTACGGAGTACGAACACTCGTACGAAACCCATGGCGTCGCGTCGGGAGGACGGGCAGCCAGAGGGGCCGGACCGACAGCGCCCCGCCGCCGGGCTGCCGTCGAACCAAATGCCGAAGGGTTGGTCTTGGCCGGGGATCTTGCCGCCCACGCGGCCCTTCCCAGCCATCAGGCGCCGTCCAACGGGCGTGAGCGCCAGGCCTGCGCGCCGGCGCGCCGTGGCGACGAGTGGCCCGCTTGAGGCTGACCCGCGCCCCAGACCGCCAGACGCCTCTGCCGGTGTGTGGGTTGACGCCCAATCGCGCACATCGCACCCTGCGATGCAGCCGGCTGGAGAAAGTTGCGGTCTGCGCGATGCCGCGAAGGACAGCGTGCGTTAACTGTGATGCTGTGATGCCGGCTGCAGGTGGCTTCTGTCCGCTCCGCCGCCGGGCCGTTTCCTCGGGGGCGCCGCAGCCTCGCCTTTCTCCGTGGTGGGTCCCTCCCCAACGATGGGTGTGCCGTTTGGAGCCGCATACAGGCAGCTGGACGGCGTGGAAGATGCGGTCTACAAAGACGGTGTTACCTTGAGCCTCTTGCGTCGGGCTTTGCTGGTGTCTGAGCTGGCGACCTGCTTGGTCAGTGGCTTGCTACTCCGTATGGACAGACGAAAGGCCCGCTTCCGTGTGGACACGGCGATGCGAGGCCTTATCTCTCCGCGCAGCTGTTCGACAAAACGAGAGGTCATCCGACGAGCTACAAGACAAAGACTCTCGCGGGCTCGTCTTGCATGCAGTGTTACATTAGTCTCTAATCTTCGAACACAGCCCATCACGTACTTTTCCCCGTCATCTCCTGACAGGGGCCGGTGGTGCTGGCGAATTCTTGCGCAGGGCGGGACCCGGAATCAAGGGGGGGTTCTTGTCCTTGACGGAACCCCGAGGCGGGGCGACTGGAGGCTTCACGCCCTTAGCCAGCACCGGAGGAACAGGGGGGTTCCTGTCCTTGACCGTAGCCAGTCGGTCCAACGCGCGGCCCTTGTCCAGCGCCCACGCGCCCAGGATATCCATCCGGTAGCGCGACCCGTAGATGCGCACCTTGGCAAACCCGCTCTGGAACAAAGACCGGGCGACGCCGTCCCACAGCCGCGCCAGCGCCTGGCGCATGTGGCGGAACGGCGCCGTGAGCAGGTGCTCCTTGTCGTAGGCGGCGCGGCGCCGGGCCTCGTCGGCCGCCGCCCGCTGCCGCGCCGCCACCTGCTTCCCGTCGAGCGCGTCGACGCGCCCGAAGAGGTGCAGCGGCCACGGCAGCACCAGGTCGGCCGGCGGGATGAAGATCTTGCGCGGCGGCATCAGCGGCAGCGCGCTGGTCGACGTCACCTCGAGGAACAGAGGCGCGCCCGTCGCCTGTGCCCGCTGCTGGACGGCGCGCCCGCCCAGCGCGATGGCCTGCGGCGCCGAGATGGCGCGGACCGAGGTGATGATGGCCCCTGAGTTGCGGGACAGGATGCCGCCGAAGCCCACTAGCACGATGCACACAACGCTGAAGAGCTTGGCCGCCCAGCCGGGGAGCTCCGGGTTGGGCAGGACGAGGATGGTGTAGTAATTGATCAGACCGAACGATATCCAGAGCGTCGCCGTGGTGTAGGTGCCAAAGCGGTACCAAAACGGCGACGGTGCCTCGTAGAGGATCGTCGGTTCGGCCTTCGAGGCCAGTATTTCGGCGAAGGACTGGGTGTTAGGTGCAAGGACGGGTGGAGAGACGGCCCTGGCGGGTTTTTCGGCGAGGCGGAAGTGTGAGGAGTGAAATCCGCGCCATATATGACTTCGGGAGGGTCGAACGGCGCGGGCGCAGAGGACGAGGAGAGGTCGTGGGGAGCTACCGCGGCATGGCGGAGCTCTGGATCCCGCGCGGAAGATTTCGCGCAGGATGCCCCTTGAGAAGGACGACATCTTGCGGGTTTGTCAGTAAATCCTAGCTCAGGTGGGTAGCAAGTAAGTTGCAGAGGAGTCTCACCATGAAAATGAACCTTAACAAACGCTCAATGGCACGCGCTCTGCGGTTGCTGCAAAGCTCGGGACCCGCATCCCTCAAAAGTTGAGGCTGATGCGGGAGGGCGGCACCCGCATGTGGTCCGTGCACCCGTCAACGTTTCCCAACCGACCCGATGCGAAAGTTCTCCGTCTTCAGAGCTTCCAACACCTGACGGTCGGTCAATTCGGTATTGACTCGACCCGCCAACGATGGCCTCTCTCGCGGCGGCGTGCCGCACCTCGGCTCGTCTGGTGAGCCGCACATTGGCTTATGATGCCAGCTCCAGAGGTTCGTGGTTGCAGTCCTAACCACCCAACCCCGACAAAATCCCGCTCACCAAGTGCAAGGCTTCCGATCCTCCGCACGGGCACTGGCCGCCCAGAACTTCACGATGCCGGCCCTGTCGCCGACCATGACGGAGGGTAGCATCGCAGCCTGGCGCGTCAAGGAGGGCGACAAGTTCGCCGCCGGCGACGTGCTGCTCGAGATCGAGACGGACAAGGCCACGATGGACGTCGAGGCCCAGGAGGACGGCTTCCTGGTCAAGATCACACAGGGCGACGGGAGCAAGGGCATCCAGGTCGGCACCCGGATTGCCGTGCTCGCCGAGGAAGGCGATGATATAAGTTCCCTGGAGATCCCGGCCGAGGAGCCCCCCCAGAAGCAGACGCCGCAGGCCGCAGAAGCGGCACAGGAGACGGCGCAAAGCTCGAAGCCGGCCGAGGCGGCTCCGTCCGAAGAGCCGTCACCTGCTCCCAGGAGGGAAGGAAAGCCGCAGAAACAGACGTACCCCTTGTTACCGTCGGTGGCACATCTCATGAAGGAGAACGGCCTCGACGAGTCCAAAGTCGAGGAGATGACGCCGACTGGACCCAACGGGCGACTGCTGAAGGGCGATGTGCTGGCGTATCTTGGCAAGGTCAAGGCAGAGGTCCCCTCCGGCGTCTCGACGCGTTTCGAGAAGCTGTCGCACCTGGATCTCAGCAACATCAAGGTGGCTCCGGCCAAGGCACCCGAATCGAAGAAGGCGGACACCCCGGCCGCCGCCCCGGCCGCGCCCGCGGCGCAGAGCCTGTCACTCACCCTTCCCGTCTCCCTCAAAGAGGTGGCGAAGGTTCAGAAGAAGATTCAGGACACGCTAGGCGTCTTCATGCCTCTCTCCGCCTTCATCACAAGGGCGGCCGATCTTGCCAACGACGAGCTTCCGCCATCCGCGGCGGCGAAACCGACCGCGGACGAGCTGTTCCACCAGGTGCTTGGACTGGACAAAGCCGGCCCGGTCGCCTCGCGCGGCTTCTACTTCCCGCAGGTCGACGCCCTAACACCCACTTCCTTCACGGCCCAGAGACGGGCCGGCCGCAAGTCGGACATTATCGACATCCTCGCTGGCCGGGCGAGGGCAACACAACCGCGCTCTAGTTTGACTCCAGTGGGCATCTCGCCCGGCGTCAATGCCTTCAGCCTCACCGTGCCCAAAGCGGAGGAGACGAGGGCGATGGCGTTCCTAGAGAGGATAAAACTGGTACTCGAGAATGAGCCAGGGAGGCTGGTGCTATGACCCGTCGGCGGAGGTGGGCTGTGCGGGTCCTTCTGTATCATACTATCGTCACATACACTATCTGCAGGCCATGGGACGCCGAATTTAGACGCACGGCGGTGGTTATGCTGTTGTTCACTCGTCGATCAATCAGTAGTCTGCCGTTCGGGTACGCGATTAGCAAACATCATTATTAAAACGAAAGCCAACGAGTGCCTCCATCTA
>Ga0247777_1000113_pt1 | contig 19850 bp, 17 predicted proteins | sample UWRJL154409C5_FD_179937 | JGI IMG/M metagenome (GOLD analysis project Ga0247777, IMG submission 179937) | Plant litter microbial communities from Arlington Agricultural Research Station in Wisconsin, United States - UWRJ-L154-409C-5 | ecosystem: Environmental > Terrestrial > Plant litter >...
CCCTGCGGCTGCCCAGGCTGTTGAGGGTGCTGGCCCTGTCCCATGCTGAAGGAACTACCATACTGCTGGGGGCCAGGTCGCACGCTGTTGCCGCCGAGGAAGGAGTTCGAGCCCGAAAACATGATGACAACGAAAGCGGCGATGACGCGGCAGGACGTAGTCTGCAAGGGGAGAGCGCCAGGTGCTGCTACGTGCTTCGAAATGGGCGAGCCGATCGCCCACTCACCGAAGTCGCGGGGGGAGGCTGAAAGGATGTGTCCAGAATAAAAGTTCGACGAATACGCCTAGCAGGAAGAGTTGGGTGGGGAAAGCGACGAAGCTGTCGAGGTTGCGTTTGAACAGCTGAAGGTGGACCGCTGGGCGGCTGGAGGAGGTCGGGGCCAAATTAACTTTATTGGGCATGGAACACTGGGGTTCAGCCTCGCACGGACATTTTGCCCGAGGATTAGGCGGACAGGTTCGAGTGGGCCGATGCCCCGTTGTCTCGCCCGTCGGACCTCTACGGAGTAGCCTCACGACAACCGGCCAATTTAAGGCCGCCGACAAATCAAGCGGATGATCACAGCACGGGAAACTCTGCGTTCTTGGGAGTTATATCTGCACACTTAGAGATAACTTCGTACGAGCCGGTGCTCTTATCTACTCAATGAATCCACATGGAAGGGCTTTGTCGTTGGCCCCGCTCGCGCCTCGTGTCAACCCGTGCGGGATCCTTGGCATGAGGCCTTCCCATCCGAAACTGTACCCATTCGTCGCTCTCGCGGGTGCAACACTACGCAGTACAAAACCTGGTTTGCCCTAGTCGGCGTCGCCCCATCTATCCCCGAGACTTTGTCCCCTCCTCAGTGCGTGGCCACGGCGGGGAAGTTTGCCGTTTCCTTCGCGACCCAGCCCTTGATGTCGAGCTTAGAGGTTGCCAGGGCCCCGGACAGCCCAAACTGGGTCTTGATGCCATCGGCACGATGAGTCGAGTTGATGTTCTTGACTAGAACAATCTGGTAGCAAGTCGCGCTTCCTTGGCGGGAGATAATGGTAGAGTAGGCAAGGAAGAACTCCCAAATCTACATTCTCCGAGTTAAAAGAATATTCCCCCCCCGAGAATGGTGGATGCGGGCAAGGGTCGGTGGGCACTTACGCGAAACCATCTTTTGCCGTACTTGGCCTCAACCTTCTCACGGTTGGCCATCCAGTTCCGGTACCAGCGCCAGAGGGTGGCCGAGTAGTGCACTCCAATAGTGTCGATGGACTTGACCTCGAAGCCAGCACCTTCCAGCCAATCCACAAAGTATCCTAGAGGCGTCGAGGCATCGGCGCCGGGGAAGATGTGCTTGTTCATGAACAGGCCCCAGATCAGGTCCTCAAACTGCCAGGGCTTCCGTAGGCCAGCAATCTGGAGGAAGAAGACGCCGTCGTCATCCAGCATGTCGTAGACCTGCTTGCAGAAGGCCTGGAAGTGCCGGATACCCACGTGCTCCGCCATCTCGAGACATGTGATTTTGTTGTAGCGGCCTTCGGGGACGGGGATATCTCGATAGTCCATGCAGAGAATCTTGCTTTGCTGCTCGGTAATGCCGGCCTTGCGGAGAGCGTTGTTGCCCCAGGCTGTCTGGTTGCGCCCCAGAGTGATACCGGTCGTCTTGGCGCCGAAGTGAACGCTGGCGAATCGCGCGAGGGTGCCCCAGCCACATCCAATGTCTAGAAGTCGCTCCCCTTTCTTCAGGTCGATCTTCTCGCAGACGATGCTGAGCTTGTTGTCCTGGAGTTGTTCGAGCGTCTCCTCCGTCTTGAGGTCGCTAATGATGCCTGACGTGTAAATCATACGAGGACCGAGGAACCAGCCGTAGAAATCGTCCCCACGGTCGTAGTGATCGCGTACTTGTTCCTCGTCTGGCAGTAACAATCAGCGTCCGTGCCACAAGCGGGCAAGAATTAAGCAAAGGTTGATGCACCATACCTTGAGAACGGGAGTGCATGATAACTTCGGGGACCATGCCGAGAAGGAAGTACTTGAGAACGTTGATGGTGAGCCGGAAGTTCGCCCAGTCGTGGCGGTACTCCATGACCTCGAGACAGTCGCCGTTAAAGTCGACATCACCGTCAAAATACAGCTCGTGGAAAGTCTCCATAGGGATTTTGATCTTGCCATGGTACTTGGCCTTGTCGCCGGGCTTCTTGAAGGTGAGGTAGTGCTCGATCGGGCGGCTGGGATGCCTTGCTTTCTCGTTCTTGCGCGGGCTGATGGATGACACAATGATCCAGTAGCCGGCCAGCAGAGGGACAGTGGTGAAGAGGGCGAAGAAGAGGGTCGTCTTGGTCCCCCCGCCGATTTTCCATGCCAAGTACAAGGGGACGCCGACGAGGACGCCAATCACCAGCTTATACGAGAAGCTTTCGGATCCGGCGCCGTCGGCAGGAAGGGGTCCATTCTTGATAGTAGGGTACTGTACTCTGTTGTTAGTAGGGTGTGATCCTCGCTATCGAGTCTCGTGGGGAGCTTCAGACGCGGAGAGGCGCCTACTGATGTCGTGCGAACACCGCACTCTTCAAACTTCTCGAAAGTCGGTGTGGGAGCCTTTGGGGTTTCGATGAATTCGAACTCGGACTCGCTGCCCGTTACACTATGCGGATTGGACATCCTGAAGGTCCTCCGCAAGGTGGAGGGGCAATTGGCCTTTGGTTGGAGAAAAGGGTACAGGAGAGAAGGGAGGGAAATTTTTCGTGGGGGGCTACCTCTGCCTAGAGCTCCCGCCATTCACCTCAACGACGGGATGGTTGGGATGCCTTGGCGTCCGAGCGCCGCTTTCCAGACCAGGGCCGAAGACGAATCCGACTTGTAAAGTTAAGTGGCTTGAGAGTGGCTTGCTGCTCACTGTGCCGCAGCCTGACAGACGGAGACCAACGGCTGGGGATCGATGTGCCTTCCGATCGTGACGCTTCACGGAGTAGTCTGTGGACTCGGTGCTTGTCCTCGCCAGAGACGACTCGAGCGGCTTACAACCAATGGATGCATGGCATCCGATGATACGCGAAGGTAGTATGTAGTAGTACGGTATACATGCGCTCCAAGCCCGCGCCGAGTCGTCAGTGCTGTGAGTGCCTGTGTCGATGCCTCGAACCGGTTTGTCCCAAGAGTTTCTCCCTGTCTCGCTCTTGTTTGTACGAGTCGGGGTGTTTCTCGCCCCGTCGAAGCTTGTCCTTCCTCTCGTCCCTCCGATAGTCGTCCAGCCTCGAGCGAGAGTTGTGGTTTCCTTTGCTCCCGCCTTTCTGGTTCCATGCACCCAGCTCTTCCTTCCCATCCAGCCTCTTTGCGCCTAGGCCCATATGAGCCGGCCGTCTCTCAGCCTGCTTGACTTTCTCCGACAGTTTCCCATCCCAACCCATGCCGCGCAACATGACCATTCCAAAGTCCTCTGACATGGCGTCGTAGTCCTCAGTGGTGGACTCTTCCGCGGCCCCGCGCGTGTCTCTCTTGAAAGCGTCGGCCTCCGAGTCCAGCTTCAGCCTTCGGCCACCCACCAGTATGGCATCATCGACTGCGGTTGCGCCAACCTTGTCAGGTTCACCGTCCACATTCGTGCCGTCCCTGGAACTCTGCTTGGAGGTTGTGACTGCTTGGCCATCGCGTCGCGTCGGTGAGGCATTCCGCTCTGTTCGATGCTTGACCGGTGTTCCTCGTTTGGCGACTGTCAAACCCCACTTGATGGGCTGCTCGCTGGCTGCAGGTCCATCTTCCAAGAGCGGACCATCGCCGCTGCCGTGTGGATGCCCATTCTGAGGCGCAGTCGAACTCACACCCAGCTGGCTGGCTTCTAGACGTCCACGTTGAGTGCGTCGAAGCAGAAGTCGTGAGGTATCCTCCGTCTCCGCACCGTCGTCCCCAAAGGCAGTGATACGTTCGTGCTCCCCTTGGTGATGCTGAGTGCCTTCGTCTGAGTCAGACTCGGCATTCAAGGCATGGTGAGCTCGGTGGCGTTTTCCCAAGCTGGACTTGGGTAGCGGTCTAGAGACCGTTTTGACGTGCGTGGAAGCGGCCTTGAATCTAACTGCCACGCGGGACGGTTCAGCGGCCTCTGAGCCAGGCATCTTGTATCGCAGCGATCGTGCTTGTAGTCGTTCGAAGTGGAGCGGCCAGGTGTTCGGGTTCAAAGACGGTTTTCTGGGCAGAGAACTCTCGGGCAAAATAGCGGGAGGCAATACGGAGGATCGGGAATTCGCGACTCCAACAGTCCAAACGGAACTGGATGATGTGTGGATGTGGCGCATGAGTTGAGTCTGGCGAGTCTGGCAAGCTCATACTCGCTGGTTGGAAACGGATCAAGCCACATTTGCCACACGGCGAAAGGCAGCAAGCCCCTGAACAGAAGGGGTGCAATTAAGTAAGTTTACACCCCCCTTCAAGTACTCTGCAGCCTGTCGCTCCAAACCCCCAAAAGGGAAAGATTGGGATTATTTTGGAGGTGAAAGGAAGGCAGTGAGTTTGGGTTAAGGCTTTGGTATCTATTCAGGATATGAAGTTTCCTAAGTAGTACTCTGTAGACACCATGACGGTCCAGTCGGCAACTTGCCAGTGGCCATGCATGGGTGCTCAGAGAGTCAGGATTGAATGCCACCATTGGTACTAACATACCTATCGTAAAGTTACATACATACTGTACCTACTGTGATTTGTACCCCTCCATTCTCTCCTTTCCACTACTGTATGGGGCGGGTACGGAGTAGTATGTGCCTGCTGAGAAAGTACTGGAAGCAAGGCAGGTAGGTACTTATCTTGCCCTGTAAAGTTACTCCATAGCACCATTGTCCCCCAGGCAGCCAATTACCCCACTAACAATTTTCTTGGTTGGACGCGACAAAGGCAGCTGCAATTTGACTCCTAGGCTCGCTAGGCCGTCTTTCACAGGGTGCACCACGGGCGCTTTTCCTAAAGGTCGCCTATCTCTGATAACAGAATCCCGCCCAGCACAGGCATCCCGAACCACCTGAAGACATCACGAAAATTTGGGTGGTCGTTGTCGCGACTGTCAACGCCCAAATCAATTAGAACACCACAACCCAATCAGTTCTATCGATTCTGACTACTCGCACCATCTCCGACGACCCATATCAACCTGGACGACCATCCGTTTCGACAGAAAACGGATGTCGCGGCCACTCATGACATGACTGAGGTCGGGCCCGCCGACCACTTGAGGCTTCTGCGATCAAAGCAGACAGAATGCAGGTGAGTTTGGCACTAGTAGATAGAGCAGATTTTTTGGATCATTTTAGTATCCATATTTGCATACTGACGACTGCCAGCTCAATCAGGACCGCGCGCAAGAGGAAGTTGCGCGAGCTGTATTCTGTCGCGACCGACTCCAATGCAGCACCCAACCCGACCTCTGGGGATGGAAATGCGACGAGCACTCTGCCGCCAGAATTAAGCTTTCTACTTGATTCTGAACTCCTACGGTAAGCGGCAACTCGAATCCACACTCTTTCTTGTGTCCACTGATGCTAATGACAGCTCGCAGAGGACGGTCGACTGGGGGGCACAAGGCGACAGACCGACAACAGTCGCATAAAGACGCGCTACATCGCTTTCTTGCAACTTCTGCTGAGTCTTCAACCGAGATTAATGGACTTCTCAAAGGGAAACCAGTTCTTGGGAGCAGCAGCCGTCCAAACGGGCCCTCGACAGCTGGCCGCCATGATGTCAAGGGTGATGAAGAGTCAGCGGAACGAACCCCACGAGTCAAACATTCAGAAGCAGTGGCAGCAGTTCAGCCCCAGATCACTGCCAACACTACTAGCGTCCAGCACGATACATCACGCCAAGACCAACTCCTACATTCTGGATCTAACAGCTTGGGCACCTCCACCCTGATCGATCCTACACAAACCCCAGTGGAGACAGATCTGCCTACTGTCGAACCGCAGCCTAGTCTTCACACGAGGAAACAAGGGGAGGAGAATGGGGCAAAAGCAAGACCGAACGTCCACCAGGCCCAGGGGGGCAACAGGGAGTATCAGCATGGTCGGGTCGATTCCAAGTCTGCTATTATCCAAACATCTCCTGGCGGTACCTCCCATGAGGTCGTGGATATCGACCAAGCGAATGAGGCAATCAAACCACTGGACCAGCACCCTCTTTCCACTCAAGCTTCACCCGGCGACATGGGCAAACTGGCAGATGGTCTCTCTTCCCCTAGCTCTACAGCTCAGACCGCAACCACACCGGCAATTCATGACGCCTCCACGGATACCAGTCCCGACAATGCTGGCCCACAGTATGGCGACCGGGATGACGCCAAGTCAGAGCCAGTTGATACTCCACCGGCCCAGGACGACACTCCATCGCCGGCGGTTGCTCCCAATAGCCAAGCTGTGACAGCAGCAACCTCGACGTATTCGACAGCCGGGCTCGGGCTCCAGCCGAAGCATAGTGTCGAAGCCCAGCTCTTGCAAGAAACGGAAGCGGCGCACGCAGCAGAAGATGGTCTTCTCCGCTCAACCACGGTGGCTGCAGACGACGGGCTGCCGGCCGTTGATCAACAACAGGTTTCCCGTCTGCCTAACCGTCCACCGTCCCCGGCGCAGTCCGACAACGTTGGCCTAACTTCCCACGATTCTCATTTGACATCAACGAAGCCTCCTAACGGGCGACACTCGTCGACGTCGCAATGCGATGGCATAGACGAGGGCATTCCCGGCGGCCAGGGCACTACCCCACTATCTTCAGCACGAGCCTCTATCGCCGAACCGAACCCAGCGCCTCCGGGTCCGACCAGTACCTGCATGTCGGTCCCTGAAAAGGCCGTCACGCGAATGTCATCCGGTGCCATTCGACAAAAGTCGGTTTCGGAGTTACTAGGGAGCCGCCGAAAATCGATCATCTCGCCACAGAGCCTTCCCGCCCCCGGAGAGCACAATCGAGAGCCGGGAGCGCCGGGCGCCAGCACTACCTCAGGGATACAAGCACTCATCGCGAAGAGTAAGACGAAAGGAAAACCCAAGGCCACGACAGTGGTCTTCGGGCCGCAGCAGCGGCGGGGGGCAGACAACGTGGAACCCGCCAAACCCTCAGCGTCTGGCCAACTCTTTGCCAAGGATTACTTCACGCCGCTCTTCATCCAGAACTTTGCGCAAAATTCCAAGTCGATCAAGCCTATGGATCAACTCGTCAACCAGGCCCACAAGACGGTGTCGGGCGCCGATCTACAGGCGGTGGCCCTGGACAACCAGGCCTGTCGGGTGTTGAAGCGGGTTTACGCTTTGCAACAGCAGGACAAGTGGTCTTTGCGACAGCCCATCCGATGCCCCGAACCCCCCAGGCAACCGTCGCACTTGGATGTGCTCCTTCAGGAGATGATGTGGATGAGGACTGATTTCCGTGAAGAGCGGAAGTGGAAGGCGGCCATAGCTCGAAACCTTGCCCGGTCCTGCGCCGAATGGGTCTTCTCGACGCCTGAGCAAAGGGAGGCGTTGCAGGTCACAGCCGTTATCCCTGGGGCCGACGAGAACGGCTCGGCGGACGCCGCCGTCACGAACGGGGTTGTCGTCGACGACGGCGAGGGCGCCTCCCCGACTCCGGACCTGGTCCCTTCAAACGACTCCGACTCCGTCCCGGACTCGGACGAGTTATTGGACGGATTTAACGACGCGAAAGCTCCGTCGGCCATCTTTGCAATGACGAACAAGGACCTGGTTTTTGGACTCCAATCGTCGCCAGCTTCTGAGCAGCTTCTGGGGCACCTGCCAACATATGGAACACCACTGAAGGTGCCCCGGTCCGACCTCCCCGGCCTTGAGGGCGATCCGGACTCTCGTTGGCGCAGACCAGCGCTGCCTCTGAGCAAGTACGTCGAAGGGCGGCTTCAGCTGAAAGAGAGCCGCCCCCCAGCGAAGCGCAGTCGATTCCAGTACTGCGAAGAGGACGAAGACCACGATGCCGAGGATGCCAGCCTCATGCCGGACGCGGAGCCAAACATCTCGCCCACAATCGAAAGGGAGAACCGGGACATCGCTCTGTTCAAGCCAGAGATGAAGGCGGTGCGCGATCGCCTCCACGCAGGCCACCAATTCCGCCCACCTACCGAGCATCCTATGCCTTCGCAGAGCTTCTACGAAAGCAGACCCGCTTCTCAGTGGACGTACGCCGAGGACGATCAACTGAAGGCTCTGGTGCGCGAGCACTCGTACAACTGGTCACTAATCGCCAGCATCGTATCCAGTCGATCTATTTTCTCATCCGGGCCGGAACGTCGTACGCCGTGGGAATGCTTCGAACGCTGGGTACACCTCGAGGGGCTGCCAAATGACATGGCCAAGACCCAATACTTCAAGACATATCAACACCGAATTGAGGCCGCCCAGCGGGCCATTCAGGAGCAGAACCAACGGGTTACCCATGTAGGCCCGAACGGACCGCTTACCCCCGGGCAACGGCGGCGACCTAGCACATCGGTCAGGGTTGAGCGCCGGCGGAATCAGAAGCACCTGGCCATGATCGATGCCATGAGGAAGCTGGCCAAGAAGCGGGAAGCGGCGTTGCAGAAGTCGCAATACAATGCAAACATGGCGGCGTCGCGTAAAGCCAACGAGCCAGCACAGAGGCCGCAGCAAGCAACCAAGACACCCAGGGAGTATAGCCTCATGCGCTGGGAGCGCGATCAGCAGCTAGCCGAGAAGATGGCACAGCTCGCGCAGAGACAGTCGGAAGCCCATCGACGCGTATGAACCCAGCGCCCCAACCCCACGAAGCCTACTGACACGACGAAGCAGATGATGGCTCGCTCCCAGGGAGGGGGCATGGCGGCGGCCACCGGTACATCGACACCGGTACCCTCTCAGGTAGCGGCCCAGATGGCGGCAAATCCCCTGGCTGCCACGGCTCGTCCCAGCATCCCCAACCAACTCGCTGTTCCGGGACAGGCCCGGCCGAGAATGCCGATGCAAGCTCCGCCGAATGCCATTGCCGGCGTTCCAGCTCATATGGGTGCTGGCGGGCTCGTGCCCCCCCTACCTATGAACGGGATCCCCCAAGCTCAGATGCAGGCCATGCAGAACCAACACAGGATGCAGATGGCCAACTCGCAGCCAGACATGCACCTTGTCCTGCAGGCCCGCCGGATCCAGGACCAGCAACGGGCGGCCGTTCAACTTCAGCAACAACAGCAACAGCAAGCCGCCCAGCAGCATGGCCCTCCGCAACAGGCCTATCCGCAGCCGGCCCAGCAGCCAGCCCAGACGATGCCGCAGGGGGTCGGGGGCATTCAGGGGTCGCCGACCGGGATGCGGCCGGCGTTGAACGGCATCAACCAGCAAAGTTTCATGGCAAACGCGCAAGCCATCATGGCATCGTTCAACGCCGCGGGGGGCGGCAGCATGTCGGCCCCGCCCACTGGTCTCAATATGCCCTCTGTAGTTGCGGGTTCTCCCCGAGCAGCCGTCGCGCAGCCGTCACAACTCCCACCCGGCATGGTGAACCACTTGCGAGAGATGGAGGCCCAAGCCAAGGCGAAACACCCCAACATCACAGCAGAGCAGGCGCGCAGCATCGCATTGAACAACTACCAACAACTGATGGCTTTGCAACGGCAAAACGCAATCGCGTCGGCTTCCGGGGGAACTTCGCAACAAGGCGGAGTGAATGGCATGACGAGCACTGGACCCCATGCGTATGCTCAGCATCTGCGGGCCCAGCAACAGGCCCAAGCGGCTGCAGCAGCTGCTGCACAGCAGCAACAGCAGCAACAACAACAGCAGCAGCAGCAGCAGCAGCAGCGCGCAACACATCATCAGCGCCAGGCAAGCTCCGGGACGGCTTCGGCGCCGAAATAGTCCTTGTGGGATAGACAGTGGGTGGAGGTCATCCCGAGGAGCCAGCGCAGCATACCACGTCAAAGGAGGCGAGTGAGGCGGGTCACGGAGTGGCCGTCAGCAAGCGCCGTTGGGTTTAAGACCCGCCGTGGGGAATGCAGATATTCAGAGGTGGCACTCCGTAATCCACGTGTTTATAATAACCAACAGTGAAACTCTAAAAGGGATATCATGCCTCCCTGCGAGCCTACCTCATGGTTCATCGCGACAAGGTGCTATTGTTGCAGGACAATCCATGCTGCTTGCGGAGTCCTCCGTACAGAGCGCGTACTCCGTACTGTCGGGTAGATGGTGTACTGGATGGACAGTACATACATACTCCGCAGAGATCGCTGATTAGATAACGCCAGGGTCAATTTTTTTTTTGCCGCCCCGACCTCCAAGTTGCCGTCCCCCACCGATGTGCACCCATCAAACTTGTAAACAGTGTCGTCCGAGTCCCAACCTTTCAACAACCTCAAGCGGAACACCATGGCCAAGCGGAAACGAGACTTTCCTTCCACCCAGGCCCAGGAGAGGCCGTCCCCGGTGGCCAAGCGTGTCAGGGACGGCGGCCCCGACCCCCATGACGACTCCCTCACGCTACAGCTGGTAGCGGGGTCGTACGACCGTGTTCTGCACGGCATCACGGCGACCATGAACAACAGTTCTGTCCAGTTCGCCGATACATTTCTCTTCGACGCCCATTCGTCGGCCATTCGCTGCTTGGCCCTCTCGCCCCCGTCGACCCCGGTGGCGGGGCAAGACCAGAAGGTGATGCTCGCGACGGGAAGCAGCGACGAGAAGATCAACATATACAACCTGTCGGCGCACCCCGCGCGCCGGAAGACAGAGCAGGTCTTATTATCGTCCATGGCGCCGCGGCCGATAGCCGAGAGCTCCAAGAACCGCGAACTTGGGACACTGTTGCACCACTCGTCCACGGTCACGGGGCTCTATTTCCCGACCAGGTCCAAGCTACTCTCATCGTCCGAAGACTCGACGACGGCAGTCGTCAGAACGAGGGACTGGTCGCTCCTCTCGACTATCAAGGCCCCGAAACCCAAAATTCACGGGCGCCCCAGCGGCGACACGGCAAGCCTGGGCGGCACCCCTAGCGGCATCAACGACTTTGCCGTGCACCCAAGCATGAAGCTCATGATCAGCGTCAGCAAAGGCGAGAGGTGCATGCGGCTTTGGAACCTGGTGACGGGAAAGAAGGCCGGTGTGCTAAACTTTGCGCGAGGGATGCTCGAGGATGCCGGCGAAGGCAAGCACGCCACGGGCGAGGGGCGGAGGGTAGCCTGGGGCCGCTGTGGCGATGCCGATGAGTTCGCCGTCGGCTTCGACCGCAACGTTGTCGTCTTTGGCATGGATAGTCGGCCGAGGTGCAAAGTCATGGCTGATTCGAGGATCAAAGTACATCAATTCGCCTATCTGTCGCTCAACGGAGAGACGGGCGAGGCGGCTCTGGCCGTCTCGACAGAGGACGGGAGGATACTGTTCGTTTCGACCCGGGCCGAGCACCTGCAGCACGAGAAACAACCAGGCACCGAAACGGTGGTCTTGCCAGCAGCGCGCGTCGTTTCGCAGTTGGGGGGCGCGGCTGCAGGCATCTCCGGACGCATCAAGGATTTCGTCGCGCTGCCAACGACGGATAAGGACGCCCGGACCGGATGGATCATAGTGTCGGGAGGAAGTGACGGCAGCATACGAGTCTGGAGAATCACGGCCGACGATATCCGGTGGGGCGAGGGCGGCGAAGCCGGGCGGCAAGTGGGCACCCTCCAAGGCACCTATGAGACGCAAAACCGCATAACCTGCTTGGGCGCTTTCATCATGATACCCAGGCCAGAAGGGGCCGGCGGCGAAGACAGCGAGGATGAGACCGACGAGCCCGATGAGCGCTCTCGAGGCGGCTCTGGGACGGACGGGGAGGAGGATGGCGACTAAGAAGGAACTTGAACAACATGGTGACAGTTCACCCTGCTCCAGGCTGTTGGGAGGTCCAATGGCCGGCCGTCATGTGCCAGATCCCTATTTAATTAGGTAAATACCTAACTCACCTACCTCGCTGAGAAGTAAGTTACGGAGTACTCTCGTACAACCTAGTACGGAAATCCCACCCAGCCACGCGAATGAGTAACGTTAGGGGTGGAGGGTGGCAACGGTCGGCGAAAGTGGCCCGGTGGGTGCTTGGAAATTGCCCTTGTCCCGAGTGGCTGCCGCCGTGCAGCGGAGCTGCAGTGATGGAAGTGTGGGGAAATCCCTGGGATGAAGGGCATGTGAAATTTGCGGCGGAATCGCGCCCACAGGCCGGAGCGGACAGGGGGGGGGGGTTTCGGGGTTGAGACAGCGGCTTCCGTAACATGTCCTCGGTAAACGTCGCTGTCGGCTTCGGTCTCGGATCCCCACACAACCTCTCACCTATTCTTCTTGCCGATGCAAATAAGGTGAGAATCGAAGTATCGGTAGCCCAGCAGTGCGGCTTTTCATAGCCGCGGCAAAGTCCACGACCGCCTGCTCCGTCTTCTCAAAGGCTGCCAGGGGACACGGAAGCGATTACTCGCGTCCAAGATGGGCCCCTTTTGACGACCAAGCCGAGTCAGACGGCGCCGACCACTTGCGTAGTATAAGGCGACACACTTCCACCGGCTCCGCATCCCAGAAACACGAAACACGACGGAACTCGAACCGCGCGACCCCCCTCGCCCTCCGCCCTTGGCCCTTGGGAGGCGGGATTCCCAACGCATCACCAACGCTACCCCGATCCAGACGACCGACCTCGCCGACCCAGCCGAGCCATCTACCATGTCTACCGGCGGGTCTGCCAGCGGAGGTGCCGGACCCCCCCTCTACCGACCCATTCCGCACCGGCCCTTTGATCTCAACGTCAGCGGCCTAACCCCGCCAGAGAAGGACTCGCCGCCGCCCAGCCCCGGATTCAATGCTTCTCTACTCAGCACTACGGCTGCGGGGGCCTCGCCCGAAGAAACAGTCAGTCGCGCCGCCTCGATGCTGAACCTCACAGCGTCGACTCTGTTCGGCATCTACAGCCCCGCCACGAGCGCCCGGGGTTTCGAGGCTTACCACGATCGCGACGAGCCCGGCACGCCGTGGGGTACCGGTGCCGAGACCCCGGCCAAGCGGCCGAGTGTGGACGGCGAAGGTGACGACGGCGGCGATAACGGTAGCTACAAGCTGGGGAGGGACAGGAGTGCGCTGCTCAGGATGAGGTCGACTCAGACTACTGCATCCTTCCGGCCGCGGCCGAACAGTGCCGGCGTCATGGTGGCGCTGGCTTTGCGAGCGACGCTGCTGTTCGGGCTGGGCCTTGGCTACGGCGTCTTGGTGTCCCGGCTGCAAGACGGACCGGGCCTGGCCACGCTCCAGATGGACGGGATCGTCGGTCGGGACTACGACTGGGCGGCGCTGGTATTCTGGGGGATTTCGGGTGTCATCCTAGGCATTCTGTTGCCCTGGTTCGACGGAGTGTGGGACGGCGCGTCGGGCGCCACGGCCGCGAAGGAGGCTAACGCGGCTGAGACGGACTGGCCGGTGGTCATGCGAAGCATCGGGGCCTTTGCCGGCATCGTGTTCGCCATCGTAAGCAGGACGGCCCCCTCCCCCAACATTTCTACTTCACACCCCTGCTCTGGATGCTAACCATGGCCGACTCCTAGCGCAAACTGCCTTGGGCGTCGACCATGCAGGTGTCGCTGACACTGGGCCTCGTCAACCCGTTCTTGTGGTGGCTCATCGACCGCTCCGTATCCGGCTTCCTTCTCTCCTCGGCCGTGGGGCTCGCAGGATCGGCCCTGCTGATGGGCATCAGCCCGGGTATGGTACCCGCCCCCGCGCACACCCTGGGGCAGTACGGCAACGCGTCGAGCGGTACGGGCGACGCTGGGCACTTGGTCCTCGGGGGCCTTGCGAGGCAAGACACGGTCGAGACGGCCATCTGGGTGCTCAGTGTCCTATTTTGCAGTTGCTTGTGCTTTGGGAACATCGGCCGGCGGTTGGCGCTCGGAGCGTCGGCGCGAGGCCGGTGGGGGCACCTGGGATAGAAGGGATTCGGTGCGAACACGTACCTACCTACTACCCAAGTGTGAGGTTAGGTACATTTATACCAAGTCTGGTGAGGAGCGGGCCTGGGATATGACTCCATGGGGTGGTCTCGAGGTGGTTTGGCTGGCACCACGGTGCGTCCCCCGTTATCAGTTGGTGGATAAGCCACGGTCGAGGCAGGACATGGCATTATTATGATTCATCATCACACGGCGTACCGCGGAGTAGGACAGTACGGAGTACAGTAGGGACTTTGTACAGGCCGGCTCGACCTGGCGGAGCTTGTGGAGGTGCCGGAAGGCGCCCATTAGTGTAATCTTCCCCCTGTGGTGCCGACGTCGCGGGTCAATTACGACAGGGCAACGGACAGGCAAGCCAAATCAGGTGCGGCAACGGAATGACGGAAGGTCGGTGGGCGTTCCGACTACGGGCAATTCATTCAATGCATCCATCCATGGATGTGAGGCAGTTGAAAGAGCCTGGCAGCGGGCTGCAAAAGGTGAGACGACGACCTGACGGCGGTAGTACTGTACCCACTGTACTGTACCACGTGCACCTACAGTACTTATGTGCGCTGTAACTTTACTCCATACCTAGGTTGGCGCTGGGCTCGCTGTGGTCCACGAGTCCACGTCGAGTACTTACAGTACGTGCTACGGGTATGCCTAATTTAGCGCATGGGACGGGACTCCGCACAGTATTCACGGCAGCATCATGTCCTGACGTCACAGGTGCCGCGGCCACCATCACACACCCCCCGACGCAGCGAGCGGCCGCAGCCGCCCCAAGCAGCGCGACTTGCGCGAGGGCGCCGTACGGCTCGGCCGGACTGCCTCCTCACCTAGGCTCGTGGGTACATGTATAGGTAGGTACATACGAACCTAGGTGAGCTTCGATCCAGGCGAAGGGGTCTTGCAGCTGTCGATGATGCTTCCATCGGACATCCCGTGCCACCTCAGGCTTGCTAGCCAGGTCACTGGGGCCAGAAGTAAAGTACCGACCGCCTCTCTTCGACTCCGTGACGAGTACCTCCAGGAGGAGAAGAGCAGCCGAGAGCAGGTACTTACCACCCAACCCCGTGCCAACGTACCTACTGTAGGTACTGTACCTTGGTCAGTGTAAATTTTACCTCCTGACGGGACGTAGGAACATCCCTGGTTGGGGAGTCCGGCTCGAGTCCGGGTACTCGTACCGGAGAGGCGGGTCACTGGTCTGCGACCTCCCACTGCAGCCAGACCCGTGCCTCGCCGGCCCCCAGACTCTCAGTCTGAAGAGACAGAGCCAGACTTCCTCCCCCGCGGGCGGGCTCGGGCAGCTGGCCAGTGTTTAGGCTTTAAGCCTTGCGTTAAGGGCACCCTCCCGGGCTCTCTGGCGTTTCCCCATCTCGCTCCGATTAGCGTTCCATGGCTTTCCGCCCGCACCTCGCTCCACCTTTGGCCGCGACCCCCAAACCCCGAAGTACAGTACCTAGGAAGGTGTATGACGACGTTTCGAAGCCGATGCCAATATTGGTGGCCGCCATGTGCCATCGTCTCCTTCCACCACCGCGACAGTGATAATCACATCGTAAAGCTGAGGCCGGCCGTGACAAGCATCCTCTCCCATTAGTGTGCTGCCGCGTCGAGTGAGACGCTTCGCTCTCCAGCCTTAGCCACCTCCCCCCTCCGCTTTCCCTCTCACGCTCCCCGGCTCTGGTTCACCATCTGCGCTTTCCGGCCCATGCCGTCGCGACACCAGCGCGACGCTTCCTTCTCCCGCGCTGCCGTCCTTGATCACCGTCGCACCACCGCCACACGCATGTCTCTGGGTGGCCTCCCCAGAGCCGAGGTTCATGCCGGCAGCCCGGGCGAGCCACGCCGCTCCTACCCCCGCGCCGCCGCCCCCTCCCGGCCCCGAGATGAGGGCACGCCGGGGACAGACGCCGAAGCGGCCGGGAACCGTCTCGTGCCGGGACAGGTCCGCGGCATCTTCCGCCTCATCCAGTGTCCGAACTGTGGGCGGCCGCTGCGCGAGCCCGTCACGCTCCCTTGTGGCCGCAGCATCTGCAAGGCCTGTCTCCCCGAAACGCACCGCCGGACCAACATCTCGTATCCCGGTACCGTCGGCCGGCTTGAGGGCTTTGCCTGCCCCTTTCCCGCCTGCCGGCGCGACCACGCTGCCGGCGACTGCGCCGTCGACGTCACCCTCAACAAGGCCATGACCGTCGTCCATCATGAACTGGAGCAGGCCTGCGCCGACACGGGTTTCGCCCCCGAGACCAGCGTCACCGTCACCGAGACGGAGCCCGGCCGCCTGCTCCACATCGTTCGGGCCGGCCGCCACCTCGGGGTCGAGGTCTCTGCCCCGTCCCCGGTTATCCCTGTCCCTCCCTCGCGGTTCCTGGCCATGTACAGGATCGCGCGCCTGAATCTGCTGCGGTACGACAGCGACGTCAGCTTCGACGCCGACCTGGAATCGAGTTTCGCCTCGGAACGGGACGTGGCCACGATAGAGCGGGTGAAAAGCCTAGTGCGCATGGAGATGGACTGCCAGGTCTGCTACGCCCTCTTCTACGACCCCCTGACGACCCCCTGCGGGCACACCTTTTGCCGGCACTGTCTCGGTCGCGTCGCCGACCACGCCCCCCACTGCCCCGTCTGCCGCCGTGTGCTCTCGGTGCATCGCCTGTGGGACCGAGACTCGTGCCCGCCCAATCACCTTCTTGCCGAGATCGCCAGCGCCTTCTGGTCCGACACCGTGGAGCAGAGGAGGATGGCTGTTCTGGCCGAAGCTCGCCACGCGGACGGGAGGGTCCCCGTCTTCGTCTGCACCCTGTCCTTCCCCTCCATGCCGACCTTCCTACACGTGTTCGAGGCCCGGTACCGGCTGATGATACGGCGCGCGCTGGAAGGGGATCGCACCTTCGGTATGGTTCTCTACCGACGCCCGGGGTCGACTAGGGACCTGGAATACGAGGATCTGGGCACCCTATTGCGTATCACCAACGTGGAGTTTCTTCCCGACGGGCGCAGTCTCCTGGAAACCATGGGCGTCTCGCGCTTCCGCATCCGGTCGTCCGCCCATGTCGACGGCTACCTCGTGGCCGAGACCGAATGCATCAACGACATCAGCATCGCCGAGGAGGAGGAGTTGGAAGCCCGCGAGACGCGGGCCGGGCCGGGCCAAGACGGACTCGGGGAAACCGGCCCCGCGACGGCCGCGCCGACGCTGCCCTGCCACCTGGACGGCCTCGCCACCCGGGAGCTGATGAACTTCGCCAGGGAGTTCGTGCTGCGTATGCGCGCCTTGAGCGTCGACTGGCTGGCCACGCGGATGCTCTCCATCTACGGCAACTGCCCCGACGACCCGGCCGTGTTCCCCTGGTGGTTTGCCAGCATCCTCCCCCTCAACGACCACGAAAAATACAGGCTGCTGGCCACGACGAGCGTCCGCGAGCGTCTCAAGATTTGCTGCCAGTGGGTTCTGAACTGGGAGGAGCGGCGATGGTGAGTGTTTCGGTTCACGCCTTTCTTTCTCCCCTTTCCCCCCTTCACCTTCGCCTGGTAGTCTCGTCGGCAGGTCACAGTGCCCCGCGGCCCCTTCTCTGCCCATCATCTCTGCGGGGGGCCCGACAGTGCTGTGTAAATCGAACCTGGCTGATACCCGAACGACGAACCAGACTCTACCGTGCTGGGCACCCCCGTTGACCATTTGTTCTTGACCTCAGGTTCCTGTTGAATTGCGTCATACTCTGAATGTCGAGTTCTGGCTTTCGCATAGCGTGATGGGTCTCGTGTGGAGCGTGGCAGGGTGCATGGTTCTTCGCCGCGTTCGTACGACTTGTATTTGCCACTGTCAAAATAGGTATACCATATCTCGGGAGGCTATTAGGCATCATTCTGGAAGGAAAGGGTGAGGGCAATCCCTACTGTGTCAGCGCTAGGTTTCCCCGGGGCATTGGACCGACCATCTCATGGCAAACCGACTCCTGTTGCTTGGCTTCTGTTGGTTGTCCGCCTATAATCTGACAGGTCTCAAGGCCCCCGGGGCCTTGTGATGCGAACGATTCTTGAACGCGAATGGTGTGACACACGAGTAGAACCCCCACCGTCTCCACGCGAACACGCCGGGATTCCGACGACGCCTCTGTGCCCGCCTTAGGCCGTCGCACCGTTGCCCTCGGCGGTCTCCACGCCTTCCGACCCCCTGTCCACCGCGGGAACTCCGTTCGTGAGGGTCTTGTTCTCGCCGGCCCCGTAGACAAAGGCCTCCAGGCTAGCGGCGGCGGTGTCCAAATTGTCGTTGACAATGATCTTGTCGAACGCTCCCGACCTCCCATACTCCAGGTCCTCGGCCGCACGTGCCACAAGTGCCCGCGCCTCGTCCGCCGACCACCCCCCTTCCCGAAGCCTTGCTTCCAGGGCCTCGGTATCCGGCGGCTGGACGAACACGAAGCGCGCCTCGTACGCCATCTCCTTGGCCATCTGGACGCTCTGCTCGTCGAGGCACGGTTAGTGAAGGGCATTTCCCGAGGCGATGTGCTGCATGGCCGACTCACTGCTCGATCCATTCGAATGAGAGGCACTTGGCCCGCCTCGCTGACCCGGTCCACGAGACCGCGACTGGTGCCGTACTGGTGTCCGTCGACTTCACTCGACTCGACAAATCGATCACCGTCGAGCATGACTTGGAAGGACTTGGCGTCGACAACATGATAACGATCCCCTTTTGCATCAGCCCGCGTGGTATGCTGGAGCACCTCGTCGAAAACGTCGGGGTTTCGTTCCCTCAGTTTACCCAAGAGTGAGGACTTGCCAACGCCGTGCGGGCCCGAGAGGACGATCGGTCGAGTGTCGGTGGGGACTTTGTCCGGATCGGCTGCGCGGGATGGCCCCTTCTCGTCCGAAAAGACGGGGTCGATGGAGTTATCATCGTCAATCTTGTCAAAGGCGGCAAGCCGGCGCCGGCGCGCAATGCGCAGCGCTCGCCAAGTCTTGCTCGCCTTCCTCTCGACGGCGTCGGCTTTGGACTTGTCATTACTGGGCATCTCGATCTCGAGATCCTCCTCGGCGATGAGGTTCTTGAAGGACTCGAGCGCCGGCAGTCCGTAGCGATCGCTGGACTTGAGCCACTCCATGGCGGCCTCGTCGTTTCCGTCGCCGAGAAAATCCAGCGAGAGCGATCCCACGGGCGTAGGGCGCATCCGCTTGTTAGAGAACGCCCGACGCGCCGCGTCCTTGGCGTCCGCAAAGGCCTTGGCCGTGATAGCGGGCAGCTCGATGGAGGGGCAAGACTCGACCTTCCACCGCACCCAGTTCTTATCGCGAGCCAGAATCGTGTCGACCATGCGCATGAAATAGGGGCCGTCATGGTTGCTGTTTCTAACATACTCGTGTATGCCCTTGCGCATGGCTACCAGCCACTTGGCGTCATCGTCGTTGAGCACGTGGTCCGAGTACATGACCGACTTGTTTTGCACCGCCACTGTTGCCATCTTCTCCTTGGCTTCGGCCGTGAGGGACAGGAGGAACTCTGCGATGATGAGGGCCTGCACCAGGAAGTGCCGCCGGAAGGTGAGGTCGCTTGTCTGAGACACGGGTCAGTCAGAGGTTGAAGGAAAACGGGCTCCGGTAGGCTTACCTCCAGCTCGAAGAGATCTCGGCTCGTGAGGTACTTCGGGTTGTAGGTGTCGGCGCGTTCCTCTTCCCGCTGATCCCACGTGCGCTTGCCGCCTTTCCTCGCCTCGTCGGACGGTTTTGCGTTCCGTAAGCCGTGGTCGCTCTTGATCTGCTGGAAGGCGGCCAGCGTAGCTTCCAGGCCGAACCTGAAGTGGGCAAAGTGACCTGGGTCAAAGAGCCTTTTGGGCTGGCTGAAACTGGCTTGGAGTGACCAGAAGACACCGTACAAGGCATCAGACTCCAGGGCAGGCGGTTTTGCCGGCCCTTTCGCCCCCGTTTCCGGCC
>Ga0247777_1000114_pt1 | contig 19730 bp, 20 predicted proteins | sample UWRJL154409C5_FD_179937 | JGI IMG/M metagenome (GOLD analysis project Ga0247777, IMG submission 179937) | Plant litter microbial communities from Arlington Agricultural Research Station in Wisconsin, United States - UWRJ-L154-409C-5 | ecosystem: Environmental > Terrestrial > Plant litter >...
ACCACACCTCGCAACGCGGCGCGGATGTTGGACTTCATGACCCCGTGATGCAAGAGGCGCGAATAAATTTTTGCGAGTCGACGCAAAGTTTCTGGCGAGCACGCGCACTCGCTCACGCTCGCGAAACCCGGTGACACACTTCGCACACACGAGCGACGCGCCAAGAAATGTAAAACCGTCGTGGGGGCTGAGCCTGAACAGCGACGGATTACGCTACAGGATTGAAGAGGAGCGTCGCCAACGTCGCACAGGCGCGCGCGGCGTCTTGCCGGGGCTGGAGCGGCACGTGCTACAGCTACTTCCGTCCTGTCACAGCTGAAAGACTATGCTTCGCCGGGAGGATAGGGGGTCCCGCGGGGACGATGATCAAAGCGATTTCCTACTACTGGCGCCTCTTCGCCACCGGCCTGTGCTTTGCGGTGTTCGGGCTCGGCGCCGTGTTCTTTGGCATGGTCGTGTTCCCGATCATGCGGATCGTGCCCGGCTCGCCGGGCGCGCACCGTCGCCGTGTGCGGGCCACTTTCCGCGTCTACATGCGCTCGTTCGTCGGCCTCATGAGCGCCGTCGGCGTGCTCAGCTACGCGTTCGACGGGGCGGAGCGGCTCGGGCGGCCGGGGCAGATCATCCTCGCCAATCATCCCTCGCTCATCGACGTGGTGTTCCTGATCGGCTTCACGCCGCAGACCACGTGCATCGTCAAGGAGGCGCTGTTCCACAACCCGATCACGCGCTGGCCGGTGTCCGCGGCGGGCTACGTGAGCAACACGTCCACGCACTCGATGGTCGAGCGCGCCTCGCAAGCCCTTCAGGACGGTGAAAATGTAATAGTATTCCCGGAAGGTACGCGCACGACGCCCGGGCAGCCGATGCAGTTCCACCGGGGCGCCGCGAGCATCGCGGTGAGAGCGGCGGCGGTGGTGACTCCGGTCTTCATCCGTTGCGTGCCGACGACGCTGGCGAAGTGCATGCGCTGGTACCAGATTCCGGATCGGCGGGTGCGAATCTCGTTCCAGGTCGGGCGGGACATCGACCTGGCGCCGTTTCGGCAGACACCGGTGCCGATCGGCTCGCGAGCCTTCAATACGCACCTGTTGAAGGTTTTTGCGGATGAGCTGAAGGTCCCGGCCGGCAACCCGACCGCGGGCGGCGATGTGTTCGAGACTGAGACCGGCACCGAAGCCGGAGCGTTCCGGACCGGCGATAATGCCGGCCGGTTCAATTGAGGGTGGGTCCACGCCTCACGGCGTGACACAGAACATATGTGGCGCGCAGTACGCGCCCGACGGATCGTTTGATGTTGAGCTCCGAACAAATACTAGAGCTGTTGCGCTCGTCGTTTACCGAGCTGTTCGAAATCGACCCCGCGCGGGTCGTGCCGGCCGCCCGACTGGGTGAGGACCTGGAAATCGACAGCATCGATGCCGTCGACCTGATCGAGCGCGTGCGTCGCGTGATCGGCCGCAAGGTGAGCCCCGAGGACTTCCGCTCGGTGCGTACCGTAGGCGATCTGGTCACGGCGATCGAGCGCCTGCAGAAGGGCTGAAAAGCTCGTGCTGTCGCCGGGCGCTTTTACGCCGTGCGCGGTCATTCCTGTCTATAACCATGAGCACGCCGTCGGGCGTGTCGTCGAAGCCGTGCGCGCGGCGCGCCTGCCGTGCGTGCTGGTCGACGACGCTTCCAGCCCCGAATGCGCGCGCGAGCTCGACCGGCTGGCGGGGCTCGGGCCCGACGTGTCGCTGGTGCGGTTGCCCGTCAATCTGGGCAAGGGCGGGGCGGTGAGCGCGGGCCTCCGGGCGGCGCAGCAGCGGGGTTTCACGCACGCGTTGCAGATCGATGCCGACGGGCAGCATGCGCTGGGTGACGTGGCGCGCTTCCTTGCCGAGGCGGGCGCCCATCCGGGCGAGCTCGTGTGCGGCCGGCCGGTGTTCGACGAGGCGATGCCGAAGGGTCGCTTCTACGGGCGCTACCTCACGCACGTGTTCGTGTGGCTCAACACGCTGTCATTCGATATTCCGGACAGCATGTGTGGGTTCCGGGTTTATCCGCTGGGCCCGGTGCTGGCGCTGCTGGACAGCGCGCGGCTCGGCTCGCGCATGGATTTCGACGTCGAGGTGCTAGTGCGCCTCCACTGGCGCGGCCTGCGCATGCGCTGGCTGCCTACACGGGTGTCCTATCCCCTCGACGGCGTGTCGCATTTCCGGATGGTGTGGGACAACGTGCTGATGGTGCGCCTGCAGCTGAAGCTGTTCCTCGGGATGCTCGTGCGGCTGCCGCTGCTGCTGTGGAGGAAGGTTTCGTGAGCGCGCCGGGGCGCGAGGCGCCGCCGGCGCCTGAGCCCGCGGGCGCTGTCGCGCGGGGCGCAGCGTCGGGCCGAGCGTCTGCCGATGCGTCGACTGCCGTTGCAGCGGGGATCTCGACCGGCGGCGCATCCAGCGCGGGCATCCGCGCCACCGGCTGGGCCGGCACCCGCGAGCGCGGCGTCTTCTTCTTCATGCGCCTCACGTGGTTCGGCATCCGCGTGCTCGGCCGGCCGGTGATGCTGCCGATCGTGCATCTGGTGGCGCTCTACTTCTTCCTGTTCGGGCGCCGCGCGCGCGATGCCTCGCTCGACTACCTCCGCCGCGTGCAGCAGCAGGTTCCCGGCGCCGACCTCGCGCCGACCTGGCGCCACGCGTATCGCCACTTCCGCGCCTTCGCCACCGCCATCCTCGACAAGATCGACACCTGGTCGGGTCGCATGCGCTTCGACGACGTGGTTTTCGAGCAGCGCGACGAGATGAACGGCGCCCGCAGCGGCCCGCGCGGCGTCGTGGTGTTCGGCTCCCACCTCGGCAACCTCGAAGTGCTGCGCGCGCTCGGCACGCTCGGCTCGCGCGTGAAGCTGAACGTGCTGGTGCATACGCGGCACGCCGACTACTTCAATCGTATCCTGCGGCTCTCGGGCGCATCGGATGTCGAGCTCGTGCAGGTGACCTCGTTCGACCCGACCACGGCCTTCGCGCTGCGCGAGAAGGTGGATCGCGGCGAATGGGTCGTCATCACCGGCGACCGCGTGCCCGTGCATGGCAGCCGCACCGTCGATGTGGATTTCCTCGGCGGCCGCGCGCCGCTGCCGATCGGCCCCTACATCATCGCGGGATTGCTCGAGTGCCCCGTGCACCTGCTCTTCTGCCTGCGCCAGCAGGGCCGCAACCACGTTTACTTCGAATCGTTCGCGCCGGCGATCGAGTGGACCCGCCCGACGCGTGACGCCGTGCTGGCGGCCCACGCCCAGCGTTTCGCCGCCAGGCTGGAGCACTACCTCCGCCTGGCGCCGCTGCAGTGGTTCAACTTCTATCCGTTCTGGCGCGCGGGCTCCTGAATGCGCAAACAGGGCGCCATCCTGGCGGAAGTTCTCGTCGAGGTGCCGTTCCACGACGTGGACCTCGCCGGCGTCGTCTGGCACGGCCATTACATGAAGTATCTGGAGAATGCGCGCTGGGCAGTGATGGACCGCATCGGCTTCGGGCTGCAGGCCATGATGTCGTCCGGATTCATCTGGCCGGTGGTGGGGCTCGAGGTGAAGTACATTCGCGCCGCCCGCTACGGCGAGCGGCTCCGTGTGCAGGCGTCGATCGTGGAATGGGACGCGAAGCTCGTCCTGAATTATCTGATGCTCGACGCGAAGGACGGCTCCCGCGTCGGGCGCGCGCAGACCACGCAGGTGGCGGTGGAGCGCGAAACAGGCACATTGCAGCTCGTGTCTCCCGCGTGTCTCATCGACCGCGTGCGCGCTGCGCTCAAAGAGGCGAAATGACCGCAGAACACAGACGGGTGGTAGTGATCGGTGCGGGGCCGTCGGGCTCCATCGCCTCGGCGTTGTTGAAACGTCGCGGGCACGACGTGCTGGTGCTCGAGCGGCAGCAGTTTCCGCGCTTTTCGATCGGCGAGAGCCTGCTCGTGCATTGCCTCGACTTCGTCGAGGAGGCGGGGATGCTGGAGGCCGTGGAGGCCGCCGGCTTCCAGTACAAGAACGGCGCGGCGTTCGCGCGCAACGGCGAATACGCGGACTACGACTTCGGCGACCGCTTCACGGCGGGCCGGCCGTCGACGTTCCAGGTGCAGCGGGCGCGCTTCGACCAGATCCTGGCGGACGAGGCGGCGAAGCAGGGCGTCGAGATCCGCTATGAAGTGGAGATCACCGCCGTGAGCGAGCCGGACGCGTCCGGCCGCCGCACGCTCACCGCGCGCGACGTGAAGGGCGGGCAGGTGCGCGCCATCGAGGCGGATTTCATCCTCGATGCCAGCGGTTTCGGGCGCACGCTGCCGAAGCTCCTGAAGCTCGAGACGCCGTCGCAATTTCCGACGCGCCAGGCGATCTTCACGCATGTGGCGGATCACATCCCGGAGGGCGCGTTCGACCGGAACAAGATTCGCGTCACCGTGCACCCGAAGTACGACGACGTGTGGTTCTGGCTCATTCCCTTCTCGGGCGGGCGCACGTCGCTCGGCGTCGTGGCGGCGAAGGAGCATCTCGACCGTTACGCCGGTCCGCCGGACCAGAAGCTGCGCACGCTCGTGGCCGAAGATCGCGGGCTCGCGGTGCTGCTGGCCGAGGCTGAGTGGGACACGCCGGTGCGCGAGCTGCATGGCTATGCGGCCAACGTGCAGTCGATGTCCGGCCCGGGGTTCGCGCTGCTCGGGAATGCGGCGGAGTTTCTCGATCCCGTGTTTTCGTCGGGCGTGACCATCGCCATGCGGTCGGCGAGCATGGCGGCGGCGACGCTGCACCGGCAGTTTTCAGGCGAGACGGTCGACTGGAAGAAAGAGTTCGAGGAGCCGCTGCGCAAGGGGGTGGACTGCTTCCGCGCGTATGTCGAAGCCTGGTACGACGGGCGGTTCCAGAAGGTAGTGTTCGCCCCGGGGCAGACGCCGGAGATTCGACGCATGATTTCGTCGGTGCTCGCCGGCTACGCCTGGGATGAGAGCAATCCGTTCGTGAAAAATCCGCAGCGTCGGCTGGATAGCATCGTGGCATGGGTGGGGCGATGAGCGGCGCGCGAACGGTGCTCATCACCGGCTCCAGTCGCGGCATCGGGCGCGCCATCGCCCTGCGCCTGGCGCGCGACGGCTTCGACGTCGTCGTTCACTGCCGCGCGAAGCGCGCCGAAGCCGACGCCGTTGCGGGGGAGATCGCGTCGCTGGGTCGCGTGTCGCGCGTCCTTCAGTTCGATGTCGTCGATCGTGCGCTCTGCGCCGAGCTCCTCATGAAGGACATCGAAGCTCACGGCACCTACTACGGCGTCGTCTGCAACGCCGGCCTCGCATACGACACCGCCTTCCCCGCGATGACCGGCGAACAGTGGGACAGCATCATCCGCAGCAACCTCGACGCTTTCTACAACGTGCTGCAGCCGTTGATCATGCCGATGGTCCGGCGCCGCGCGCCCGGGCGCATCGTCACGATGTCGTCCGTTTCCGGCCTCGTGGGCAATCGTGGGCAGGTAAACTACAGCGCCGCGAAAGCGGGCGTGATCGGTGCGACCAAAGCCCTGGCCATCGAGCTCGCGAAGCGCAACATCACCGTCAACTGCGTGGCGCCCGGCCTCATCGACACCGACATGCTGAGCGAGCACGTGCCGCAGGAAGAGATCCTGAAAATGATTCCGATGCAGCGAAGCGGGACGGCCGACGAGGTCGCCGGCGCCGTTTCGTTCCTGATGTCCGACGACGCGGCGTACGTCACGCGCCAGGTGCTCGCCGTGAACGGTGGGCTCTGCTGACATGAAGCGAGTAGTCGTCACCGGAATGGCTGGCATCACCGCACTCGGCAACACCTGGCCAGCGATTCTCGAGGGGCTGCGCGCGCGCCGGAACGTCACGCGTCGCATGGCGGAGTGGGAACGGTTCACCGACATGGGCACCAAGCTCGCCGCGCCGGTGACGGGCTTCGAGACGCCTCCGCACTGGACCCGCAAGCAGCTTCGCGGCATGGGCCGCGTATCGCAGCTCGCGGTGCGCGCCACCGAGATGGCGCTGGAGCGGGCCGGCCTGCTCGGCGATCCGCTGTTGAAGAGCGGTTCGATGGGTGTCGCGTGCGGCTCCTGCGTCGGCAGCACGCCGGACATCAAGGATTTCGTCGTGATGCTGCTCCAGGGCAGCGCGCCCGGCCTGAGTGCGAACTCCTACGTGAGAATGATGCCGCATACGGCCGCCGCCAATATCAGCATGTTCTTCGGGCTGAAAGGCCGCATCATTCCGACGTCGAGCGCGTGCACGTCCGGCAGCCAGGCGGTCGGCTTCGCGTACGAGACGATCAAGAACGGCAAGCAGACGGTCATGGTCGCCGCCGGCGCGGAAGAGCTGTGCCCGAGTGAAGCGATGGCGTTCGACGTGCTGTACGCCACGAGCCGCCAGAACGATTCGCCCTCCGGCACGCCGCGTCCCTACGATCGGGATCGCGATGGCCTCGTCGTCGGCGAAGGCTCCGGCGCGCTCATCCTCGAAGAGCTGGAGCATGCGCAAGCCCGTGGCGCGACGATTTACGCCGAGATCACCGGCTTCGCCACGAACTCCGACGGCGTGCATGCCACCAAGCCGGAAGAAGACACGATGCAGGCGGTGATGCGTCTCGCGCTGGCCGATGCGGGCCTGACGCCCGACGCGATCGGCTACGTGAACGGGCACGGTACGGCGACGGAGCAGGGCGATATCGCCGAGTCTCGCGCCACCGCGGCGGTGTTCGGTTCGCGCACGCCGATCAGCACGCAGAAGAGTTACCTCGGCCACACGCTCGGCGCCTGCGGCGCGCTCGAGTCCTGGTTCAGCATCGAGATGATGAACGGCGGCTGGTTCGCGCCGACGATCAACCTCGAGAATCTCGATCCGCGCTGTGGCGAGCTGGACTACATCGTCGGCGATGGCCGCGCGTTGGACACGGAGCATGTCGTGAGCAACAACTTCGCGTTCGGTGGTGTGAACACCTCGCTGGTGTTCAGCCGCTGGAAACAGGGCGCCGCGTGAAGCTGCCGTTGCTTCGCTCCGCCGATCCGGAGCGACCGGTGCTCTGGTCGCAGGGGCGCACGGTGATCGCGCGCGAGCTCATGCGCAAGGTCGTTGCGGTGTCGCGCGCCTTGCCGGAGGGGCGTCACCTCATCAATCTCTGCGAACACCGCGATAGCTTCCTGATCGCCTGCTGTGCGGCACTGGTGCGCGGCCATACGAACCTGCTGCCGTCATCCCGCGCGGATGGCGTGGTCGAAGAAGTGGCCGCGCTCAACCCCGGCAGCTACCGCTGCGACGACGATTTCGTGCGTAAGGCGAGTGAAGCGGCTTCCGAAGAGCGCAAGGGCGTGGGCGCGACGTACTGTGGGTTCGAGTTGCCCGGCGATCACATCGCAGTGAAGGCGTACACGTCGGGCAGCACCGGAACGCCGCAAGCCCACACGAAACTGTGGCGAAGCTTCTCGCGCAGCTCCGCGCTCAATGCGATGCGCATGCGGGAGTGCCTCGAGCCGGTGTATGGCTCGGCCCAGCCGTGGATCGTTGCGACGGTTCCGCCGCAGCACATGTACGGTCTCGAGACCTCGGTGCTGCTCGCGCTGCTGTCGGATATGGCTGTGCATGCTGGCCGTCCGCTGTTTCCCGCGGACATTGCCGCGGCGCTCGAAGAAGTGCCCGAGCCGCGCGTGCTCGTGACTACGCCTGTGCACATGCGTGCGATCGTGGCGTCGGGGCAGAAGTTTCCCCGTGTGGCGCTCGTGCTTTCCGCGACGGCGCCGCTCGATGCGGAGCTGGCGAAGCAGGTCGAGTCGCAGCTCGACACGACGCTGCTGGAGATGTTCGGTTCAACCGAGACGTGCGTGATCGCCACACGACGCACGTCGAGCGAGCAGTCCTGGCACATGTACCCGGAAGTGGTGCTGGAGCCGGACGCCGAGGGTGTGAACGTCAACGCGCCATGGTTCGCGTCGCAGATGCGGCTGCAGGATGTGATCGAACGCCAGCCCGGCAACCGCTTCGTCATTCGCGGTCGAAACGCCGACATGGTGGATGTCGCCGGCAAGCGTGCCTCGCTCGGGGACCTCACGCGACGATTGCTTGCGATTCCGGGCGTGCAGGACGCCGTGGTATTCCAGCCGGACGCGACCGCGAGTGGCGTCGTGCGGCGAGTGGCCGCGCTGGTGGTCGCCCCGACCCTCACGCCGGAGTCGATCCTCGAGCAGCTGGCGCACAGCGTCGATTCGGCCTTTATTCCGCGCCCGCTGTTGAAGGTGGCGGCGCTGCCTCGTAACGAAGTCGGCAAGCTGCCCAGAGAAAAGCTGCTCGCCGCGTTTCGCGGAGAACACTGAGGCGTGCCCATGAGTGAGAAGCCTTCAGTGCATCGGGCGGCGGCTGAAGGATTCTCATCGGGTGCGGAAGTCTACATTCGCGGCCGGCCGGACTATCCGTCGCAGGCGCTTGATTGGCTGCGTGATGCGCTGGGTCTGGGCCCCGGCAAGACCGTTGTCGATCTTGGTGCCGGGACTGGCAAGTTCACGAAGGTGCTGCTCGCCACGGGCGCGGAGGTGATCGCTGTCGATCCTGTCATGCCGATGCTCGATCGGTTGCGCAGCACCCTCCCAGCCGCCCGGCGATTGAGGGCTCTTGCGGCCACCGCCGAAAACATCCCGATCGCGTCTGGTGTCGTTGATGCGGTGGTCTGCGCGCAGTCCTTCCACTGGTTCGCGACGCCGTCCGCCATAACCGAAATCCATCGCGTACTGAAGCCCGGCGGCGCGTTCGCCCTCATCTGGAACCAGCGCGACGAATCCACGCCTTGGGTCGCCGAGCTGGGCAAGATCGTCAATCGCTACCAGGGCGATGCCCCCCGCATGGCGTCAGGCGATTGGCGCAAGCTCTTCCCCGCCCCCGGCTTCAGTCCCCTGCACGAAGTCCACTTCCCCCACTCGCACGTCGGGCCGCCCGAGCACGTAATCGTCGATCGAGCCCTGTCGGTGAGCTTCATGGCGGCGTTGCCCGTTGCGGAACGCGAGCGCGTAGCCGCCGAGGTGCGTCGTCTCATCGACGCCACGCCATCGCTTGCTGGCCGCACAGAAGTCAGTGTTCCGTACGTCACCATGGCCTTCCATTGCTTCGCGGTTAACATGACTGCCGCCCGCCCCTCGCCCGGAGAAAAGTGACCCTCATGCCTGCCAATCTCGTTTCGAGCGACGGCATTGCGAATGCGAGCCGGCGCGATGTGCTGAAGGCCGGTGCCGCGCTGACTCTGGCGGTGATGGTGTCGCGAAGTGCTGCCGTCGAAGCGGCGACGGCGGGTGCAGGCAAGGCGGCAGCCGCGCAACTCGTGCCGAACGACTTCGTGCGCATCTCGTCGGACGACATCGTCACCATCGTGTCGAAGCACCTGGAGATGGGCCAGGGCATTTACACGGGCCTGTCGACCCTCGTCGCCGAAGAGCTCGATGCCAGCTGGGATCAGCTGCGGATCGAGCCCGCGCCCGCCGATGTCACGCGCTACGCGAACCTGTTCCTGCGCGTGCAGGGCACGGGCGGCAGCACGTCCCTCGCCAACTCGTTCGACCAGATGCGCAAGGCCGGCGCCGTCGCGCGCGCGATGCTCGTGAACGCGGCCGCGCAGCGCTGGAAGGTGCCCGCGGCGGACCTGGTCGTCGACGGAGGCCGTGTGACGCACACGGCGTCGGGTCGCGCGGCGCGCTTCGGCGAGCTGGTTGCCGACGCGTCGAAATTGCCTGTGCCGAAAGAAGTGAAGCTGAAGGATCCGAAGGACTTCCGCTTCATCGGCAAATCCCAGCATCGCGTGGACGCGCGCCCCAAGACCGATGGCACGGCCGTCTACACGCAGGACGTGCAGTTACCCGGAATGCTCACTGCCGTCGTGGCCTATCCCGAGCGCATCGGCGCCAGGGTCGCGGGCTTCGACGCCACCAAGGCGAAAGCCGTGAAGGGCGTGGAGGCGGTGGTCGCTTTCCAGACACCGGTGCGAAGCGGCGTCGCCGTGATCGCGCGCAACTTCTGGTCGGCGCGCAAAGGTCGCGACGCGCTCAGCGTTCAGTGGGATGAATCCGGCGCGTTCAAGGCCAGCAGCAGCGATCTGTTCAAGCAGTATCGCGAGCTCGCCGCGACGCCGGGCGTGCGCGCACGCTGGGATGGTGACCCGGAAGGCGCGCTGAGCCGCGCCGCCCGCCGCTTCGAGGCGACTTACGAGGTTCCTTTCGTCGCGCACGCGCCGATGGAACCGATGAACTGCGTCGTGCAACTGAGCCCCGGCAAATGTGAAGTCTGGAACGGCGAGCAGCTGCAGACCGGCAGCCAGGCCGCGCTCGCGCAGTTCCTGGGCATCAAGCCCGAAGACGTGCGCATCAACATGCTGCTCGCCGGTGGCAGCTTCGGTCGCCGCGGCAACTTCAGCGGTGAATATCACGTGGAGGCGGCGGCAATCGCGAAAGCCGCGGGGCTGTCAGTGCCTCTCAAGCTCGTGCGCACGCGCGAAGACGACATGCGCGCGGGCTACTACCGCCCGATGTACGTTCACTCGCTCGTGGCTGGTCTCGATGAGAACAATCGCATCGTTGCCTGGCGCCATCGCGTCGTCGGCCAGTCTCTCGCGAAGGGCACGTCGCTCGAAATGATGATGGTGCGGAAGGGCATCGATTCATCCTCCGTCGAAGGCGCGAGCAACCTGCCGTACGACATTCCGAATCTCGGCGTCGAGCTGCACACGGTGGATTTGCCTGTGCCAGTGCAGTTCTGGCGCTCCGTCGGCTCGAGCCACACGGCGTTCGCCACCGAGTGCTTCCTCGATGAGATCGCTCGTGCCACGAAGACAGATCCCGTGCAGTTGCGCCGTTCGCTGCTGGCGAAGCATCCGCGCCATCTCGCCGCGCTCGACGCGGTCGCGTCGCTCGCTGCGTGGAGCAAGCCGCTTCCGGAAGGGCGCTACCGGGGCGTCGCCGTGCACGAGGCGTTCGGTTCGGTCGTTGCGCAGGTGGCGGAAGTTACTCGCACTCGCGCCGGTCTCGAGCTCCAGAAGGTGTACTGCACTGTCGACTGCGGTCTGGCGGTGAATCCAAACATCGTGACGATGCAGCTCGAATCCGCGATCGGCTTCGGTTTGTCGGCCGCGCTCACGGGCGCCATCACGTTCAAGGACGGGCGCATCGAGCAGGGCAACTTCCACGACTACCCGGTCGTGCGCATGAATCAGATGCCGGATGTGGAAGTGCAGATCCTGAACACCGGCGCCTCACGCCCCAGCGGAATCGGTGAGCCTGGCGTCCCGGTGATCGCGCCCGCGCTCGCCAATGCGCTCGCGACCATCGACGGCAAGCCGCTGCGCACGCTGCCGCTTTCCACTATTGGTGTAGAGCTCACGTAGGCTCTCTACAGAGAACGCTGCGTGAGTTTCGCAGCGTCTTCTCGCTGCGGTTACGCACTGTAATTCTCCCTTCGTAGTTGCCTTTTTTCTTCGAAAAAAAGGTGAAAAATTGCGCTGCAAATGAAATGAAAAGCGGTAGATTTCCGCACATCACGCGGAACGCGGATTCGGTCACGGAGGACGAGTGGGGGCGAGCGGAAACGATTTGCGGGAGCGAGCCCGTCGATTCGGGTTTGCTGAGATGCTGCGCGACGTGCTCGTCGTGGCGATCGAGAGGGGCCAGTTTCTCCTCGCCGTAACCGCACTCGTCGTCACGATCATCGTTCTGAAGTTTTCCGCGCAGGAACTGATCACCCTGGTCGTGAGGGTGCTCGACTCGCTCGAGCGGGGCTGCCTCCTGGGTTATCTGGCTGCCGCGGTGCTTGGGGTGTCCTGCTTCTTGCGCTCACGCATGCGTCGTCCATCGCAAGCCAGCTAGAGGTATCGTCGATGAGCTATCTGGTGATCTTTTTATTCTTCGGCTCCCTGTTTCATTTCGTCTACCAGTCCATCATCGCGCCCTCACTTCGCCTGGACCTGAGAGAAATCCTGCTGCAGCTCGGGCGCGAGTTGAGTCGAGCCGATCGGGCGCCAACCGGACAGGCGGCTCAGCGTTGCTTCAGCGATCTTCGGGAGTCGTACGAGCGGTTGCTCGAAGCACTGGACCGCATCAGTATCGTGGCGCTGCTCGAAGTCGAGCGTGACCTTCGAGACAATGCAGGCGTCCGGGGGCAGGTAGAGGCGCGTTCACTCGCCTTCGATCATTGCGAGCTCGCCGAGTTGCGAAGCCTTCGCACCCGAATCATTCGGGCGGCCGTCCAGGCAGTCGCCATCAACAATGGCGGGTTGATCTTCTCGATCCTGCCGGTCATGCCCTTTCTGCTGGGCAGTGGGAAATTCAGGAAGTGGTTGTTACGCCTCACCGTGCAGGCAATCGATCTCCACCAGCAGCTCGGACCGGCATACGTCCGCGTGAAGCACGATGTACCGGGTCTGTGACGGCACGCGTTCGCGAAGAAATGCGTGCACGTCGGGCAGCAGTGATTCATCGCGCAGATAGATCTTCAGCAGCGACTGCGGCCCAAGCTTCGTCGTGATGCCCGGGGCGGCCCCGGCCGCACGTTGCAGGACGTTGGCGAGATTCGCGAACGTCTCGTCGAGCTGGGCTCGCACGTCGCCGCGATGGCGTGACGCGTGCCCCACGATGCTCGCGGTGCCGGAGATCATCACCAGCCGGTCCGACGCCAGCATCGCACGCGAAAAACTCGGGGGCGTCGGCCCGTATTCGCGCGGATAGCGGTAAGCACTCACCTGCCGCGGATTCTCCAACGGCAACCCCGGCGCGCGACCCGCCAGCCAGTACACCTGCACCATCGGATCGCCATCCCGCCGCCCGATGCACGTCGCGGCCGGAAAGCGCTCGTCCCGCACCGGATCGAGCACGCGCAGCCCCGCGGCGCGCCCGTTGCAGAAGAGCTTGTAGCGCTCGTTGTCGCCGTCGCCCCGGTTGATGCCGTCGATGTAGTTCCAGATGCGGAGCAGGTTCGAATGGCGGCTCTTCGAAACGAAACGGCTCAGCGCCGTGTACGCGGCCTCCGCCGCGCCGGCGATGCCGCCGTAGTCCCGCTCGTCCAGCTCGATGGCGCCGAGCATGTGATCCGCATCGGCGGCGTAACGCACGATCCCGTCGAACCCGATGTTCACCGGCCCGCTGGCGTGCCAGATCTCGATGATGTCGGCGCCAATGAGCGGCTTCAGCCCCACCCGCACGATGCGCGGATCATTCTGCCGGGCCGAACGATCCCGGAACGCCACGGCGCCCAGCACGTCCCGCGGCAGGGGAACGTCGGGGTTGTACGGCCGATACTCGATACGAGGCGTCGGCGCAGAGCGGAGTGAGGTGGCAACGTCGGACATGCGTCTTACGAGGGGTCGGTCAGACCGGATCCTGCCGGGTGGTGCCGCCGCTGAAGCGCATCGATACGCGCCGTCGCCGCTGCACCCAGTTCGCCAGGGATTCGCGCCAGTAGACGGTCGACGTGATGTAGTAGAGCACTTTGAAGAAGCGCAGCCGCCACCGCACGCCGTTGTCGCGGAACACGTCGCCCGCGAGCATCGAGATCATCGCCTCTTCCACCCGGAGGGTGTTGCGCGGGTTGCTGAACAGCCAGCCGATGCCGGGCGTGTTGAAGCGGAAGATGAACCAGGCGAGCGAATCTATGCCGTGGCGCACATTGGCGCGGTAACGACGCTGCAGCGTGCGCTCCTTCGCAGGTTCGCGCAGGGACTGCTCCACGATGTCCGCCGCTAGCTCGGCACTATGCATGGCGAGATAAACGCCCGTGGAGAAGATCGGATCCAGAAACGCATACGCGTCGCCGACCATCATCCAGCGCTGGCCACCGATCTGGCTGCAGGAATAGGAATAGTTGCCCGTCACGTGCAGGTTGCCCGCGACCCCGGCCCGGGCCATGCGCTGCCGGACGTCCGGCACCGAGCTGAGCGTGCGCATCAGGAACTCCGCCTGTGAGCCCTCGCGTTGCTTCAGATAGTCCGGGCTGCAGACCGCGCCCACGCTCACGCAACCATCCCGCAGCGGGATCATCCAGATCCAGCCGTGATCGAAGCGATACACGCTGATGTTGCCCGCGTGCTCGCCCGGGCGGCGCTCCACATTATGAAAGTGTGCGAACAGGGCGGCGCTCTGATGCTTCGAGTGCCTGCGCTTCAAGCGCATCTGCGTGCCGAGCAAGGTGTCCCGCCCCGAAGCGTCGATGACGTACCGGGTGCGATGGGTGTGGCGCACCCCATCGACCGTGATCTCGACGGTTGCGCCGTCGCCATCCAGCTCCACCTGGCTGGCCTGCGCGCCCTGGTGCGTGCGTGCCCCGCAGCGCGTGGCGTGCTCGAAGAGCATGAGGTCGAACTCTTCCCGCTTGACCTGGTAGGCGTGCGGCCAGGTGGGCCTCAGGCTCCGGTCGAAGCGGAAGACGTTGTAGCCCTGCGCGTTGTCCGCCGGGAAGTCGGCGCCGAGTTTTTTTACACCGATAGCCTGCAAGGCGTCGCCGAGGCCGAGGCGTTCGATGATCGGCATGTTCATCGGCAGGAGCGACTCGCCGATGTGGAAGCGGGGATGTCGATCCCGCTCGACGAGCGTCACCTGCAGGCCCTTGCGCGCCAGCAGCGCTGCCGCGGTCGAGCCCGCCGGCCCGCCGCCCACGACGAGGACGTCGCTCTGAGTCTCGAAACTGCTAATGACCGCCTCTGGTTCACTGGAAAAAATCGTCTCCTGACGATTTTTTCGAGACTTTACACTGCCCCCGGCGGCAAAAAGCGCGGTTTTTGCCCGGGGCGCGCTCCCGGGAGCGCGCCGAGAAATATAACCCGTGTGGTAGCATCTGCGCCCCAAAAGGTCTCAACCCCGTTTCGTTTTTCGGTTCACCCATGGCCTCCACGCAATCGGCCGCGGAAGCGGAGCTCGCCGAGCTAATCATTTCCGCAGTCAATCTCGAAGGCGTCGCCCCGGCAGACGTCGATCCTGAAGCACCGCTATTTGGCGCCGGACTCGGTCTCGACTCCATAGACGCCCTCGAGCTCGCGCTGGAGATCTCCAAGCGCTACGGTTTCCAGTTGCGTTCGGACGACGAAGAGAACCGTCGCATCTTCGCGTCACTGCGATCGCTGTCCGACTACATACAAAAAAATCGCACTACCTGATCTCAAGGAGGGTCTCAAATGGTTCGCTCCCGTCTCGCCGCGCTGCTGCTCGTGCCGATCGCTTTCATGCTCATGGGCGCGATTCCACTGACCGACCCGGCGCCGGTTTCAGTGCCCGCGGGCCTCAAGATCGAGCAGGTCAGCAAGGCCATCAAGGCGGGGGTCATGAGCCGCACGGGCTGGGCGATCACGAAGGAAGAGCCGGGCCAGTTCGAGGCGACACTCAACGTGCGCCAGCACATGTTGAAGGTGAGCATTCCCTACAGCACGACGTCCGTGGGAATGAAATACGTCGACAGCCAGAACCTGGATTACGGTGAAAAGAAGGGCGTGAAAGTCATCCACCCGAAGTGGGTCAACTGGACGCGCAACCTGCAGACCGATATCCAGCGCGAACTGCAGCTGGTGACCCTCAAGTAAGGCGGCTTTGCCGTTTCTTGTTGTGCGGCCATGAGTGCTCTTCAGCTTTCCATCGCCGCATACACCGCCTCGTGCGCCGCCGGTAGCGGGCGGCGCGCGATCCTCGATTCGCTGCGCCAGCGGCGCAGCGGCCTCACCGCCAACACGTTTACCGAAGCCCCGCTCGATACGTTTATCGGGCGGGTGAGCGCGCTCGAGTCGCAGCCGCTGCCCCCGCACCTCGAGTACTGGGAATGCCGTAACAACCGGCTTGCCTGGTACGGCCTGCAGCAGGATGGATTCTTCGACGCCGTCCAGGTGGCTCGGGAAAAGTACGGGCCGAGTCGTGTGGCAATCGTGCTCGGTACCTCCACGTCCAGCATCGGGGCGACGGAAGAGGGGTACCGCCGGCTGACACCCGACGGGCAGTATCCAGAGGAGCTGCGCCGGCCTCCGGTGCACACGGTGCATTCGCTCGGCAGTTTCGTGCAGGTGGCGCTGGGGCTCACAGGGGTTTCGGTGACCGTTGCGACGGCCTGCTCGTCGAGCGCCAAGGTGTTCCCGCAGGCCGAGCGATTGATCCGGCTCGGCCTCGCGGACGCCGCCGTCGTGGGCGGAGTGGATACGCTCTGCTACAGCGTGCTTTTCGGTTTCAACGCGCTGGAGCTGGTGTCGCCGGAGCCGTGTCGGCCGTTCGATCCTGCGCGCAAGGGCATCAGCCTCGGTGAAGCGGCGGGCTTTGCGTTGCTGGAGCGGGCGGGCCCGGGAACGGGCAAGGCCCCGCGACTGCTGGGCTACGGCGAATCGAGCGACGCGCACCACATGTCCTCGCCCCATCCGGAAGGGCTCGGTGCGCGCAACGCCATTCAGGATGCACTGGCTCGCGCCGATCTCACCCCGCGCGACATCGACTACATCAACCTGCATGGCACCGCGAGCCAGAAGAACGACGAAGTGGAAGCGCGCATCATCGCGACGCTCTTCCCCGAAGCCACGCGCGCGAGCTCGACGAAAGGCTGGACGGGGCACGCGCTCGGCGCCGCCGGCATTCTCGAAGCGGTGATTTCCCTGCTCTCGCTGGAGCACGGCTTCATGCCTGGCACGCTCAACACGCGCGAGCTGGATGAGTCCTGCGGCCCGCAGATCCGTCTCGACAACGGCGATGGCCGGGTGCGCAACGTGATGAGCAATTCCTTCGGATTCGGCGGCAGCAACTGCGTGCTGCTGTTCGGCGGGGCGCCGCAATGAGCGCTGCCCGCACACTCTATATAGAGGGAATCGGTTTCTGGGCTTCGCGTCTGCCGGGCTGGGAAGCTACGCGCGCCATTCTGCGCGGCGAGGCCGCGCCACCGGCGACCGCGCAAACCCGCCCGGCCCCGGCATTGCTGCCCCCAGCCGAGCGCCGCCGCGCGCCCGACACCGTCGCCGTTTCGCTCGAAGTCGCGGCGCGTGCGTGCGAGATGGCGAAGCGCCATCCCAAGCTGATGGCGAGCGTATTCGCGTCGACGCATGGCGATCTCGCCATCAGCGACGCGCTTTGCGACACGCTCGCCAAGACGCCGTTGCTGACCTCGCCGACCAAGTTCCACAACTCCGTGCACAACGCCGCTGCCGGGTACTGGACGATCGCCACCGGTTGCCTGAAGCCGTACACCTCGCTGAGCGGTTACACCTTCACGTTTGGTGAAGGCCTGCTGGAAGCGGCGTCGCAGGTGTTGAGCGAAGGCAGCCCGGTGCTGTATGTCGCGTTCGACATCGAAGCGCGCGGGCCGGTCGGAACGATGCAGCCGAGTCGCGGCGTGTTCGCCGGTGCGCTCGTGCTGGCCGCCGAGGTGGGGGAACGCTCGCTCGCGAAGCTCACGTTTGACGTCAGTGACAGCGATGCGTTGAAACCGACGACGGCGCGTGCGCAGAATGCCGCGCTCGTCGAGGGCAACGCGATGGCCAACGGTCTGCCGTTGTTCGAGGTGCTCGCCGACGGCGTCGAGCGGCAGGTGGTGCAGGGTCTGGCTCCGCAGCTCAATCTGCGCATGCAGGTAACGCCCGTCGCGGGCGTGCACACCGTTCCCGAAAATCTGGTGCAGAGGGCATGAATACTGTGGAAGCGAGCATCCCATCCCGGCTTCAGGCTGACGTCGTCATCATGGGCGGTGGGCTCGCAGGCCTCACGCTTTCCCTGCAGCTGCGGCAGCGATTCCCACAGCTCGACATCGTGGTGCTCGAGCGCATGCGACACCCCGTGCCGGAGGCGGCTCACAAGGTGGGCGAGTCTTCCGTCGAGATCGGGGCTCATTATTTCGATACGGTGCTCGGGCTCAAGGAGCATCTCACCGAACATCAGCTGAAGAAGTTCGGCTTCCGCTTCTTTTTCTCGGAAGGGCTGGAGAAGATCGAGGACGTCACGGAGCTCGGCGCGAGCCGCTATCTTGCGACGCCGAGCTACCAGCTCGATCGCGGCATCTTCGAGAACTATCTCGGCGGCCACGCGAAGGCGAATGGCGTGCGCTTCCTCGACGGGGCGCGCATCGTCGGCTTCGTGATGTCGGACGAGCGCGCGGCCTCGGAGGATGTCACGGCGCCGGACCTCCACGAAGTGACGTTCGAGCGCGAGGGCGCCGACCACATCGTGACCGCCCGCTGGCTCATCGATGCCACCGGCCGTGCGGGCCTCATCAAGCGCAAGCTGGATCTGGCACAGCCCAACGATCACGATGCGAATGCCATCTGGTTCCGCATCGATGCGCGTATCGACATGGACGAGTGGTCAACGGACGAGGAGTGGCTCACGCGTTGCGATCCACCGTATCGCTGGCTGTCGACCAATCATCTGTGCGGCGAGGGGTACTGGGCGTGGCTCATCCCGCTGTCGTCGGGGTCGCACTCCGTCGGCATCGTGTGTGATGCGAACATCCATCCGCTCAAGACGATGAACAGTTTCGAGCGCGCGATGGAGTGGTTCCACAAATTTCAGCCGCGCCTGGCGCGGGCGCTCGAAGACAAGCGTCATCTGCTGCAGGACTTCATCGCGCTCCGCAAATTCTCATACGGCTGCAAGCAGGTGTTCTCCGGCTCGCGCTGGGCGCTCACGGGCGAGGCGGGCGTGTTCCTCGATCCATTCTATTCACCGGGCAGCGACTTCATCGCGATCTCCAATACCTACATCACGGAGCTGATCGCGAAGGACCTGGCGAACGAGCCGTTCGCGCCGTACGCGCGGATCTACGAGCAATTCTACTTCTCGTTCTATCGAAGCACGCTGGCGCTCTACACCAATCAGTACCCGATCTTCGGCGACCCCGAAGTGATGCCGGTGAAAGTGGTGTGGGACTACACGTATTACTGGGGCGTGCTCTGTCAGCTGTTCTTCCAGCACCGGCTCACGGATCTCACGCTGATGGCGCGGATGCGCGACGAGCTCTCGCTCTGCATGCAGCTGAACGAGGCGATTCAGAAGTTCATGCGCGAGTGGTCGCGCGTGAGCGCGAAGCGCAATCCCAGACAGATGCTGGATCAGGCGAGCCTCGATTGGTTTGCGGAGTTGAATCGCGGTCTGCGGGACAAGCTGGATGACGCGGGCCTCAAGGCGCGCCTGCGCGAGACGGTCGGGCAGCTGAAGGCGCTGGCCGCTGAGATCGCCCTCACGGCACTGGCGGATCACCCGCAGCTGGATGTTTCGGAGGTGCGTGCACTGCTCGGGGATGATCTGTCGCGGCTGACGGGGGCGATGCTCTTCCCGGCGAGCCAGCGGAGGCACTCGGATGCGGCATGAGGTTCGTTCCCGTTCGGGCAGCGTGCGCTCACCGAGCCGGCGTGCCACGCTGCGCTCCTGCGGGTGGTGTTCGTGGGGTTGCCGCGGCATGCTGCGTTCCGGGTCATGAATCACTCACCTCTTCTACTGCAACTCGTGATCATCCTCGGCGCCGCGAGGCTCCTGGGGCTCGTGCTGCGTTACTTCGGGCAGCCCGCCGTCATTGGCGAGATGGCTGCGGGCATCGTGCTCGGGCCCGTGGTGTTCGGCGCCATCGCGCCGGAGCTTCACGCGCAGATCTTTGCGCCGTCCTCACGCGGCGCGCTCGAAGGAATCTCGCAGCTCGGGCTCGTGCTGTTCATGTTTATCGTGGGCGCGGAATTGCGTGTACCGACGGGCGTGCGCTCGCAGCTCATCGCATCGACCTGGATCGGCGTGCTGTCGGTGCTG
>Ga0247777_1000115_pt1 | contig 19608 bp, 8 predicted proteins | sample UWRJL154409C5_FD_179937 | JGI IMG/M metagenome (GOLD analysis project Ga0247777, IMG submission 179937) | Plant litter microbial communities from Arlington Agricultural Research Station in Wisconsin, United States - UWRJ-L154-409C-5 | ecosystem: Environmental > Terrestrial > Plant litter >...
AGGTCGAATTGGAGGACAAGCTGGCTGGGGCCATCGACGACCAAGAGCGGCTGGAGGACCAGCTCGATGATCTGCTCGATGCCAAGAAGAAGGCCACGGAGGACGTCGAAAAGTACCGCGCCCAGCTGGAACAAGCCGCCGGTCTCATCTCCCGGCTCGAGGAGGAGAAAATGGAGCTGGCGGAGCAGGTAGTCGAGCTGGAGGCGTCCATCTCCGAAATCTCGCAGAAACAGTCAGAGCGCAGCGAGCAGGAAGCGGCGCTGGAGGACGAGATTAAGGTGTTGCAGAGCCAATTGTCCTTGAAAGATCGCAAGGCGCGCGACCTGGAGGGCAAGCTCCTCCAAGTGGATCAGGACGCAGCGGTTCAACTGGCGACGGCCCAGAAGGAGCTCCAAGGGATAAGAGCCAAGGAGCAGAGACTGGTTGCGGAGAACCGCGACGTCCAGCAGCAACTCGCCAAGCTGTCGCAAACCGCGACCGACTACGAGGATCTCGTCCGGCAAAAGGAAAGCGAGCTGGCTCTCCTCCAAAACGACAACAAGAAGTACGAGACGGAGCGGCGCGGCCTCGAGGAGCAGCGGCGGTCTCTGAGCTCGGACAAGGAGAAGGCCACTACACGCATGCGCGAGCTCCAAGCCGAGGCGGTGGCCCTCAAATCCCAGCAATCGCAGCTGCAACGGGAGGCCGAGGACGCGCAGAAGCTGCTTCGGGCCCGGCTCTCCGAGGACGCGCAGGCCAACCAGGACCGGAAGGTGCTCGAGTCCCAGATCAAGGATCTTAAGGAGGAACTGTACAAGGTGCAGATGGACCTCAGCCGAGAGCGCCAGTCCCGAGACGACGTTCTGCTCCTGGGCGACCACAAGTTCCAGAAGCTGCAGGAGGAGTACGGCCACCTCAACGAGTCCAAGATCATCATCGAAAAGGAATTGTACGCCCAACAGGACACGCTGCGACGGACGAAGGAAGCGAGGGTGACGGCCGAACAGGAGCGGGACGACGCTCGCCAGGAAATCCGAAGGCTTCGGACCGCCAAGAGCCACGCGGAGGACGCTCGCGTCCAGGCAGAAAACTCGGGCGAGCGCCAAGCGGCTCGCGCCGCCAGGGAGAGGGAAGAGAGTCTGCGGAAAGACCTCGATGCCGCGCAAGACAGGCTTCGGTGGTTCGAGGCCGAGTGCGGCAAACTGAACCAACAGGTGGAGGAGTTGAATAAGCTGATACTCTCCTCCGGGGACTTTGGCCTGAAGAACGACCAGGCCAAAGAGCGACTCGAGCGGGAACTACACACAGTCAAGAGCAGGCTCACGGCCTCGGAGAACGACAACCGGGCGCTGCTCAACAAGCTTCAACAGAAGGGTCTGGAGATCGCGCGGTCCAGCTCCCGAGCCAGCGAGGCGTCGCGGGGCCAAGTCCACACTCTCCAGCGCGAGAAGGTCCGGGCGGAGGAGCAGAACACCAAGCTCAACAAGCAGCTTGGCGAGGCCCAGGTCACCATCGCCTCCCTGGAGAAGAAGGTCGAGAAGCTGCACCTCAACCTCGAAGACCTGAACCACGAGGTGGCCCGAGAGGTCAAGAGCAGCCGCAACGCGGAGAAGGCGTCGTCCAGCTCGACGGTGCAGCTGGCCGAGGCCAACCGCGCGGTCGAGTCGGAGAGACAACTTCGCACCCAGGCCCAGGGCACCGTCCGCAGCCTCCAGGGGAGTCTCGAGTCGCGGGACAAGGAGCTGGCCGAGCTGCGGTCCCAGCTGCTCAACGTGCTGCGCGTCGTTGATCCCGACGCCGTCCCCGCCGTCCAGGCCGACACCAGCCACGAAAAGCTCCGCGGCCTCAACTTCGACCTGGTCCGGAAGGTCGAAGGCCTGCAGCAGAACCTCCGCGTGCAGAGCGCAGCGCGCACGAACGCCGAGTCGCAGCTGGCCGAGCTGCGGGCGCAACGCCAAGACGCCCCGTACCGGAGCCGTCTGGAGGAGATCAGCCCTAACGAGGCGCCGTTCCACACGTCTCCGACGCAGCGCAAGGCCAAGGCGAACGGCCGCCACTACTCGAATGCCTCGACGCCGCCCCGACGGCTCAACGGCGCCGACCTCGACCCTGGGCACGATTCGGTCCGGTCTGATAAGACGGCGGACATTCTCAGCTTCAACAACCGCATGGATCTCAAGGCCGACGTCGAGGAGCTCCAGAACCAGCTCCAGCTGGCGCAGATGCAGAACCGCCACCTCCAGAGCCGACTCGAGCGCTCCACGCCGGTCAGCGAGACGCACTCCGACGAGACGCCCGCCTTCCGTCGGATGCAAAAGCTCGAGAAGGCTAACGGCCGGCTCCACGAGATGCTGGACGACTCGGCCAAGAAGGTCTCGGCACTGGAAAAGGCGCTGCGGACCGGCGAGCTTTCGATAAGGGACATCCAGACGCGGTCACACGAGGAGATCCTCGACCTGCTTAACAGCCAAGAGGAGTCCCGCCGGTCGCTCCTACACAGCCATAAGGACGCCGTGGCGGAGCTGACGGACGTCAAGGACCACTTCGACAAGCTGCGCCACGACCGGGCCCAGCTCGAGGTGGACCTGCGCGACGCCCGGTCGGAGCTCCAGGAGATGACGCAGGCCAGGGAGCAGGAGGCGGCCGGCCGGAGCCAGCTCCTGCAGGAGTTCACCGACCTGCAAATCCGACTGGACGGCGAGACGTCCAAGCTCGGCGACGTGACGGCCAGCCTCCACCTGTACAAGGGCCGGGCGGACGAGTACTTTGGCAAGCTGGAGCAGGCCGAGATCGCCGTGCTCAAGGCCTCGCGCGCGGAGCAGTTCGCCAGGGCGCAGGCCAAGGAGGCCGAGGACACGTACGCCGAGGTCATGGCGGGCCGGACGAAGATGGAGGGCCACGTCGAAGACCTCCAGCGGCAGAACCGGAGCTTGGAGGAGCGGCTCGAGGACGTGTCGACCGACCTGGAGGCCGCGGTGCAGGCCAAGAAGCGGCTGCAACACGAGCTCGAAGACTACCGCAGCCAGCGTGCTATGGACATCGAGGACACCGAGTCGAGCATGGAGCAGACGCGCAAGAAGTACCAGGCCGAGTTTGCCACGCTCACCAAGGAACTCGACCTGGCACGGGAGGAGAAGTTGTTCAAGCAGGCCGAGATCGGGCGCCTGCGCGAGGAGCTCGACGATCTCCGCTCCAAGTGGGACGACGAGGTGCTCAACAGCTCGACGTGGTCCAAGGAGAAGTCGCGTCTCGAGGCGACGCTCTCGGACGTGGTGGGGTCGCGCGACGAGGCCGTCAACGCGCACAACGAGGCGCAGAGCCGCATCGTCAGCCTGCTCTCGCAGGTCCGCGCGCTGCGCAGCTCGGTCGACGAGGTGACGGGCGAGCGCGACGCACTGGTGCGGGAGAAGCGCAGCATTGAGGCGCGCCTGGACGAGGCCAAGGCCGGCCTCGAGGACCTGGCCCGCGGCGACAGCCCGTCGCTGCGCAACGCGGCCAACCTGGACCGCGAGATTCTCGAGCTGCGGTCGGGGCTCGCCCAGCAGGAGGACATCGCGGCCGCGGCCGTCGAGAAGATGCGGCGCGCCGAGGCGCTGGCCTCAGAGATGCAAAAGGACATCGGCGCCGAGCGCGAGAGCGGCGCGCGCCTGCAGAAGGAGAAGGCGGCGCTCGAGAAGGCCCTCAGCGAGGTGCAGGTCCGGCTCGTCGACCTCGAGACCAAGGGGTACTCGAGCGCGAGCCAGGACATCAAGTTCCTGCACAAGCGCGTGCACGAGGTACGTATCTCTCTCCGTCTTTGTTTCTGTCTTCCCTTCACACCGACCCGATGCCGAGATTCTGACCCGGGACGCAGCTGGAAACGCAACTCGAAAGCCAAGAAACGGCGCGCACCAAGTCGCAGCGCTCGGTGCGTAACGTGGACCGCATCGTCAAGGACCTGCAGGGCCAGGTGGAGCGCAAGGACAAGCAGAACGCGCAGCTGGCCGAGGACGCGACGCGGCTGCGCGACAAGGTGGACAAGCTGCTCAAGGCGCTGGACGAGCTGCAGGCGTCCGAGTCGAGCAACCAGCTGAGCGCGCGCCGGGCCGAGCGCGAGCTGCGTGGCGAGCGCGAGCGCAGCCTGCAGCTCGAGCGCGAGATCGAGGGCTGGAAGCTGCGCACCGAGCGCGGCGGCTCCGTGCCCCCCAGCGCCGCCGGGAGCGTCTTTGGCGGCAGCGTCGCCGGCAGCGTCTACGCCGGGAGCATGCGCCGAACCGCCACCCAGGCCACCTTCCGCTCGGGGCTGACCGCCACCTCCGAGACGGCCGCCGACGCCGACGCCGCCGACGCCGCCGGTGCGCCTGACATCCCCAAGCGCAAGAGCAGTATCGGCCGGGCGCGCGCCCCGAGTATGACTAAGGGGTTCCTGTGAGGGTTGGGGAACGGAGGTGGGCGGCGGGATGCAGTGGACTATATGGCCTGGGGCGGGGGAGGCGGGCATGGACGGGCACGATAGGCAAGGGAGTCGGGCGGGCCGGGGAGCAGGGCTAAGGGGCGTAGGCATGGGATATTGGCGTTGTGTTTGAAGTCCAACTTGAATGGTCTGCATCTGGTACTCTACAAAGAAAGGGAAGGTCGATACGCCGTGTGAGCGTGCGCAACGGCGAGCAGTAGGATAATGAGTCATCGATCGATTTGTGCAGTTACGCCTGGCATAGTACGAGCGCGTGTCGTGTTTGTTTTCATCGGTGGGACTCGCCAGCGGCGGTCCAGGCGCGCCCTCCCTCGCCTCTCACCCCCTATCCCCCTATCCCCTAACTCTTCGCCTCCCTCCCCTCAAGCCTCATCCGGACGACGAAAGGCCCCCTCCTTGAGCAACTTGCACACACGCTCGACCACCACCTCGGCAGCGTCGACGTCGACCTGGCCGCCCTTGCATCCGCGCTGGGCGCAGGCACGCACCGCCGTCGAGAACTTGTCCGTGTCGCACAGGCAGCCCAGGGTCTCCCCCTCCGGGGCACCCTTGCACTGCCCCTGCGCTTCGGAGGAGATGCAGACGAGCTGTGCGGTGGTGCCTTGTGGTTAGAGTTGTTGTTTTTGTCGGGTGGGAGGCTGAGTGGGCGAAAGGGGCTGAAGAGGATGGGGGGAAGGGAGGAAGGGGCTTACAGCGCAGCTGGGCACGGCAGCCGGCAGGGCGATGTCCCTGGTGCTGTCCGCGACGGGAGCGGCGGCGACGAGGCCGGCCAGGGCGAGGGTGGCCATGGTGAGCTTCATGTTGGGGAGCCTGCGAAGGTTGGTTGGGAATGGTAGTAAGATTGGGGTTGCGAAGCGGGAACGTCGTGGTCAGGAGTCGGATGCAGTTAGGTGGAGTGAGGTAGTTGTGGATGAGGTGAAGAGAGAGCTGATGAGAGGTGGGTTAGGATGAAAGGAAGGCATACAAGTTTTAGGCTGCTTATTTATCGGTCCGGGGGAGTCGGAGGGTTGCGTTGTGAATGAGTGACGGGTCATCACTCTGTAGGAGTGAATGCGGTCAAACTGGTGACACCCTGTTAGGTGAATGCTCCACGACAAGTCAGGTTAGGACGGAGTCGCAATGGGCCAGTTTTAGTCGTTTTAACTAGTATGTTGTAAGGAGTTGTGACAAGCTCAGCTCTGAATATCCCAATATTATTCTCGAAGTGCGTGGACGGTGGTGGTCACGCATGCGATCACGGCATATGGTAGGTAGGTTGGTGGGGGATGTCTGGGTTTGTTTATCTTGGCCTTGAATACCATAATCAAGGGTTGTCTCTCCTCCCTCGTTCAGCCCATCTTCCTCTCGAGAAACTGGCTCTCGGTGGGTATTTCCTGCGACTTTTCCCTAGCCTCCGCCGGGTCCGGTCCATGAGAATGTGCCCCTGAACTGAGTCAACTTTTGCAAGCCATCACATCCCCCGACACAGCCGTGAACGTACCATGTTTCCATGTTCCAAGGTTGCAAGGAAACCGATCTCGAGAGTCGAACCAGCCTTCAGCCAATGCAGGCGTAGCAGAAGCGGCAGCACTATTCCACCAACTTGTCAGCTGACATTTGCTTCCCCCTTTATTTTCAAAGGGTTTACTTGCCTCTCTAGGAAGCATGCTGCCCTTGCGGCAGTCTTCGTAGCCGCCCTTGGACTGTTGGCAACCGTAAGCGAAAATCAGTACCGACAACAGGATCCGGGGAGAAGGAGGTTGACTACTAACACAGTCGAGCTGGGAGCATTCCTCGGGTGCCTCGAAGCCGGCGCAAGTGAACAAGCAACACTTGGCAACGCAGTCTTCCGCCCAGAGGGGCTTGGGTTGGGTCCAGGGGACGGCTCGCCAAATGCAGTTGCGCCCCTTGGGTTCGGCCGTCTCGTCGGCTCGGTTACCCAGGACGGCGTGGCCAGCAGCCAGGGTAGCCGCGAGGGAGAGGACGGTGATCTGGAGACGCATTTTTACGTCTTGGTTGGTTGGATGGTTGGTTTGTGCGGTGTTCAGAGGAGGGAGAATGGTTTCGAGTTTCCAAGGGGAGTTGTTGTGATTTCAGGGGTGGGGGTTGCCGATTCACTGAGAGCTCAAGGGACGGCGTGGTAACTCCAGTGGTCTTTCAACAGTATTTGAGCAGACAATTTACTGGCAAACAGGCTGCGAATAGAAGGAGTCGAACGGCAGCCAGTTTCATGGGACACCCAGCCGCAACTGATCAACACTTGACAAGCTTCAGGAACGGTCAGGAACGGTGGTCATGGTGATACTTACTCCAGTTCTCAGCATCAGTGTCGAATTCGAAAGGGGATCCATTCTACTCAGGCCAAGACAGCCTCAGTTGGGCCATTAGGGGCGAAGGGGTGCCGGCCTTAGTACCTACCGTACCCAAGGTGGGTTCTAGGTACCAGCACCTTAGGTACTCCCTGCATATGGGGAGAAACACCACCAGACGAACAGAGCTAACCGCCTTCCTCGCCCATATCTCGCAAACGAGGTATTACTCGAAGAAGGTTTTCTCATCCACAGAGAGATACTTGTACTGAAGATACTTGTACTAAACTTGACGTGGCATCGTAGAGCAGAGAGTAGCGATTGTCACGGCGGTGATAGCCACACGTTTCTTCTCCTCCCACTCAACGGTCAAGACCAGCTGTACATCTTGGAAGCCGTTTTATGACATCACCATGTCGGCGTACTCGAGCCCAAACTAGGGTATTTGTTCTTCGTACCCATGGTACAACAGCTACTCTCGCCGCAATTTCAGTTGGTGGAGAGGGTCGATAGGTGGGTAGTCATCTAGGTATGGCAGTCCTCTCGACAACTACGCCTGTCGGCCGCCAGCATCCTTGTCATGGCTCTCTTTCGCTCAAGGCGGGGTACGCTAGGAGATGCTGCCCTTGATTCGGATATCGAGCAGTGGCAAGCCTGCAATGGAGATGGAAAGATCCTCCTACGGTATTAAATCAAGGACATCGTTGATATCCACAATAAGCATAGATCGTGTGTCTGGACCCACAAAACAGGCCAAACCGACGGATACTAAGATATAGGTGCTCTAGATGGATGGCAAGGCGCGGGTGCGTACTCCGGAGCCCTAAGGTGTGGTTCATCTACCACCGAGGATCTGCAGATGCGGGTCTTCCAAATCGGGCAGTGTGTGCTCCGGGCGATGTCGTGCATCAACAACTGCGTAGGAGAAGCGATACGAAGCGAGAGGTACGGAGTATGTGCGAGTAGTGACCAAAACTGCGGAGGGCAGATGGAAAAGGGGGCGAAGCACTGAAGATGGCCCGTAGGTACTTGAACCGCAAGGCCTGATCGAGCCCGCCAATAATACTGTTGTCTCATCCAATGAAACCCGGTGCGGCGGGTTCTCGAACAAGTCTCTACCTCGATCCTGCATTGGTCAGCGGGCGAGGCACTGCCCGGCCGCTATCGGGGGGAGCGAGGCTGTAAAGCTTTTGCCGAAGGACGGTCTGACTCAACCCCGCGAGGCTCGCATAAGGACGGAGTACAGTGAGGCGTTGAACGCTTATCGCCGATAAGACGTCAACTACAAGTTGAGGCAGGTCCCGACCACCATTCACTCTTCCCCCAAGGCGAGCACAAACTCTACAAGAAGTGTTTACTCGAGGCAGCTTCAATCCCCAACCATCGCCAGCGATCGCCAGAATACGCCCACCCGTCTGGGCTCACGCGGCCATGGACAGCCAGGGAGCGCCGAAGCACGACCCGGCCGCTGGACGTCCGCTGTACCTCTACGACCTCCCGACCGACATCCTCGTCTCCCTCCAACTCAAAAACGACGGCGACGGCCAAGAAACTGCAACCGCGCCTGAAACGGTCGAGCGGCCGTCCACACCGGCTTCGGAGAGCTCAGTTGGCGCCCAGGGCTGCTCGCTCTGCTCGCTGTCCTTCGTGACCGTTCAGGACCAGCGCAGTCACACAAGGTCGGACCTGCACGCCTACAACCTCAAACAGAAGCTCCGGGGCGCCAAGCCCGTCACGGAAGGAGAGTTCGAGACGCTCATCGGAACCCTCGACGAGAGCCTCTCGGGATCAGACGCCTCCGAATCCGACCCGGACGACGATGCATCGCGGAAAGACAGCACGCTCGCGGCGCTGCTGAAGAGACAAGCCACACTCGCCGACAGGAGCAGGGTTGCAGACGAGGAGGAAGCGGACAAGAAGACGCGTGGGCTCGGCAACGCTCCGCTCATGTGGTTTAGTTCGGCAAGTCTGCCCGAGAACCACTACTATGGCGTCTACCGCGCCGTCTTTGCGCCCCAGGAGCTCTCCACGGAAGCTACCATCCTCGAGGGCGTCAAGACTCGCCAGCTCGAGCCCATAGCGATGCCCAAGCCGGCGAAAGACGGCAGCGGCGCGCTGACGGCCTACAAGGGCCGGCACATCTTCCTCTGCATGATCGGCGGCGGCCACTTCGCCGCCATGGTGGTGTCGCTGGCGCCGCGGAAATCAAGGCACGGCGCCGCCTCGGGCCCGCTGAACCGCGAGGCGACGGTGCTGGCGCACAAGACGTTCCACCGCTACACGACGCGGCGCAGGCAGGGTGGTTCCCAATCGGCCAGCGACAATGCCAAGGGCGCCGCCCACTCGGCCGGCGCGACGCTGCGTCGCTACAATGAGCAGGCCCTGACCGACGACGTGCGCGCTCTGCTACTCCAGTGGAAGGGCCTGCTCGATTCGGCCGACCTGCTCTTCGTGCGCGCTACGGGCACCACCAACCGTACCACCCTGTTCGGGCCCCACGACGGCCAGGTCCTGCGCGCCAACGACGCCCGCCTTCGCGGGTTCCCCTTCACCACCAGGCGCGCGACGCAAAACGAGCTGATGCGCGCCTTTATCGAGCTCACGCGGCTCAAAGTCCGGGAGATCACCCCCGCAACGGCGTCGGCTACCAGCTCCGAGGGGGCGGCGAAGGCCACCGCGCCCAGCAAGCCCAAACCCTCTCCCGCGAGGCTCACCGAAGAGGAGGAAACAGCGCTGTTGCACACCACCCAGCTGCAGGCGCTGATCCGACGGTCCAAGTTGCCTGCCCTCCTGGCCTACCTGAAGAACAACGAGCTCCCGGCCGACTTCCAGTTCCAGCCGGCAGACACGCACCACCACGCACCGACGGCCTTGCACTTTGCCGCGTCGCAGAACGCCGCGGCCCTGATCGCGGGCCTCGTCGTGCGCGGCGGCGCGGACCCGGCGGCGCCTAACCGCGCAGGCAGGACGCCCTTCGAGCTCGCCGGCGACCGCGCCACGCGTGATGCCTTCCGCGTCGCCCGCGCCGAGGCCGGCGAGAACCGCTGGGCCTGGGACGCGGCGCGGGTGCCGCCGGCCCTCAGTCGGGAGGAGGCGGAGCGGCGCGAAGAGCGGGAGCGGCGGGAAGCCAAGACGAAGGAGGCCGAGCGCCGGCGCGAAGAGGAGGAGCGGCTGCGGGCGGCGGAGCGGGCGGCCCCACCGGTCGGCGGGGGGAAGAAGTTGGGCGGGGGGAGCCTGCTGGGCTCGATACCGCGCAAGACGGCGCAGGAGGTGCGCGAGGAGGAGGCGAGGGGCCTCACGCCCGAGACGCGGGTACAACTGGAGCGAGAAAGGCGCGCGAGGGCGGCCGAGGAGCGCATGCGGCGGATGCAGGCCGGCGAGTGATGTCATACAGTATCGTCTACGGGCTGGGTCGACAGCAATGCAGGTGCCGGGGCAGCTGTGATGTCCATGGCCCTCGAGCGAGTCTCAGCGTCGGTTTAGGAGTGCGTCTCTGATGTGTCCGCCCACCGTGCACTGCTACACACCTACACAGCAACGGAGGACACGCGGTCTGGTGAGGGGACATCAGGGGGGGGATAAGGCAGTCGCATCGTCATTGCTGCGGTGTTCGTTGCTCTGCCGCCGATGGCGGCGAGGCGGGCGTTGACGGCCTGTGCTCACAGAAGGAGTCGTCCCGCCATCGGTCCATGGCCCCCTCGCCGTGTTCGCGCCGTCCTGAGCAGCATCTCCCCTTTCATCACGGTGGGACGCGGCGAGAGCGCGACCCGGCGGCAGCACTCGACGTACTCCGTACACATACACGGCAAGGGAGGACGTCGTCGGCGGCATGAACAAGCCCAACTCGCAAGCCCTGCGATGTACGTCCCCGGCCTGCTCGAGCTTCCCAACCGGGTGGGTGAAGCTGGATCGACGTCGCTCCGTAGTTAAAGGGGGTAGTACGGAGCTTGTTTCGTCATGCGAAACGCAGGCGCGGGCAAAGGCCTACGCTGCCCGGCGGCGGCGCGGGGGGGAAGGGGAGGGAGGTGCGTCACTGGAGTCCGGTGGACCACGGGCCTGCTTCAGGTCTTCGTATTGCGAAACGTTCGCCGCCACACACTCGTCGACGGTTCTTGTCTTTTTGCAGTGACGGTTCCCCGCATCGCCCAGCGGCGGGGCCGTGCGGTGGTGGCTGCTTGCGTGACGACGGTCCTGGGGGGGAAGAGACGACGCGAAGGCAGGCACTTGCACGTGTGCATGAGGATGTGCAGACTGCGCCCGCGATGTTTTATGCTTGTTGCCCGCTCAAACCTGGGACGGACTGACGGAGGGGGTGGGAAGTGTGCTGTCGCGGAGGGGCGGGAGGAAAATCGCTGCTGGCCAGTCCCCGGATTGTGAGCTGCTCCGACCAAGGGGACGGCATTGAACGGTTGGCCGTCGCTCGTTGTCCAGGTTTTTTGCTGGTTGAAGGTTTGTCGTCCGCTTTCCGGGTTATGCTGCTCGGTGCGGACGACAACCGATGAATGAACGAAATTCCCGAGGCTTCCGGAGCATTTGCCCCAACCACTTTCCACACCCGTGCGCGTGTGGGCACACCCATGACGCGGCGGGCCGGACTGTTGGTGCAGTGTGGTGTGCGGCTCAGTCGCCGACGTCCACTTCTCCACGAACATGACGTGCAGGTGCAGCTGCGTCGAGCCTGGGAAATTTCGCAGCGTCCGCATATGGCCGGTTCAGACGCGGACCCGGACGTCGTGTGGTCCCAACGCGGGCGCCTGCGCATGTACGCACTCAAGGCGACGCGGACGAGAGAGGGGGCCCTCGGACCCGAAACAAAACGGGCTGGCGGGCGCCCTGAAGCGTGCTGAGAGAGAGCCGAGAGCTTGATGGCGGCGGGGGGCTTGCAACGTCGTCGTCCGTGGGGTTGCGACGCTGGTGGAGGACGAGGCTTGTGAGGCTCGTGTTCGCGGGGCCCCTGCCCTCCCTGCCCGGCAGGGGCTCGTCTCGGAGCCCGGGAGCCCGGGAGGCGACGGGGATGCCCTGCTCGGGAGGGAGGACGGCTTTCGGCACATTCAAGTCTCGGCTGTGGAGGAGGTGATTGATTTTGCATTCGGGGAGGGAGACCTGTTACGTGTGGGAAACGGCCATGGTGATACTTCGGGGCTGTGAAAACGGCGGGCAACGGGCTGAGTTGACCAAGCGTCGAACAAGCAACAGAGGCACCTCGACAGGCCGCATCACACAAAAAGTTTGCAGGAGGGTGTCGGGCGGCCGCATGCGGAAGCCGTCGGCCGCCGATCGGTGGGAGCTTAAGACGGGACCGCTGTCGATATCGAACAGGCCCCCGGCGCTGGCCCAACGCTTTGGTCGGACGAGCCTCGGATCAGCAATGCCAGGCTCTGGGGCTCTGTGCCGATCGCCCTTGGTCTCGCGAAAAGCGTTCGTGTCCCTGCCGACTTGTCGCTTCGCGACTTTTTGCCGCCATTTGCTGCTAGGCCCCTCGGTAGTTCAGATGACGGAGGGACTCTTGCGCGCGTCAACAAGATGGAGCGCCAGTGCAGGACAGCGGCGGCCGCCGCTGTAGCCGCCCTGGAGCCGCTGGAGCCGTCGGCGGGCCTCGGATGGCGGCCGTGGCGACGTCAGCTGCCATCTAAACGGGAATACAGACGCTTGCGAGTGCAAGCCTTTGCGGCCTTGGAGCGGCCGTTTGTCGAAGCCCAAGGGCCGAGAGCCAACGGTGGAGCCGCCGTCCGCCCTCTCCTTGGCGGTTCGCGCAGCGTCTCTTGCGTGGCTGAAACTTGAAACGTCGACGGCCAAGTCAGGGAAGACAGTCGGCAGCCGCCGGCAGCGAGGTCCGCTTCCCTGGTGTGAAAGCCGACCGACCCTCTGAAGGACGCCCTCGTATTCTTCAATGGTGTCTTCTCAGCATCGGAGCCTTGCAGCGAGTCAATTGAGACCGGCCACGGCACTATTTGCTGGCCCGGCCGGTACTGACCGGGGCCCTCTGGACGCTGCGGGATCCAGGGAAGCATAGCAGCTGGACGACACAGGGCTGCCCCGAGCAACGGATCCCCACTCCACGCGCGCGAAACGCCCCAGAGGGTTTCTCTCGTTGCCGTCGCCCGATGTGGAGCATTGAGCATCTTGGTTTTGTGTTGAGGACGTCCGAGGAACGATGGGGCGATAGAAGCTCCAAGGATGCCTGTCAAACGGGGATGCGTGATGCGTGAGGCCCCGAGCGACGACGACTCTGTTCTCGAAGCGGATGCGCCACAGTCCCGCGATGGCAGGCAGCTCGTGCGAGAGGCCAAAGGCCACTGTCGCCTGGAAGTCGAAAGAGCAGAGAGAGAGCAAAAGGCCCGGGTTTCAGAAATCGGTCTTGCCAAGGACGATTGGACGAGAGGGCCGCCCCTGGCCGGTGGCGTCGGTTCCTGCATTAGCGTCCCCGTCAGTGGCTGAGTGCCCCACGACGGGTTTCACGATGCTGCCTCTGGTCGACCTCGGTTGCTTCTCCCTTTTTCGTCGACACGCCCGACGACGGCTCGAGGACGGCTTTCTTGGGTTGTGGAGGCAAGGCCACGACCTATTCCAGGGGCGCGAGGGGGCCTCGAGCGAGCTCACGGGGGATCGCACATTTCACCAAGCCTCTTTGTCGCCAGACGAGAATGGCAGCCAACGTCAGCTGCTTCTCTTTAGCCGGGGGATTACCTCTCCACGCATGTGCAGCGCTCTCAGCAGCTTCAGCAGCCTTCGGCAGCCTTGAGCGCATCCCACAGGCACGACACATGCTGGCAAGCCCTTCCGCGCCTTCGTACCTGGCAGCTAGCCGTCTGCCGGTCACAGGAAACGGCCTCGCCAGGACGGATCAATCGCTCGATTGGCTCTTTTGGAGGCCGACGGCGCTGAAAATGGAAGCGTCCAGCGCAGCCGATTGGCTCGACAGCCACGAGGCTCCGGTTCGCTGGCAGCGACCCAAAAAGCTTCGCCTCCCTGGAAAAAGAGCGGGGAGCGCCGTGCAGCGACTGGACGGCGGCCCCTGTCTAAAAAAAAGAGTCCAAGACACAGGCCCCTGGAACGGGTCCCCTGGCCGGCACCTCTACCCCGGTCGCGGCCCTCGGAGCCGCGCGCTCTCCCTGTCTCTCTGACTGACCCGACCGACTCCCTGTCACCCTCGCGGCGGGGCTTGGACCTCGACTATGCAACTCCATGCTACCGACTCTCACAACCCCTTGGCCGTCTCTGCTGGATCAGAAGCAAGTGCTTGGGCTCCCGTCAGGCCGCGTCGGCTATGAGACGATCCCAGCCACGCTCCCCACCCACGCTCCGCGCTCCCTCAGTGGGGAACGGCCAGGCACGGGAGTCCATGCTACTGGTCGTGACCACCCCTTGCTCCACCACGGCCCTTGTCCTCCACAAGGGACTTCTCGTTCCCAAAGAGGGCGCGAACAAAGGGCCGCCTGGGGGGTCAAAGACCGGGGGGTCCGCCTCGCCCTTGCACAAAGGGTGGTGGCCCTTGGTGGGCGAGTCCACAACACCATCACCAATGTTCCTATATAGACGGCCCTCGGCCCTCTGGCCCTCTCTCCCTTACCTCTTCCCCTTCTCCCTCCAACAGCTTTTCTTATAGTCGGTTTCCTTCTTTCCACTATTGCCAAAGTTCGATTCTCTGGGAGACAAAGTCAATCGCTTTCTTTGCCCCGTCCAATTCGTTTTGATACGACTGGTTCTTCACTTCACCGCTCGCTCTAGAAGCTAAGCCATATTACTGTCGCTTTCCTCACGGAACTTCAAACCTTTTTTCTCTCCATTTCCACCACCATCAAACCCACACCGAACCCCCCCACATCATGAAGACCTTCACCCTCGTCTCGGCCATGGCGGCTGGCGCTGCTGCCACCGTGAGTAGTTCCCGTCCCGTCCGGCCTCACCTGATATGGTTGCTTATACAAGTCTAGGGTTTCCTCGACGCCAACCCCTTCAAGTGCCCGGCCAACATCCCGCAGAAGTGTACGCCCAAGCAGACGCAGGGCTACGACTTTGGTGATCTCGAGCCCAACAAGCCCCCGGTCCGGGGCTACAACGGCTTCGACTGGAAGGGCTTCACCTGCAAGGACGCGCCCGAGAAGCGGGATCGTCTGGGCCGCCGCACGGGCGGTCGCCACCTCGGCGCCGTCTGCGGCTCCGACAAGAGCCAGGCGCCCTCGTTCGGCGTCCAGGCGGGCAACCCCGACTTTGACGACTTCTCGCTGAGTGAGATCCACGTCGACGTCGAGTTCGACGTCGATCTCGAGTTCCACTACGGCATGCCCGACGGATCCAAGTGCAAGCACCGCAACTCGTGCAAGAAGGGCGTCAAGTCGTACAAGAACTCGCAGTGCGGCGGGGCCAAGGACGTCACCATCGTCTACCCGGAGCAGCCCAAGAAGCCCAAGAAGACGTGCAGCATCGGCGTCCACTCGATGAGCTTCTCGTGCCACACCAAGCCCCCCTTCACGCGGCCGCCCTTCACCCGCCCCACGCTGCCGCCGCCGGCGACGTACACGCCCACGTCGACCAGCGAGTCCAGGCCGGTGGAGACGACGCCCAACACGTACGTGCCCGACACGTCCGTCTACAGCTCCATCGTCACCACCAGCTACGTGAGCACGTCGACCATCATCACCTACAGCGTGTCCACCATCACCACGTGCGACGTCAACCAGGGCAGCAACGGCACCTACTGCGGCGGCAACGGCGGCGTCACCACCACCACCATCTCGTACCCCACCACCACCACCTACGAGGTCACCGAGACCAGCTACGTCCCGGGCACGTACACTCCCACGCCCCCGCCGTCGACCTACCAGCCTGAGGAGCCTTCGACCTACCAGCCCGAGGAGCCTTCGACCTACAAGCCCGAGGAGTCGTCGACGTACAACCCGGACGTCCCGACCACGACCAAGCCGTCGGGCCCCAAGGAGACGCTCCCGTGCCCGTCGGTGGTGCCGCAGTGCCTGAACACGTTCCTCTTCCTCGTCGAGACGTGCAAGGACAACAGCGACCACGGCTGCTACTGCCCCAGCACCATCTTCATCGAGAGCATCTTCAGCTGCGTCTACGCCCACGGCGAGACCGACACCATCATCAGCGAGGCCATCATCTTCATCCAGGGCCTGTGCGCGCCCTACGTGCCCGTCAACCCGGGCGTCATCACCTGCGCCACGCCCACCTCCTACATCACGCCCACCCTCACCTACAGCGTGCCCGACGCCACCTACACCACCATCACCTACACCGCCACCGACGTCGTGCCCTGCACCGACGACAAGGGCATCGAGATCCCCGGCTCCAGCACCACCACCGTCTACCCCACCTACGTGCCCATCCCCCAGGTCGGTCTCATCACCGGGCCCGCCGGCGGCGTCGGCTTTGTCCCCGTCGCCACCCCCGTCCAGGCCGGCGTCGTCAACCCCACCACCGCCGCCCGCCCCACCGCCACCGGCACCGCCACCGGCTCCAGGCCCATCGTCACCGCCGGCGCCGGCCGCAACGGTGCCTTTGCCGCCGCCGGTCTTGTGGCCGCCGCCGTCGCCGCGCTGCTGTAAACGAGCCCGCATGACGGGGGGGCGTGGAACATCCTCCCCCGGTCTTGCTGTGTACCACCACCTCTCTTTGTTTTTCTTTTTACCCATCTCCTTCTTGACGATCCTTACGACGCACACACAACACATTTGCATATTGGACGGGATGGGGTGCCGGGATACCATCTGTTTTTTGAGTCTTTTTGACCGGAATATACGTGGATTGCCAAAGCAGCTCGGGCCCTGAAAGTCCCCTTGATGGTGGAACACGGTGTGTGCAGCGGAGCAGAAGTCGTATACATATACCCCCACTGAGTGGTCATGCATGAGCAGGTGTTATAATCATTAATAGAACGCAAGACCACTTTGATCAAACTATGAAAGCGCCCTCCTGTGCCATCATGATGTTGAGGGTTCATGATTAGGGGATTCCTCCTCGCTGTCCAGTTGGGCTGATTATCGGACGCATCAGATGTGACACAGTGAAACGGGCGTTGGGTACCTATGTATCTACCTAGGTACACAGGGGTAGAAACTAGAATTCGTCGGCAAGAATGTCTCTCGCTGTACATAGTATGGAAAGACACGAATTGGATTGTGCAACAGAATGTATCCAGTCTTGTCTTGTCTTCCTTTTCCTCATTCTGGGCACTGGAAAGGGAGTCATGGTCCGTGCGTTGCCATGAGTCGAGGTTTTCGTCGTCGCTCAGCTTCGCTCAACTCATCGAAGACGGTCATGCGAGCACTTGTTTCTCCTTTTTTCTTTGCTTTTGTTGAACCAGTAAATAATTGGGCATATATCGATATCAACCTTCATCGCACGTGCGCAGCTAAAGGAGAACCCGTTATGCCAGGCCAAGAGAGACTACCAAAGGGAACTGCCTTGCTCTTCCGAGTGACAGCCCCCATATAAGCTGGACCTGGGCCTGCCCTCACACACCTCTGACGGTGAGGCGATCATGGCCGCCTCCATCGCATCGGGGGCGCGAGGCGCGGCGGCCCAGGCATCGTCCACGACGACGGCGGCACTGTCCTTCACGCCGCGCACCGTCTTCGACGCTTCGCCGTCGCTGGCGCGCTCCCACTTCCTCGGCCACCACCACGCCGGGCTCAACAAGATGCGCGCCTCGCTCGCCAACGTCGGCCTCATCATCGAGTGCCGCGACATGCGCGTGCCGCTGACCTCGTACAACCCCCTGCTCGAGTCCAGCCTCGCCAGCCCCGACCGCGCCCGCATCGTCGTCTACACCAAGCGCGATCTCTGCCCCTCCTACAAGAAGACCCTGCGCATGATGCGCCTGCTCGAGCGCTTCCACTCCTCCTCCTCCGCCGCGGCTGACACTCCCCCCGCCGCCCCGGCGCTTCCTCCCCCCCCGGAGGCCGCGGCCGAGGACGACGACGTCGGCGGCGTCGACGGCCTCCCCCGCGGGCGGGCGCAGTCGCGGCCCCCGCGGCCGCCGGGGCCGGGCAACGGCACCGAGGTCCTCTTCCTCGGCAATCGCGACGGCCTGGCCCGGCTGCTGACGGCGGTGCGGCGCGTGGCCGCCGACCGGCCCAGCCTGACGGGCCTGCGCGCCCTGGTGGTGGGCATGCCCAACGCCGGCAAGTCGACGCTGCTGAACGCGCTGCGCGCCAAGGGCATGGGGCTGGGCAAGGCGGCGAGGACAGGCGCGCAGCCGGGCGTCACGCGAAAGCTGAGCACGCCGGTGCGCATCATCCCGGCGGCGGACGGTGACGGCAGCGCCGCCGACGGTGGCGGCGTCGAGGCGGGCGTCCTGGTCATCGACACGCCTGGCGTGTCGATCCCGTACGTGCCGGACCCGGAGGCGATGCTGCGGCTGGCGCTGGCGGGGTCGGTGCGGGACGGGCTGGTGCCGGCGGTGGAGGTGGCCGACTACTTGCTGTACCAGCTGAACCTGCGATGCGGGCCGGCCGAGTACGCGCGGTACTGCGGGCCGACCAACGACGTGGAGGTGTTCCTGGCGGCGGTGGCGCGGCGGACGGGCAAGCTGGTGGCGGGCGGCGCGCCGGGGCTCGAGGCGGCCGCCGGCTGGGTGGTGCAGGAGTGGCGGCGCGGCGCCCTCGGCCGCATGGTGCTCGACGACGTCACCGACGAGACCGTGGCGGCCGCCCGTCGCGCTGCTGCGAGTCCGCCTCTCAGTATGAACCAGGCGCGCAAGAGGGCCAAGGAGGTCCGCAAGACGCGCTCGGCGGCGAAGCGCGCTGGGACGGAGGGCGTGGCCTGAGGGAGGGCAGAGAGAAAGAGAGAGAGGGAGGTCGGGGGAGGAGGGAGGAGGACGTGGGGTCGGTTTCGTGGTGGACCCTTTTACGATACAATACGGCGTCGACCTGGGCTGGGGCTGGGTCGAGTGGCATACACGGTCATATAGACGGCATTGGACAGAGTCTTGGGAGAAAGACGCCGCTCGGCATCGAGCATGCATACCTACCTATCTTGTACAACCAAACCCCTACTCATAGACGTTGATACCCCAGAGGCACTGACGTCCAGTCCGGAGACGGCCTTGCTATGTATGGACGGTACGTTGCTGTCTGGATATGTTCCTGTCCGCTTCGGGAGCAGCCACCTGCCCGTCCTCTTATAGGTCGTCTGCACCGTAGATACACACCCCCGAACCCTCCCCCCGTTGCAACCCAGGGCCCATTATTGTCGTCTCGCAGGTCCCACCCCTGTCCCCAACCAGCGGGGTGCGATCCCTCTAGGGCGCAAAAGAAAAACGCCATCCGATGCCAAAGTACACGGAGACGCGAGCCTCCTGCCGTGCCAGCCATGCGTGTTGGATCATAATAAGAGAGCGAGGAGACGTCCCCGCCCGGGCTTAGGCGGCAAACTGGCCCTGCCAGTGGACGAGGTCCCTAGTAAGGAAATCCATCATCTCCACGCATGAGAGCTCCTTGAACCGCTTGGACGCGTCGGTTCGGTCGCCGTTCTGCGCCGCCGCCGCCGCCGCCTGTGGTCTATCCGCCGTTTCGGCGGGAGATGCCTTCGCGCCGCCGCCGTTGACGCGTATCAGGGGCAGGGCGGCCGCCGGGGCGCCTTCGCCCTTGGAGCTCCCGGGGCTCCCTTGGGCGGCGGCTTCTGGTTCGCCTGCTAGCTCCACCTGCGTCTTGCCGATGTAGTCGAACATGGCCGCCGCGCGGCGTTTCATCTCGCTCATGGTCACGCGGCTGTTCATGCCGCCGCGCGCTTTGGACGTTGCCTTGCCGTTCTCGGGGCCGCCCGCCTTGGACGCGCCGCCGCCGGTGTTGTTCTCCTGCACGTCGCGCGACTGCGACCGCGGCGGTGACTCGTCTTCTCGCCCCTCCTTGTCTCGGGTGTACTGGTTCC
>Ga0247777_1000116_pt1 | contig 19568 bp, 14 predicted proteins | sample UWRJL154409C5_FD_179937 | JGI IMG/M metagenome (GOLD analysis project Ga0247777, IMG submission 179937) | Plant litter microbial communities from Arlington Agricultural Research Station in Wisconsin, United States - UWRJ-L154-409C-5 | ecosystem: Environmental > Terrestrial > Plant litter >...
CCACGAGATACCAGTACATGCGGGCATAGGCCATGTTTGTGGTTTGGAACATGGTCGTCCCCATACCGCCGTGGGAGTGATCCATCTTGACGGTGAAGCGCACAGCGCGTGGCTCTCCCAAGTTTGCGATACCGCGCGGCTTCTTGCTGTCGTCCTAGCGAGCAGGAGTGATAATCGGCGTAAGGAGAGCCAAAGAAGCCGGGCGCCGCCCGAGTCGCACTCGGGGGTAAGACGATGAGCCCGAGTCCCGCCGCTGTCGTTCGTCCTCCAAGGCGCGGGTTTTAGTCTCGATGTCTAGCGGCGAATCCACCGAATCATCCAGGACAAGACATCCTCTGGTCTTGTGCACGTCGTCCAGCGATGTCAGAGGGAACGACGACGCCCTGCGCGCGCGAGAGGAACCAACAACCACGAGAGTGTATTTTTTCCGAGTCGGTTTGAGCAGGTATGTAGTTTACCAAAGACAGGGGACCAGAGGGGACCGGAAGTATTCTCCAGTACCGTGACCTGTGGCCTACGGCGCCTCCCGTGTGCTTTGCTGCAGAGAAAGAAAGACGACCTGGGACTGACTGCCGGGGGGGAGGGGCGCGCAGGTGTGAGACCGGCTAAAGCGGACTGTCGAGGCCGAGGCGAGGCGTCGTGGGGGCTGCCGTTGTAGCGCAGAGCGAGGGACAAAAAGTCACTGGCCGTCGGGAGACGGGGACGCGAGGTGAACCTGTGTCCCAGCCCGGGTTTCGAATTCGTACGAGCATGGCATGGCGGTACGAGCACGAAGGGAGTACGGAGTACTGGACATGTTGCTCAGCCCATTGTGTCGGCAGGCGACGATACGGAGTACTCGTACGGGACTCGGAGTCGGCGCGACGGCCTGGACGGGGGGCTTTTTCACTGTCGGGCCGCCGAGACTCTTTGTCAAGGGGGTCGGCAGGAGAAGCGTGGGGACAGCTCGTGAGCCCGTCCATGATTGGGGGGACACCGCGGAACTGCACGGCAGAACGCCACAATTTGCTCAAAGTTGCGCACCGTCGCCCAGAAGAGGCCTAGCCCGCGGCAGGCCCCCCTGTAGCTCATGCGATCGCCCCTCGCTTTTGGCGGGGAAGGGCGCTGCCTCGTTGCTTCCCGTGACATGCACGGCGACCTCCAGTCTTCGATGCTGCTGTTCCCGACAAGGAACACATGCCACCTTCGCCCGTCGGCAGCCACAACGACCAGGCATGGACGGATTCGGAGGGCTCTCCAAGTGGCGGCATCCCCTGGACGATGGCACCGCCCGAAGTTGATTTGTTCTGCCAGGCACCCATCCTGAGCCGCATACCCGGGAGAGCTGTCCATGCATCAGCACACGCTTCACGGCTCCTAAGCCCCCAAGTCCCGGATGAGGCGGCCGAGCAGATGGGGACCGATCCTATGAGGGCTCGAGGGGTGGTTGTCGACAGAGCCGCCGGCTTGGCGAACCCACGTCATCTTTATGGCACGGGTTGGGCTTGGGCGGCGTCAGAATGAGTTCTGGAGTGGTTGCGCAAGTTTGTGAAACGAAGCTGGACTTCCGGCCAGCGATGATGGCATGAGGAAGAGACGACCTCGAACGGCGTCCCACGGCGTGAAAACGCAGCTGGAGATGGGGGCTTACGGTAACAGCGCGGGTCGGTCGATGTCCGTACGGTCCGCCGCCGACGCACGTCAACGGCGCGCACTTTTCGTGGCGGCGAGGGGATATACGGAGTACTCCGTAGGGAACCTAAAGTACCTCGGCATGGGAGGATGGCAGCCGCCGATGGCGCTTTCTGGGTCTTGGACGCTTACGAGCAAATAGCAAGGCGGGCTGTTCTCCAAATTCCCGAGGCGAGACTTGTAGCTAACCCCGGAGTTTCGGCTGTCTCAGCACCGGTCCCTCTCCCCTCCCCGCCGTCGGCAATAAAAATAATAGGTAAATAACGTGGGCCGCATCCTGGTCTCTGTACCGCACTCTGGAGTGCGTCTGGTCATCCACCACTTCTCCCAACCTCGCCTCACCGAACCACCAACCCTAATTGACCAGTCATTCTACTGCTACCCTTTTTTCGAAGCCCTCTATCTCTTGTTCCTCTCGAAACTGGGAATCAATTGAAAAATCTGCGCTTCTGAAAACCACCCGAAGCCGACTCACTCTACGGTACTGTATGCGAGCCCCTCTCGGAGCACATCTGACCAACGCGCGCCTTGCTGACAGCCAGGAGAAGACATTCGACGGGCACCAAGGTGCTTTGGAGCAATGGCGACCCTCCGATCCTTGGCCACGGCCCTCGTACTCGCAGCATCGGCCGCGGCTCACTTCACCCTCGACTACCCTAAGACGCTCGGCTTCGACGAGGATAAGGAGCCTTCGGGTCCCTGTGGCGGGTTTGACGTCAAGTCCGACAGCCCGTCGACCGACTTCCACGTAGGGGGAGACAACGTCGCCACAAACCTCCTCCACCCCCAGGGCGTCTGGCTGTACCGCGCTACGCTCGACACGACGGGCCAGAGCAACTGGACGGCCATTCATCCTCAGGTCCTGCAGAGCGGCCTCGGTAAATTCTGCCAGCCCGCCCTCTCCGTCGGCGCCAGTTGGGCCGGCAAGAAGGGCATCATCAGCACCGTGGTCAACGCTCCCGACGGGATCCTCTACCAAGTGAGTTTGTTCGCCGCCGTGACTCCACCCTGCCGCGCCCGTGGTCCCCCGTCAGGTAGATTGGGGCGACCCCGAGAAACCCGTACTGATCCTCCTCCCCCTTCCCCACAGTGTGCACTCGTCAACTTCGTCGCGGGCAAGGTAGGCGCAAACGTGGCCGAGTGCAGCAATAGTAGCAGCATCCAGGCGTCCTTCACTTCGGACACCGGTCTTGCTGCTATCCCTGGCGGCGGGCCGGCGGCGCCCTCCGGCACCGGCACGCCCTCCGGCACTCCGACCGGGGCCGGCTCGACGCCCACGCCCACGCCCACGCGCAACGCCGCCCCCGGCCTTGTCGGCGACTCGACCCCCTTGGTGAACCTGGCCGCAGCCATGGGCATCGGCCTGATGGGGCTCGCTTTCTTGCTATAGGAGACATTCCAGGAGCTGGAGGGGGGTGGAGACGCTTGGGCCCCGATGTACAATCCCCCAGCGGTGGAGCTATGGACCTCTTCGATACCAGAAATCGCAATGCGTACATGCCTGTTCGTGTGCTCCTCTGTCCACAGAGACTTGAAGCTCGCAACTTCGTACACGTCCACCGGACAAGGTTCTCCTCCAACTTCTGCCAAGTAGTACGGTACCTACCTTAGCTCACCTAGGTAGGTGTACCTACTGTACCGACCTACCTACCAGGTACCCGCCGCCTAGTCCCTACCTAGCTCCCGCTCCTGGGCGTTCCAGTCAAACTGGAAGCTTCTGCTTGGGTACCTGCCTTCTCCCGGGGTACTTGCCGTGCAGGTGGGGTAACTAGGAAGGTTCTCAGACGTGGCCCTGCCCTGAGACCTGGGAGAGGCACCTCGGACAGTACCAGCATCGGGAAAGAGAGAGTTGCCCCGGCGTATCTGAGTAGGTACCTATACAGGACATCTCGTCTGACCCAAACCTATCGTCTGACCATCTTTCGTTCTCATCATATCAGTCTAAGTCTGCTCTTGCTCGCCGCCGCATCACCCAGCTGGATCCATCTGCCCGATCAGCTCCTCTTTGTTACCGTCACCCCCTTTTGGATAGCAGCCAATATCTCTGTCTCCAATCCAGTATTCCAAGCTTCTCTGAGACCAATCGACAGCCACACGACATCGCCACGATGATCTTGACATCCGCTCTCGTGTGCGTCCTCGCAGCGAGCTGCCAGGCCATTCGCTAGCAGCCGACCACGGCCCATGCCACGCTCAGCACCCGCGACGACGCTACGCCTGCTATGACGGTATCTGAAGTCGCCATCCCGTCCACGGTATTCATCGCCAGTCGCACTCCAACGAGACCAGTCACCGTGGCCGCCATCCCGGACCCGTCGCCGGACCCGTGGGACAGCATCTCGCTGGTGTTTACGCCCGTGACGGCGTCGCCGGACGATCAACACCGCCCCAAGGAGCCCGAGGGCGACGTGACAACAGTGTTGAAGTCGGCCACATGGACGGCAGAGTGTCGCGGCCTATCAAGCTGCAATGCGGCCGTCCGCGAGACGGGTGTTGGTCGGTACGTTACTGAGTCGTCGTGTTCCGTCTGTCCTCCAGTGGGATTCATCACTGACTCTTACCCTCTGATGTCGCAGACGAATTCTCCAGGTCGCTGCCGGGGTCCTCATCCCCGCCATCGCGCTTTAGTTCGACGATTCCCAGGGCCCGGCGTGTCGTTCCCGAGGGTCACATGCGACGGGTACCGTGGTGCACATGGGACGTTCAGGATCGCGTTGGTTGTATGCATAAGTGGTACTTTTATCGCGCCCCTTCGTTGGTAGTATACTTAGAGTCGGATTCCTCTTCACGGGAAATCGGTACGGGGTGGAAGGGACTTGGACGACTAGAAAGAGGAGGTTATTGATTCGTCTTGTCCTGAAGCGCTGTGCCCGTGACAATGAGTGTACACGCTGAAACGGGGTATCTATCCCTCAACACGGCATCTGAACGCTCTTCCCACCGAGACGCAACCTGGCAAGCTCTCCGGAGATCGTGAGGTCCTCGCCGGGCGGAGAGCATCGCCGACCCTGTGAGGAATTGCCCGCGGCCGCCCCCCTCTCCTCAACGGGCGACTCCCCCAGGCCCGAGTCCCGCAACCCCAACCGAAGACGGCGATGCGCCTCGTCCTCGTCTTCTTCTTCCTCCACGAGATCTCCCAAATCATCATCACCGTAGCCTTCGTCCACGGACGCATCATCATGCTGCTCTTTCTCGTCCCCCTTCCGCCGGCCTCGTCGCGCCTGCTTCGGCTCTTGGCCGTCCGCATCGTCGGTTCCCCTAACGCTGACGACAGCGTCCCCTCCCGGAAGGCGGAGCTCGGCGGCCTCTAATGTTTCGGCGATATCGAGAAGCAAGACGTCCATGGGGCAAATATAGGCCACCTTCTTGCGCTGGCTCCATGCAAGGACGTGCCCACAGAGACGCCCCTGCGCTCGCTCGACGATCCAAGCGCCGCTGTCTCCCGGGATGCCCATCGGAAGGGGACGGTGCTCGGCCCTGCCGTCTCGAGGGCGATCCGAGGTGGCTGTTCCGCTGATCTGGTAGGTATGCGACGCCGATGAACGACCGTAAATCTTGACAGATGTGATGGCCGGCAGAATCAAGCCCGTCTGGAGGCCCGACGTCCGCGCGATACATTGCACCTCCAAGCCAGGCAGCGCCGCCGTCGGCGCAACCGTCGTCGGGTGGAGGGCGTTATCAGCCCTGGTGCTCTTGGCGCCGTCGGAAGGGTGAAAGCGAGGGATCGAATTTTGGTCCGGGAGACGATGGTTCTTGAACTCGAAAAGGGCCCAGTCAATCTCGTGGATCAGCCCGTTATCATCGCTCCGCCGCCTGATTCCACTGGAGGCGTAAACCTCCCCCAGACCGAACGAATCGAGGTGATCCTCGTCCTGGGTCTTCAAGTTGGGATAGAAGCCCTCCTCGACATCATCGAGCGCGGGTTGTGTGACATAATATCCGTCGCCGCATCCGGGTTCGACGCCCGGAGTGTCTCCGGGTTCCACGGTGTCATCATCATCGTCTTCCGCATCGGACGCCTCGCTCGTGAGGTCCGACTCGGAGAAGCCGTCCGACTCGGAGTCGGAAAACTCGCAAGCAAACTCGTCGTCGCTGGTCGCTGCCGAGGTATCGGACTGAAGGTCGGCGTACCAGTCCTGCAAGGACTGATTGAGGTCCTCGATCGCCTCATCTCTGCCGCTGCTGCGCATGTTCCACTGCGAGTGGTCCCCGCTCGCGATGTTGTCTTCCGCATCCGGGTCATCCAGCATGTGGTGGACCGTCATCCCGTACGGTTTGTCGTCGATCATCACCAGGCCTCCAAATGTGACTGGTGGCAGGTGCCGGTCGCCGATCCAAGCCCCGATGCTCGCGCCGTTTTGGGGTCGCTCCTGGAACGCCCCGTTTGCCGCCGTGATCTCGACCCTTTGCTCCTCGCCTTGCTGGACATTGGCCATGCTTCGCGGGGTACCTCCCCTCTTCCTAGATCGGAGGACTTGGCCTCGGCAGACCTTGAGTGCAAAGCCGGTGGTGCCGTCAAACAAGGTCCCCAGCTTGCGTTTCAGGATGGCTCGAACTTTAGCGACCGACGTGCACACAACCAGTACTGTCGGCCGAGTCTCTCGGGGTGACTCTCCAATGGACTCGAGAGAAATCTCAACCGACTCGCGGTGTTTGCGGTAAAAGTGTCGAAGCGCTTGGTTGATCTGCGGCATGAGGAACCGGTTCCACTGCTCGACAGCTTCAGGGGGGAGGGGGATTTGAGGATAGAGTCGCGTCTTGTGAGGGGCCACCTTCTCTGTCTTGGTGTCAGCGATCGCACACACCTTGAAAGCAGAGAAACACTCACCCAAGGCCTCGGGCTTCACTGGTGGCGCCACCACGTGGATCGGGGCCGCCGCAGACTTCTCCGTGCTGCTGGACGGTATCGATCGAACATCCCTTGCCTGAGGCGGGACGGCCGGCGCTGCAGCCCTTACACGACTCGCGACATCTTCGTCTCCCAGGTCGTCGCTCAAACGCTCCTCCAAATTGCTGACGCCATCCAGAATACAACATGCCTCCAAATATCGACTGGCTTTGAGTTGGACCTTGGCCAGCGGCGCATCCCCAGTCAGCTGCCCAGAGAGCTCCTTTTCCACGGCGGTCCAGCATGCCTGAACGGCTTTCATGTACAGCGTTCCGCATCGTATGGAAAGTTGGTTGAGGATGGACTCGGACACCGAAGTCGATGCCGGGTGCGGAACGAGATTTTCAAGCTTCGACCACAGGCCGATAGACAGAAGCAGCATGGCTAGCGAGTACAGGTCGAAAACCTTGGGGTCAGCGTTCGCAACGAGAGGAGATTGTCCAGTGGGCGTTGCCCGGGGGTCCAGCGGGTGCCTGTACAGCGAGAAGCCCGTCGACGGCGCGTCCTGGAGAGGGGAGTCGGGAAACAGATCGAATGAAGAGATGAGGGGCCTCCTAACATCGACCTCTGCCGAGTTTGTCGCAGATTCCACACCATTTGAATGGCAGAACGACACGTTCGAGTCCACTAGATTTCCGTGGGTGATGCCTCGGGCGTGCAGGTCGAAAACGGTATTCGCCAGGTTGGAAGCCAGACGAAACTTGGCCTCCAGCCTGGGCTCGAAGTCGTGGTTGGCCAGAAGTTCTCTCAAGGAACAGAGACTGTTCAATGGATTCTGGGTCAAATTTTCGAAGGAAACTGGGCTGAAGGCGGTCGGGAACTGATATACGAGGCCTAAGCGGGACTGCTCCATGTCCTCGTAGTAGCCCAGGAGGCGAGGAAGGCCAATCCAGGAACCCGGCGAGCGCTGCGGCTCAGACTGAAGGCCCGACGACAACTTCTCGAACCGCGTCATAGATGGCATGATACCGGTCGTGGAGTAGATAGGGTCGAACGCGGCGTACTCGAGCAGCAAAGGCGAGTATTGCTGCCGACCGGACGCTCGCGTCAGGTCTGAAAAGGCCTGCTTGCTCATGAAAACGATGCGACGCGTCGTTTCCGGGGGCATGTCGGTCATCGGCTCCGCCTGCATCGATTGGAGGTCTGTGAGCGTTTGCGGGTCGATGTGCCTGGGCGTCTGCATCCGGGTCGACTCGAACGGCCGCAAGTCCTCCATTGACGATCCCGACTTGGTCAACCTCGCACGGGCGGCTTGGGAAGACGTCACCGCGGACGACCTCGTCCGCGAAAGGTCGTACAGCGTGTCGATAGACGTGGTTAAGTCGCGAACGAGATCCTCAAACCGACCCTTATCCCATGCCACCAGAGGCAGCTTGCGGTCTGCCGGACTCTTCTCGGGCTCCTTTTCACCGACAAGCCGCTTCGAGCTCAGCCAGAGAGGCTCCGCCTCGGCCAAGATATCCTTGATCGTTGACATGATGCTTCCGACAACCTCGCTCAAGCCGGCCTTGGAGAGAGAGGAGTCGATCAGAACCTCAGCCGACTGGCTCGGATCTGACCATTCGAGCCCCCAGCTCACGAGTCGGTCCTTTTGGATGCGCAGTTTACGGTGGAGCGCTTTGATCTCGGGGTCCTCGGCATTCTGGACGGGCTCCTTTACGAAGTCGGTGGACTTCTTGGTGTCGTTGTACAGTCTGCTGAGACGACGCTGGAACGGGAGCTGAAAGCCCCCGATCGGGAAGTACGACTCCATGGCGAATGTCTCCTGAAGCGTTGCCAAGCGGAAAGCGGAGCCTGATGGTCGGAGCCGAGAGGTTTTGTGCCCCTACTCAAGGTCACGCATCCGGATGCTGGGCTAGATGCGGTTTCGGGTTGTGCTCCCAGCTTTCCTAATACCAGCTTGGGACGACGACTTGCAAGTGAGTGACCGGGAGGAACAGGAGGGCGAGCTGATGCGGCAGAGAGAACGGGTGAAGAGGCCCGAGTCCGACGTTGCCTCGGGCAGGCAGCAGGTTAAGCCGAATTCGCCTGCGGAAAGAAGAAGATCTTGGTCGCACTCTCACAAATCTCCGCAAGCCCGATCAAGGCCAATCTCCCAATTCACAAGCAGAGTTATCTCGGTGCCTGCCGTCGCGGATCCTCGCATCGGGAGACCGGCTGCTCTGCGACCGAATGGTATTGGTCCGAATGCTGCTGCCTGGTGGCCCCAGCGCTCCAAGCCCCTTTGCTTCTCTGTCCGGCGCAATTGACGGCCTTGCCGTGCCGCAGCCCCGTGATTCATCACGTGCAAAGCTTTCATGTGACCGAGCACGTGCCGTCCATCTAACACCGGACCCGAGCCTGGTCAGTCTCGCCGCCAAGCTCGCCTCGAGGTTCATACTGGTTGGACAAACCAAATCGTCCGAGATGCGCAAGAATATTCCAGTTTACAGACTCTAGGCACTCACTGACCAGCTTAATACCCAGAAAGTTCGCGCCGTTTCGCAAGCCCGAGACGCCACCATGCCAACTATTTTCCTCGAGTTCGAGTCGCTGGACCGCCCAACTGACCAAGTTAATGACGATCACGGTTCATTCCGCAACAATGGTGACCACTTTTATCATGGCCTGGTATTTCTCGGGCCGCTACAAGCGCCGCCTTGTGTGCCTCTTGTTGGAGCTCCCCTCGCAGCCGTCAGATACCCTAAGGCAATCTTGTCGGACAGAATGGTCTTCACCGCAGCATCAGCTACGCCGCAGTGTTCTCCGTACTGTCATTGCTCTTCCTCTTTGGGGAAAGAGAACAGTGAGCGGGATGGCCGAAGGCAGGTTTAGAAGTAGGAAAGATTGAGGAAGAGGTCAGAAATAGGAGCGACAGTCATCCCTCGCTCTGGTTTACCCTATTTGAGGTTCGAGGGGGCCTATCGACTGGATTAACGTTAACGTTATACATATGTATGACGCTCAGAACATAAATCACCGCTTGATTGCTCTCGCCCTAAACAGTTGGCAACATCCGCTCTGCAGTTTACCAAAAGCTGGGCCGGTTCTACGCGGCGAATCGTTACCATGGTGTAGGATACTATGCACGTGAAGCATTGCCCCTTTCCCGCCTGATGGGCCTGGTGGGCTCGGTGGGTTGGGGTTGGGGTATCGGGATCGGGATCGGCAAACGGGGACGAGCCGGACCTGCATTAGCGGGTGGGTCTCCCGGCGATCTGAGTTCAGCACTTCTCGATGAAAGTCACGGACAGCTCGACTAGGAGTTATCGGCGAGTTCTGTCATCTTCGAGCCTGAGCTCCTGAGATGGGGTTCTGGTGTGGGATGGGTAGTTGCCATACTCCTACAGGCTTGAGGCGATGTCGTGATCGAAGCCGAGCTTCTGGGGTGGTGCGAGAGGGTTCGGGCCCACATGCCGAGATATCGCCTAGCTTCGGCTTTGGTGGCGAGGGGCAATTCTCTGCGGTCCAAGGCAGGAGGGGATACTCCGTCCTGTCGTCTACCATCAAGTGCCCCAGGCGAAGATCGCCCGACGTTGAACTTTGAGTCTCGACGTGGTCACCCCAAGCCACCGCCCCTCCGGCATACTTGGCTTCTCTTTTGAGGGGCCTTTGGCAGCTGGGAACATCGAAATACCGCAAACGGCAAAAACTGGCACGGAACCTCGGTCAGGTTTGCGTTAGCCAACCAACTCCAGACCTCCTGGGTATCAGCAACAGGGTAACATGATGGCGACCACGAAGGCTTCGACGGGATCGGGATCAGAAGCTATGGCGAACGGGGATACAAAGATTGGCTTCCAATCCGCGAGCGAATTGATCGGTCATACACCACTGGTACAGTTGAACAAGATTCCCCAATCGCTGGGCATCCGGGCTCGCGTCTACGCCAAGGTGGAGTTGTTCAACGCGGGTGGCAGCGTCAAGGACCGGATCGCCCTTCGAATGATTGAAGAAGCGGAAAGGAGTGGCAGGATCAAGCCGGGCGACACACTTATCGAACCCACAAGCGGGAATACGTGCGTCCTTGCCTCCTATCTGACCAGAGAAGACGAGGACTGACAGGTCTATGCAGCGGTATCGGGCTCGCCCTTGTCGGCGCCATCAAGGGCTACAAGACAATCATAACCCTCCCCGAGAAGATGTCGGCCGAGAAGGTCTCCGTCCTCCGCGCGCTGGGTGCGACCATCATCCGCACGCCCACCCAAGCAGCGTGGGACAGCCCCGAATCACATATCGGCGTTGCCCGTCGATTGCAAAAGGAAATTCCCAACAGCCACATCCTCGATCAGTACACCAACCCCGACAACCCGCGAGCCCACGAGTTTGGCACGGCCGAGGAGATCTGGGACCAAACCAACGGTCGAGTGACGGCCGTCGTTGCCGGCGCCGGGACTGGTGGCACTGTGTCCGGCCTCGCCAAGGGCTTGCGGAAGCACAATAAGGATATCAAGGTCATCGCCGCCGATCCGTTTGGCAGCATCCTCGCCCTTCCTGAGACTCTGAACGACGAGAAGGCCAACCTACCCTACAAAGTCGAAGGCATCGGGTACGACTTCATCCCGGACGTTCTGGATCGCGAGTCCGTCGACAAGTGGTACAAGACGGACGACGCCGAGTCATTCATGTACGCACGGCGACTGATAGCCGAGGAGGGTCTGCTGGTGGGAGGCAGCTCCGGATCCGCCATGTCGGCCATGGTGCGGGGAGTCAGGGAACTCGACCTCGGACCCGACGACGTCGTGGTGGTGATCCTGCCAGACAGCATCCGGAGTTACCTGTCCAAGTTCGCCGATGATGACTGGCTGGCAGCCAACAATCTCTTGCCTCCGGCTGTCAACGGCGCCGAGGCCGAGCTGGTACCCGAGAAGAGGACGACGAAGCGCCGTCCCAGCAATCCCTACGGCACCGATACGGTCCGCATGCTCCGCCTCAAGCCGGTGACGTCGGTTCTCTCGGACAGCCCCTGTGCTGATGCCATCGAGACGATGCGCGACAAAGGCTTCGATCAGCTGCCCGTGCTTTCGCCCTCCGGCGGACGACTGGTGGGTCTGGTCACTCTCGGGAACATGCTGTCGTACATTTCGAGCGGGCGCGCCCGCCCCCAATCCCCTGTCAAGGAGGTCATGTTCGACTTCGGTCGGCTGGACGAGGTGGTGACGGACCCGAGGGATATCAACCCCGACGCCACCGGCAAGCGCCAAGAGTTCGTCGAGATCACACTCGACACCCCGTTGATGGTGCTGAGCAAGTTTCTGGAGTGGAACAGCGCTGCGGTCGTCACGGAGCGAACGAAGGAGGACAAGATCGGGAAGCCTGTTGCCGTCGTGACCAAGGTGGATCTCCTGACTTGGATGATGAAGGAGATGAAGCAATAGACCGGAATTCCCACATGGGAGAGGAAGCGGTTGAGGTGGGCAAGATTCAACGTCGATGCCCTGGCATTCAAGCGTATCTACACCAAGAGTAGGCGTTAGAAGCACACAGCTGCGCGCAATACAAGTCTGAAATTTGTATCGCGACCTTTGCTTGGTACAGTCGGGTATCCGAGAATCAGATCTTCTCTGCTATCCAGCTCCACCACTTGTCAACTCCTGGGCCGTTGCTCGTGACGCTGCCCGCTAGGACGTCCACCTCGGTATCGAACTCGCGCATCTGCGCAAAGGAGAACTTCTCTGCTCCGTATTCCCCAAGCCAGTCGTCACCTCCCGAGGCCGCGTCGATGTCGTCCGCCCCAACTCCGCTGTCTAGGAGGCCCTTGCTCCGCGACCGTCGGATCCTTGCCAGCTCCGCCTCCAAGTTGCTCTTGACGAGGGCGGCAGGCAGCGCAGTGAAGAGGTCTGCCTTATTCGCCGCGATCAGGACTGGTACTGCCGAGGGTGCCTTGGACCCCCGCGCCGAACCCATCCGCTTCTGCAGGAACAGCAATACATCGTACAGGTACGACGCCGCCGCGGCGAGGCCCTCGGGCTCAGCAAGTGCGCCGGCGTCGACCACGAAGACGACCGCCTTGGGCTTGGCCGCCTGGGCGAGCTGGCCCACCGCGGCCCCGCGCAGCTTGCCGTGGCCGGGGGTGTCGACGAGGAGGAACTTCTTGGCGGTGCTGCCGGTCGCGTCGAGGTCGTCGCGGAAGCTCGAGGTCCCGTCTTCGGACACGGCGAGTTCGACCTGGGCCGTCGTCTGTGACGTGTGCGTCGGCGCGCTCGTGTGACGCTCGAGCAGGGTCAGAAGGGACGTCTTCCCCGCGCCCGAGGGACCGACGAGGAGGACCGTTGGGAGAGTGACGTAGGCGGTGGTGCGGTGGAGGTAGAAGTGGAGAAGAACGGGGAAGAGGACAACGACGAGCGCCCCCACGACGAAGACGGGGAGGGACGGCGTGAGAATGACCTCGAGGAAGCCCTTAAGGCGGTCTAACGGTTCCATGGCTGTTACGGACGCTACCGTCGCCGTCGTGGTTGTCTTCGTCGTCGTCGTCGTCACAAATGGAGATCCAGCCTGGTAACCCGTATTGTACGTGCGTCGCTCCGCCGAATCTCACGTCGGGCGTGGACAGACAGATTTGTGGCTGGCAAGGTGGCTCGGTCTGTGCACCAATCAGGGATGGAGCCCGAGTACTCCGTAATCCGTGCGGCAGCCGGCCTCCCGGCTCAGCCTCGTCAGCGCCTGCCGACTCCTGAACGGACCCCGGAAACTTCGCACGCATCGTCCGCGTCAGGGGCTCCAAGAATTTTTGTCGAGCACAGCTGCTGCATCGTCGCGTTCCGGACGGCGAGCCCTCGACGCTCTTATTCCTTCTCGAGTATTTCTTTTCGTCACAGAACTTTCTGCCTCCTCCACTCGGCATTACGCAGACGCGCCATGACTGGTAGGTAGCTGGACTCGGCAGACACCTGACGATCGCGCGGCAGGCCACCCGACCCCTCCAGCGTCGCCATGGCCCAGAACGGGCAGTCCAACGGAGCGGCGACCCGGTCGACACCGGCTCAGCCAGCCTCAAAAGCAGATGCCGCAACGCCGAGACTGAACAACGAGATGGAGATGGGCGATCTCCCCGGCGACAAGCCCGCCGAGTCAGACATTATGCACATGGCCAGAACGGGGGACGTGGCGGGCATGGAAAAGCTGCTAGAGTCCACCGAGCTCGACGCGACCTACAGCGACGACGAGGGCATCACGCCGCTCCACGTAAGTCAAAGCCTGCGGCCGAAAGTGCCGTTTCGCCCTCCCTCGGTCCCGTACTGACCCGGCGCAAGTGGGCAGCTATCAACAACCAATACTCGATGTGCAAGTTTCTCATCGACCGCGGCGCCCCCATCAACCAGAAAGGAGGCGAATCCGTCGCGACGCCGCTTCAGTGGGCGGCACAGCGGTGTCACTACTATACCGTTCACCTCCTTCTCCAACACGGCGCCGACCCCCTCATCACCGACGCCCAGGGCTACAACACGCTCCACATCTCGACATTCAATGGGAACGTCCTCTTGATCGTCCTCCTGCTCCACCAGGGAATCCCCGTCGACGTGCTCGACGCCTTCGGCCATACGGGGCTTATGTGGTCCGCTTACAAGGGGTTCCCCGCCTGCGTCGACGTCTTCCTGCGTTGGGGCGCCAGCGTGCACGCGCGGGACGAGCAGGGCTTCACGGCGCTGCACTGGTCGCTTGTCAAGGGGAGCCCAGGCTGCGTGCAAAAACTGCTGGAATACGGCGCCGACCGCTTCGCCAAGACCACCACGGGCAAGACGCCGGCCACGACGGCCCAGGAGTTGAACACGGCCGGTGTCTGGCACAAGGCGCTCAAGGAGTGCGGGTACGACCAGGACGGCAACGTCGAGACGCCCCGGTTCCCCGGTGCGACCTACATGCTCAAGGACCGCCGCGGCTTCGTGACCAAGTTCTTGTTTCTCTGGCCCTTTGTCCTCATCTGGGCCATGATGGTTACCGTCGCGGGCCTCCCCATCTACTTGGGCTTGCCCGTGTCGCTGGTCGTCGGCTATTTCCTGCAGTGGATGGCGCAGCAGGTTCTCAACTATGCGCCCCACGACATGCGGCAGTTCCACAAGACGCCGTGGCTGTCGGGCATCTTTGCGGCGTCTCTGTTCCTGGTGGGCATGAACTGGCTGTTCGTCGTCTTCCCCAGCACGACATGGCGAGCCGGTACGTGGCGGTGACTCCGAAATGGCCCGATGGATCGAACTGACGATGGATGGCAGAACCCGAAGACACGCATTGGGCGTTGAACCTGGCCTTTGCCTTTTTCTACTCCATGTGCGCCTACTTCTACGTCACCTGCCTGGTGTACGATCCCGGCTTCGTGCCCAAGCCGAAAGGCATCGCCGAGCAAAGAGCCGTCATCGACGAACTCATCAGCCTCTGGAAGTTTGACGAGACCAATTTCTGCGTGACATGCATGATCCGGACCCCCCTGAGGAGCAAGCACTGCCGTCGCTGTCAGCGGTGTGTGGGCAAGCATGACCAGTACGTCCCTCGGAAGGACCAAGGAACGAAAGACGTGCTGACAGGCGTAGCCACTGCCCTTGGGTGTTCAACTGCATCGGCGTGAACAACCATCGGCACTTCTTCCTCTACCTCATCAACTTGACGCTTGGGATCCTGGTCCACGACTACATCATCTACTACTGTGGGTACGGCCCCCCTACTCGGGCTGTACCACGGCTGACCCATGTAGATTTCTCCGCCGTCTCGGCAAAGTCGTCGGAAGAATGCAATCTGCTGGCTGCCGAGCTGTGCAAGATAGTCAACTCGGACTCGTACAGCCTGGTCGTCACCACGTGGGTGACGGTGCAGCTGCTCTGGGTTGGCATGTTGCTGTTTGTGCAGTTCATCCAGGTCTCGCGCGCCATGACGACGTACGAGAACATGTTCGGCGTTGACCACCGTTCGGCCGGCGCGCTGAACTCGACCTTCACATCGACGGGCGCACCGCTCGACCCAAATCACCCGTCCGCCACACCTCCGTCGGGCACCGCCGGCCAGTCGGAACACGTAGCCGGACACGGACACAAGCACCAACACGGCGGCCGGATGAAGCAGTGGGGTAAGCTGCTGGGCGTGGATGCCTTCGTCGAGACGGCTACGGGACGGGGGGCGGCTACGGGCAACGCCAAGAAGCGGCGTAAGAACCCATACTCGCGCGGCTGCCTTACCAACTGCCGCGACTTCTGGTGTGACCCGGCGCCCGTGTTCGGGCGTCGCGAGACGGGCGCGGCGGTTCTCGGCGGCGAGACGATCAACTATACGGACATGTACGAAAGCCCGCGGCTGATGCAGATGGGGCTCTCCAGGAGAGGCGGCACGAGGGGCACGTACGAAGCGGTGGCGGCCGAGGAGGTGTAATGGTATCAGGAGATTTTCGGTGTAGACTCGGCGCTTCGGGGAGGGGTTGTGTGGGCCGGATTTTGTAAACTAAGCCTGGTCGGATGACACCGAGGTTGTCGAAGAAGATTCGGCCGGGCGTAGCTTGCGCCCGTGGACCTGGGCCTGGGCCGGAGACGGGGATGATTGAATGGTTCTCGGACAACGGCCTGTGGACTTTGTGCCTCTCAGGGGGCAGCTCGAAATTCGTGGGGACACCAGATCTCTCCGTTCACGGACAAATGGGGGACTGCCCGGTCTCGATCCTGCCCAGACTGGAGGTCCGCCACGGAAGTTGGAGAAGGCGGATTCGGCCGAGTCCCAATCGCAGCCACCCAACCGAGCCCGCCTAAAGTGGCTTGTGCAACGTCTTTGATCCCTCATCTCCACGTCGAGGTCGTCCGTCCGTTCGCTGTGGGCACCGGCTGGAGCACATCCCAAACTCGCGAGAACGATATACCTTGCCTCACTCGGCAGCATGACCGCCTCGGAGAAGGTTCTACCCCTCCCACTCCGTCTGCTCACTCACAACATCCGCTACGCGACGTCTTCCCCGTTCACGGGAGAGCGGCCGTGGGCAGAGCGGGCGCCGCTGGTCATCAACCAAATCCGCCACGAGACTCGATCGTTCACGTCCCGCTCGAGAGGAGGTGGCCCAGCCTCGTTTGTCTGTCTGCAGGAGGTTCTTCATTCCCAACTGCTCGATATCCTCCACGGACTCAACCGCCTTCTGCCCCCGAGCCACCCAGACGCGGAACCGCCGAGGGGACCGGTCTGGGCGCACATCGGCGTGGGCCGGGACGACGGCGAGACGCAGGGGGAGTACAGCCCGATCCTTTACCCGGTTGACGCATTCGACCTGCTGCACGTCGAGACGGTGTGGCTCAGTCCAACGCCGAACCGTCCCAGCAAGGGATGGGACGCCGGCTCCATCCGGATCCTGACCGTGGGCGTCTTCGAGCACAAGCTCTCCCAGCAACGGGTCATCGCGTCCAACACGCACCTGGACAACTCTGGCGCGCGGAGCAGGCTCGAGAGCATCGCCATCATCCTCCGGACGCTTAGACGAATCGAGAGCGAATGGGGTCGAGACGGCCAGGTCGGCATCTTCCTCGCGGGCGACTTTAACTCGTTCCCGACACAGGCGGCGTACCAGGCCATGGAGAGCGCCGGATATCTCCAAGACGTCCACAATGTGGCCGGGCCTGAAGGACGGCACGGCGAGACCATGACTTTCACGGGATTCCGGCCCGACGAGGATCGGCACTTGCAAGGGCGCATCGACTTTGTCTGGCTTGGTCCTCGGGGGGATACAGCGAAGCAGTGGGCGGTGGAGCAGTATTCGGTGCTGCCGAACCGGTTCGACGCCGGCGTCTATCTTAGTGACCACCGGGCCGTGGTGGGGGATGTCACTCTACTTTGCTAAGTGGCCCTGAGGATGGCTCCGCGAGTGGCTCCGAAGGTGGTGGCTCGCCGTTGTCAGGCGTACTCGCCCTTGACCCGAGATTGGCATGCCGAACGAGGCCCCCTACATTATCGTCGCCGCCATTCGAGGCCCCCTACCGTGGCATTCCTTCGCCTTATCCAGAAGTCCATTCGATGCGGATACCAATTTAGCCCTGCTATACGCGGCAAGAGAAATCCTCCTGCTATTATCCGCCGCCAGATGAGAAGTCCCGTACGGTCGTTCCAGCCGCTGCACGCACGGTTCGGTTACACACAGAACCCCTAGACGCGCGATACAAACGGCGACATCCGGGCTGCGAACGCCTCTTGGGCGGCTGGATAGTAGTTTAATATGAGGCCGTGTCCCGGTCACCGGCGTCTCGGCCCAAAGTGGCTTCGAGTGTCCGCGTATAAGAGGGTCGGGTCAATCAACCATGGGCCCAGGACCGTGGCCCTCGAAGCTCGAGTCTTGGGAGATCGGCAAGAACCATGCGGCTCTCGTGGATCGTCCCGGCCGCAGGCCTGACTCTGCTGAGCGCTGTCTCGGCCGGTTCGTATCCTCCTGATGTGGTGGATACACTGCAAGCGTCGAGCATTCCAAAGCTCCGAAAGCATCTCGAGGAGAAGCCCGCCAAAGGGGGTTGCACCCTTCAGAATGCCAGCGTTCGTCGAGAATGGTCGGTTTCGGGCCCAGCCGGGCTGTAAACCCCCTGCTAATGCGCTTCCCAGGAGTAACCTGTCCCTCAAGGAGCGCCAGGCCTACCATGCCGCCGTCCACTGCCTCAGGTCGAAGCCGCCCATCACCAACTTGGCCGAGGTTCCGGGAGTACGCAGCCGAGCTGACGACTTCGTCGCCACGCACATCAACCAGACCTTGTCGATCCACTTCACGGTAGGCCAATGTCATCAACTGTGTCCCATGCTCTCTGGTGACCGAGATGTGAGTGCGTCGTTTTGCGCCCCGGCTAACATTCCACCCCGTGGTCTCCATACAGGCCAACTTCCTTAGTTGGCATAGATACTACATCTGGGCGTATGAGAAGGCACTGAGGGAAGAATGCGGCTACCAGGGATACCAACCGGTACGAGAGTTTGCCTCCCTTGGACGGCCGGTAGGATGTACTGATGGCGGATCCAGTATTGGAACTGGGGACGCTACGCGGCCGACCCCGTTCACTCCGAGCTCTTCGACGGCGGCCCGGGAAGCATGGGCGGCAACGGCGCCTACTACAACTACAGCGGAATCGAGATCCCGGACCAGCCACCAGGATCTGGTCTTATCCCACCCGCGAGAGGCGGCGGTTGTGTCACTTCAGGCCCCTTTGCGAACATAACGGTGAATCTCGGCCCCATCGCCCCCATTTTTGACAACATTCCCAAGAACCCCCGGGAAGACGGCTTGGGATACAACCCGCGGTGTCTCCGGAGGGACGTTAACCATCACTCGTCGGCCGTTACCCACGCGAACTACACCTTCGACCTGATCACGACCTCGCCGAATATCAGGTGGTTCCAGAACGTGCTCCAGGGGCAACATCCCCTTGATCGGTACCTCGAAGGCAAGTGGGGCCTCCACGCAGGAGGCCATTTCACGAACGGGGGTGACCCCGGCGGCGTAAGTATTTATACCCTTCCCCACCCCTGTTCCAAAATACCACGACTGGCCTCCCTGATGCTTTGGTTGGTGCTAGGACTTCTTCGCATCCTCGGGAGATCCCGTTTTCTACCTCCACCATGCCATGATCGACCGCATCTGGTGGATCTGGCAGCTCCAGGATCTCGAGACGCGCCAGAGCGCCGTCGCGGGCACCTTGACCATGAGCGATAACCCGCCGAGCCGCGAGGGGACGCTCGATGATCCTATCGATATGGGCGTGAACGGAGGTCCCTTACCACTGGGTGACTTGCTGTCGACCATGGGCGGGGCGAAGGGAGGCTTTTGCTACATCTACGAGTGACAACGGGCGCCAGCCGTCCCTTGGACCTCGGGTAGATTCGCCCCGACGTCACCGAAAAGCCCAAGGCGTCCAACGGGCAGACATGCTTTTGTCTGATGGCCGGATTCAGGGGTCCTCCGCCGTCATCAACATGTTATTGCCTGGGACTGTCGCCCATCGCCGATGGACATGGCGCGCGTCTGGGGCATTATGAGGACAGCTCCGGGCAGAGTTGATGAAGGCATCTTTCTCGTCTTGTCGTTATGGATTCCTTG
>Ga0247777_1000117_pt1 | contig 19540 bp, 14 predicted proteins | sample UWRJL154409C5_FD_179937 | JGI IMG/M metagenome (GOLD analysis project Ga0247777, IMG submission 179937) | Plant litter microbial communities from Arlington Agricultural Research Station in Wisconsin, United States - UWRJ-L154-409C-5 | ecosystem: Environmental > Terrestrial > Plant litter >...
TCTTGGCCCGGATACTGGACGATCCGACCTTCTCGGTGCTAAACTCGCTGATCTTCTTCAACCAAGTCGACATCGTCCAGCATTTGCAGGCGAACACGACTTTCATGACCGACTTGTTCGGCATATTCGCGGATCCGACCGAAGCCCCGCTGCGGAAAAAGGAGGCCGTGCTCTTCATCCAGCAGTGCTGTGCTATCGCCAAGAATCTGCAACCGCCGGCTCGCATGACCTTGTATAGCAACTTCATCGGCCATGGTCTCCTCCAGGTCATTAACTTTGCCCTGCGCAGCCCGGATGTGTCGGTGAGGGTTGGCGGGACGGACATCCTCGTGGCCATGATCGATCACGACCCGCAGATGATCCGCGGGACAATCTATCGACAGATACAGGAGAAGCATCTGCCCCTGACGGATCCGCTCATCGAGCTGCTGCTCATCGAGGTGGACCTTGGAATCAAGTCACATATCTCCGAGGCGCTCAAGGTGCTCCTAGACACCAACCCGCCGCAACCGGTCGAGAATTTTGTGGCCAAAGGGCCAAACGGCGAGTTTCAGCCGCGACCGCAGCGACAACCCACAGTGGACCCGCAGCAGGAGGTGTTCCTAGGTCACTTCTATGAGCACTCGGCGCCCAGGCTGTTCAGACCGCTCCTCGACCTGGAAGGGCGCAAAGACCTCGAGTTCTCGGTCGACGAGGAGGCCATCTTTAGCTACCTCAACGAGATCATGACGTTTTACGTCCGACAACATCACCACCGCAGCAAGTACTTCATTCTCAGCAAGAACATCGCCCAACGATTTGTCCAGCTTCTGGGCTGCTCACAGAAGCACTTGCAACTCGGTGAGTTACTACGCAGAAGACCGCGACTCCCCAGCCGTACTGACTGAGTGTCTTAGTCGCTATCCGCTTCTTCCGCCAGCTCGTAACGACGCAAGACGAGTTCTACATCCGGCACATAGTGGAGACAGGCGTCCTTGGCCCGATCTTGGATGTTCTTTTACAGGGAGTGGCCCGCGACAATCTTCTCAGCTCGGCCTGTCTGGACTTTTTCGAGCTGTTCAAGAAGGATCATTGCAGGGAGCTGGTCAAGCATCTCGTCGAGAAGCACCGGGAGAAGCTGCAGGCCCTCGGCCACTTGCAGTTGTTCCAGGAGATCCTGATGCGAGGTGACCAGCCTCAGGGCTTCGTGCCGAGCATGGACCCGTACTTCATGGAACCCGACGAGGACATGGCCGCGAGACGACCGCCCAACGCGCCCCCCGGCCGAGCTCTTATGGAACACATCGCGGTGGACCCCGAACAGGAGGCGTACTGGAACGGCCCGGACGAGGAAGAGGACACGCAGCTCAAGGCGGCCTCGCCCATGCCGGCGGTCAACGGGTCGCCCGCCGCGAAGCCGCTGGTCGACTATGTCTCCGACGAAGAGACTGACGAGAATGGCGACACAGAGATGAGTGCCGCTGCGCTCGACGACGAACCCCTCGGCGGCGACAGAGCGGACGAGGCCGCGACGGCCACCAGTCCCACCGCATCGCCCACCGGTCCGCCCGAGCGGCTCTCGGAGAAGCGCCGGCGCGAGGAGGAGGAGGACGACGAGATGGGGAAGTTGATGCAAAATAAGCGGCGAAACAGCGGCTCGACCAGCCTTAACGCGGCCTCGGCCGCGTCCGGCGCGACGCTGCGGAAGAAGAGTCTCAGCTTTTCGGGTCGTGGCGTCCCTAGTACCGCCGCCAAGAAGATTTCGATTAGCATCTCCTCGCCCGCGCTCAAGGCGGCGGCGGCAGCGGCGGCGGCGGCGGCAGCCGGTCCCGAAGAGGACACTTCGTGATCATCACTGCAAGGCAAGATCTGTCTTGTACTTCCGGCCGTCCTGCAGAGCGATGATGTTCAACAGGCCAGTGGCGACGGTGGCTGCATTACGGTGATCTCCAACGCGCTCGTGAAGGGAAAGGCAGCGCAGACGCGGAGCGACGGCGGAGCGACGTGGAGCAATGCGATATTTGGAGCAAAGGAAATTGGCTGGGAGCAGCGTCTCGACCTGCAAGCTGTCAGGCGGCTGACACTAGAGAGGCGAGCCGAGGACGATCTGGGCACGGGACAAGGCCCCCACCGTCTGTGGACGCCCGGGGAGCGGAAGAGAGTGCTTTGCGCTGCATTGGAAGGGGACTGGGCCGAGGAGCGGTGTCGTCCGTCCATCTCTTCTATCCTCGTGTGTGGGAAGTTACGACAGGGGCGGGCCGGCCGGACGGCGTTGTTTGTCGACGTGCTCCTCCTCCTTTCCCCTCGTTGTTTGGATGCTCTGCGGCTCCTGGGGCGTTTTGCACTGTGTACCATATTATACCATGGGTGGACGACACCTCACTCGGCCGGGCAGGAAGGGGGTGAGGCCCCCTTGGCGCCCGACAGCCGATGGGGGTGTTGCGGAGGAACGGAAGTGCCCTCAGAGTTCATTCCGAGTTTGACAAACGAAAGCATGACGCCATGAACCAAGGTTCCTCAACGCAGTGGCCTTGTCCCCCGGACGTGGACGACTTCTAGTGGGAGAGTCTCCGCTATTAACATTAGTCTAGTAGTGTATGCCAAAGCCGTCGTGTATGTACAAGTTTCTGCGCTGCCAGTTTTTTTCCAACTTGAGAGGGAGGAGGTCCTCGTGCTGCATGGAGCTGCATCCCCGAGCAACCTGTTCCCAATGACGATTACGAGGAACCCTCCCCTCGCCCGCCTCGTCACCGCAGCTCGCGCCAAAGATACGGGAGGAAGACGACGCAGGCGGTCCAGAGGATCAGCACGGCATCGGCGAGGGCGAGGGGGAGACGGAAGAGGGCCCAGGCCCAGCCGGCGGCGGTGACGACGTCGACGGCGTTGAGCCAGAGGGCGAGGAAGGCGACGCTGAAAAAGTGCCAGGCGAGCACGGCGGGGCGGCGGATGAGGCCGCCGAGCAGGCCCATGGGCCCGTCGGTGACGCCGGCGCGGAAGTAGGCGAAGCAGCCGCGCTGGAGGGCGCGCAGGGGGCGGCCCTGGGCAGCGAAGAGGGCGTAGAGGGCCTGGGCCAGGACGTTGATGATGACGCTGTGGGGGCGGCGGGCGACGTGGAAGCGGGCGGCGGCGCGGGCGACGGCGGCGCGGTCGGCGAGGTCGGGCACGGCGGCGGGGGCGAGCAGGGCGGAGAGCAGGACGGCGTCGCGCAAGGCGACCGTCATGCCGCCGCCGGTGAGGGGGTGGCGCATGTTGGCGGCGTCGCCCATGAGGAGGATGCCGGGCGGGGTGGGGCGGGCCTTGGGCGGCGTCGGGGGTAGCCACGAGTTGGGCATGGAGCGGGGGATCTTGCCGTCGGCCATGGCGGCGACGAGGGCGGGGCGGACGTGGGGGGGCAGGGCGGGGACGACGACGTCGCGGATGTAGCCGCGCACGCCACCGGCGGCCGGGCCGGCGGCGGGGAGGTCGAGGGGCACGTCGATGAGGGCGCGCGTCTCGCGGGAGCCGATCTGGTACAGCAGGACGGGGTAGGCGGAGCCGATGACGACGTGGCCGTAGCCGGCGGGGGGGAAGGCGCAGTCGCGCAGCTCGAGGGCGTAGAACTTGGAGCGGACGACGGGGGCGGCGGCGGGGCCGAGGAGCTGGCGGCGGAACTTGGAGGCGTAGCCGTCGGCGACGATGGTCAGCGAGGCGAAGAAGCAGTCGGGCCGCTTCTGGCCCGTGGTCGGGTCCGTGGTGCGAGCCTCGACGCCGAGCACGTCGGGCCCGTCCTCGCCCTGGACCGTGGCCGTGGCCTCGGCCTCGACGACGGTGATGTTGGGGTGGCGCTGGCACGCGCGCCGCAGCTGCATGATGAAGCGGCCGTGGTGGAAGCTGCGGCCCTCGGGGCGCCGGAGAGGGTCGGCCCTCTTGGCGGCGCCGTTGACGGCGCCGTGGGCGTCGGGCTTGGCCGCGGGCGCGGGCGCGGGCCGGATGTTGCCGGCGTCGTCGACGACGGGGTAGGGGATAACAACTTCGTCACCGCCGTAGAGCACGTGGTAGCCGTGGCAGGGGACGGCGTCGATGTCGTCCAGACAGGCCCCCAGGCCGAGCTCGCGCAGGGCGCGCACGCCGCCGGGTTGGAGCAGCTCGCCCACTATGCGGTCGGGTTCCTTCATCCATCGCTCCAACAGTATGACGCTGCGGCCCTGGGAGGCGAGGGCGTGGGCTATGGCGCAGCCGAAGATGCCCGCGCCTACGACGACGACGTCGGCCTCGTGGTATTTGGACCGCCGTTCCTCGCGGTCGTCGGACTCCTCCGTGTTCGCCGTCATCAGGGCGCGCGTGGCCCGCTTCGGAAGCGGCGGATCGGGGGGCGGGAGGGGAGAGCGAGAGCGCGGGCGGTGACGAGCGGTGAAGAGCGGATCGACGCCACGGGATCGGCGGAGGGGACGCGTCGGGGAGGGCCGTGTCGAGGAGAACAAAGGAGAAAACCAACCCTCGAGTCGACGTCTTGCCTTGGTGGCCTTTATGACGGGCTGTTGGGGAGGGACGTTGAAATTTCGAGGGCCGCCCGTTTAACGGCGGCACATCGACCCATATGAACTGATCGGGCCTCGTTGGTGGCAGCCAATGATACGAGGCAATTCGCTGACCGCCCCCGACCCCTGAACGCGACCCCTGACGACTCTCCCGAACCGCCGTCGCAGTCAAGACAGTGCAGACGCGGGCCGTTGTCGATCGATGCGGTACAAAGTGGGCGCGGATACAAAAAAGATAACTAATTGATCATGCCCATTTTGTACGGACTGAGTTATGTAAATCTGGATAGACTCATCATGGCTACCTCCTCGCTCCTCCAGCTCTCCCAGCTCAGAACGCAGCACGCCCGGCCGGTCGATGCCGCCCCTGGAACTCGGCCGTCTGCGCAACAAGCTGCCCAAGTGGATCAAGGTAGCTCTCCTCTCTCCCGTGCGTTGAAACCTCGTCCACAACCTCGTCCGGCGATTCCGCTTGCCGCGACGATCTCGTCCACTGCAAATCTACGAACCCGTCCAAGTCGACGGGCTCGTTCCCGGCGCGGCGGGCCGCATCCTGCATCAGCGCCACAGACGACGCCTCGACCTTGGTGCACACCTCCTGGAAGCGGGCCAGTTCCTGTTCCGCGAGGCGGAGGCCCCTCCGGACCGCAATCAGCGCCTGGGCTGTCTTCGCGTTCCGAGCAAACTCCAGTATCATGGCGTTGGCCCGCCTCAGCACGAAGATGCAGTTGCCCCAGCGCAGATCGCCGCTGTCGGCAAAATTGCGCACCACCATCTCGATCCCGTCTGCGTTCAGCTGGAGAGAGAAGCACCACAGGAGCGTGGTGAAGTTGTTGAGGTTGTAGCCCGGCGCTTTCCCCGCGAGCTTCGCCGCTTCGAGACCAAGTAGGGTCGCGTTGTGCACGTCTCGGCTCGCGAAGGCGATGCGCGCGGCCCGGTTCAGCACCATCCCGTTGAGCTTGACTCCCGACTTCTCGAAGGGTCGAATCGCCGCCTGGATTTCGCGGAGGACATCCTGTCGGTTCACTGATGTTGCGTTGATGCCCTTGAGCTCCCTGACCACGAGATGGGCGGCGGCGCCATTGACGTCGTCGCCCTTGGCCTTCGCCATGTCGAGGAGGTGCTTGGCCACCTTGCCTGTGCCTCCACGCCGCGTCGACAGCGCCACCATCAGCTTGAGGCACTTCTCGCTCGGCGGCATGCCCGCTTTTAGGGCCTGCTTGTAGACCCACGCCGCCCTCTGCGGTCCTGTGCGTTGCGCCTCTGCCTTCATGGCCAGGTACACCTCTTCCTCGTTGGAGCAGCGACCCCGGGAGATGGAATTGTCGACATCGAGGCCCAGCCACTTCAGTCGCGCAAGGCCGGATTTGGAAGATACCGCCTGCTTCGTCAGTGCCGCACCGGCCATGATGCGACGCGTGACGTCGTCCTCGAAGCGGGGGCTGAGGAGGCAGAGCTTCTTGTAAAGACAGCCCAGACGCTTGAAAGGAAACCGCCAGTTCTTCCAACAGTTGCGCAGGATGGTGTTGCTGAAAGCTGCGTCGACGACGAGGCCCGACTGGACGCAGTAGTCGAGCCACGCGACGAAAGACTCGTGCTCCCGCCGATCCCCGTACTCCCGACCCATCAGCGTCACCATCTCGCGGCAGACCGGGACGCCGATGTTGTCGATGTAGTCCTTGAGCCATTGTTCCGTCTCTCGGATGGTGTGCGTCCGGGCAAACTCGCCCAAGAGAGGCACCAAAACGGCGCCGGAACGTTTGAAAGACCGCCTGTCTTCTTGGCTTATCCGTTCGAAGACATCCCGCACACCCACCCAATCGCCTTTCTTGGCCTTCGCCTTGGCGAACAGCCCCTGAATGCGAATGCCGCGCGCGCTTTCCGGGGCCAGGGACGTGAGCTGACGGACATACGCCTCGGCCTTTTCGTTCTCGCCCGCCTCCAAGGCGATTTGCACCATGGTTCGATAGGGGCCATCCACGTGTTGTACTTTGTCGGCGACGGAGTCTCCCAGAAGCTCTGAGAACAGCTCCGACACCTCCTCGAAGTTTCGGGTTTTCTTCCAATGTTGGTAGAGCAGCTCGCACACGGGAGATGACCGAAGCTGGTACTGCCCACGAGTATTTTCCAAAAGCCGTCTTAGGACGTCTGCGGCAAGCAGGCCGTGGCTTGCAACAACAGCGCCAACGACAAGGTCGTCGAGCCTCCAGAGACACGGGGAAGAGAAGGGCTGTTTCTCCGGCAGCATCAGAAAGGACCGAATTATCCACGGATGGCTCCGAGTGTCTTTCAGGCGCCCAAAATACCAAGGGAGGATGTCGGAGAGGTCCGCCGACGCGTTGGCGAGCTTTGAGAACGTCCTGCGAATGTGGTCCATCGAGCCGACGTTGAATGCTCTTTCCAGAAGCTTCCGACCCAGCTCCGTGACCGCTGCAGGGGCGCTTTGATAACTTCTTGACGACCCATTGCGTTCGGGGAGAAACAGGCGTTCTGCCATGTCAAGCTTTTCCAAGAAAGACGCCTGGCGCCGTCGATCCTTTGTCATCGGTGTCTTCGACGATTCGACACCACATGTTCCCGGTGGCGAAGAGTCTTCAATGTCGCAGGTTTCCGGTGGCAGTAGGTGCTCTATCACCGGCAGTGGGCGATGGGCGAAGTAGGCCGGTCCGTCCAGCTGTAACTTATCGACCACAAGTTGCAGCACTGTAGCTGCTTCGTCCATGAGGCCCAGCTCTTGACATAGAATGCAGAGCTCCGTCGATACCGTCAAGAACTGCGCTGGTGCATCCCAAGGCGCCGCCTGAGAGTCTAGGACTCTTCGGAGAGACTGGATGGCGTCTGGGATCTCCCGCCGGTCTCGACTGCCGGCTATGCCGTCGATGTGAGCAACGAACGACCGCAGCGCCAACAGATTCGGGGAGTTCGCGGTTTGAGCATCGTCAGCTGCCAATGGATTTCCCTGGATAGGCCGGGCTCTGGGTAGAGTGTTCTCGGACAGGGGCTGCAAAATGACATGGTGGAATGCTGTAGACGGAGACGCCAGCTTCCTGCCCTGTTGGCGTAGGGGTCGTTTGTCATGGACGTCGTGCTCTGCGGTAGAAGGAGACCGGTAGGACTCGGCGCGAATGGCATCGGTCGGATCGGCCGCTACACCCAAGGCTTTCTCCAGTCGGCGTCGAGATGGATGTGTATGTCTTCTTGTGGGCAATGTGCCATCTTTCCTCATCCCCTCAATCACAGCCGGATCAAATAACCTGTCCTCCTCCAAAGCAAGGGCGGCGGCGGCGCCGCCCGCATAGTAACGTTTGTCGGACTTGAGTCTTTCCGCGTTTCGTAGAACGGCTCGGGCGCCATTAATCCGACGGCGGCGGTCCTCGGCGACGAGTGCAAAGGTGCACGACGTTCCGAAAATGAGACCGCGGAGGGCTCGTATCGCCGCTGTTGAAGGGGCCGGCGGAGGTTGTTTGAACATGTCAAGGCCGGTCAGCTGCCATTGCCGCAGGTCATCGGAAGATTGCGAAGCTTGATGAAGACACCCGAAATCCCATTCGCTGTACCGCAGTAGCCGGCAGAAGCAATACGGCGGTTAGGAGCTGGCGGCGTACGCATCGCGAGGGTGGACTGATATGGTCCGAGGAGCAATTGGCAGCACGGATTGTCGTCGGCCTGCAGATTGCTTGGTGGAGACCCACACTGACCCCCTTCCATGCATAACTACTTTTAAGTACATAGTCGGCCCGCCGAACTCAGGTCCCTTTGATACCCCCTGAACCCCCCTTCCCATGTGAGCCACGTTCCTCGCTTACCTGCGACGTTGACATGAAGCCGACCGGAGACAACCAAAAAGCCAAAGTGCTGTACTCCGTACGGAGGTGTCAGATGGAAAGAGGGAAGATACTGTCTCTTCTACTGTATGTCTCTCTGCGAACATGCCGCCTCTAGGTATCTACCAAAACGCCCCGGCCGCCTCTACCGTCATGCAGATATTGTACAGTGGTCTATTTGACATCGCCAGCAGCGGAATCTCAGGACATCTCCGTTAGCCCAGGCGCCCCTTCGCCCGGCGGCACAAGTATTTCCAACTGACGCAGGACGCTTTGGTACAGAAAGAGCATGCAACCGCTCTGAATGCTTGTCCACACGAAACGGGGCCCGACTCCTCGGAACCATCCACTGACACCCTCGGCCCGATAGATGAGTTTCAGGCCCGTCATGACCGATGATGTGTTGAGACTGACCGCCCCGGGCCGAGGGGTGTGGGTTGACGGTGACGATGTCGAAATCAGCCGCTTCTGGGGTGTTGAAGAGGCGTTTCCCCCGGCAGGCTCGGTGGTGTGCTTTGAGACGGCCTCGGGGGGGTATCCGTTTGGAAGTTTGGTCCCCGAGACCTCTTGTGGGTTAATTTGTGTCTGAAGCCGTGTCTTTACCACATCCAGAGGACATGTTATGACTCCAGCCAGCCCTCCCGCGGCAGCGCCGGTCAGGAAGTCGAGAGGTGCCCCGATGTGGTGGCTCTGTTTCCAGTCCTTGGCCCACGCTCGCCCCTGCTCCCAAAACATGAACTGGAGCGCGGAGAAGGGGAGATCGCGGTATAATGTCGCTTTGTAGCCGTAGAAAAGGGCCGACATGCCTTCGTGCCGCACAATCGTCCTGACGGCATGGACAGTTCCGCGGTAGTTGTAGCCGGAGTGGAAATGGGGGTTGTTAAATCGGCCCTGCAACTGGAGTCGGGTTTTGAGCACCTCGGACGGCACGTATACCACAGAGGCCGCAAGGTCGCCGGTAAAACCTCGAGACACGTTAGCCAGGGACCTGGCCAGCCCTGCCGGCCCGGTGGAACAACTTACCAGCTGCGAGGTATGCGACATGGGACTGAACGCCGTAGTCCAGGAGATTCCGCTTGCTGAATTCGTACGTGCCGAAGAAAAGAACTGTGCCGGGGAAGGATCCTAACAGCGCAGGCAACCAGCCCCCGTACAGGCCCCTTCTTATGCCTTCCTGACGAAGAATCTTGTAGTACGAGGAGCCGAGCGAGGTGTACTTGGGCGGGATATGCGGGTCGCCCTGCTGTCTCGTCTTCACCGTATCCAGGGAGTGCATGAGCATGTCCCCGCTCGTGCCACCGAGGCCGCCCGCTAGCATGGCCTGGCGCACTGTTGTCAGCGGCGAGCGCGAGGGGTGACGCATCGGGCGTGTGCCGACTTACATGAAGATAGGGCGGCCGCCGGGCCTCGAAGTCGTCCGACCCGGGGCTCATATCCAGCTCGGTGCGCTTCTTTCCAGTAAAAACGCCCGAAAACAGCTCCCCGTCTCCCGAAAGTCCATCGTCGAGGAGAGACGCCGCAGGGATCTGGTATGTCGCCAGTGGTTGGGATGGTGGTGGGGAGGCAGCGTCGGATGGGGCGGTATCGGGCCGCATCACCCTCCGCACGCCACAGGAGAAATGTAGCTCGCAGCGCGGTCGCCGGTGACCAAAAAGACCGGATTTGTCGCGTGGTTGGGCGTATGTTGGGACATGAAATACGGGAGCTTGGAAAGCCGTGAGATCATAAAATTCGGCGCTGGTGGCCCGTGCGTTTCGGCCTGCCGCGAACTCCATTCAGGGGTCTACGCGGCGAGCATCCACGGAGGGACCAACGTAGAAAGCCAGCCCAGCACCGAAAATCGAGACACATACAACATGGATGCATGGGGGAATATCTTGTAGTCTGTGGTTATCACAAATAGGTTTGGTTTGAAACAAGATATCGATGTCTAACGGGACCTTCCTGCTGAGCAGCGCCGTCTTCATCTAACTTCGTCCTTCCTGTCGACATGTTCCCACCACCGCACCGGGCCTGCTTGTCGGAAAGGCTTCAGAATGTGCGTGATGCGGCCGACGACGAGCCCAACTGATACAGGTCCGTATGTGTTGCTGTCCAGCGTTTCCCCGGGCTCAGCGTCTCCCTCAACCCAGATGTGTCCTAGGGGCACTTGGATATACGGTTCAACGCAGGGTTTCCGCGTCCGCACCACATCGCCCTCCAGTCCGACTATCCTCTTGATAGATATGACTTCAGGGTGGGCGGGGCTCCTACGAAGTATCAGCGGTCGGACTTTCTTCCACGACGACCAAGTTGACGGATGCCCACCGGAGAGAAACGACCATGCCGCGCCGTAAATCTTGATCGCGCCACTTGTAATTGAGGACCCAACTCCGGGAGAGAGAGTCCTTGCTGTTTAGGAAGGGGTACATTGATAACCCATGGACTTTCGTAACCTCAGCCACGTTGCACCAAAACCATATTGCTGGTGGCATCCACAGCGCGATGCCCACAAGATATCGCGAACAATCGAGGGCGAAGGCACGGTAATCGACCCGTCGCGCCCAAAATCGTCGCGCCCAGGCCGCGCCGCTTGCCATGGCAGTTGGCTGGAGTCTACCGGATCACGGATCGCTTCGCATGGCTCTGTCGTCACAAAATGTCGGTGGTGAACATGTGAACAAGAGGGTCCCGTCGACGGGTGAGATATGATACCCCGGTATGCTGTCCGAGTGCCCCTTTAGTTGCATCCGAGACGGCGCGTCCACGTTCAGTCAGCGGGTAGGCCCTACGGAGCACTCTCGCTTCTTCGTTTTTGAATCTACTGTCGCCGGGAACCCCGTGTAATTTACAAGCAAGCCTTCCTCAGACGCGTGATATCATTCTCGCGATCGGGCGGACGGCTCCCTCATGTCCTCCGGTTCCCTTACCCACCAATCATGGGCCGCATCAAAGGATTTCCGGCACGTTTTCGTCGCTGCCGCTTTCACTCTCATCGCCGCTGACTTCGGCGTTCTCCCGCTCCCGCTTCTCCATGAGGGCCTGAAGCTCGGCGTCGTCCGACTCGGTTACGGCCTTCGGCTCCATCTTGACGACCAGCTTTCCTCCTGCTCCTTCGATGTGGCCCCGGACGTCGTCGATGGCGTTTTGCAATCTGCTGATGCCCACGTTCTTGTCCAGGCACGTGCTGGTCAGGACGTATAACGGTGGAGATACTAGTCGCACTTTGATCTGGTTGTCCTCCGTGTTGGCCGCTTCGGCTCTCCGCAGAGCCGCCTTGATCGCATCGATGCCTTCGTACCCAAAGCAAGTCACTTCAACGTCCGCCCGCACCTTTGTGGGCTGTGGCGTCAACTTCTTTCCGATATACGACTTCAGCTCATCGTCCACGGCCTGACTGGGAAACGCAATGCCGCTCCACACATCCGGGTTTCTAGGCCGGGTTAGCAACTGCGCTCGCGGCGTACGACGGGAACACCGACGTGATGGACAGCTTGAAAGCATCGATAGCATGGCCGTATGATTTGTTGAGAGGCCAGCCGATGGTTTCGTACAGTTTCTCGATGGGAGTGAGCGTCTTCTCGGCGACATGGCGCATGATGGAGTGCACCATCTTGCTCTTATTGTATCGTTCCTCGCACTTTTTGATATCCTCGGGAGATACCCGACGTTTTGAAAGGTCGATATAGCCCTTCTCCTTGTCGACACGAAGAACTACTACGACCTCGTTGCGACCGACCCGGATCAGTTTCTGGATACTCCGAATTCGCCGCCGCGACAGCTCCGAGAGCAGGATCATGCCGTCGATATCGTCGAACTCGAGCAGCTTGACGTAGGCGCCCATGTCCGCGATCTATTTCCGTCAGTCCACCTCCATACTCCCGGGGATCGCCCCGCCACAGAATCGGCAAGGCTGCGGTGCGCGCTGACCTGGCGAACATTGACCATGACAAAGCTGTCGATTTCGGGGAATTTCTCTAGGGCATTATCAGATACTCGTCCCCGTTCTCACGCCCGAGAAGAAACCACGCACCCTCGTAAAACCGGCAGTTGCTGTACGACATCTTGCCTGGTCCGTCCCGGTGTCGGGGTCCCAGAAAATGGTTTGGCCTTTGAACCGCAGTGCTTGGTGCCGTCGGAAACCGGTGTCTGAAGTAGGGCAGTGTGTAGGTAGGAGGTTTCGTGCTCGTGCCCGAAAGTCGGCCGTACGACAAACAAGCGATGGATATTCAGGGATAGAAGACGACTCACCAAATTTCGTGCAGCCCTGAGAGCATCGTCGAAAGATGTCGTTAGTGGGGTGTGTGGCGCATGCCGCCACGGCGGCGGGGTCTTAGGAAAATAGTAGAGCCGTAGCCGAGCTTTCGATCTTGCTAGCTCGCGCGAGAGCGCGAGAGCGAGCCCGAGCCTGGGCGGGTTTACAAGGTCGTGCAGGCTGCGCCAGAGGCTCGCGCTCGCCTAGCTCAGTAACAGGGGCTTTAGCCACTAGGTAGGGTACCGTATGAGCTTCCTCTCGACTCGACATCTCAATCTCCTTCTGTAAAGACAGGACCATGTACTCACAACATCGGAAAGCCTGGAATTTTTAGCCCCCCGACTCTTTAAGATATCCCAAGTTTCACGGATCTCAACATTTGGCAATCCAGTTTCCCAGGCGAGCTAGGCTTTCCGGGAGGAGAGCTCTACCGTCAACTGCTGAAGGTTTATCATTGCCTAATACGACAAAGCGGGTAGCCACGGAGCTAGGTAATACTTCAAGAACCAAGTCACGGGGCACCTCCTTCCTAGGTAGGTACGACGGCTGCTCTCTTGCTCAAGAGCTCGACAGAACCAACCTAGAGTATCACAGCCTAACTCAACCGCCTTGCCGTGTTCGGGATACCTTTCACGGAAGCCGCCCGGCCGTTTGACGGCATGGGCTCCGGTCTCGCCGCGCACCTCGATCACGACAGCTTTCGCCCCGTCCGGGTATGCATCCCTTGAGTGTTCTGCATTCGCCTGATACACACCCCCCGCTATGCTGCAGACTCTGGCGCGGTTGAGCTCGGCAGCCAGTCATGGATCCTATCGTTGGCACGACGCTCTCCCAGAGCCTTTCTGCCGTCCTGGAGGAGCCCACTCTTGCCCTAGCAGCAGCCGTCGTGCACACCAGTGACGATGTCGTCGTCGCGAGCGGCTCGTGGTCCTGGGTCGGCCTCTTTGCGAGACTCACCCTGGGTGTTCTGCGTCTCATCTCGACCGTCCTGTACTGGGTCCTCAAGTTGACCACCTTCTCCTTTCCCACGCTGCTTTTCACCCTCTTCTCGACGAGTCTCACTGTGACGATGAACGCGACCACTCTGTAGGTTATGCCAGGCCCCATGTGACGCTGCTCGTTGAACGGCCGAAGCTAACCTCGGCGACAGAATGCTCATAATGACGGCAATATTTTCGACCATCAGTTGGTACGTGAGGTACCGCTACCTCAACATGTACGCCCGTCTTCCCCCTGAGCCGCAGAGGAAGGAGCCGGAAATAGACCTCTTCCCCGATACCCACGAAGAAGGTATCAAGTCGAGCCTATCGAACTACCTGGACGAGTTCTTGAGCGCCATCAAAATTTTTGGCTACCTGGAGCGATCGGTGTTCCACGAGTTGACCCGGAGTATGATGACGAGGAAACTGATTGCGGGAGAGACCCTGAACCTCGAAGAGGAGAAGGGCTTCTGCATCGTTGTCGACGGCTTGGTCGAGATTTTCGTCAAATCCTCGCACGACCGTCACAACGTCCCCAACACGAGAGCCCACCCCTTCTTCGACAGCGACTCAAGCGACGACAGCAGCCATGGCCCGCCGCGCCAGCGGTACCAGCTGCTCACTGAGGTCCGCAACGGGGCCCCGATGTCTTCTTTGTTCTCCATCATGTCCCTGTTCACCGAAGACGTGAAGCTGCGGCACTCCGACGACGACAACTCCGAACCACAGTCTGCGGCGACGGGACGGGCGCACCCTGTCTATCCACTAAGTGCCGACTTTCGGAAATCAGAGGTCCCTGTCTCGTTCCCGACCACGCCGCAGTTCCGCACGACGGCCGGAGGCGGGCCGATCGTCGATGAGTCTCCAAGACCGGCCACGGCAACCAACGGTAGCATCCTCCCGAATGTCCCTCCGCTGGCGCTGGAGCCGGAAATCCCGGCCACGCAGCCCACGAGGCCCCCGAGGCCGATGCCGAAGCGAGCGGCGACAAATTCTGTGCATCCTGATATCATCGCTCGAGCGACCGTGGACACGACAATAGCGATCATCCCTGCCAGCGCCTTTCGACGCCTGATCCGGATCTACCCTAAAGCCACGGCGCACATCGTCCATGTCATCCTATCGCGGTTCCAGCGCGTCACCCTCGCAACGGCATACAATTATCTAGGGTTGACGGGCGAGGTTCTCCAAACAGAACGGAATATGATCAACTACACAATGGCTCAGCTTCCAAACTATTTGCGAGGGGACGCTCTCGAGCGCCTGAAGGAGAAGTTCCACCGGGAACGTGAGAGGATCGGCGATGAAGACATCGGCAAGGGCATTGCGCTGCACAACCCTGCCACCGGCCGTCGACGAAGATCAACGACCACTCTGCGAAAAGAAGCAGCCCTGCAGTCAATAGCTCGGCAACGCCCGGCCTCCATCGTTGCTGCGGCGGGTGGCGCGCCGCGGGATCGTGCCTCCATCTCCAACGCAAGCCCCGGTGACCTGATGGGCGTCTCGAAGCGAGCGGTAGATCGGTCCTCGAGCGCGCTCAGCACCATTATGAGTTCCCCCCGAGGTGACGAGAGTGGTAAAGCGGGTGACATTTCTCCTCTGGCCCAGCGAACATTCAACCCGTTTGCAACAGACCGGCGCGGACACGGGCGGATACCGCTCGACAAAAGGGAGACACTGGACGAAGATAACATTTTCCGTGAAGCCGTGTTGGAGTGCGTGTTCAAGGCCATCGGCCTGACCTCCAGCGGGACAAGCTCGCGAGAGCCAGAGTCCATCGAGGGATCTCCAAGGCTCGTGTCTTTCGAGAATTCGCGTCATCGGAGCGTCTCGAGCAGCAATGCCTTCGGGTTTATGGACCCCTTTACGGCATCGGCCGACGGCGATGCGGAGTCGATGACGTCTAGCAGCATCCCGACCAACGTACACGGAAACGCCCAGATGCTCGCCCGCGACATGAGGGATGAGCTCGAGATTGTCTACTTCCGCAAAGGCTCCGTGCTGGTGGAGCAGGGCGGCCGAAGCCCCGGTCTCTACTATGTCATTGATGGATTCCTCGACATCTGCATCTCCGGAGACGAGCATCCCGACGATATACTGCAATCGGCTGCGAAGACGCCGCTGTCGGCCGGGAACGAGGATCCTTTCTCGCAGCTGCGCCGTTCCAGCATGCACGACTCCAGAACGTCCATCCCCGACGTAGATTGGAACACCACCTCTGCGCGGAATCGACGAAGCTCGGGGCGGAGCGTCGCTCTGATCAAACCCGGCGGCCTCGCGGGCTACATCGGCACCGTCTCGTCCCATCGCTCGTTTACCGATGTCGTGGCCAAGACGGACGTCTATGTTGGCTTTCTACCACGAGCGTCTCTCGAGAGGATCGTGGACAGACACCCCATCGTGCTCCTGACCATGGCGAAGCGGCTTACTAACATTCTGCCACGCCTGATACTGCACATCGACTTTGCATTAGAGTGGCTGCAGGTGGATGCCGGGCAGGTCATCTTCCACAAAGGAGAAGAGAGCGAGGCAATCTACATCGTCTTGAACGGACGCCTACGACTAGTAGAGGACAGGAAGGCCGGGGGGGTTGCAGTCCGCGCTGAGTACGGCCAAGGCGATAGCGTGGGAGAACTCGAAGTGCTCACCGAGTCGGCACGGTCCGGGACCCTCCACGCCATCCGAGCTACCGAGCTGGTCAAGTTCCCGCGGACACTGTTCAACAGCCTCGCTCAGGAGCATCCCAACATCACCATCAAGATATCCAAGATCATCGCTTCTCGGATGAGAAAGCTGATCGACGACCCCTCCGCCGATGTGGCCAAAGACGGAACAGTGCGAGCATCCATCACGAAGAGCTCGGCTGCAATCAACCTACGGACCGTAGCGATCCTCCCGGTTACTGCGGGGGTGCCAGTGGTCGAGTTTGGTAACAAGCTGATGAACGCCCTGGCCCAAGTCGGAGTGTCAAACGGCGTCACTTCCCTCAACCAAGCAGCCATCCTGAATCACCTCGGCAAGCACGCCTTTAACAAGATAGGAAAGCTGAAGTTGTCTCAGTACTTGGCCGATCTCGAGGAGAAGTACGGGCTGGTGGTTTACGTTGCCGGTAAGTCCGCGTCCTCTCCGACCCAAGACACAGCCCGTTCGTCCCGTAGTTGACGTCGACAATCACCAGACACAAATGTGAACGCCCCATGGACACAGACCTGCATCACCCAAGCAGACTGCATCCTCCTCCTCGGCCTCTCGGAGAGCTCTCCCGAAATCGGCGAGTACGAGCGCTTCATGCTAGGTATGAAGTCGACGGCGCGCAAAGCCCTCGTTCTATTGCACGCCGAGCGCTACTCATCCTCGGGGTTGACGAGATCGTGGCTGAAGAACCGGGTATGGATCAATGGCGGCCATTACCACGTGCAGATGGCTTTCAGGTCGCAGGCCGTGCCGATGCACCAGCCCACCAAACGCTTTGGTCCCAGCTTGAAGGAGCGGGTGCAGATCCTTCAAGCGGAGATACAGAAGTACACGTCAAGGAAGGCCAGACACAGCCCCTTTTACTCCCCGGACGCGCCCTTCAAGGGTGACTTTCACAGGCTCGCCCGAGCACTCAGCGGAAGATCGGTGGGTCTGGTCCTGGGCGGCGGAGGAGCCAGGGGGATATGCCAGATAGGCGTCATCCGGGCCATGGAAGAAGCGGGGATCCCCATCGACATTGTTGGGGGCACGTCGATCGGTGCTTTCGTTGGCGCTCTCTATGCCCGGCACGCGGATGTCGTCCCCATCTTCGGACTGGCGAAGAAATTTGCCGGGCGCATGGCGAGCATGTGGCGGTTTGCCCTGGACCTGACGTATCCGTCGGCTTCGTACACGACTGGCCACGAGTTCAACCGCGGCATCTTCAAAACGTTTGGCAAGGCGCAGATCGACGACTTCTGGCTCGAGTTCTACTGCAACACCACCAACATCAGCAAGAGCAGGGCCGAGTTCCACACGAGCGGGTACGCGTGGCGGTACGTCCGGGCGTCCATGTCACTTGCCGGGCTCCTGCCGCCGCTCTGCGACGAGGGCAGCATGTTGCTGGACGGCGGCTACGTCGACAACCTGACGGTGTCGCACATGAAATCGCTGGGCGCGGACGTCATCTTCGCCATCGACGTGGGTGCCCTAGACGACGACACACCGCAAGCCTTTGGCGACACGCTCTCGGGGTTCTGGGCCTTTTGGAACCGCTGGAATCCGCTGTCGTCGACGCCCAACCCTCCCACGCTGGCCGAGATCCAGGCACGGTTGGCGTACGTGTCCAGCGTCGACGCGCTGGAACGGGCCAAGACGATGAACGGCTGCGTCTACATGCGGCCGCCGGTCGAGGCCTACGGCACGCTCGACTTTGGCAAGTTCGACGAGATCGTCCAGGCCGGCTACAACTACGGCAAGGGCTTTTTGCAGGAGATGCGGGACAAGGGCATCCTGCCCCTTGTCGAGGAGTCGGAAGCCAAGAAGGCGCTGCGGCGGACCATGGCGCCACGCCGGGCAAGCATATAAGGGGGTGGAGTTGCTGTTCGGGACACAGCACAAATCCATGTCCCTATGTAACGGCGAGCCTCTTTAAAATCGCCTTGTACACCAGTCTGTCAAACCTATGTAGTTTTTGTACTTGTAAGCTCCTGCTACCCCTGGTTTTCCATCCTCGACGAGAGCGTTTCGACGAAGGCGAGCAGCTTTGCGGCCTGTCGATGCCTCGCCGGCGTTCCAGGGGCTCGGTATTATACATAACCAAGTAATTCAAGTCGATCCGTGTACAGACTCGCCAATAGAGGGTAGATCCGCTCCTCCGTGAGGGCACAACGTCGGCATACCTAGGCCCCCCGCGAGGCGGATGTGTGTAGTCTCCCTCCCTCGGCAATGACATCATCGGGCAAACTTCCCACAATGCCCCGAGTGACGACGTCGATCCGAGACCAAATATGGGTGCGGCAACAGCGGGGTCCCCGGACGTCCAATGAAGCCCATCCGGGCAGCAGTTGTAGGCTTTAAGCCTCCAAGAGGTTCAACATGTGTTCCACTCTGAGCTCCGCATGCCGCCATCGCTGTTTCCACCTTTAGCCCTTCCTACACCACCTCAGGTAGACATCAACGACGAGGCAACATCACCTTGCAAAGTGAAATCATCTAGAGTCAAACCACTACAGACTGATCCACTACGCCTTGTACGCCTCTCTTTCACCCAGACTCTCACCGGCCGACCGGCCCCAACACCACACTACTCGCCCACTCGCCCACCATCTATCACACTTCCTCTTCCCCAATGCCACACACCAAAGATGTGCTGGCGCACCCGCCAAACCTGCTGCCGGGGCACGCGCACCCCCAGCACCGCGCGGCGCGCAAGGAGTTCGAGAAGAAGCACGCCTCCCTGTTCGGATGGAAGGAGCTGGCCCTGATCGGCGTCGCCGGCCTGATCTTCAGCATGAACATCGAGAAGCAGGCCGACAAGTGTTCGAAGCGCAACCAGGCGCGCGAGGACGCCGCCGCCGCGTCCTCGCGCGACGAGGACCGCCGCCGCCGGCAGCGCGAGTGGGACCGTGAGGCCGACCGCGAGGCCGACCGCGACCGCGGCCCGCGCCGGTCGTTTGAGCGCCGGGGCCACCCGGACGGCCGCGCGCCGCTGCGGCCGAGGGACGGGCAGTACGGCTGGGATGCACGTTACGACCGGTAGCCCGGAGACGACGGGGGGGGGGCTTGCCGCTACCGAAGGCGAGGGGGAGGGGGGGAGGAACCGCTGGCGATGTTAGGACGACGAGAATATGGGCGAAGGATGCTCCCATGATGACCATGGCTGAGGAATCGAGAAGAAAGGGGGTGGGTTAACCCGGGACAAACTGAGGGTTGAGTCAGTGATGTACGGAGCAGGTGATCTCACCCCTTTTATCACACGAGGTCACGGATGCCATAGCGTGCACCGGAGTCGTGGACGGAAGGATCGTATCTCCACGTCGAGCAAATCGT
>Ga0247777_1000118_pt1 | contig 19494 bp, 21 predicted proteins | sample UWRJL154409C5_FD_179937 | JGI IMG/M metagenome (GOLD analysis project Ga0247777, IMG submission 179937) | Plant litter microbial communities from Arlington Agricultural Research Station in Wisconsin, United States - UWRJ-L154-409C-5 | ecosystem: Environmental > Terrestrial > Plant litter >...
CGGGGAGCCATTGTGAAAGTTTCAGGCTCGGGTCTGTCAGTTCTGAACGTTCGAAACGGGCGAGAACTAGTTGTCTCTGTGTTCTCCCAAGCGTATAGGCACCTTATGTGTCTGGATCTTGACCCACACAGACAGACCGCCGATGCTCGGCATCGTCGTCGTTGGAGCAATAGGGGTACCCCTGAGCAGACCCCACTTCCATGTGACGCCCCACAAAATACCTACTGTACCTCAATGGCGGGGGGCCCTGAATCGCGGGACCACTGCTCGCACGGGTTCAGCCTCAATCGACGTCGCCTCTCAAAGCAGAAACGTCGTCCAACGAGACCATGTCTTCCCGCCCTGATGCTCCGGGTGGCGAAGCTACAGAGCTGGAGCCTTCGTCGGCGGAGGCGGAGGCTGGTGCGACCACGTTCTCCCCGGAGGAAGAAGCGGTATGCCCCTTCGATACACGACCGGGAGCTCCCACTGACGTGTGCAAATGTCCTAGGCGCTCGTTAACGAATCCAATACGCGCAAGACCGAGGCAAACGACCTCTTTTCCTCCGCAAAATACCAAGATGCGATAGCCAAATATGACGAGGCGGTGGCCACGTGTCCAAACTACCTCGACTACGAGCTAGCCGTGCTCAAGTCCAACATCGCCGCGTGTTATCTGAAGCTCGACGAGTGGAAAGAGGCAGTGAAAAGCGCGTCGGAGGCCGTCTCCAGTCTTGACAGGCTCGAAATCCAAGCCCAGGAGAAGGAGAAGGTAAAGCCCAAGACTAAAGACGAGGAAGAAGCGGACGTCGAGGAGGAGATCGTCAGCAGCGGTGCGGCTAGAGCAGCGCCTCCGCTGCCGGAGGAGGAATCGCCGGCGGAGGTTGCCGCCCGCCAGCGCGCGGAAGATATAAAGAGGATCCGGGCTAAGGCGCTGATGCGGCGCGCAAAGGCTCGGGGCGAGCTGGGCGGCTGGTCAAACCTGGCGGGCGCTGAAGAGGACTACAAGACGCTGTCGGCCATGACGAATCTCGGCGCAGCGGACCGGAGGCTCGTTCAGGCCCAGCTGCGGATACTTCCGCCCAAGGTGAAGGCGGCGCAGGAGAAGGAGACGCAGGAGATGTGGGGAAAGTTGAAGGATGTGAGCTGCGCTTCCGTTCCGGCCGTCGTTTCGTGGTTGCTAATACGGAGGCCACAGCTCGGAAATGGAATCCTCAAGCCCTTTGGTCTGAGTACAGACAACTTCCAGATGGCCAAAGACGATAAAACGGGGGGATACAGCATGAGTTTCAAGTCCAATGAAGGGAAGAAGTGACGGCAGGGCCCGGTTCCACATCCCGTGATGGTGGACCAAGTATACCGTCGACAGCATCGGCACCCTCGGCTCAGACACAATCATCAGCAACGCTCTCTCCCTCATTCCAAGGCCGATGAACAGCTTCTTGGCCAAAGATGCCAAGAACTGGAAGATGCCCACGGCCACAAGGAATAGAGAGTGGTGAGAGGTACTAGAGGGGGGAGCAATGGAGATGACGACGTTTTACCAAGCCACGATGACGGGACGACGATGGTGGTGAGAGACGCCAGTTCAACACCCGCGCCAGTGAACATGTTACCACTGTCATCTTGCTGTCGAGGGTTGCGACGCCTTCGGTTGTACTCGGGTTGCTTCCCCAAGATCTCGATTTCCGCTTGTCCAGATTACCTGAGGAAGACCAGTCGCAGGGTCAGATCCGGTGCGATGGCGAACCACTTGGCAGCCCCGGCCCTCCTACACCAGGCGTAAGGCTGAGTGCCCGGTTGAGGGGTCACCGTGGCAGTTATGCACACGCGGGGATGGACCACTCCGCCCCCACTCTGCTGGCCGGGCAGTAAAAGTTCCTCTCACGATCGAGACCCAATCACAGCACACGGCCTGATGCAAGAGGAGGAACTTTTACACAGTGGCTGTCGGGCCGTGATGGCACCGAGCGTTTGGTCGCGTTCTCGCGGGCGACCCGCCATTTCACTTGGGCAAGACGGCCGTCGCCAGCTTCTTGTCCTATCCAGCTGGAGGTCTTCTTTCCCTCTATACTAGACTTCGGGTGGGGTATTAATAGGCAGCTAGCCACCTTGAGTCCCTTCTCGCCCTTGTCCTTTCCCTTCCATCACTCACTAGATTCGCTCGAGAGGTTGTTCAAGCCGCACTCTTCATCGTCACCCGTCGCCCTTGCTCGGTTTCTCGAGGACACTACCTGGACCGTAACTGTCACAATGGACCCCTTTGCAGCGGATGCCGGATGCTATGTATCTTCAGATTTCGACAATCTGGTCGTTGATGTGGACGCCGTTGTTCGAGACGGATTCCCACCGGAACATGCTCGTGGCGGCGACGTCTTCTTTTCACACCGCGACAAGCTCAGCCTAGCCGGTCACGTCAACTCCCCTCCAAATCAAACTACCCATATCCTTCCCGACCACATTTCCCCACATGTCCAAGGTTTTACGGGAGATGCATGTCTGGAAAACACTGCGGCCTTCTCGGTATCTGGCTTTCCCTCGACTGCGGCTGCGACGTTCGACATCGTCGCATGTTCGGCATTGGACCTGATTGCCTCCGCTCCTAGCGCTCCTGGCGAAGCATTGCCGCCCACAGTATGTCAGCCTTGCCAGGTCGGTCCACCTGGTATTGGTGCGGCGGGCCCTCTTTGTCCCATCCACATTGGCGATGATGCCGCCCGGGTCGAACTTCCCTGCGCTCTAATGGACGACGCTCCGCTCAACGCCTCGCAGTCGCGACCTTTCCCCGATCACCCAGGATGCGGTACTCGTCTATCCACCCCAGGGATCACAAAAGCTTCCTGTCCGAGCACCGGCAGTGCCGTCGTTCCGACGGCCGTTGGCAGCCGGGCACTCTCAGGACGCCGACATCATCGCAATCAAGAACCAAGCCTCCCCCTCGCCCTTTCGATAAAAGCGGGCCCTACGAAAAGCGAGTGGGAAGCAATGAGGACCACCATCGAGAAACTGTATCTCGACTTCAATCTGCCCCTCCGCAACGTCATGTCTAACATGGAGGAGCGCCACGGCTTTCGCGCCACGTAAGTTCCTACCCCCCTACAGAGGTACCTACCTAGGCACCCCTCCCCCAGAGGCGAGAACTGGAACTTGACGAGAAGTAACTGGCGTTCAAAGGTCAAACATGTTCAAGAAGCGATTCAAGTTTTGGGGGATCGACAAGTATGACAAACGGACACAAACGTCGCGAGATTCCAAATCGCGCCGGCCCAAAGGGCAACGTTGCTTGAGAAGCTACGCGGCGCAAATACGAGCCATCTCCCACGAGCAATTGTCCACAGAGCTAGTGGAGAAGGCCGCATTCCTCTTGCGAGCCTTCATGAGGTCCTCGGTGGATAGCGATCTCGATTCGGACTGTTGGAGGCATCCACAGCATCTCCTCGCCTTTCCGTCGCTCGATGCTCATGCGGCCATGGACAACATCGATCTCGGTCTCTGGTATCTCGATCTCGAGAACTTCAGCGATGGCGGCTGGCACTTACGGGCCGGGTTCATTTCTCTGGAAAGAGCTGTCAGCAACCGTGGCGGTTTATCCATGAGCGACGTCGTCGTGCTTGCCATTGGCGGTACCTGCCTCTTTGTCTATCACCAACGTCTAGACATGCTTAAGGCATACCTGTCTTTTCTTTCCGGTCTATTGGCGGTTAGTCACACGCACCATCCTTTCCGACACATTGTCGACACTCTTCACAGGCTCGCTCACCTCGTCAACCCCGGCCAATTGGTAACTAATACCTTCCGACACTATCTCATCGCTGCCACGGAGATCCACCTGGACAGCCTAGACCGGTATGTCAACGACCATGAAATAAGAGTCCACCTGGATAAGATCGCCGAAAAAGCGAGTTTGTCACGCCTTGGGCTCTCGAATGGCAACTGGACTCATCTGCAGATTATTGCCGACTTCGACGCTCTCATCCAAAGCCTGGTCGAATGTGGCAAGGCGGATGAGGATACCGTTTTCTTGATCCAAGAAGTAATATTGGACCACATGCTTACGAGTTACTGCTTCCCTTCGGATGTCGTCGTGCGGGTTGAACACCTTCAGCACCAGCTTGCCGCAGACCGTCCCGGAGTCAGCACGGTGACTCGGGAGCGGAGCATATGGCACGCCTTGATTCACGCAAAAGGAACTCTTTGTCTGGCCGGCTACTTCCTCCAAACCGGGAAAACCGAGGCGGCGTTGCAAGTTTTGCCGAAAGTTTTGGGCATGTATGATCTTGGAATGGGCGAAGTCGCTGAGGGCTACGGTCGCTTGGTACTTCTCGCGTTTCAAAATCGACTTGATGACTCTGAACTTAGAGCTGATGACGCTGCTAATCTCAGAGGGCGGCGGTTGGAGTTTGACGCGCGGCGTCGCAGCGAAATGCGCGGTCTTGTCATGGAGATGGGAGAGCTAAAGATCGGATCGCAGGAAAACGAGGCTAGTGGCGACTGAGCAGGACTCCGCGCGACCTTGCTGAAAGCGACGCAGGTCCTTTTGGCGTCGAGGGGTGCCTCTCCCTGTGTAGCGAAGTCCCCCGGAGACATTCGACGCCAGGGAGGACCTTGTCAGGCGAAGAGCAGCCGTCGACATGGACGGCAACAAGCCATACCCCACATACGGACTATTTCTTTCCGTGGATTCTGCCGGGTAGGCCCGTCTGGGGGCGGGCGGATCCAAGAGAGAGGTCAAATATACTGCAAATTAAGAAAAGCGGAGGTTTAACCGGACGGAGCCTCATGGTCGGCATACCCACCACCAAGAGGTACTTGATGACTCGGAACTGTCTGGTTGGGATTCCGCAGTGTGCACTACCTTCCTCCTGATGCCGTGCAACGAACTTTCGTACCTTCTCTCTGGCATCTCCTCTTGAGGACCAGGGCTCGCAGAACCACGCCAGCACAGCCGTTGTCTCGGTAGCATGCGTCGCCTCGTGTCAGCGCTGGCTACCGTCGCCTGGCTCGGCCGTACTGTCGATGCGGCTTTTGGGCTAACCTCGAAGAGTAGCTCGTGGAGCGTAGACACCAATGCAGGTCTGGTCTTTGAGGTCAGCAAGTAGGTACACCCCGAGCCGTGGAGTGACGTCGCAGCCAGGAGACATTCTTCAACCCCTGGATGTGACACTGCGGTTTCCTCGGCTTCCCCAATGGCCAGCACTGACACGAGAGACCCTTAGGAGCACTGGGGATGTTACTAGCTTGCTGTACAATGGTGTGCAATACCAAGGCACTAGCAAGAAGACGCAGATCAACTCCGGCCTGGGGACGTCTCAGGTGACAGCCGAAACGGTGAACGGTCATGTCAAGATCACGGTCAAGGCCGGCTCGCAGCCTCTCACGCACTTTTACGTAGCGAAGCCTGACGATCCCACCATCTACATGGCGACGTATATCACCGGAGAGATTGAACCGGGCGAGCTTCGGTGGCTCGCACGACTACGCCGCGCCGCCGTACCCAACGGCTGGCATGGCGATGCTGCTAACCTGGACGGATGCACTGCCTTCGAGGGCAAGGACACGTTCAAGTGCCCGAATGGCCAGACCCGCTGCAAGATGTATACCTCGGATCGCTTCATCGACGACCAAGTCCACGGAGTCACGGGGAAGGTGAGTAGCGTTGCCCCTCCGCGAGACCTACGTCCCCTAACAATAAGATAGAGTGTCGGCATCTGGATGATCATGCCGGGCACCGCCTACGAGACCTCTTCTGGCGGCCCGTTCATGAGGGACATCAACTCGCAGAGTGGTGACGATCAAGAGCTGTACTGGTACATGAACAGTGGGCACGTCCGGACCGAGCCCTGGCGCTTCGGGCTCATGGGCCCCTATGCAATGCGCTTCACGTAGGCCCCCCCATGCTGACTCGGAATCTGATGCGCAGCCCTGCCTACCTTAGCTAGGGCAGAGCCCCCCCCCCCACCCTTCAAGCCATCTTGCTTACAACCGAAATAGCACCGGGGCCAAGCCCTCGGGGGATCTCGACACAAGCTTCTTCGGCAGCCTAGCCATCACGGGATACGTTCCACTGGCCAGTCGCGGTCGGGTCTCAGGCGTGGTCCGTGGCATCCCGCCCGGCCTCGAGGCCGTCGTGCACTGGTACAACAAGGACGCGCAGTACTGGGTCGTGGCGGGCGCCAACGGGTCCTACACCTCGCCGCCGATGAAGCCAGGCACGTACACGATGAAGCTGTACCGCGGCGAGTTCCCGGTCGCGCAGGAGAGCGTGGCGGTGGCGGCGGGCGGCACGGCGGCGGCAGTCAAGAACCTCGCGGCGGGCGGTGCGGTGGCCGACGCGACGATAGCGACGGGGCCGGGGCTGCTGTGGCGCGTGGGCGTCTTTGACGGCTCGCCGCTCGAGCTCAAGAACGGCGACAAGATCGAGCGCATGCACCCGGCCGACGTGCGCATGGCCGCCTGGGGCGGCAACTACACGGTGGGCAAGTCAGCGGCCCGGGACTTCCCCATGGCGCTGTTTGCCAAGGCGGGCGGCACGGCGTCGGTCTCCTTCGAGCTGGCCCGCAGGCAGGTCGGCGAGGCGGTGCTCAGGGTCGGCACCACGCTGAGCTTCAAGGGCGGCCGGCCGAGTGTCAAGATTGGTAGCTGGTCGGGCAAGGATCCCGGAGCGCCGGTGGGTTTCCCTCAAGACGATCTTCTCTTCAATGGAAAGGAGAAGAGTAAAGATAGGGCTAACGTTGCCGTGTTGCGAAACAGAAACTCATCGACTCGCGCGGAGTAACGAGAGGCGCGTACCGCGGGTATGGCGACCTGTACACTTGGAGTGTACCGGCGAGTGCCTTACGCGAAGGGACGAATACGCTGACCATGGGTGTGTTTGGCTCCGGGGACAAAGAGTTCTTGAGTGCGAACTACGTGGTCGATGCGGTGGAGCTGCAGTTGAACAGCGCCCCCTGAATGAGTTGCTCATACCCGGGCCGGGTCTCATTCATACCAGGCTTCAGCCCCGGCTCGGAGGAGATTTCTTCTCATGGCCCTGTCGATTCTGCCACTGCAGTCTACTGTAAGCTACTAGTTAGTATTAGTACAAGATGGTGTCAACTTCATGTTGTCGACTTTGGGACGTCGGATGACAACGTTTTCATCCCCCCTATGTGCAAGCTCCATCCAGGTCACCGTGAACGGCGGCTCACCACATACCGCAGCACTTGCTCCAGAGATGTAGGTACCCATAGGCATTCCACTACTAACTTAGCGTTAGAAGGTATCTTTTTCAGATCGTGCAAACAGCACACACTATCTTTCATATCCCACACAGATATGTCAAGGCTGACGTGACTGTGTCGCCATGGAGAGCCAACGGGTACACAGACTTCCCCGGGCCAGCGCCGGCAGCTTTTACCCAGCAACCTGGTTACTTATCTGGGGTATGTGAACGTGACCCTATATGGTTACATCAGGCGCGTCAGCTTGAGCGCATTTCGTGGGCCGTCCCGTGGGGAACAGCACCCTGAGTGGTCGCCCGATATGTCGGATCCGGCGGACGCGCTCACGGAACCGTCAGGGAAGAATAAATGCAGTGGCACTGTAGCTTGCTCAAGCCAGCAGTAATGCCAGCACCCGGCACTTCCAGCCCCCGAATTTACTCGTCTCCTCGTGTTGCACTCCACGAGGTCCAGCACACCTCCTCGGACTCGGGTGATAGGAGCTCGGTTCAAGTTCACAAGGACGGCACGCCCAGAAAAAGTGCTCAAAAACGCTCACCGGCCGCGAGAAACGGAGCGAGGGCTCCGTTCGCATCTGACATGCTATAAGAGCGCGAAAGAATATGGTAGAGTACAGTACCTCTAACTAGGTCGGTGAAGTTGAAGCCTTGAAGACTTTCACCTGGCTCCTCGTCACCGAGTCTACTCACTGGGTTGCCCTTGAACTCCTACAATATAAACGCCTTTGCAAGATGGCCTTCTCGCCGTGGCGCTTGACGCTATGGGCTGCGGTGATATCCACGGCTCTGGGAACACAGCTCACGCTACCGAGCAAGGATCCTTGGTATTCCCCGCCGGCCGGCTTCGAGTCGCGTCAGCCTGGCGCTATTCTCCGCGTCCGCGAGGCGCCCAGCAACCTCACCAGCCTCGTCGCCAACAAGACGGCCGCGGCGTATCAGCTCCTCTTCCGATCTACAGACGCCCGCTACAAACCGTCGTGGGGGGTAACGACCGTCTTCCTTCCGTCCAAGGCCAGTCAAGCCGGCCGCAACGCACGCGCCCTGGTGTCGTATCAGATCCCGTACAACGCCATAGACGTAGACCAGAGCCCGAGTTACGGCCTCTCGACCCTCTACGGCGAGCCAATCATGCTCAACGTACGGGAGGGGCTCAGCCGGGGATGGGCCGTGAGCGTGCCCGACTTCGAAGGACCGCAGGCCGCTTTCACCGCGGGGCTCCAGGCGGGCCACGCCGTCCTCGACTCGGTGCGGGCGGTTCTCGCCTGGGACAAGTTCCAAGGTCCCGACAAGGTCCGCTACGCCATGTGGGGGTACTCGGGCGGCGCCCTCGCGAGCAACTTTGCCGCGGAGCGTCAGGCCTCGTATGCGCCCGAACTGAGCTTCGCCGCCGCGGCCATCGGAGGCGTGCCGTCCAACTTTACCAGGATTATCTACAACGTCACGGGCTCGGGCGTGGCGGCCATCGTCCCCTACGCACTGCTCGGGGTGACGGCGCAGTATCCGGATGCCCGAGAGTACCTGGTCCGGCACCTGCGCAAGGAAGGCCCCTACAATGCGACGGTCTTCCTCGCGGCCCTGCACGCGACCCTCGAAGACAACGTGTCGGCCTTTTCCGGCCAAGACATCTTCCAGTACTTCACCAACGGCGAGGCCATCCTAAACGCGCCCGAACTGGTCCGCGCCTTGGGAGACAACTGGCACATGGGCTACCGTGAGTGATATCTCAGTTCGCAGTCAGGTTTTCCCTGGTAGGGTCAGCCTGGAGGGTCGATGAACGCTGACACTAGCCCCGATCCTCAGACGGCATACCTCAGATGCCCCTATTTGTGTATAACGACATCCCTGACGCCACTACCACCATCGGACCGACGGACGACCACATCGAGCGGATCTGTCGCGTCGGGGCCAACGTCCTCTACCAACGAAACACGGCCGGGTCGCACGACGACGAGTACGTGACCGGCGGCGTCCGGGCATTGAAGTGGCTCGGACAAGCCCTAGACGGGAAACCGCTGGAGCCCGCAGTGGGATGCAAGTGGGAAACTGTGACCATCGCTGTATAAGCCCGGCATCCCCAAGCGCAGGGACCCTAGCTACAATAGGTCGGCCTACCTCCTCAGTGTCTACTCCGCTCGATATCTGCCTAGAAACCTACCGAGATAGGTAATTTACCGTACCTACCTTCCAGTCCGTAGTGCTAAGATACTGTAAGTACCTATGTAGGATGGCAAGTGGCACGAACGCATTTCCATATCGAGAGCAACCACTCAGCACGGCGTCGATTTTCGGCCTAGTTTCGTGCACAGGATTCGTTGCGGCCATACTTCAGCTGTCATCAGACAACAATAGCTTAGGTCTGACCCCGGTGCCGTGCCACCCCAACGCCGTGTGGACAGGAGGGGGGCTAAATCCTGCCACCCCGGGGCCTCGCTCGAAACGGCAATGCCGCCGGGGATCGAAAAAACGGCCGTAGGGCTGATAGGCTGCCGCGGAGCCGCCCCCGGCTTGCCTACCGCGCCGAGACGCGCTGAAAGATGCATTGCACGGGCTGAGACTGGAGGCCCGGGCTCGTCAAGGAGCCTCAATGGCCCGGGCTCGGTGACCCGAGGACGGCCTTGCCATCCGTTAGATTGCGTGGTGGCATACGATTCGTGCACCGCGCAGATTCTGGACCCTCGGCACTCCCGGCCGGCGTCTGATAATGCTCGGAGACGGCCTGACCATCTCGACCACTGCTGGTCACCTGGGAGCAAAGCTTCCTCCGAGGCTCGAGCAAGCCGGGTTCGCGAGATGCCTCCCATACCATAATAGTCTCCAGGTATTCCTCCCCTCCGGCAGCTTAAATAGCTAGGTATGTACCGTAGGTTGGTAACGGCCTTCTCCCGAGCCTTCTTACAATACCAGTGAGACTCCGGACAGTTGAGACCACCGTCACGTCGGCAAAGCCCAATCTTCACCATAGGAGAGCTCAGGCTGGCAGCACTTCCAACAATGGCGACGGGATCCGAGAACATCACCAAGATCGCCGACATGCCCAGCGAGGACCGTTCTTCCCGTAGAGACATGGTCGTGAACGCGTCGGACAACTCGACACATACGCACGAGAAGTCAGAGAAACCAACAAGTCAAGACAATACCCCCGATAAGCCTCCCAGGGACATCTCGGGCGCAAAATGGGCCGTCGTGGTCGTCGCGATCCTGTCCTCGACGTTCCTCTTTGCCCTGGACAACACCGTCGTTGCCGACGTGCAGCCGCAGATCGTGCTGCAGTTCAACTCGGTATCACAGATCTCCTGGGTGGCCGTCGCTTTCATCATGGCGGCCGTGTCGACGAACCTGTTCTTCGGCCAGCTGTACAGCCAAGTCCCGGCCAAGTGGTTGTACATCTCCAGCACGACGCTCTTCGAGGTAGGCAGCGCGCTCTGCGGCGCGGCGCCGAACATGTCGGCTCTCATCGTGGGGCGGGCGTTAGCCGGCTTGGGCGGCATAGGCATGTATCTTGGCGTGCTGTCACTCCTCCACCACACGACCACCATCCAAGAACGACCGCTCTACGTCGCCGGCGTAGGCTTGACTTGGGCCATGGGGACAATCCTGGGCCCCGTCATCGGCGGGGCATTTACTGATTCTGCTGCGACTTGGAGGTGAGTTGCTGCCTCCCTGGACGCGTGTCTCCTACAGTCCCCACCCTGAACCGCGGCCCCTGATGAAGCCTGGATTTTGAGCGCCACCACGTCTGACTTACATATCCCTATCAGATGGGCATTCTACATTAACCTGGTCATCTTCGCCGTCGCCCTCCCGGTTTATATTTTCCTGCTCCCCCTGGCCGACCCGTGCCACGACGTCCCAACCCCGGTGAAGACCCGTCTCTCGCATGTCGACTGGGTCGGGGCCGTCCTGATGCTCGGTACACTCCTCTCCTTCACCATGGCCATCAACTTCGGCGGAATCATGTACGAATGGTCCTCGGCCCAGGAAATCGCCATGTTCGTCGTCACCGGCGTCCTCTTCGTCGCCCTCACCGCGCAGCAGTACTTCAGCCTGCTGGTGCGGCCCGGCGACCGCATATTCCCCACGCAGATCGTGGCGCCGACGGCCCCCGGCGCGCGCACTGTCGTGCTCGTCTTCTGCGCCACGGCCGCCGGCGGCGCCGCCCTCTTCGTGCCCATCAACTTCCTGCCCATCTTCTTCCAGTTCGCGCGGGGCGACTCGGCCCGCGAGGCGGCCGTGCGCCTGCTGCCCTTCATCGTCTGCTCCATCGTCATGACGCTGGGCCAGGGCGCCATCCTGGGCGTCCCCGGCCTCGGCCTCTACTTCCCCTGGTACCTCGCCGGCGGCCTCGCCACCACGGCCGGCGCGGCACTCATGTACACGGTCGACGCCGACACCTCGACCGCGGCCGTGTACGGCTACTCGGCGCTCCTGGGCGTGGGCGCCGGCAGCTTCGTGCAGTCGGGCTTCAGCATCGCGCAGGCTAGCGTCAGCCTGGCCTTGGGCCACGTGGCGGCCGCCTTCGTGGCGCTGGGCCAGACGGGCGGCATCACCATCAGCCTGGCCATCGGCAACTCCGTCTTCATCAACCGCGCCGGGGATGGCCTGGCGGCGCTGCTGCCTGCGGTGCCGCGTGGGCAGATCCAGATGCTCATCGCGGGCGTCTCGGACCGCGAGGGGCTGGTGTCGCGGCTGAGCCCCGAGCTGCAACGACGGATCCTCGAGGTCGTCGTCGAGGCTATTTCGCGGACGTATATCCTGGTGATCGTGGCGGGGGCTGTGGCGGCGGTGACGGGCCTGCTGATGAAGAAGGAGAGACTATTCCTCAAGCCGGCGGCTGTTGGGGCATGATTGAATTGCTTTTCGATCCCCTCAGTTCTGTGCTTGTTGGCGGTAACGGGAATCGACACTTAGGGAAGACAAAGGTTAGACGGGCAACAGACGCAAGTCAGCGCCCTAACGGGTTTCTCTGAGATCATAGAGCAGCTTCTCTATGGAGTAAAGCTTCCTAGGACTCATCATATCGGCTCCTATCAGGTCAGGAAGGTGACGGCATTGGTAGATACGGTAGTGACATGAAGCATGTGGAAGGCTACCAAGGCTGGCCCCCCCAGCGTTCTGGCGGCAGCTTGTCCCAGGGGCTATCCACCCAACGTTCCGGCTCGTTCTGGGAAGGAAATTGTTCACGACTCGCACAGTCGCGCTAAACGTATCGGAGCCCGATGGGTGCGGCTGGATATCCCATAAACTCTCAGCCGATTTCTGAGTTTCATGTGGCTCAGGGACTGACGGACAAGAACAAGCTGACCGTCAAATGATGCGATTAGAACAAGACAAGTAGTAACATTGGATACATGCCTCTGGAGAGCTTGCGACGTTTCCACTCGCCCCCTTCCACCAAACCCCCCTCTTCCTTCCGGCGTCTCGGCGGAGGTCGACAGTCAATCCCGACGAGGGCGCCAGACGAACGCCTTGCACAAAACTGCCGAAGACGTCAGATGTTCCCCACCTCCATTCCCCCATTTCACCAACATGGGCGAAGCTACTAGCCCGACCGGGCCGGCCTCCTCCTCGCCCGCCCCGTACGCGTTGATCCCGAGATCGGACGGTCTATTCGTCAGTTGCGGATCGTTTTCGACCTTTTGGTACTCCATTCGCTCTAGATCCGGAAACTCCAGGGTGAAGCCGGCCCTCTCCTTGGCCGCGAGGGCCGCCAATTCCATGGCCGCCAGCAGCACGGGCTGAAGCTGCGAGAACATGTCCTCCATCAGGACTTGGCGGATCTCCTCGGGGGTCTTGTTCTTGTATCCGACTTCGTGATGAAGGACCATGGCGAAGGCCTCCAGAAGTCCTTTTTGGACCTGGTCTCGGTACTTGGGCTCGTGGGACTCGTAGCCCTCCAGACATTTGGCCGTCAACGCTCGCCACTTGGCCGCTATCTGCGAGGTTTCTAAAAGCCAGAGAGTCAGCAAAAACCGTGCTTCGCCAAAGGCAGTCGATGCCGCCAGGACTCACCGTGATCTGGGAACACACGCTTGAAGAAGTGCCCTGTATCCGCGGCCGCCGACGAGCCAAATACGGCAAAAGGCCGGGAAGGGTCGAACAGCTCCCGTCGCAAGATGTTCCACACCACTGCCCGCAACAACAACGACACCACTTCAGGCGTCCGGTCCGTAATATCCCGGACCTGGGGGTCGTACCAGCGCGACATCAACACCCTCTCGTCCCAATCCTCGAAAGGAGCCGCCTCGGCAAACTTGGCAAGACTCATGGCGGCGGTCGGAGCTTGGGCCGCCCCCCTGCGCGGCTTGCGGACCAATGCGTCGATCTTTCGGTTCACTTTGACAAACGTCTTAACGATGCTCTCGTCAAATGTAGGCTCGTGTCGGTCGACATTTGCTAGCACCTCCTGCTGCAGGCTCGCGAGCGTCTTGCTCTGATGGAGCAGCAGCGACTCCTGGGCCTCCCTATTGGCCTCGAGACGCTCGACCTGTCGTGTGTAGTTCAGGATGACGTCCTCCAGATCTCCGACCTGCTCCCAGAGTTTGTCGTTTTGGCGCGACAGTTCCTGTCGGCTGAGGCCTTTGGACGGCAGATCAGCGCGGTTTGCCGCCGATATGGGTTGCCTCAGCCTCGCCGCACGGCCGTCTCCGGCGGAGTCGAGCTCGTCGGCGGGATTTTCCTCTGTAGGAGCGGCGTCGGACACACTCTGGGCTCCTCCATGTCCCTTGGGCACCTGGTTCCTGGCCACTCTGCGCCCCTCACGGGCATGATCTCGGGTTTCTCCTCTCGCGTTGGGTACGGAGGAGGAAGCGGCGCTCGTGGGTGTGGCCGCATCTCCATTTTCGCGACCAGCACGGTTGCTCGTGGCATTCTGGTCTGGCATGACGTCTTTGGCAGGGGTCAAGGTGGTGGTATCGTTGTCCGTATCTTGGGTACCTCCCTGACGAGCAGAGGCAAAGGGATAGGAGAGCAAGAAGACCACCGAATCAAAGACGACGTTCATGCCCTTGGGAGCCCAGGGCGAGGGATGGAGTAAAGAAAGCTCAACTGCAATCGAATCGGAGCCTCTCAGACGCAAGAGGGGGGAACGCGAGGATGGCCTGGAGCACGACAAAGAACGTCAATGCTCCCGAATACTAGGGCTCTCGTCCGAGCCCCCTCCCCTGACCTGGGCCCTCGCTACTGTCACGACGACTTGACACAGAGTATTGGGTGATATCAGCAATTGCCGCAATGGCCGCCGCGGCGTTTTATCTTCCAATAGATGGCATTGCTAAGCGTATGGCTTTTCAGCCAAGGCGTGTTGAGGCCACTCGTGGCGCCACCAGAGAAGTACCTGTACCGCAGCCTTGCGGTCGCGACGGAACGTGGGGATAGCGTAAGACGACATGGGCGAGGAATCATGGATCCAGCGAGCCCCCCTCCCCTTCTGCTTCCGCACGCACACAAAACTTGGATTCACAGCACCTCACTCGCCTTGCCCTCGTCGTTGGCGAACCGCAGATTTGTTTCACGTGTCGAACTCCACGATGGAATCCGCCAGAATCGTCATTGGCCTCGACTTTGGCACCACCTTCACGTACGCTCCCCAGAAGAGACTCACTCCCCGTCTCCATCATTCTAACCTCGTCTCCTCAGGGGTGTGGCCTACTGCGACAAGGAGAATGCGCCCGTCGGCGAGATCAACATTGTCCAAGAGTGGCCCGGCACCGGCGTGGTCGGCAACAAGGAGAAGGTGCCATCGCGTATCGCTTATCTCCCCCCGCCCCCTGGCCAGACCACCGGAGGCGAGATCGTCTGGGGCGACCTGATCAAGCCTCGGATCAAGGCGCCCGTTCACGCGTGCATGAAACTGCGGCTCGACGAGAAGCAGAAAGGATCGCGTCAGCTGCGCGTGCTCATGGCTCTTCTGACGTCCAACTTTGGCGACCTCGACGTGAACGATTTGGACGACGTTATGGGCGGCGGCCCGGGAGGGAGCGGCGCGCCACCGGCGTATCCGGGCAAGGAGGTCGTCGACATCGTGGCTGACTACCTGGCCAAGGTGCGGGAGACGGCGTACACGACCATGAGGAAGCGATACGGCGAGGTCATGTTCAACAGCATGCGCAAGGAACTCGTGGTCACGGTCCCGGCCGTGTGGAGTGAGCGCGCCAAAGACCAAACCATGAAAGCCGTGGGTCGGGCCGGCTGGGGCGCCCAGAAGATGTCGATGGTCACCGAGCCCGAGGCCGCGGCCATCTACACGCTACGCGGCATGATGGAGAGTTCCAGTAGGGCCGAGATGAATATCAACGACACCTTCGTCCTGTGCGACGCCGGCGGCGGCACCGTCGACTTGATCTCGTACAGGATCAACCAGGTCTACCCGAGCTTCCGGATCGAAGAGGCGGCCGTGGGCAGCGGCGACAAATGCGGGGCGACCTACGTCGACAAGGTCGGTGTTTTGTCTTTGTCTTCCCCCGATGTCTTGGGGAGCGCGCGGCTGATATTACTCGGCAGGAGTTCCTGGCGTGGCTGGAGGAGTGGATCGGCCCAGAACGGTACAAGAAGATCCCGCCGGAAAAGACTCGCCACGGCAGCCTCATGATGAACGAGTTCGAAAACAACAAGTTCCAGTTCACGGGTAAATGAAGCCCCGGGCTCGGAAACTCCGAGGGTGGTCCCAGCTGACTGTGTGTCACCAGGAACGGACGACGAGATGGCAGTGCGACTACCGGGCGAATGTGGTATCGTCGACGACGACACCCTCAACATCGACGACGGGAGTCTTTTCATGCGCACGTACGTGTTGCGGGTCCCTAAGCCACTCCCCTGTGCTGAAACTTCCTCCAGTGCCCAGATGAAGAAGGTTTTCGACCCCTGTATCAACCGGACCCTCGAGCTTGTGGATGGTCAAGTCGCAGCCGTCATGAAGGCCGGCCACGGCAAGCCCAAGGTAGGTGCTTACACAGATCTGAATAGCTCCAGCACTCCCGAGAGCAAATCTGACTCTGGATAGATGGTATTTCTTGTCGGCGGTTTCGGCCGGAACCAGTACCTGTACAGCAAGATCCAGGAGTACTGTTCGGCGAGGGGCATCCAGACTCGGCAGCCTCAGCACCCGTGCGTGTCCCCTCCCCCGTGTCAAGTCCGCCTTCACTAATCCCTTGCGGCGCAGATGGTCGGCGGTGGGGCGAGGTGCGGTCTGCCGTGGCCTGGAAGCCGCCCCGGGCGGACTGGTGGCCATGAGGCTATCGCGCAAGTTCTACGGCACCCCGGTCAGCCGCCCGTACAACCCGTCCGTCCACAGCGCCGCCGACATGTACACGGACGAATACACGGGCCGTAAGATGGCCAAGGGCCAGATGAAGTGGTTGGTGGAGAAGAGCGAGCGCCTGCCCGAGGACAGCCCCAAGGAGCTCACCATCGAGGTGTCCGCCCACTTCACCCCCGACGAGGACCGGGAGCTCGGCGCCGTCCTGGCTGGCTGCGGCGAAGACGTGGCACCGACCCGCTTCGCACACGACGGTGAGTGCATCAGCCCCCCTCTTTCACCACGGTCGACGGTCCTGCTTTTCTGACGGCGCGTTGGTACCAACCTCTAGACGTCAAGATCATCTGCAGGGTCAGGGCCAACTTCAGCGACATCCCGCTGGGCCGGTTCCCCAAGTCGACCAACCCGCGCACAGGCAAGGAGTACTACGAGGTCGACTTCACGCTTCAGGCACGGTTTCAGGGTGGCGAAATCACCTGGCGGCTGCTGTACCAGGGCCAAGAATGGGGCAGCACAACCGTGAGCTACGACGAGTAGGCGCGGATCGAGAGCCCGTGCTGTGCGTGTCACGAGCGATGCGGCGCCCCGTTCGGTGCCAGTGGCCTGCAGCTTCCGCATCGCCCGCCGTCGTGATTGGTGAGTGTTTAGGTCGCTGGGTTTCCAAGATTCATTACGTACTGTAGGTCCCTGAGGCAATTCAAGTTTCCGCTTCCACAAGTCATACCTACCTACCTAGCCTATTCAACCCGCATAGAGGCTACAGTACCTCGCGTACAGTACAGCAGTAACGTTAGCGCTTGTCGCCACGTTCAGCCTCCCTGCCAATATTGAGGCTCTGCAAGGAGAAGGCCACCAACCAAAATCGTCCATTGAGATATCACATCTCCACTAGCCGCAGCAAGATAAGCCATGGCACCGCTGCTTGAAAATATCGTTCGATGGCTGAAAGCCTACGAGCCTCCGCCACCACGAGGTACTATACATCGACTCTGTGGACTACCTGGCTCTGCTGGCACGGCAGTTTGTGTCGCATCGAGGCGTAACCGACCCATCGTTCGTGGAAGTCGTGGCGTGGGCTTGGCGGAGATGCTCCCGCTCCCCTGGGGGTCGTGGCACCCGGAACGGAAGACCGCCGCGCCCGACTTGGGCGCTGTGGCCGATGCATTCGACAAGTGCCTCGGCGGGTTTTCTTGTTCATCCACACTGCGTTCCCTTGGAATCGCCGCCAGTCTGTGTTGAAGCTGGGAAGACTCCTCCATCACGACTTCATGGTTCCGCCGCTCATCACACCGACTCCCCCGGTGCCAATCGTGGGAGCCAGGGCAGTAGTTCCCCTCACTACCCTCTGGACACCACCACCGTCATGTATGACACCAATTCCTACTGTGGAGGGAGGAACATGCCTGGTCGCCGGGCAGCCATGCAGTTGGTACCCTCCGTACAGCGTCAACACAACACTCGCAGAGGGGAACTGGCCTTATATGACGGCTGCATACCAGTACACATCGACTTCCTGCGTTCCTCCTGGCTGGAACGGCGCCTCGTTCCTATCCCCAGCGAGAGGCTGTCCTGCCAGCTATGTCACCGCGTCTGAGGGCTCCGCGCCAAGGGCAGCGCAAACCCAGACCTCTATTATATGCTGTCCGAGGTAAGAGACGACGGAACACGCCACACATACTACTGTACCACGAAGGGGCCTGCTAACAGTAGCATGTCTTCCAGCCCCTATCCGACATATCTTTCGTCCGCTGATTTGTGCTACGGCCTTACCGGTGTGAGCGCAGGACAGGCGTACGTCCTGCGTGCTGTCGGGCTCCAAACGACTTATAGTACTGATACGATCGCATCGGGCACGTGGACGGTGCCGTTTTTTACCGAGTCCAGCACCAGTTGGCAAACGTACTCCACGGCCACGGTCATCACGCTCATGGCGCCCCCCGTCTTTCTCGTCAAGGACTCAAGTCTTGGGCCCGAGCCAACTCCCGGCTCGTCCAACCCTTCCTCGGAAGGCTACCACATCTTGGGCTTGAGCACTTTTCTCTCCATCATTGCCACCGTCGCCATCGGCATCGCCGGTCTCGTCGCCCTCTGCTGTCTATGTTGTATCTGTCGCTGCATATGCCGGGATCGCGACGACGACCGCTCCGAAGACAGGCGACGCGACCGCCGGTGGTGCCCGACGTGCCACCAGACTTGCTCCGCCGCCGCCAAAACCGTCCACACCGGGTGCTGTGCGTGTCGGGACCCACGGAAGAGGCCGTGGGAGGCCGTCTCCCGGGAGGTCCGGCTCCGCGACTACTGCGCCGCCTGCAAGACTCGCTGGCAGTCCGTTCCGCCGGAGGAATGCCCGCCGACCTGGCATCTCGACGCACTGCAGTGCGCCCACCGCCTCAGCGCGGCGTGCGGGGCCTCGGGGCGCTTCGAAGCGGCGTGCTGCCTGTGCAAAGACCCGCGGCGCGAGCTGCTCCCCGCCGAGGCGCGCCTCGCGACCTACTGCGCGCACTGCGCCGGCCACTGGCGCCTGCATCCGCACGAGCTGCCGGGGACCTCGTGCGAGCACAGCCGTCCGCTCGGGGCCTGTTATCAGCTGGCCCAGTCCCGGCGGAACTGCTGCGCCTGCGCCGACGGCCGGGTCGGGGCGCTGCCGCTGGAGGCGCGACTGGCGCCGTACTGCGCCGTCTGCCGCGGCCACTGGGGGGCCCGGGATCCCCGGTTTTCGCCCGCCTCCTGGAGGCTCCGCTGCCGGCACGGGAAGGGCCTGGCCTCGGCTGCCGCCGCCGCCACCGTGGTGGTGGGGTGGGCCGACTGCTGCTGCGCTTGCCGCGACGCCCGAACGCAGAGGCTCGCCAAGGCGGGCCGGGTGTCGGCCTACTGCCCCTCCTGCCGTCAGTTCTGGGCGCAGACGCCCGACGACCACTGCCCCCCGGAGTGGCAGCTAGACTGGTGCGCGCACGTCGTCGGCACGCACGGGGCGCGCCGCTGCTGCGGTTGCCAGGATAACCGCCTGTTGGTGCGGACCGTCCTCGAGCGCGTGTCGTCGTAC
>Ga0247777_1000119_pt1 | contig 19475 bp, 28 predicted proteins | sample UWRJL154409C5_FD_179937 | JGI IMG/M metagenome (GOLD analysis project Ga0247777, IMG submission 179937) | Plant litter microbial communities from Arlington Agricultural Research Station in Wisconsin, United States - UWRJ-L154-409C-5 | ecosystem: Environmental > Terrestrial > Plant litter >...
GGCGCGGCCAATGACGGTGATGGCCTTAGCCCTGGGAATTGGTCACTCCCGCATTGTGTGGGGGAAGCAAGCCACAGGAGTATTTTGAGCGCGTGACATGTGAGTTGTGGCTGTTGATCTCGGGTGAGACGGTGTTCAACGCTGAAGAGTTCAGTGGATGAGCTTGATCAGAGCCCCAGGCGAGAAGGCAGGGCAGAAAAGGATCGATGGTCATTTGGGAAGTAGCCAGCGTCTTTTCTGGTTGGCGGAGGCTTTGAGATTAGATCTGCCTGCAGCCTCGTGAGGGACTACTTGGTGACACCTGCGCTCTCCGGCGAAATACCTTGTTGTGTCGAGCGAATCTTACCCTCGTGGCCCTCAAAATCTAGCACTGGCGCTGCACTGGCGCTGCACCGGCGCTAGCAAGGCGAGCACCAGGTGGCACAAGGTTCCACCCCTAAACAGGGGCTCGACAGGCTCGCGAGGGTCTGACAGGAGGTCGTTTTGGGCGACCCGGGGTCAACACAGCGGTCGCCCTTTACAGCTGCTGCTTGCATTATATGCCATATATCGATATAAAGAATTGACATTGCTCCTCCCGACTCTGCAGGTTCCTTGCAATACCGTGCAAACTCGTCTCCCGCCTCTAGGGCTGCTCCTTTTGTACCGTTCCAGCCCTATTAAGAAGCAAATCCCCTTTACAATGACATTTGCTGCTGTAGCATCGCCATAGGTGTAAATACAGTAAGCCTGCCCCTGTTGATTTATAGTATGCAACGACTGAGACGGGACCAGGGGGCATCAGCGGACGAACATGACTATACGCCTGATCTAGGCTCCCCAGCCAGATCGCTCGTATCTCGTTAGCGTGGTGCAGATCTTGAGGGGCTGTTGGTTTCAGAATTCACATTTGCCATTCCCTGGTCAGCCCCTGACCAGACTACTTTCATGCTTCCCGTCTCTTGCCCGTCTCACAGTTAAAGCCGACAGATCCCTCTTACTCTGCGTCGTGCGTCTACCCAAGTCCATCAACGTTCACTTATCGAATCTGTCTGCTGCAAGATGCGCCTGATCAATGTGGACACGTACAAAGTCGAGTTCTTTCTGGGCCGCATTCCCGCCTACGCCATTTTATCTCATTGCTGGAAAGATGGTGAGGAGGTGTCTTTGCTGGACATGCAGCAGCTGGATCAAGCCAGGTTGAAAGGAGGCTTCAAGAAGATCGAAGAATGTTGTCGCCAAGCCAAACTCGACGGTTTTTCATATGCATGGGTTGATACCTGCTGCATCGACAAAACATCGAGCGCCGAGCTTTCCGAGGCCATCAACTCCATGTTCACCTGGTATTCGGCTTCTGAAGTATGCTACGCTTATCTACAAGACGTGGGGACCACAGAAGATTTTGAAAAAGGGTTGAAGCAGATGTCCAAGGATCGTCACCAGCAAGTCGAGGGGCCAATACGGTGGTTCACGCGCGGCTGGACTCTTCAAGAACTTGTCGCCCCTCTTGACTTGGTTTTCTACTCAAAAGACTGGGGCTTGATAGGCTCGCGGGAGGCCTTCCAGGACCTCATATCAAACGGTACCGGCATTCAGCGAGGCGTCCTGAACGGGTCCATTGCCCTGGATGACATCCCCGTCATGACGCGCATGTCGTGGGCTTCCAAGAGGACAACGACAAAGAAGGAGGACGAATCCTATTGCCTGCTCGGCATCTTCGATGTCACCATGCCACTTCTCTATGGGGAAGGAGAAGTGGCATTCCGGCGGCTCCAACAAGAAATCCTGAAAGCAACCGAGGATCAGACCATATTCCTGTGGCATTCATACACATTTGATCCAACCGAGATGGGAGACATCCTCCCGACTTTCATCAAACGTGGATTCCTCGCCACGTCCCCCCACGATTTTGTGGGTGTGGGCCCTTCCGGGTTTCGGCCAGTGGGGTCTGCTCTGGATCCAAACCCAGCATTCACCAGCCGAGAACGCGGGATTCGGCTCAGTCTCCGAATAACCAACCTGAGGGAGCGCTATCACAGCCTCCCCCACCTCTCAGTCTTCCAACAATCTCGGCGAAATCCAGTTTATCTGGCGGCTCTCAATTGTGTCGTGAGCTCTAGCTCCGAAGATCGAGCGGATGCGACAGGACTTCCCATTAGTACGACCCAGCCAGATCTCCAAACGCGAGTCGCTATCTTTCTCCAACCGCATATCATAGCCGGGGAAAGAGGGACAAATTTTACGCGGGTTGAGAATTTGCACGTCCTGGTTCCGAAAGAAGAAGTGGAGACTTGGGAGATCTCGACCTGTTACATCCGGAATCCCAGGAACGATAGTTTCGACGGCGCCCAACTTTGCTGGAGGACAAAGGAATGTTTTGGCTACGAGGAAACCCTTTTTCTGGAATTCCTCGACATATACGACGTGTTTTCATCGCTGGAGCTTCAGAATACCCAAGTGGAGCCTGACACGGTTTGTGGAACCCTGTTGGGCACATCTAAGGATCTACCCTGGCTCATGGTCATGCTTGGCCTAAGCGAATCAGACGGAATGGTGTTCTGCGATATCTGGAGGGTCCCCCAGTCAATCATCGAAAAGGTCATGGCTGTTGAAAGAGAAGGTGTCACAAACCCCGGACATCGAGCACTGATACTTTCGGAGATTAGGGTCAGAGAGATGTACTCCGTTGAAGGCGGCCCTAAGTGGAGGCGTCAAAGGAGCTGCGGATTGCTGACGCGGGCGAGCTGCAGGATAAACAGCAGGCTGGAAGCAACTGTCAGTGTGATAGGCGATAGCTTGGATAAGGTGTACATACATGCCAGGGAACGCCACCCAGGACCCACAGGACACATGAGCCACGACATGGCACAGGAGCGCGCGGATGAGGTTTGGTGTCAGGTGGAAGAGACACTTATTAGTCTGATTCGTAGCGGAGAGTTTGAAGGATGACAGGGAAGCTGATGGAGGCTAACTTTGGAGACGGCTATGTGTCAATTGCCTTGGAGAGCGACTACATCTGCACACCAGTTTGGTTACTTGTACATAGACTAACCATATCAGGCAAGGGGTAGAGTAGTACCACCGGCCTCACTTCGCAGCCTCCGCGGTAGCGGAGGTCATGCGGTGACCGTACAGGATGTGTGACTATTTACGGTTGACAGTTCTGCCAGCTAAATAGGCGAGGGCGAGGTCCCCCAGCCATCGCTTGCCATATCAGGCCTGGGGGCTGATGGACCCTGGTGGAGGCGTCAGCCCTTTGCCTCATATAGTTGGTCCATGCAGAAGTAACCAGGCTTGTATGCAGACGTAGTCGCCCTCTTTTCTTGTCATCATAGCCTACTCTTTGTAGTCGTTTCTGGCAGTCGACGGTGGCTTGTGGCGACAATCTGGCGGCAGGGCAGGTTCATGAAGCCAATTGACTCAGGCAGCTTCAAGACCGGGGATGCTTGCAAGCCGAACGTCAATAGTCTGGGGACACGTCTCTGGCCTGTATAGGTAATTAGCATTCTATTCAGTTTGATCCCTCGGGAGATCAAATCCCCACCTCCACACTCCTCCACTGTAGAACCTGCGGGCCAGCCAGGACAGGCCCAAAGTCACGGGTAAGAAGGTCAACAAGAAGGAGATCAGTGCGCGTGGTGTGTATCTAGCTAAGAGGCCCTCTGTCTAGACTTGGTGCTATGTCCCTGACGGAGTGCGGTGGATCAGCCACATGGCCTTCCCTGGGGGTGGTGGGGCCAGCCAGGTACTATAGTGTGGCTGGCCGCCACCCAGTAAATAAACCCTCGTTGGCGGCCCTCCAACAGGGGCCGCGGACTGCGCCGCAGCTGTCGTGGGTGGTCCTATCGGAGACGAGCATTCAGCTGAACGCGGCCCGCCTACCGAGGCTGCCCTCGGGGCTGTCCGATGAAAAGAGCAAAGAGGCCTCACGATAAGTGACAAGACCAATAAGTATGTCGAAGGACTCTGAATGGTGTGGAGCGAGGTGGGGTACTTTACTGTAGCTATTGCTCGCGTCGCAGGGGACTGCCATTGGAGGGACAAGGTGAGCTGTACAGAGTAAGTTATGGAGTAACGTTAGCTAAACGCTGCTGCAAGTGGTCTTCGCTGCCAGTCACAGACTGCGTGGCGCGTGCTGGTCGCTGTTGTTCCCCGCCCAGAGCACCCTGCCCACCCCCTCCAGAACTTGTGCCAGAGCGCGGAGGCATTTAGGTCCAGCAGGTACCTAGGTAATTTAGGTAGCCACCCGAGTTGATAGGATATCAATGCCTAGTCGCAAGTAGGCATCGCAGTTTCGGCGTCTCCAGCCGTCGGCGATCTGGGTCTGCCTTGCGACCAGGCCGAGGTTATCATCGAACGTCAAGGCAGCCTGGAGCCGGCGGAACACAGTGGAGGTACAGTACCGTACCCCGCCTTCTCGCGTCCAGAATTACTGTCCATTTTAGGCACCAACCGATCCTCTAGGACTCACTAAAGTCCGGCGGGCTGAACTTCGGCTTTAGGCCAACGACGCCCGGAACCCCAAAGGTGGTGGCCTCCTCTCCCGAGCTCGCCTTCTTGGGATACCTACGGCCGCGTGCTTCCTCTACTTTCCATCGATTAGGTTCCCTGTTTGTCTCACCATCCCCGCTAATATCCCGTCACCTGAAATACTAATACGTCCGGATCACCGTTACGAAGTCCTCGGTAAGGTCCTCGATCCATCGTGTCCGACCGACGTCGGCCATTTTTCCGACTTCCTAGACGAGGTCTCAGCAGACGATGGACGATCTTTCCACGACTGATACCGCCTCCGAGGCAGCTTCAACCGCATGGGAAGATGAAATGGTCGAGACAGAACTCCCGTTGCGACCCAAAAGCCCGCCGGGGTCACCCAGGGCCGCCGTTGACATCCACCCCCTGCCATCGCACGAGGGTGTCATAGTTAAGGTGTCTCTACCCGACGCCCCGGTGAATCTCAAGTCGGGTCATGTTCCCTGCGACATAGTTCTCGTCATCGACGTGTCGGGAAGCATGGGTTTAGATGCCCCTGCTCCTACCAAACCAGGCGAGGTCGAGGAGCGAAACGGCCTGTCCGTGCTGGATCTGGTCAAGCACGCCTCACTGACCATCGTGGAATCCCTCAATGAGCACGACAGGCTGGCCATTGTGACATTTTCTACAGTAGCCAAGGTACACACCTCTGGCAGCACCCGGGAACGTGGTGCAACGGTGTCAATCCCGCTGACCTCAGGCTTGTTATAGGTGCTCCACAAGTTGATCCCCATGGACAGTGACAACAAGGCGTTCACCAAAGCGGTCATCCATGGAATGAAGGAAGAGGCCCAAACTAATCTGTGGCACGGCCTCATGGAGGGCATCCAGCTTTTCGACAACGAGACCAACACGGGCAGAGTGCCTGCCATCATGTTGCTCACCGATGGCTGTCCGAATCATATGTCTGTTTGCCTCGCCACCGCTCGCGCTACTAGAGCCAACTGAGAGGGCTACATACTGATGCACAACGCAGGGCGCCTGCTCAGGGGTATATCCCCAAGCTCAGACAGATCAGGCGGACCAGGTGGGCCAAAGAAAGCCCCCCAGCCACCCTCCACACATTCGGTTTTGGCTACCAGCTCCGCTCCGGGCTGCTCAAGTCTCTTGCCGAGTTTGGCTGCGGAAACTATTCTTTCATCCCTGACGCTGGCATGCTTGTATGTGCGTCCTAACCTATCGTGGGCCCCTCCCCTGACCTCTTTGTAGGGGACCGTTTTTGTCCATGCCGTAGCGAACCTCCAGTCGACGTTCGCCACCGCAGCGACTCTGACCCTCGAACACTCAACGTCTGTCAAACTGGAGCAGACTCTTGGTGAAGGCGTGGATGTGATACCCCCTGAGCATCTCGAGACGGGAGGGACACGGATCACCGTTTCGCTGGGCAATCTCCAGTACGGACAGTCCCGCGACATCTTCCTTCGATACTCCGAGCGACCGTCCTTTGCCCCCAAGACAGGGATCGACGTCATACCAGAAAACGACGAGGATGAAGCCGACAAGGTCGAAGAGGTGAAGATGGAAGACAGCGGCTTCCTGGTCGTCGATGAAAGAGCGGAGGACATGGGGTCCCCAACTGTGACTGCCCGTCTGACGTACCAGCACATGACACTGGAGACGCACGAAGTCACCGCCACCCGCAGCCTCCTAGAGCCCACCACGAGCTTGAGCGAGGCCGAAGCGGCCTACCACATCTCGCGGGCCGCTATCGTATCCTTCATCAGCGACCTCTTCCCCCTGAACTGGGAAGCCGAGCACGAGGCCACGCCCTACTCGGAGGCCATCTGGCTGCGCCTCCGCGACGAGCTGATCCCCAAAATCCCGGCGGCGCGCTTCAAGGACCCGGCCAACGTCAGCCTGCTGCAAGATCTACACGGCGCCGCGCCGCACGGCCAGATCAGCCTCGCCCTGTCCAGCGAGGCCTTCTTCAACCGCTGGGGCGAGCACTACCTGCCCTCGCTGGCCGGCGCCCACGCGCGCCAGGTCTGCAACTCGTTCAAGGACCCCGGCCCGCTGCAGTACGGCGCCGACAGCACCCTCTTCGCCGCCTGCCGCGACAAGCTGGACCAGTTGTTCGACACCCTGCCGCCGCCCCCGCCCAGCAACCTGAGCAACCCCTACGCCGAGCAGTTCGCCTACCTCGGCTACGGCGCCGCCGCACCCGCCGCACCCGCCGCCGCCGTCAACATGCACAGCTACCACCGCTCCGACAACCCGTGCTTCGCGGGCTTCTGCGCCGTCACCCTCGCCGACGGCCGCCGCGTCCGCGTGGAGAAGCTGCGGGCCGGCACGGTGGTGGCGACGCCACGCGGTGCGCGGCGGGTCGCGGCCGTGCTGAAGACGCGGGTGCGCCAAGAGGCCATGGTCGCTGTCGACGGGATGGTGGTCACGCCCTGGCATCCGGTGCGAAGGGGAGGGGCCAACACCTGGGTGTTTCCCCGGTCGGTGGCGCGGGGTCGGGTGCGGTATACGGGCTCCATCTACTCGGTCCTCTTGCAGCCGGACGCCGACCCCGAGGCGCACGCCGTCCTGGTTGGCGGCGTCTGGGGCGTGACTCTGGGGCATGGCCTTGTCAGGGGCGGGGATGCTCGGGCGCACCGGTTCTTGGGGGATTACGGCTCCGTCTCGCTCGCCCTGGCTGATCTGGGACCGGCCAAGGATGGCGTCGTCGTCGGCGACGGTGTGATTCGAGATCGGAAGGCAGGGGGGGTGTGTGGCTTCAAGAAGGCAACGGGGGTCTCGCTTGGATCAGTCTCGACGGGCACCCTGGGTTGAAGAAGGTCGATCGGGGAAGAGCACCCTGGATGGCGGCGACGTGATGAGAAATGGGCTCTCCCTGTTTCAGTTTGTTGAGAAATCTGCCGTGGGTTGACGCGGCGTTTCCGTCTGTAGTCAGATGTGAGAGACAAACTCGTATCTACTGTGGGAGAACACCGCCTTCTGTACATGCTCGGCGCCTTTCCGAGTTTGTCCCCCAACCGATATCCTTTGCCGTGGGGCGATCCAGTTTTCAACCCTTCGAGACGCCCAACACGCGAGAGAGATCCTGCCTGGCTCGAAAGGTCAACGAGTGGCCGCTTTGGGGCCATCGTCCGGCGCGGTCCGTCCGGCGCGCGCGCTGATGGCGGCTCCTGACGTCGACTTGAAGTCCCTCGGGATACACTTCCATGGTGATCCAGGCGTGCTTCCCCCGATGCTTACAAGCGGTCCGACTTCCCGGCCGCCAGGCTCTTCATGAATTTAGGCAGCTTTTTCTCCAGATCTTCGCGCAGGTCCTCGAGCATGTCGTCGCTCTGACCGTTCGGTGGCGCCTTGGCCAGCTGTTGGGCTAGTTCCTCCTCCAGGCACTGCAATATGCTGGGAAGGGCTCTGGCGATCACCTTTTCCATCAGCTGCGCCGACAGATCAGTCCCCGATCAGTCTTGCCCGCGGTGATAGCGGCGTCTTGGGGTACTTACGCTGTGGTTTCCGCGCTGGACCAGGTTCCCGTACTTCTTGGACAGTACGTTGGGGTTCCTCTGGACCCCGAAGTTTTTGAGCATGGCGGCGCTGATTTCGGGGAGCTTTCTCCCGTTCCGTTTAGATTCCAAGAGAAAGCGTTCCTGGGCTCTAGTCCACGTGCCGCGGCAGGGTGTCAACGGGGGAAAGGCGGACGGCTCCGGCGTCGGGGACGCTGAGGGACTCGGTTGTGTGCCCTCGGGCTGGTCGCCGTAGCCGTGACCGGGCGGCGAGGTTACGCTTGCCGAAGACGCGAGCGGTAGGCGGGAGTTGCTGGGAGGCTTGGTCCTGAGATACGGACCGGGTCCGGCGCGCTGTGGTGTACTATGCTGACATGGGCGTGTCCCCTTGGGGGGGGAGAAGAGAGGTAATGACACGACTTCGGACTGGAGCACGAAACCGTCTCCGTGTGAGGTTGTAGCAGCGTCGTCCACCCAGCCCTCGAACACCCCAAACGCCTCGCTACCCGGCACCCACGACGGCATCTCCCCGACGGGCAGGGGTGAGGACGCCGGGTCAAACAGCATCGAATCTCCGGTGTATGAGGGTGCGACGCACCCCACGGCATAGGCTGTGTTGTTCGGAGGACTGTTCATCGCGACTGGAGGCCATATAGGTCCCTCGTGGGTTGTGTGGGAAAAGTCTTGCGGCGGAAGGTGGTCAAAGGTGGAGGACGAGGACGAGGGTGTAAGCACGTGGGTGCCGGACTGGTCGGAACTTGAATCCGACAACAGCTCCGTGGCCAAGGGCCCGCCAAAGTCGCCGTTTCCACCGCCAGTATGAAGAACTGGGACGGCGTTTCCTCCGCGGGCCGCGTTGATGAACACGGTATTGTTCATGGTAACGGTCGGGATGCCCGGCGAGGGACTGGTGCTTTCTCGATCCTCGGTAGCAGGCTCTCGTCGTGTCCGAGTGAAGCACGGCTGGCGGTCAAGCGAAGGGACATCGGCGGTGTGCCCTGAGTCTTGTGAGACGGTCGTCAAGCACACAGCTTGGACTCGTCGTTAATTATGTAGCCCGGAATAGGATCCAGCGATTAATAGCCCATGAGCCTCACAATCCATAACCTGATGCGGCGCCAGTCTTTAACGGCGGGGATACATAGGAGCGGCCGCGGACCGCATGGGCCCAAGCGAGAAGACCCGACTTGCCTGCTGGTCGCCTCGTCGGGGTGAAGGCGATGCTGAGCTGTTTCCACCGCCAGCCCACAAAGCCCCCTAGCAGCTTCGTGGCGGCGCGAAGCCGCGATTGACTTCCTAACCCCTTTGCGGCGGGTCCAAGGCGTTGCGGGCGAGTGAAGCCAAATCAACAAGTGCAGGAACAGGCGAGCGATCGTCACGGAGCCCGACCAGTGAGGCGGCCGCGGGCAGGGTTCAAACCGGGTCCTGCAGGGCGGCCCGATGGCTCCAGCCGCGGAACGCCGGCCGACGCTGGCGAGACGCGGCGTGAGGAATTCCTCGCATGGCGCCGCGCCAAACGAGGCCGCTGCGACGCGTGAGGGCCCACGTGGCGCCGTCAAAGGGCTCTTTAAGCCAATACCACCGCGACACATTGCAACACGGCCTTTCAGCGTCAATCTCTGTCTCCAGGAAGAGAATCTGTGGAGAGCCTGTGCCTCGTGTTCTCCATGTCATCGCCCGAGACAAGCCTCGCACAGGCCGGGAATGGTCCGCCTGCGACTCGCTGGCATGTTCATTGCGAACTTTTACTCGGCTGCGCCAGAAAACCTGCGGGTGGCGGCTCGCGTTTGGCGCTTCTTTATGAAGTCGGAATGTGCGGCGTTGGGGCATAAGAAGCACACCAGATCTCAGGCTCATAGCCCTGTACCAGTAGTATATAGACCTCTCAAGGATTGTCGCGACACCGGCTATCTCCAGTTCTTGGAGGCCCCTGAAATTCGCTGAAATTTTATTCCAACCTCACCCGACCTCCTGCCTATCCCCAGGCCCAAAATGCCCAGTAACGAGGCGCACGGCGGTGACAGTTACAGAGGGTGGGACTACAACGTGGACCGCGACCGCGATTACTGCCACAACAACGATCACGCCTACTACTCCCAACAAGCAGACAACTGCCCCCAACCAGTAGACAGCTACTCCCAACGAGAAGACACCTACTACCCGCAGAGCCAGCAGGCGGACGAGCGCCCTTCAGGTAGAAGAGAGCTTGCTTCAGCGGAGAAAAGGAAGCACAGGAAGTCGAAGGACAAAAAGATCCAAAGGAAACCCAAGGACAAGAAGGAGGGTTCCGGCCGAGACAAGGTGAGCCGCGAGCTGTGGTCGACGTGGCCGGTTCGCTTCAGCTGCTAATAGACTGCTTCGCCCGCCGTAGATGGTCGACCAGATACTCGAGAACGCCACTCCTCGCATTCTGGACATTCTTCAAACCGAAATCGACAGGCTCGAGACTGTCGACGAAAGCCACTACCAACAAGACTACACTCAGGCCTGGGGTCATTCACATTGGCACTGACGCGCGCGCAAACGACCGACGACAAGGCGTGGACAACTGCGGGCGTGGACAACGACAAGAGGCTGCGGCCGTGTTCTGGCAACCAGACTGGCTCCATTATTGTTCCGATACACGTTTCCTTCCTTCTGATCAGCAGGTATCTTTGGCGGGCGGCGCATGAATCTGGTACATGGCTGTGGACTCGGATCATTTAGTGATGAACCCGACAAACAGCCTAGGCTTATCAACGACGCGTCATGGCATCGTCGCAAGAGCGGGCTGCTCCATCCCCAACCTGCGCTCCCAAGACAACTTCGTAAAGCTACCATGCCATTTTCGTCGTACCGTCGTCGAGCTACAGTGATAGTCTCCAACCCTCTGTGTACCGGGGGCAGAGCCACTCAAACGCGTTGGCCGGACGGCCCATCATACGAAACGAATCTAGACGGACCCTAGTTGCATTGTCAGCAGAGTTCCTGAGCTACCGCTTCCTACCTAAGCATCAGCTGCCCTGAGCTCAGTGAGCCCTTTTGACAACCTCCAAGCCTTGTAGATGAAGCTGCCTATACTGATAAGGGAGGACCCAGTGTCGGGAACGTTATGTACTTCAAGTTTCATACCAGCTGCCAAACCTGGAAGCAGCTTCCTGTATTGATCACGATGAAGGCAAATCTAGGAACCAGCAAGGATACAGTAGGCCCTAATTCGTATGGGAATTTGCGTGGTGACATCAGGCGGCGAGTTCACGGCGATGCTAGCCTAGATAACGAGCTACAGTACCACCCCGGGCATGACCAGCCAGCCCGGTAGTAGCCTTCTCCTCACAGCGCCTGCCAACTGGAGATCATAACCAGCCCGGCCCAAGCAGCACGACACTACGACGGAAGGCCAGCGTCTAGGCGCAGGCGGCGTCACTTCTCAGTGCGGCGACGTAGTTAGAGGTCCTTATTCCACATGCCGTGCACCCTTGCGCCGGTATACCGCCAACCGCACCGCCAGGTCCCAAGTGCCCACAGCCTCGACTGCGATAACTTCAAACTTGTGTCACGATCTTGATAGGAGCACCGGCATATACTTTACGTTTATCAACTTCAGAGTCTTATATTCGCTACCCCAGTATTACTGCTGGGTAGAAATGGCAAGCAGGTGCGTGGGTGAAGCCCCGGAGGTGCTACGGGCGTCAAAATTCGACTCATTTACCATACAGCCTAAAGCAGGACGCTTCGCAACCGACGTGTGGGCTGCGCCTCCCGTATATTGACTCCGAAATCCCGGGTATCCAACGATGCTACGTCAGGATAGAGTCTCACTCTTGTATATTCGGGCTCGTCGGGGTCTCCAGTTTTGGGGAAATAATCCGATGTTATATGTTCGGGTAGCCACTATGACCGTTTGGACAGAATCCCCAACCGCAACTTTCTGCCCGTCCCACCAATACGATTCGGCCAGGACAAAGATTCAGCGAGGTCGCAAGGGCAAACAAACCACTGCGGAGTACATGAGATGGCCTCCCGCATTCTAGTTCTCGCGGCGTTGTGTTTCTGGGCGCCCATGTGAGTCCTTGCCTTCGTCGCCCCGCACCGTCCCCCCCTTTTCCCCCTGATCGAACAAAGAGTAATAACACGGGAGGCTTCCCCTAGCAGCACCGCCACCCACTCCCTCGAGCCCCGCTCTGCCTGCCCGGCCTGCTACACCCACACGACCACGGTACTCAGGCGCTGCCCCATCCCCATCTGCGACATCGTCTGCCCCCGGATCCCCGCCGCCACGCCCGCGGCCGTGACCTCGACCGTCCCGGGCGCGAACCCGGCCTGCCCCACCACCGCGACCGTGACCGTGAAGGGCGTGTGCACCGAGTACCGCGGCTGCGGCTGCGAGCACCGCGCCTCGCCCGCCCCGCCCGCCACCGTCTTCGTCAAGGGCCCGCCGCTGCGCTGCGACGGAGAGACGGCGGGGTCGCCGCCGCCGCCCCGCACGACGCCGAAGCCGACGGCGACGGCCACGTCGTCCGCCGCCGCCTGTGCGACCTACCAGACTATCCGCGACGGCCGGGTTTGCCCCATGATCTACTGCGAGCGCGCCGCCAAGGCCTGTCTGCCGGGCCAGGCGGCGGACGACATCACGCCGGCGGCGGCGCGCCCGATCGAGACGGAGACTATCACCAGGGGGTGTACGGTTGTGGAAATTACGGGTGGCAGGTGTCAGCGCTGTCCTCGATGTGTTCCGGGCCCGACCGCGTAGATGTGTGCTGGCTGGATATCCGGGAGTACTCCGTGGAGGTTGGGTTGTTGGTGTCTTGATGCTTTAGTAAGATAGGAAGATATCCGGGCAAGTTGCTACAAATGATCAAGGGGGTTCTCAATTTTCATTGATACCATAGGTTTGAATCCAAGGAACAGTTTACTCGTTCCAGAAATGAATGGCCAACTGTGCCACGACGGAAGGGATATGCACCCCCCAGCAGCCACGCACAGCAACTTCTCCACCCCGCACTGTGTGGCCTGGAAGGTGCCTACAGTACCTGCCTGTACTGAACTCGCTATAGTTTCGGAAGGATTGAACAGAATAAACGATCACGACGGGAGGCGGACGGACGCCTCTTACGAAATGTGAATGACGCAGGGGTAAATCATGTGGCACGGTACTAGGAGCCTTGGTAGCTTCCACGAGTGAGAGCCTCGCACTCGCCGCAGCCCGACGGCAGAGGATGATGCGACCCTGCAGTGGCAACCTACCACCTGGTCTAGTCAACCCTCGTCAGCATGCGCCGCCGACAAGGCTCGGAGTTCTCGCGCACACCGTTACGCGGATATTCCCATTGGTCCGGCCTCGCCGGATCGGGCTTGGAACCCGGGAACTTGAAAGGGCTCGATAGTTACCGTGGGAATACCGAACCATGGATTGGTGCCCTGGCCGGGCTCACACCGAACGGGCACAACAGTTGAAGGACGTCCGCTGCATGTCAAATTCTGGCCCAGACGGAGGTAGGGCAACGGCGGTGTTCGAAGCTTCATGCGTCCCGACGTTTCGCATGCTGAGGCTCAAGTTGCCGAGACATGGGACGGGGTTACGTGTCGTCACGTCGCAACCAACCTACGTACCTCTTAGTCAAGCGTGCATCCTTGCTCTAATGAGAATAGTGCCAGGTACCTACGTTGCCGCCCAGACCGTGAAGCGGCAGCCCTTTCCGCTCGAGTGTCCTGGACGAGGCTCTGGTAGCATCGCCTCGTCGCGGTGTGGAGTCTTTCTCCCTCCCGCACTCCGTCCATGTAAGAACTCGTTCTGGGATGGGTACCTTGGTGAGTGAGGACGAGACCAGCCAGGGCGTCAGATGGAACCCACTAGCACCGTCAAAGACCACCTCAACCGAAGGCCATTGGACCGCTGTGCCTCCTCCACCACCATGGTCGCAACGGGCGATGGTGTTGTCGGCGCCGCAAGGGATCCGTCCATGCGGTGGCTGACGACCCAATACGACGTGGCGAGAACACAACGGTTGAACATGGAGGGCTTGGTTCGAGATGGCGAGGTCGGGTCTGTGTTCAATGGTCATTCAGGGGGCTAGCTATGGGCAACTCCACTCGAAGACGAGTGACACCGGGGGGCATCCCTTGAAAGCTGTTCGTAGACGAAGTACATACCAGAGCCAACCCCTATAAGTAGGAAGAACAGACGTCTTCCATCATCTGTCTAGAATCTTGTATCATCAACTGCTGAACTCTCTCAACTTTCATTCACACATCCCCGACCCTCCAGACTTCCCAGTCACCTTAACAGGCATCATCCCGACCGACACTATGGCCAAGTTCACCGCTCTTCTGCTCGCCGCCGTCGCACTTGTCGCGGTTGCTCAGGCCCAGCGCCGATGCCCTGCCAACGGCCACTTCTGCGGCTCTGAGTTGGTCGACGTCTACAAGTGTAAGTCCGGCTTGTCTCTGCGTGAAGATACCAAATTCCGCACTTGGTGCTCCGATTCCCACAGCATCCCGGCTCCCCGGCGAGTTGCTGACATGGTCGATCTCGCAGGCACCAACGCTACGTACCTGAGGTCCATCACGCCGCCATTCGATGAGTGGACGACCGACATCTACTCGACGACGGACAGCGGGGAGCCGCAGATCCCGTCGACAAGCTGCAAGGCGCTCGACGGCTGCCGCAACTCCGACCTTACCCTGACGCCGCCGCGCTATGCCACGTGCTTCAAGCAGTAGCCGGCTTCCCTCTACGTCCGGTGACAAAACGCAGCCACTCCCCAGAGCAACAGGGGGGGGGGCCTAGGCAGCGACTGAAAAGGTATGGAGACGGAAGAGGAGCTTGGGGAGAGAAGGGGCTTTCTGGGGCTCGTTTTGTGTCGTTTAGCTGGCCAGCCAGCCATCCACTCGTTTAGCTGAACCACGGCCACCTGAAGGTCGATAGCTTCCCCTCCTTCTCTTTGAGAACTGTGACGTGAAAGTTCCTAATGCGACTTGTGGCTTCGACTTGTCAAAATGACCGGCGTTGCGCGGCGTAACCGTTCGGGCCCAAGGGTAGCCAGCGGTTAGTACTGTGTACCGGATAAGCGAGGGTCTGATGTTGCCATTAGCGGAAGGGCTTTTCAGCGCCAAAAAGGCCCTAGGAGGATGGCGCTCCCGGACAGAGTTTTCACGCAGGCATCTCTGAATTGAACCACCTGTCGCGTCTGATCAGATCATATTCTACCGTGATATTTGACAGGATCTTACGCTTCTACTAGTACATAACGATGGTCTCTGCAAGAATACAAGCTCTGGGACGAGATGCGGATACTTACATCAACTATTGGCAATATCCTGTTACAGTACCTACGTAGCTAGGATTTCTATGCTGGGTGGGAATGGTCCTACGGGCCAACAGGTCGGCTCTCTGCGTTAAGTCTGTTTGACTGCGCGAAAGTTTACATCGCTGGCCTACGGACGACGCATTGCGCACCAAGATGTCCGCGTCATGAGCTGAGATAATAGTGGAGTAGAAGCTTTCAGGTCTGAGGCACCCCTTCTCTAGGTTTTCAGCCATCGGAAACTCCACGAGTCAGACGCCGGATAAGCTTTACCGTCCCCACCCTTGTCTCTACATCAAAGCCAGGGTTTGCTTCTTCCCGAGAACTCCCAATACTATGCCCGTACACACGACCGTCAAGTCCTTCGCGCGCGAGCGTTGCCAACAAGACGATCAAGATGCAAGAGGGCTTGGCTCCTGAGAGCGGCGGGTCTTCTCCGGATCGTTTGGAAGACGTGGAGATGATCGAGATGCAAGGGGGCCTGGCCACCGAGAGTGGTGGGCCTCTTCCGGATCGTTTAGACCACACGGAGGCAGAGAATGCGGTAAGCTCGTTTTATCTCTAAGCCCTCATCCAGGCCGCCTAGGTATTTGTGGGCGTCCCAGAGAACCCCCGTGTTGACAACTCAACCTCAGATCCTCGGTGATCACGACCGGCGTCTCCGACGGAATCAAGAATACAAAGACCAGAGGCAGAAGATCGTGTCTGTGTACCAAGCGGCAGAGTCTCGACGGGAGGAAGACGCTGAAGGCGAGAGGAACGCTCTCATCCGTCGGTGGGCGACGGCGAGGGCGGCCAACAGCAACCCCGCGCTCTCTGCCCGCCAGAAGGAGGCGACGTCTCTGCTCTCGGCATCGCAGACGCGAGAGCATCTGCGCCTCTATCTCGAGTATGAGTCGAAACTACTCGATCTAGCGAGCCAACATCAACTTCCACCATCGATACAGTGGACCATTGACAACAAGGAAGTGAAATTGTAGGTATCTACCTACCACCTACCCTAGTACCTCCCTAGCACCCTGCAGGGACAGGAGGTAGCTTCAGGGACAGTACTCGTGCTCCCTCGGGCTGTCGGCTAATAATCAAAGTCCGGACTACACACCATGCACCTACCTCTACGAATGGAGCATGTGGAGCTTCTTCGGACTAGACATGTTAGACGTTTCCTTTGCGGTTTTCGCCTGCTTCGTCGATGGTATGTTCATTATGTTTTATACCGCGGGTTGGGCATCTCGAGATTGCCCAATAGGTTCTCCTGAAACCTGCATCGACGGCTGGCAAGACAGCGACGTGGCCTTAAACATTTGCTTTGGTCTTTACGCGACCTGCCAAATGGCTCTGTGTATGAGCATTTCCCTCGGCTTCCAAGGCCAGGGCCACATCCTGCGAAACGAAAGGCGAGGCCTTCCGGGGGAAAATATGCGCCTCTGGCCTCGGATCATGGGTTGCCACAGCATTCTTAGGATGGGATGGTTGACATTCGTCGGCGAATGGAGGTATCTCGCACTCGTTATGGTAGTGCTACATGCCATGGCCGCGTTCGTCGGTTCTCGGCAGAGGCGCTGCTTTGTCTCAGCGGCGAAAAGTCTACACCGCTGGCCGACTCGCGAGGCTGTCTGCGAGACGCTGTTCGAATCATGGGTCGATGGCGAGTGGGCAGCAGACATTGTATAAGGCACCTACAGTACCTGCCTGCCTAGGTAGGTACCTAGGTAGGTAGCATGAGATGGTTGCAACTGTGCCCTAGATCGACCATAGGCTCGGAGTGAGGCAGTCGGCAAGCAGACCAATATCGCCGACATCACGTTTGTTACCGCTGGCGTTTGCAGTCACCCCCAGTACAAGTCAAGATGAGATGCTGAACATCTGTCGTCTCTCGGTGTAGTTCGTCGATGGCAGGGGGTGAGGGAAGACGGCCAATGAAAAGGCCTAGGCTGTTGATGTAGGCAGCAACGGCGGGACCAAGGGCCAAATTCATTGGGGGTTCGACTGGCCTGTCATGGCGGCGACTTCGCCACATTGGAATGTCGGCATTATTTAGGACGGCCCAGCAGCGACAGAAGAACGCTTGCGCGCAGTGGGCTCTTGTCCTGTCGCACTGATTCGGACATTTGTCGCCTCGGCTGGGAACTCACCCTGCGTGATGTGGCGACAGCGACTCCCGGGCTGCTTGCCCCTCACGGCGGTTGTTGCCCACCTTGTTGCGTTGACCGCGGCCGTCGGTGCCGTCGTCTGGCTCGAACTCATCGTGCACAGATACGGCGAGATGCATGTCAGGTATTTCCCGTATCCCATAGTACGTAAACCCAGATGGCCTCGTGCTCCCGGGAAAGACAACCGGCGGCTGACGCCTCGCCACAGCTGGCGTGGTGCCTGGCCATGGACGCGTTCGAGGTCGCCGGCCTTTGCGACCAGCGACGGAGGATCCCTCTGACGCCCATCTCGCTCCTGATGCTCAGCGACTTGCTCCTCGTCGTCCTCTTGGGCCTGGCCATAGGTCTGCTCACGCTGGACTTCAGCCTGGTGGGCGGCCAACCCTGGACCTTCGAGGGGATGAACGCCACCGCTTGCATGTTTGTGCTCATGTGAGTTCCGGCAGGGCCGATCCCGCCATGAACGCGGTTGCTGACAGGGCTGCCACAGCTGTCTGCGGTTCTTCTTGTTGCTTCTCCAGTGTTTGCAACTGTGCATCCAGCTTGAAGATCCCGGCCAGAGAGACTACGGAGTGGACGGCCCTCGAGAGGACGCTCCCCTCATCATACGGGCCGAAGTCAACCCAGCCGGCACGTCGCCAAGGCCCCGGCCCGAAGAAGAGACGCCCGAGGAGCCAAGAGGCCTGGAGTGGATCGAGATGCAGGTTTTGGGGGCTTGCATTCCCCGTGTTCGTGGGCAAGGTCGTCCCAGAGACGGCTCTCGAGGCGAGGCGGCGAGATAGTATGGAGCAAGGGGTTCTGCCGAGCTACTTTTCTCGAGGACGGAGAACGAGTATCCGCCGCCCTGACGGCGGGACGGTAAACTGTCGGTACCGGGGGGAGGGGGGGACTACGGTGATGCGGCTTTCGTAGTGGACAGAAGCTGACGGGGTTAAGAACTTATCCTCTCACTTCCATTGTGTCTCGCACCCCAGGCAGTCATAAACCGCTCCGCGGGCAGTTCTTAACTCAATCCAGAGGGCGGGTCAATATGATGTAGGTCCCCCTTCCCAATGCAACAGGCGGTCAGCCACATCGCACCCCACCAAAATTTCTGTGCGCCAGGATGTCAACACCACGACCCGCACATCTCGCGACAACCACTGTCGTTGCAGTTACAGTTGAATTAAGCGACCTGGTCGCTAGAGGTTGGGGGTCGGAGGTTAGGAGGGTCAGAGGCTACTGGAGGAGGCCCAGGGGATTACAGGGTCGGACGGTTAGAGGTTACAGTGGGAGGCATAGGGGTTACAGGGTCGGAGGGTTAGGGGTTACAGTGGGGTGCCTAGGGGCTACAGGGTCGGGGGTTAGGAGGGCTGGATGTTTGGAGCGTGCAAGCGTCAGCCAATCAGCGCTAGGTGCAGCATAGAGTGGCAGGAGTAAATTGGACCAATAGAATTCTTGAGAAAAGTGGGTGACTGCCCGGGGAGCGGAACTCTTCAGCGGACGTCACTGTCCCAATGCCTTTCCCCAGGCTCCTTGGATCCCCCAGGCTTCCATGCGATGGCGCACAGACCACCCTGACAATCGCTGGGTGGGTGGGCGGCGTGGAACTTGCCGCCGATATGAAGCAGTTTTGCAATGCTGGATGACGGCCGTCTGATACACGTGCTCGAACTCGATCAAGCAGATATTTCGATTTGGTAATTTGACGTGGCATACCCGAGCCGGAGCAGCCACTATCACGACGGTGGCCTTCGGCCAATATCAAGGGACGGCAGGCGGCGTCCGTCAACCAGGGTTCCCTCGTCAGGGGGTGTGATGGTGTCACCAGATGAGATCCAGCTGCTCTTCCAGAGCGGCCTCTCTCAGGCCGAGTTCCGGGGCGACGAAGATGACGACGAGGCTCTGACAGAACCTGAGAAGCTGCGGAGAGTGGCGGCCCTGAAGGAAGTATTGGCCACGGCGCAGCAACACTGGTTGTCCGGGTCCGAGGACCTCGATCTTGTTGCCGAGAAGCTCGGAGATGGCAGTCGAGATGGTACGTTAGGCTGCTATGTCATGGGCAGGAGAGCTGGGGCGAGATACAC
>Ga0247777_1000120_pt1 | contig 19356 bp, 23 predicted proteins | sample UWRJL154409C5_FD_179937 | JGI IMG/M metagenome (GOLD analysis project Ga0247777, IMG submission 179937) | Plant litter microbial communities from Arlington Agricultural Research Station in Wisconsin, United States - UWRJ-L154-409C-5 | ecosystem: Environmental > Terrestrial > Plant litter >...
GCCCCCCCCCCCAAAAGGAGAGCTAACCTTGTAAGATGCTGCGTGGGTGACGTGCGTTGCACTATTTGTGATTTGACCATCAGGCAGTACGAAGACAAGATCACCGCCAGCAGATGGTCGGCGACGTCACCGTGCCACAGATTCCCGGACTGTGAGGCGGCTGATCACCTGAGAAAAGATACGTATGAAGAAGCGTAGAAGATAAGGGAGAAGGGTTGGCGAAGAGAAAAAAGATACAACAGATAAGATGCAGGAAATATTAAAATTGTACCTAACCTCCTAAGCCGTACAATCTCTGTGATATCATCCCGTCTCCCAAGCGGAAGGCAGAAAAGCTTGGTAGACGCCAGCAGAAGCGGCCGGATTCTACATAACCGCTGTACGGAGTTCATCTGAACTACGTATGCAACATCGCAGCCGTGTTCGCACTCTAATCGTAGTGCGGCAAGTGCGGCTGCAGGGGCCTCTGTCACATTATGTCTTACGCCTTGCGAGCTCCCTTGAACCTCACCACCATGTAACGCCACCGAGGCCACCTAGACGACCTCGGCAGGCTCGGCTAATGAGGGGTGCGAGCGATCAACGGGGAACGATCTTCATCACTACGTCAGGACAGCTCTGCCGCTCAGATGGTGGCATTGGTCCTTGCCCCGCGCTGTGCCTCACTCCCTCATGCTCGTGTGGAAGTCCAAATCCGCCTCACACCAAACTCACCCTCATTCATCCATTGCACGCAGGAGACAGGACATGAAAGTCCCCGAAGCTCACAGTTGCCCTTCATTGCTTCACCTCGATTGGCCGACCAGTTTACCACCCACAACATGAATGCAAGCGACGATGACTTCGGGCCTCAGTTGGAGGGGAGCTTCGACTTCACCCTGCTCTTCGAGCAGACGGTCCTGTCGATTCTCCCCTCAGCGCTATTGCTGCTCAGTAGTCCCTGGCGGATCGCGTCGCTCGTGTCGAAGCGGACGGCGCGCATAAAGGCCGGCCTTCTCCTCTGGACGAAACTTGTGAGCCCACACCCTTCCACAGGTGTTATCGTCGCGTGGCCCTGCCCCGTCGCTCGCACCGTCGCTCGCACCGTGACCTAACCCCTTTCCTCGTAGATGTCCATCATCGTCCTCCTCGGCCTCCAAGTCGCCAACCTGATACTGTGGTCTGCATCCTCCATACAAACCCGCGCCTCCGTGGCCGCGGCCGCGCTGTCCCTCGTCGACGTGCTCGCCATGGCCTCGCTCCTCTACGCCGAGCACCGTTACTCGATGCAGCCGTCAGCGCTACTCACCATATACCTCTCCGTAACCATCCTCTTCGATGTAGCCAATATCCGCTCGCTGTTCGGACGCGACAACGGGCATGCCGTCGCCATTGTGGTCGTGGGAGTCGTGGTAATCAAATCAGTCCTCCTCGCCCTCGAGGAGGTTCCCAAGCCGGCAGTTGGAGTAGCGGGTGCCTCCAAAGAGTCCACGCGCGGTCTGTGGAATCGGTCTGTGTTCTGGTGGCTGAACTCAATGTTCCTCAGCGGATTCCGGAACGTACTACAGATCGGCGACCTGTCTAGCATCGACGATGCGTTCGCCTCCGACGCACTTCTTGCCAAGCTGCATCGGGCTTGGAAGAAAGGTAGGAGCGATGGCTCCCTAGTGCCCGACACGAGAATGCTACTGACCTGCCCATAGACGACAAAGAAGCTAAACACAGCCTGGCCCTCGTCACCATGTCCGCATTTCGCGGCGCCGTCTGGGCCGGCGTGTTACCGAGACTTTGTTTCACGGGCTTCAGCTTCGCCCAACCCTTCCTAATCAACCGGGTAATTCATTTCGTCGGCGAGCCTGACAACGACGGCCGCACGGGAGTGATGGGCGGTCTTATCGGAGCCACGGCTCTGAAATATATTGGCATTGCGGTATGACTGTCTACCGTATATGGGACCAGCAGGAGCGCGTGCGTTGGCTAAGACAGCCACTAGCTTTCGAGATGCCACTACAAGCACCACACCTTTCGTCTTATCACCACGGTCCGAGGAGGTCTCGTATCTCTCATATTCAACAAGACCCTGGAAATAGAATCCGGCCCCGCCAAGGAGTCTGCTGCCGTGACGCTTATGAGCACCGACATCGATGGCATCGCCACCGGACTGCGGGAGATTCATGAGGTGTGGGCCGCCATCATTGAGTTGGGAATAGGCGTGTACTTGCTCGCACGGCAGATCGGGGCAGCTTGTTTCCTCATCATCATCCCCGCGGTCTGTGAGTGCAGCCATCGAACAGCCCTCACCGGTGGGTGAATCATGTTGACTTTGATCGAATTCAGTGTCCAGCATTGCCTCTGGAAAGGTGGCCAAGGGGATGGGCCCTGCCCGCATGGCGTGGAACAAGACCGTGCAGAAGCGTGTGGCCGCGACTGCATCCGTCCTTCACCAGATCAAGGGCATCAAGATGACGGGTCTGTCGGAGGCCGTATCTCACTCCATCCAGTCGCACCGCGTCACCGAGCTACAATCGTCGAAAGCCTTCCGACTGCTCGTCGTTTGGCTTAACATGATAGGTAATTACCCAACCCTTTCGTGGCGGGACCATGCAGGCTCGGGCTGGGCACTGACTGCTCTATAGCGAACCTATCCGATCAACTCACTCCGATGTTGGTGATCGCCGCGGCCGTGTTCTGGACCAAAGCGGGTCAAGATCTGACGGTTGCCGAGGCCTTCACAGTACTCTCGATCACTCTCCTTGTTTCCGGGCCCTTAACGAACGTCATTGCATCATATCCGACGCTTATGTCTTCCGTCGGGTGCTTCGATCGCATACGAGCCTTTCTTCTCTCCGCGGAGCGTAAAGATTATCGCTGTATCACGAAACCCAGGCGGGCGACCCGTACCCTAGGGTCAATCACAGGCGTGGGGGGGCACGTATCCACAGCCGTTGAACTGCGTTCGGACCAAGAGAACTCATCTGCCAGCGCGGGCAAGGGAGCAGAACCCATTATTACCTTACTGATGCTTCTCACGAGGACCTCGCCCACCTCAACGACGGGGATCAGTCTCTTGTGGGGAGTGGAGGCATAGCGTTAAGCGGCGGACAGAAACAGAGAGTGGTAAGCAACACTCATACTTGGCGATGCAACCATCTGCCCACTGACCTTTCATACTACTACAAGACACTAGCCAGGGCCGTATATTCCCGGACGCCCACAATCCTTCTGGACGACGTTTTCAGCGGGCTGGACAATACCACATCCCAAACAGTTTTCACCCGCTTACTCGGCAACGACGGTATTTTACGGACATCGCAGAGGGCTGTGATATTGGCCACCCATACCGGTAAGCAGCCCGCTTTCGCAACCATCATCGCCTTCCTCCACCTCGCATCGTACACTGCTGAAGGCGGTCGTTCTAGTGAAATATCTCCCTTCTGCTGATCGGGTCATTGTTATGGACAAGAACGGAACAATCCTCCAGCGTGGAACCTATCAGGAGCTTCACCTGGATGACGGCTACGTCAAAGGCCTGGCTCTAGGACAAGAAGATGGTCCAAATAGCAAGGGAGAGGAAGATGAAACAACCCACCAGGAGCCGACCGCAACAAGCAAGTCCAGGGGTCCACCACAAAGCGAGAACGCCGAGCAGGCCTTGATCCGCCAAACTGGGGATCGTAGCCTGTACAAGTTCTATCTTCAGTCAGTCGGGGCCTGGCTATTTGCGGGCTGGTTGATACTTGCAGCCATCTATATTTTCTCTGGCAAGCTTCCTCGTAAGTGTACAGTACCTGTCATCACGAGCGGGGTGGTACTATACTTAAGACAGAGCTAACTTTCTGACAGAGATTTGGCTGAGAATCTGGACCGAACGGGGTACTTCTCACCAAACTGCGGCCTACTTTGGAGGCTACCTGGGCTTTGGCCTGACCTGTTCGCTCGCTGCTGGTATATCAGTTGCGTATGCGTCGGCTTTAGACTCCGTCGCCAACGGACCTGAGAGCTGATCCTCGGTAGTTATTTCTTCCTCGTTATCATTCCGCGGTCTGCTCAGCATCTTCACTGGCTGCTACTCCACGCGGTTATGCGGTACGTCCAAGTGACGCGTTGGTCCTCTACGAAATTCCATTTGACGAGAAACCGCGCAGAGCCCCTTTCTACTTCTTCACGACGACAGATAGCAGTACCCTATTGAATCGGTAGGCCTTCGAGGTCCCCTTCCAACATTAATACCCGGAACAAACGAATATGGAGGCGCTGAAATCATGAATAGATTCAGCCAGGATATGACTCTCGTCGACCAGAGTCTTCCTCTGGCTGCTTTCACAACGACATATGGTGAGCCGACCTGGTAATCAGTGACTTCGTGCATACTAAACCACATCTACGTAGCGTCTTCAACGTCGTCGCGGAAACGGCCATCATTGCTTCGGGAGCTCAGTACGTGGCAGCGATAATCCCTATCTGTTTCGCCGCCCTCTACATGCCAGAAATTCTACCTACGGACATCACGGCAAATGCGGCACCTTGATCTTGAAGCCAAGTCACCATTATACAAATCGTTCACGGAGACTGCGGCGGGCATTGTCACCGTCCGTGCCTTCAATTGGGAGAGGGGCCACCTCTCAGAGCATCTACAGCTCCTCGACGAATCACAGAAACCCTACTATTTACTCTACTGCATCCAACGTTGGCTGAATGTCGTACTCGATCTCTTCGTCTCGGCCCTTGCGCTGGTCCTCGTCGCCTTTGCGCTAGGTTTCAGGCAAACGACCACCAGCGGAGCCATCGGACTCGCCATGGTCAACGTCATCGGCTTCAACCAAAGCCTCTCCATGCTCATCAACTCGTGGACTAGCCTAGAGACATCTCTCGGTGCCATTGCGCGGCTAAAGATATTCCTCGCAGAAACGCCCAAGGAGGACCGCCCTGGCGAGGATATGACGCCACCTGCAGGTTGGCCCACGAGAGGCTCTATTGAGATGAGTGCTGTCACGGGAAAATACAAGTATAGTAGCCTCCTGATATCAAATCTTGGTTTCTCTCCATGTGACCATTGACTGACCGCCGCAGCATTTTGGATACCAACTCTGGCCGGGCTCTTCAAGACGTCAATCTGGAGCTTAAGTCCGGACAAAAAGTCGGTGTCGTCGGTCGGACAGGAAGGTAAGTGCAGGGCTTTGGCTTCCCCTTCAGAGCTGGCTGTAGCCTGAAAACCTTTGATGCTAAGATCCATCCCCCCTACCATTTTAGTGGGAAGTCTTCTCTGATCCTTGCCATACTTCGGATCCTCGATCTTGAGTCTGGACGCATCACCATCGACGGTATCGACATCACTAACATACCACGCAATGTCCTCCGAGCTAGAATCGTAACGATCCCCCAGGAACCCGTCGAGCTGCCCGGGACTGTGCGCTATAACCTTGAACCCACCAGAGACTCGGTCGCCACAAGCCCAACGGACGACGAGTTGACTTCGGTCCTCGCCTGCGTCGGCCTCTGGGACGTTGTACTAGCCAGGGGCGGACTCGACGCCGAATTAGACATGCTCGGCCTGTCCAGCGGGCAGAAGCAGTGGTTCTCACTCGCACGGGCCGTCCTCGCAGTACGACGCTCAGGAAAGGGGACTGAGGGCGGGGTGGTACTCGTGGACGAGGCAACGAGTAACGTGGATGGGCAGACGGACAAGAAAATGCAGGCGATCATGAAAAAGGAATTTTCGAGTAACACAGTTATCGTGGTGGCACATCGTCTGGAAACGCTGGACGACGCTAACGTCGTAGTTGTCTTGGAGGGTGGCCGCGTGTTGGAGGTCAAGTAAGTAGTTAACTTTAGGTTGGATCTAGTCCGTGGTACCCCGAGGAAATAAGTTCCCGTACCTCGGGGGGGGGACGTTAAACAGCTCAAGCAGCTGTTCTCTCGGGCAAGAACTGGCTCAAGGCCAAGGACTACGGGCCCTACGAGCGCATCGTGCTCGTCGGCGCGCTGTTCAAGTACCTCAACGCCCACGGTGTGCGCGAGATCATGTGCTGCGTGTCGCGGCGCATGTGCGGCGTCTAGGCCCGCGTCGACGACGCCCTTAGACATGGCCATCCAGAACGGCTTTGGCCAGGGCCAGTTCGCAGCCCTGAACGGGTTCAACTTCGCCGCGGCGTACGACACGTGGGAGGTACAGTTCGCCAAGACCGGCATGGGCGACAACAGGTGGAAATCCCTGGCCAAGAATGACTACAGGGAAATTATCGACATCTTGAAGGCTGAGATCAAAAAGCCTAAAAACCCAGATGCCCCACAGCTTAAGCGGCTCCTGGCGCCAAGGTCCGTGACTTTTGCGACGGCGTTGGGCATCTCAGCTTCCGTGCAATGGATTGGCGGTACTACGACGATATCACGCAGCCCGGGGGACGTCAGATCAACGGCCAGCTTCTCTAACCGTCTGACTGCACTTGAGTGGCCGACAGGCAAAGAAACGACTACAGTGATCTCTACACCTCTTGCTTGGGGCGTGTTGGGGGGGGCGCCCCGGGCAGTTAGGTGAAAACTGGTCCTCTACTCTGTTTTACGCGCAGCCAGCTCTCGCTCTACCTACCTAATTTACGTAGTTTTTCTGAAGCTTTCCTCACCCACTTCCATGACTCTCTGACCCTGAAGAAGTGGTAAAAGAAAAATACGCCGGCAACATTGAACGCAATGAAGGCAAACCCAACCGCCCAATCCGCCCACCTCCAGTCGTAATACATACCCAACCGGGCCAATACTTGATCTGCAGACCGAAGCGGACAGTAAGAGCAATTCGCGATGGCTTCTGGGCTTAGTAGTGTCCCCAGAGCGCCGTCTTGAAGATAGGGTTCAAGGTACGGTCCACAGGCCTTGCCCTGCGGGGGCTGAAAGACGGCAAGTTCCCCTGGAGAGCATACGATGGGGACCCCCGAGAGTCCTGTGACGGCGGTCCCACCAACGAGGTACGTCATGGGCGAGACGCGGTACATGAAGACCCAGAAGCCCGGCAGCGCCTGTGGCGACTGAACCACGCCGGCGAACAGCAGAATCATCGAAAACAAGATCGTGGTCGCACGGCCAGCCGTTGTCGCGTCGGGCAACGGGGCTGCCACCATATGCGCAAAGGTTCCGGCAAAGACGTAAAAGTAGATGAAGAACAGCAGCACGAGACCCTGGTCTCCGGGGGAGCGGACCCCGAAGACGGTGTAGTTGAAGATGCCAAACGAAACAACACCAAGGATAATGTTGTACAGCATCTCGACGAGGATGTTGGCCATTGCCAATGCGGCCCAGGAGTACGTCCTCGAGTGGCGCTCGCGGACCTCGTATATCGTTCGTTGAAGGATGAACTTTGGTATCGTCTGTTGGTACCGTGTTAGCTTGCTTGTTTCACGACACAGCAGTGGTTTGGTAGTTACCTGCTGAACCAAAGCGCTAAACATCGCGCAGACCATAAGGACTCCAAAGATGGCATTCTGGATACCCTGGATTGAAGCCCCGGGTTGGAAGAAGGAAAACCCGACAACCAACGAGGCAAGAACTGCCAAGCCGAACTTGCTCAAGACATACGATGGCGATCGCCAGTAAAACCGGAAGACGCGACGGTAGACAGGTGGCATCTGTAACAGCAAGGGCATGGGGCAGCCAGCAACCCCGTGTCTCAGTTGGCTCGTTCCGGTGGCGCTTGCTGCTGTGTGCTCATGACAAGTATTCTTCAGCCGGACCAGCTCGGCCGAGACGTCTTTTGACTCCGTGGACTCGCTCCAGAGACGAGGCCAGTCGCGTGTCTCGGTTTCCGGCCCAGGGGCTGTGCTGCCAATGATGTTGAGCACGTAGTCTGCCGGGTTCTCGGCGCCCGCGATCGTCCTGGCTCCGCGGTCGCCGAAGTAGCGCACTACCGTCTCTGAGTCCTTCCCAACTTCCCCAAAGTACACCGTCTTCCCGCCGGCCGCCATCAGGAGCACCCGGTCGAACTCCTGGAACAACATGGCGCTCGGCTGGTGAATCGTGCAGAGGATGCCCAATCCGTTGCCGGCCAGCCTGCGGAGCAGAGCCAAAATAGCCGCCGATGACTGGCCATCGAGGCCGGAGGTCGGCTCGTCGAGGAAGAGGAGCTGTGCTGGCCGGGCGGCGAGTTCGACGCCAATACTGACCCGCTTCCGCTGCTCGAGGGTGAGCCCCCGGCCGGGAGTTCCTATAACGGCGTCGGCAAACTCATCCATCTGGAGAAGCCAAAGCAACTCCTCGGCGAAGGCCAACTTCTCCTTCGCCGGTACGGTCCGGGACTGTCTCAACGTTGCCGAGAACTGGAGTGCCTCGCGCACCGTGCACGTCTCCAGGTGCACGTCCTGCTGTTGGACGTAGCCAACCTCGCCGGTGAACGATGGCGGGACGGGCGTGCCGTCGACGTTGAACTCGCCGCTGGTAGTACCCGATGGCGATCGGTGGGCCAGGGCATTCAGCAGGGTGGTTTTTCCTGCTCCGGACACGCCCATCAGGGCGGTGAGCGTCCCGGGACGGACCCAGCCCGAAACGTTGTCCAGCAGCCGCCTTGGTTCGTCTCCAATCTTAATGTCGAGGCACACGTTTTGCCAAGAAAACGTCTCCCGGCGTGTGGTGGACACCGGCGCCGCCCTGGGTGCAGACGCCGATGTCGATGCGCCGTGGTCCGCCGCGCCCGCCTCAATATTGGAGCGGTGTCTGGTCGTTAAGTGTCTCCCGGTGCGGCCGCGCAGGAAGACAGGCACGTCTGGGTCCGCCGAAGAACTCATGTTGAGCTCGGTAGCGAGCAGATAGGTGAGCAGGAAGAAGACGAAGAATGCCGCGATGACACCAACGTTTCGCCACAAGTGACAGTAGCTATATCCGTAGCCGGCTTCAAACCAGGAATCCCCGTTGACATGGGTCTGACCGATCGTTGCGCCGGGGATGGGGCATATGAAGGTATCTCCCGCCGAGTCAGGGTAGGGTGGGACCAAGCTTGTGCAAGGGTAGTCGGTTCCATGTGCCTGGTTGACCAGCAGGGCCTCGAATGCGTATGCCAACGGATTCAGCCACGAGATCCATTTGAACCAGGGATGCATATAAGGGCCCGGGAGAACGAAGCCGGTGTATGTGGCGAGGACGAGAACGGAGAATCCGGAGATTGCCATGGCCTGGGGTAGGGTTGTCGTCGCCGCCGCGATGGTGCGGAAGATCATCGACATGGCCAGAGTGGTGACGAAGACGACGAGGAAGAATATGAAGAATTGGCCCGCAGTTACGGCAAGGCCCGCCATAAAGTATAAGACGATGTTGAAGAAGACGGCGAGTCCGAATTTGACTGGAATATCGACGAGGACCGTGGCCAGCGCGTCTGCTGAAGGCCTGTAGAAGGCGTACGACACCTGCTTGCGAATGATGGAGCGGCCCTTGTACATACCGTGGCAGTCGGTCATGGCCATAAGGACGTTGAGCAGGACCGAAAAGAAAAGAACGGACCCCTGGGCAAAGAAGGCGGCCGTGGTGACGGGGGTATCATAAAACATAGAACCGACAACAAGCGCGAGGATGACCTCGCCCGCCAACGCCATGGCCGTAGAAGCTGGGTCGTTCCGCAGCTGCTGGTATGCTCTCCTTGTGCACAGTTTCGTCTGGGTTAGGAGCGTGACTGTCTGCGGCGCCCTCGGCAGCATCCACTTTCCCTTGATGGCAGCACGGCTCTGCTGGAAGTCTCTCACAGCAGCGTCCCCAACGGCCGAACGGCCGTCCCGGTACTGGTTCATCTCGGCCTGGAGCGCTGAATAGTGTTGGCTTTCACGCCATCGGCCCTCGAATTCCTTGGCTGTTCTGGGGACGAGGCGCTCGAACCCCGGCTTCGTTTCTCTCTGTTCCGGGTTGGTGATGGCCGTGAGAAAGTTGCCTGTCGTCTGCCTGGTCGGGCGGTGCCAACCCATCTTCTCAAAGTATTCTAGGGCTGAGCTGGGGCGGCCAAAGAAGATCCCCCTACCTTCGTAGAGCACCATGACCTTGTCGCAGAGCTCGACGATTGCCTGGGATGCTTGGTATATTGCCACCGCGTTCGATGAATTCGTGACTGTGGGCAGTTAGCAATCTCACCCCCCGGCTGGCATGATGAGCATACGGTCAGAGAGTGTGCGAAGTCGGCAAACAAATTTTAGGGCCGATTCGGCATCCAAGCCTCGAGTCGAGTTGTCCCACGCGGAAATGGCTGCCTCCGCGAGGGCCGTCTCGGCGATGGAGACGCGCTTTCTTTCTCCCCCAGAGACGCCTCGAACGTAGTCATTCCCGACGATGGTGTTACGAGTATGGGATAGGCCGAAAATAGCCATTACCACGTCCACGACGTGCGCGGCTCGGTCATTTCTGGTGACTCCGGGGAGACGGGCGCGCGGCGTACGCATGGCGGCAGCGAAGTTCAATGTCTCCCGGACAGTCAGGTACGGGAAATGCTCGTCAGCTTCCTCATTATAGATCAGCTCACCCTTGAATCGTGTCGCCATGAGCTTGTGAGGCACGCCTAGTCGTCTTGTCAGTCACCGAAGCGTCCCAGACGGTCGGCTCCGTCCTACCGTTGTATTCGATGTCTGACTGCGAGTCCAACTCCAAGCCGCCCATTTTGCCCGTTATGGTCTTGAGTAAGGTCGTACAGCCGCTCCCGGGACGTCCCAGTACAAGGAGCAGCTCGCCCTTCTGCACGAGGCCATCGATGTCATGGAGAATCACCCTGGGTTCTCTCCGACGTAAGTGCCTGCTGAGACTGAACAGCGAAGCTATTGCCGACCAGACGGTATCTTGCTCCTTGACTGCCAAGCCCTTGCCACGGACGGTCAGCCTCCGGAAGACGAAGCCCGAACGAGGTGGGGTCGGGAGGCCAATTCTAGCCCTCAGCTCGACAATCGTCTGAACCCATTTCGTGAAGTTGAAATCCGGACTAGACGGATCCGTCCTTTCGCCAAAAACCCCAAGTTTCGACAAGATGGAATCGCGGGAGCTCGCTCTTCTCAGAGGAGGCCCTAAGGAGGTCCCTTGATCACTGGTGTTTGTTTCTTGGAGGAAGACGTCTCCAGGGGAGCAAGGCACATGAGGCCGGAGCATATCCCGGCGCTCGACCGGGGTGTCCGCGGCGGTCGGTGATGGATGCTCCGGAAACTCATCCATCTGTCGTGTTTACTGAATTGGCTATGGGAACGGCGACTGAGATTGTTAGAAGAATCGGAAACCTCAGGATGCCGTCCGGGCACAAAACTGAGCGCCTCGGGGTCTCTCGCTCTCAAGCAGTCAATATATTGCCAGTGGAGAAGCAGGGGGAGGCTGAGACGCGCACCCGCCTTCATGCCCCGTTCTTTCTGGGACAGACTTTTTAGACAGGCAGAATGGAGCCTGCTCGTAACGCCAACTCCACTCCAGGACCTGTCTCGGCGTCGAGATTTGTTCGGGTAACATCGCCGTGCCCTCGCTGAGCACCTATTGGTACCTGACACATATCGGTCCGCCGCCGACGGATATACTGAGCGCGAGTCGTGCCATCTTGGCCCTAGCCTGGGGTTGGCGGCTCCGCACCAACACAGGAGGACTTCCGAGACAGGCGGGTTACGTGCAAGACAGAATGCCCCTTCTCATGCCGATCGAGCCGTGCCTACCCGCGTGTCAACCCACATCTGAAATCTACCAGGTGACAACAAGGTGACAACCATGAAATTACAACCTACATATGCATGGCTGTAACTACCAAGATAAATATGGGGCATGTGACAACCCCGCGACAACTGCGCAGCCACTACGCGACAACGGGATGAACATGTGAAGATGCGGACATGCCTCCAGTACTTCATTTTTGGGAGACAAACGGCACGTCATTTGTCTAGGTAGGCCAATGCCGAAGAGGGACGCACATCCGATGCCTGCATGCTTGCATGAAGTAGACTGGAAAGAAAATACCTGGATCCCGTCCGGTTCACTTGCGACACAAGTGTACTTGCTTGAACGAGGCGGTCTGATTTCGCTGTCCTGCGACCCTTGAGGGAGATGGTTTCAACAATCCCCACCGTTCATCGACGCGGCATCTTGAACGATTTCTAGTCTCCACCGCCCTAACCGGTGTGCTTTGTTGCCATACCCGACGATACGGTGAACTTGGGCAGCACGAATGGCAGCTCTGAGCCAGGGCTTGTGCTAAGGCAACACCCTGCAAGGATTACAATACCTAGCTCTCGTGTCTTTCAGCGCTCGCACAGACTCTAGGGCGTCAAATCAAGATCCGCCCCAGCCAAGTGTGGCCTCGGCGTTCCTACTGGCTGGGCAGGGTTGTCCTCGCGGCGTATATATCCTGGGATGGAACTGTTGTTCCTCGGTCGGAGAGCACTACTCATTGCAATGATCGCCAACTTAATGAGTCCGGTTCCCGGGAAGCAGCAACCTGCCACGATCAATCAATAAGCTGCATTTCTGGAAGCGTATATTGATCGGAATCACTGGAATCATCGCCTTGGCCGTGACCGGGAATAGGCAGCCCCACTGGTGGACATGGAGTCTGACCGAGCAGCGGAGAATCTGCACATTCGCGGTAGCTACACGGAGACGCGTCCATTGACCCGGGGGTGAGCTGTCCCCAATCACTTCATTACTCCTTCAAGAATTACTGTTCTGATAATATATATTTGCCGAAGCCTTTGGTGGTATATCTCGTTCATCTTACCTGCTGCTGCTGGTACGCTTGGGCCCTTGGCAGCAGCTTTCAGCATATGCGCTCTGATACGGCCGTGGATCATTCCCGTGGACGTGCAAGATGATTCGAGTGTCGTCGACGACACCCGGTAGGTTCGCCCAAAGTGGAATATGACGGCCAGAGCACACCTAACACTTTGGCAGGCTGCTCGCCATCAACGCCATCCAGGTCGGCATAGCTGTCTTATCGAATATCCTTCTTCTGCGAGGCATGGCGCGGAGTGTCAAGTATTCCATCGCCCAGCCCATAACCATAGTAGGATGGTAATTACCAACACACCCCTGCCTCACTAGTGCCCAGCTCTCATGACAAGTAGGTACCTCTCGTCAGGCTGTCTCGCTGCCATCGTCGTGGTGGTATCTCGACGGGCAGCCAAGTCCATGTTCGCGTATCACTGGTCTCAGGCGTACTACTACTGCATCTATGCAGCCGTCATCTACTTCACTATTGCCTCCCTTCTGTCGCTCAACTTTCTGGGCACCTGTCGCGGCCATCTTAAACCTGATGTCGCGCTAAGCACTACTCTTCGATCGTTACTGCTTCATTCTATGGCCTTTCTCGCTATACTATTTCTTGGCGCTGTCGTATTTTCTCGCCTGGAAGGGTGGTCGTACCTTGACAGCCTCTATTGGGCAGATGTCACACTCTTGACCATTGGCTTTGGCGATATCGCACCGACAACCACGCTAGGCCGCGCACTACTTTTCCCATACGCACTCGCCGGGATTGTATGCTTGGGCCTCACTGTATCCTTGCTCCGGAAGCTTGTGTTGGACAAAGGAAGCTCAACGCTCCATTTTAGACGGCTGGCAAATCTGCGCGACGATTACCTCAAGCAGAGAGATTGCGCCGGTGAGCGAATTCATCATTCTGATCGTCTCCACGTCGCTGGGATACTGGGAGTAACAGTGTCAAATCCACATAGGCGCTCTCCTGGCACACGACACCCATCAGCTCCAAATGCTGATTAAGCAAATGAGGGAGATCCGAGCCAAAGCCATGCGCCATCGGCAATGGACAGCCTTCGCCATTTCGCTATGCGCCTGGCTCTTGTTTTTGTTCGGAGCGGCGGCCATTTTCATGGTATGCGAAGATCCCGACCAAAATTGGTCCTACTTCGACGGCCTTTACATGGCTTTCGTTGCCCTCACGACTATTGGTTATGGTGATCTCACACCTACGACGAGCTCCGGGAGATCTTTCTTCGTTCTCTGGAGCCTCCTTGCGGTGCCGACCGTCACCATTATGATTGCAAGTGCCGAGGATACTCTGCTAAAGGCCCTCCGAGGCATCATTACTTTTCTCGGCAGCATCTCGGTATTACCAGGGGAGAGCGGGTTTCCGAGGGTGCTGAAGGGCATGTTCACCCGGAGACCGGGCTTGGATGCCCTCAGCGAGCATGTCCGAAGTGTTTCGACCATTCCGCTGGGAGCAGCAACAGATCGGCACCCGCCCACGGAAATTCCTTCTGCACGCCGGAAGTTTCACATCACGGTACTGGATGAGATCACACACATAATTCACGACCTTTCCAGGCAAGACTTTGGAGGCTACCCTGTTGATCGTATGGTTTGGTACATGAGGCTTATCAAGGGACATGACAATGCTGAGAATATACAGCCCGACAGATATCCGAAGTGCGAAAGTCACTCAAGATCGCGAGTCCGCATGAGTGGAGGTCATTTATGTACAAGGGCGGCGCCTAGCAATCAGCGTGGGCAGCCTAGTGTATGGCATTACCCCGAGTTTAGTGTTGGAAGCCCCCTAATAGGCCCACGGGAAGAGGTGCAGTGGATCCTCGGAGAGTTGTTACAAACGCTGAAAAAGGACTGGGAGCTTCATGATATGGTAAGAGAGGAAGAGGAGACTAACAATGGCGCCTGAGGCAAGCCAAGGCCCTAGAAGTTAGTCGCTGCCACAAACACCGGTCCATTGGCTTTATTGATTACGGAATTAGACTAATTTCGACGCCCTTGAAGGACCCAAGCTTTGACGACCAACAAAGAGCAGATATATCGGAAGGCCCAAGCCGCTTCGGCCCGGCCTCAGGTCCCGAACCCTCTGTTGATGCATGGTCCCAAAGGATTGTATAAATGCTAACGATCCGATCTCCTAGCCTAAGTGGCTGGGAGGCCTGGCCGCCTGCCATAGCCCAGAAACCGAAGATGGTCAGTTCTTCTCTCTCTCTCTCTCTTCGCCCCTCCTGACCCGACACGGTTCTTACAACCTGGAGACAAGATGTACCTAGACTAGAGGAACTTTCGCACCAGCCGCCCAAAGAAAAGGTTGGATTAGCTCCGCGGGAAATACGAAGCGTCCCGCGTGATAGACTCCCACGTGGTGGAGCTAAAAGGACTCCCCGACACGTCCACCCTAAATTTCACCCCGGCGTCCTGCGCTGGGCCCCGGCCAACCCCACTTCCCAGCCAGAGATGCCACGTCACGTTCAAAAGCCTCCCCCGAATCGAAGTAGACGATGTACGAATAGGCCCTAGAAAGCGTCCTTTTCGTCAAAACGGACGGGGAAGCACGTCAAGCTCTGGTTGAATGGGTAGGATTCTAGGACCCGACCTGGGAATCCCTAGACAGCCTTCCCAACTGGCTGCCTTGGACGCTTTCGAGGGGGCATACGGCAACGCCCGCGAGATGGACGGCCCCCTTGACCGATTCGACCTGGCGGCCGCCAAGAAGGCGAGGGTCGGCCCCTCAATAGGAAAGCTCCACCGGCGGTGCCATCGGCCGACTCCCCGGCCGCCCGGTTCCCCGTGCCCAGCCCGGAGCGGAACGACGCAGAAGCCCGCGCACCCAGATCACGGACATCATCACCCCCACCGTCAAGGGCGCGGAGCAAACCACGCTCACGGACAAAGCGACGGCTGTCTACGCGGGAACACGTTCGAGAGCTTTCCTCGCCTCCGCTCTAGGAGGCGGGTATTTCCACTGGCTGAGGCCCAAAGGTCCCGGCCTGGCAATTCAGAAGCACACAGGGCACATTTACAGAGCCTTCTTGCTCCGCTGGAGCCAGAACTCTTCTTCTTTCTTCTTCTTTTTCTCTAGCTTTTGAATAAACTCATACTTTGCCGTGCCTGGTGCGAATAACCCACCTACGGACCCGTAACACACTCGCCATGACCTTTCACGTCTATGACTTCTGTCGCAAGACGCTTCACGATCACAGCGGAGTGAAGGTGACTGTGACAGGCGTCACTGGCGCGGGAAAACGGCCCTGGAATGCAGCATGATCCCCTCCGCCATATAGGTGGTTCGATTGGACAAAGAGTTCCGTGTATGCAGCATCTACGTATTATGAGAATTAGTAACTTCACGCAACAGAGATAGGCAGAGCTGGCTTGACATACTTCCATTAGTATTGATCCATGTCGCGGTCACTGCTCCTGTTGCTAGATTGACGCTCCACTAGCCGTATCGTGCATCAGTCACCATTGTGGATGGAACCCATGCCAACACGGAGTTTAGTTGGACAAACTCACCACGGCTGTTTCGGCTTTTTTGTCCAAGCCGGTCGAGGTGGTAAAGAAGCTAGCAACAGACTGTGGGGAGCTTCCGGTCGGAACTTGGACTTCATTAGCGAAACAGCAGCCCTACTCAACAAATAAAGCCAACACCTACTGTTAGTTGATATGGGGTCAACATAGAGATAGCTACATCAACAGTCAGTTTATCGTCTTAAGATGCAAATAGAAGTGCGCACTTGAAGGAGCCAGGTGAGATATCGCTGCTAGTACTATCCCGACCAACCACAAAACCAAAGTAGGTGCCGCGGTTGTCGTTGACGAGCTTGAAGTCCACGTTCGATACCAAGGTCGCACCGGTTGTGGATACGAAACTGATGACCAATGCGGCGTTGGGATCGGGTGTCAGGAGAGGAGTCCAGTAGTTCGGGTCGGGCGCCACATATCCCAAAGACGTGTCACCATTTTGCACCCGCAAGATACCTTCCCATCATTAGAAACGCTACGAGAGTATGAGGTCAACTAACCAGTATGAGTGGTGAAAGCTGCTGTTGCCGTCGCCGTGGCTGTCACCGTAGTCGTGGCCGCCGTGATGCCCCAGCAGGAGCAGGCGCTCGAGTACTTGGCGACATTGTCACAGGCACTGGCATACAAAGGGATGTTGCTTGGGAGGATGGTCTGTTGACGGCGCTGGTTCTGTGGGGTGACAGTAGTGGTCGAGGTGAAAGCTATGGTTTTGCGCATAAAGCTCGAGCAATCGGACTGCCGCAACGTCACCGGCGGCTGCCCTGCATTCGTGCCTGTGACAGCGCGGGCGCAGTTCTACAGCGAGTAGTCCTCGAGGTCAGCTGCTTGATTTCTTGGGTACGTTAACTCGAACAGGGGTGACGTACATTGGACGTGCAGCCACGGCGCAAAAGGTGGTTGAGCGTGGCTTTCTTTAGGCCTTCTTCATATTCGCTGCCAGGGGCAGCAGTTTGCGCAACGCTGGCGAGGGCAACGCCCGGTACCAGCAGGGTCCTGAAAAAGCTAAGGAGCTTCATTTTGGATCTTCAAGACAGTTGTGATGTGAATGGCGATGGGGGTCCCGCAAGAGATGATGCAGCCCAAGGGAAGCTGGCTTCCTTTTACATAAGTTAGTAACACGAACACTGACCGCCGCCACCCAGGCCCTGGTCAGATCGAGGCTTGCGGCTGAGGCGCATTATTGAATTTACCATGCCGGAAAGGGACACGCCCCCAACGAAGTTCCGATCCACAGGCAGTCACCCACTTTTCCCAAAGATTCTATTGGTCTAGCTTTTGTGCCGCCCCACACGCCCTAACGCTGCTGGAGTATAGTACGGAGTAGGTCGGCGCCGTCGCCAAACCTCCAAACCTCCAAGCCCCAAACCCAACCTCCCAACCTCCACCAAACGCCACCGACTTCACCCCCCCACTCCACGCACGCAGGATATCCAAAGACGTGCCCAACAATATGCCCCTGCAGGAGCCTGGCAATATGCCGCTGCAGCAAGCCGCGACCCCCCATCATCAGCAAGAAGAACTGCACGCAAGAGGTCGAAGGCGCCAGCCAAAAAGGCGCCGGCCAAGAAGATCACCCAGCATATCACAGTCTGCGTCAAAGTGCTTAGAACCGTGGACGCAGGGTCATGTGATGGATTACGTAACGATTGCCGCTACCGCCACGTCTCGTATAGCGTCAGGAGCTGGTCGCATTCGTGGGTGGGCCTATCCTCGCCGTGCTGGTCTTGATCTCCGACCTAAACGCCGAGGACAGTGCATGGATGCGACATCCCGCCCCGGCCAGGCTGGGGCAGCTCATATCGCCGGCGAAGCATCACCACAAAGCGAATATCATTATGGGCGTTACCGTGGTTGTCGCCACATTCGTGAGACTGGGGCAGGTTGCCCCCCTGGGCGAAGTCTCGTTCCTGCGTCACCTGGGCATATATCAGTTCTTTGTTTCCTTGGCGGGCCTGGTGGCCGCCAGGTTCATCTCGCCAGCTGAACGATCCCCTGGTGTGCTTTTCTACAGGGCCGACACCCTCCTCATCGTCGCGTCGTTCTTGGTCGCCACCTACAGGCGGAGGTTCCCACCCTCCAAGGCCAAGGCTCTACAGCAGATTTCGTCATACTGCACACTGCAGAGAGACTACCCCATCCCATCCGTTTCCTTCGGGGAAGAAAATAAGGGCCAGGCCTCCGACGAAGAAGGGAACGGCAGCTTCTTGGCATGGTATTTCGCGTCTCTTTTCTTAATTTTTTTTATTACTATTTCCTTTCCCGAACAAGTGCACAAGAGTCTCCGGTACTGTTGGGAGCAATACCGGCGGCTTTGTGGCTGGTTTCACATCGGACTGCGGCGGTTTCCTGTCGTCTGCTTGGCCCTCGGTTTCACCGTTGTGTCTCTCTTCATGGTTACCTCAATGTTGGGTGACCTGCTCGGGTAGCGCAAGTCTCTCTATGCCGCTACCGGATCAGCCTACCAGGACTCAGAGTGGGGATTTGGTCAAGTCACTGCCGTGATGGTATGGGTGCCTCTGCTCCAAGAATTGCTTGCCATTACCACAAGTACGTTTATCCGAAAACCGGCGGAGATCTTTATGTTCTGCTCTAACAGAGCTCAGATGCGATACGGAGACGCTGGCAAGCAAGGCAAACGACGCTAAGGGCGACTCCGACGGCTGATCCCGACAATCAGGGTATCGCGTTGCAAACGGTTGCCAGGCCGATGAGGGGCGAGACTGCGGAGGAAACACGAAATGGAGCAGATCGGGACAGGGCCATTTCCTCGCCTACCGGAGCCCACCTCAGGCGACTGTCTTGAATAACACGCAGAACAAGAGACGGGACAACAGGTTGGGAGAACTTTTTCTACCCAGGTACTCGGACAAACCCTCCAGAATCGCGGCACCTGGCCCCACAGCGAGGGGGGGTACATATCTTCCCACGGCCCGGTCCGCCACAGCCGGCTATGAGGATGGACGGGCAGGCCTAGATTGTCCGCACCTCTTGTGCCGATCCGCCGCCTCCCCACCCAAAGAAATAACATCACCCCCCCGCAACCCGCGCCCATGTATATACAGCGGAAGCCCAACCATCTTCTGGTAGAGGGAGCAGTTGGCCGCGTCAAAGTCGATGATATTGACTCGGATTGCGCGGTCATGTGGCAGAGGT